>ERZ1036441.33-NODE-33-length-161181-cov-78.268467_pt1 | contig 161181 bp, 107 predicted proteins | sample MGYA00514225_ERZ1036441 | MGnify/ENA primary metagenome ERZ1036441 (study PRJEB33795, sample SAMN09464925) | human gut metagenome | host: Homo sapiens | place: USA: Stanford, California | collected 2016-08 | study: EMG produced TPA metagenomics assembly of the... | reverse complement strand
ATGAAGGGAATTGACTAAACTTAATCCCCCAAGAATTACAACTGAGCCATCATTTAGACGGCTCAGTCTGAATACTGGATCAGCCTGAATATTTGGAGCCATTCACCGAAAATGTAAAAATAGAGGCAGATATGCAATACCTCTAGAAAAGAACACTAGAATACATAGTATCCAATATAGAGAACGGCTATTTTAAACCACTAGTGTCTATTTAGGACATATTCGAATTTATAGAAACATCTATCGATGGTATTTAACGGGATATAGTACTGCATCAATGCTATCAGCTTGAAGTATATACTACTTTTATACCTAAAAAGCTTGATCCGCAAAAAAGTTGATGAACGTGTTATACAAAAATGTGATTTACTTGCTTGGAGGAGATTATGATAAAGTAAAAGATAGCCATTTAGGGTAACCCTTTCCGTAATTTATTGAGTAATTTTGCACTTAAATAATGAGACGTGTATGAACATTAATACTGAAACAAAATATTGCCAAACGTGTGGAATACCCTTAGATATAGATTATGCCAGTTTAGAGGAAGGTCAGAATGAGGAATATTGCGACTACTGCCTAAAAAATGGAGTTAAGTCGTATGACTTCTCAATGGATTACCTCATCTATCTTTGGGGGCTTTTTCCCGAAGAATATTATAGAGAGGTCGGAATAAGCTATTCTTCATCGGAATTAAGGGAAATTATGTCCAAACGATTGCCGGAAATCAAAAGATGGAAGCAAAAAATCAACACTGCCCATGTGCAGTACGAATTAATTATAAAAGTTCAGGAATACATTAACTGCCACTTGTTTGACGACCTCGATTCAGGCAGGCTATCCCAAGTTGCAGGTATTTCTAAATTTCATTTTCGTAGACTTTTTAAAGCAATCTGTGGTGATAGTCTTGGAAATTACATCTTCCGGCTAAGATTGGAGTACATTGCATTTAAGTTAATATCGACAGATACAAGTGTTCCTGAACTTCTTAGTCAAATCAATTATCAGAATAAACATACGCTTTCAAGAGCATTCAAGAGTTATTTTAATTGTTCTATACCAGAATTTCGCAAGAGACATTTCAATGCTCGCCCCGAAGGAAAGAATCCTATACAGGTTGAGTTGAGCATAGAGAAAGTGCACAACATGCGCATTGCATATTTGAAGTTGGAAAGGACAAACAACATCAGTCATAGTTTTTCTCTCTTATGGAAACAGTTGTTACAATTCTCCGAAAACTATGAACTGCCATCAAAAGGATGCAAATATGTAAGCCTGACTCTTGATTATCCTTTGATTACGCCTGAGGAGCACAGCCGTTTTATGGTTGGAGTAACCTTGCCTCAATCATTTGAGACCCCTAAAGGCTTTGGCATGTATGAAATTTCTTCGGGCGAATATGCCATCTTTCGTTTCAAAGGATTATACCACGAGCTAAATAGGGTGTATCGCCATATCTACCTTGACTGGTTGCCCACAAGTGATTATACGTTGCGAGAGCCTTTCACTTTTGAAACGTATATCAATACACCTGAGAAAACTCCGGCTTCGGAGTTGATAACAGCTATTTATATCCCTGTAACAAGAAAAGAAACATGAAATACCTGAATCAAGAGATAGAAAACGAATTAAGAAATCAAGGAGCAGAACTGATACGCTTTGTTGATATATCACACTTGAGTGAAACACAAAACAGGCAATTCCCTCATGCCATTGTATTTGCACTTCCGCTGACAGCCGGATATATAAAAGAAGTATGTGATACCCCCGATTACGTACAGGCCCGGATAGATGACAATTATAATTTCGATGACGACGAATACTCCATTACCGAAAACAGGACTCATAAATTGGCAGATAACATGGCAGCGTATATAGCAGAAAAAGGATACAACGCTTTTTCGCAATCGGATGAAAACCTTATTGCCGAGGGAAAATTTGATGCAGCACATAAAGAGTCTCTTTTGCCGAATAAAACGATAGCCTTGCTCGCCGGATTAGGGTGGATTGGAAAAAACAATCTGTTAATCACTCCTGAATATGGTGCAGCACAGTGTCTCGGTACAATTTTAACCGATGCCCCGTTAGAAACGGTTATGTGTGAGACTCTCCATCCGCATTGCGGAAAGTGCACTGTTTGTGTCAATATCTGCGAGAGAAAAGTTCTTAAAGGTAAGGTTTGGAGCACCTCTGTTTCAAGAGATGAAATCGTCGATGTATATGGATGCAGCACCTGCTTAAAGTGTTTAGTTCATTGCCCGTATACTCGTCGGTATTGTAAACAATCAACAAAATGAGGAGAAATAACAACATAAAATATACCTATAAACAAATTGGGGTTATCACATTTCCCATTCTTATCAGCCTGCTGATGGAGATGATGATAGGCGTTACGGACACAGCCTTTCTGGGTCGTGTCGGAGAGATCGAGTTGGGAGCATCTGCCATCTCGGGGGTGTTCTACTTGATTATATTTATGGTTGCTTTCGGTTTCAGTGTCGGAGCTCAGATTCTTGCGATTTCCTCTTTTGTTTTTAAGTTATTAATTTCACATTTCGGCAATAAATTGTTCCAAAATGATATTTCTTTTTGAGATTTTTCTAACATATTTACCCATTGTGTATAGATAGGATTTATCAAGCAAGCCTCACCATATCTTGCTCTAAACAAAGTCCAATGATAAGTCGGTGCCAAGAGGGTACCCTTTTCGGACCCCCTCATCTTATGTCTAAGTTTAAATATTAGTAATTAAAGACTTGCAAAATTGAAACATAATCTATAACTCGGCAGATAAAAGAAGAACCGAAAAAAGACACCGAATGTTAGTGATGTTATGAGGTAAGAGTTAGGGAAAATTTGCAGACAGGAAAATTCTCTGTATCTTTGCCGGCATGGCACAAAAAGGTGAGTTACATATAAGAAATAAGCACAATGGTCAATACGATTTTCCGTTGTTGATAGAAAAATATCCTCCACTTAAGAGATTCGTATCACTTAATCCTCTGGGTGTACAAACTATAAACTTTTTTAATCCGCAAGCAGTAAAAGCTTTAAATAAAGCATTATTAATCAGTTATTATGGCATTCGGTACTGGGATATACCGAAACAATACTTGTGTCCACCCATTCCCGGAAGAGCGGATTATATTCATTATATTGCCGATCTTATTCAGCCGGATAGGGTAGCGAACGATTTGCAGACAGAGGAGGAAGATGCGAACGAACAGAAAACGAAATGCAGATGTCTGGATGTTGGGGTAGGTGCAAATTGTATTTATCCGATTATAGGGCACACAGAATATGGATGGACATTTGTGGGCAGTGATATTGATCCGGTCTCGATTGAGAATGCACGAAAGATAGTGACTTGCAACCCGGTATTGGCACATAAGATTGACTTGCGACTACAGAAAGACAGTCAGAAAATTTTTGATGGAATTATCATGCCTGGCGAGTATTTTGATGTTACGATATGTAACCCTCCGTTTCATAGCTCGAAGGAAGAAGCGGAAGACGGAACCTTGCGCAAATTGAGTAGCCTGAAAGGGACGAAGGTGAAAAAAGTACAATTAAATTTTGGCGGGAGTGCGAATGAACTTTGGTGTGAGGGTGGAGAAATCCGTTTTATACTGAATATGATCTCCGAGAGTCAGAAATATCAGAAGAACTGTGGATGGTTCACTAGCTTGGTTTCAAAAGAAAAGAATCTTGAAAAGCTATGTGCTAAATTGAAGTCTGTGAATGCATCGGAGTATAAGATTATCAGAATGCAGCAGGGAACTAAAAGCAGCAGAATATTAGCCTGGCGATTTTCTAATAACTCATAATAATGAGTGCTTATTGATCTGTTATTTTTAAACCTATTAAATAAAATATTATGGAAACAAATTACATCACTTTGACGAAGGAGAATATTGCGGACGAACATATATGCTGTGCCTTTTCGGATAAGAAATGCAAAGATAGTTATGAGTTAAAAAAAGCATGGCTGAAAAAAGAGTTTGATAATGGTTATGTTTTCAGACGTATTGACGAACGGGCGAAAGTGTTCATCGAATATGGTCCTGCTGAAAAGGCGTGGGTTCCTGTCAGTGCTCCTAATTATCTGATGATAAATTGTTTCTGGGTGTCGGGTAAATATAAAGGATGCGGGCATGGTAAGGCTTTGCTGCAGTCTGCTATTGATGATGCGAAATTGCAGGGAAAAGATGGTTTGGTTACCGTAGTGGGCACTTCTAAATTTCATTTTATGAGTGATACGAAATGGCTGCTGCGACAAGGTTTCCAAACTATAGAAAAACTTCCTTACGGATTCAGTTTGTTGGCTTTGAAAATAAATCCGGCTGCTCCCGATCCTTCATTCAACGACAGTGTATTGACAGGTGAGTGTCCTGACCGGGATGGAATAGTAGTGTATTATACTCATCGCTGTCCGTTTACTGAATTCCATGTTCGCGGTTCTTTGGTCAATGCAGCCAAGAGTAAAGATCTCCCATTAAAAATAATAGAATTAGAAACCATGGAACAGGCACAAAATGCGCCTACTCCAGCCACTATCTTTACTCTTTTTTATAATGGTAAGTTTGTTACGACCGATTTGAGCGCGTGTATTGAAGCCCGGTTGGGAAAGGCTTTAGGCTTGTGATTCTGTGAGATGAAGATTTATCAGAAACTAGGATTGGGATAAGAAGATAGCTAATGTTTCTTATTTTAATTTTGCAAAATTAAGATGTACCTTGCACTTTTTATGGAAAATACATATCTTTGGATGTTGAATGATTAAAACACGGTAAGAACTTATGCGTTTTTTTGTATGTATTTTGGTGCTTTTATTTGTACATAATCAATTTTCGAGGGCTGATAAAACTTTAACAGATGATTCTCTGTATACGGAGAAATATATCAGGGATATTTATATTCCCGAACCTAGGCGTGCTCTGCAATTACTGGACGAAGCGGAGAACAGGAAAACGATTCCTTTGCGGGTTGTAAATGAATTGCGTAGTTTATCATATAGTAATATGTATATGAATAAATTGGCATTTATGTATGCAAGGAAAGCTTATTTGCTTGATTCCATATATCAAAAAGATCCGAAACACATGCTGAAAATGACAGTACATTTGGCTGAGTTTTCGGCAATGATGAGCAAATATAATGAAAGTATGCGTTATGCATTAGATGGAATCAGGCAGGCGCAAGAGTTAGGGAACAGGGAAGCCAAAGCCAGGTTATTTTTCTGTATGGGGGAGAATAATTGGAGATTATCTTTTAAAGATAAAGCATACGATTATTTTAACCGGACTATTGAGCTTTTGCGGGGCTCAAAGGAGATGCGGGAAATGATGCTGCTCTCTTATTACTATGGAGCAGAAATGAGCTTTTTAATGAATGATTCTCGAATTGATGAGGCATTGAAAGTGGGTTTTGAGCGTGAAAAGCAGATTAAACGGCTTAAGGAAGTACCTCAAATCTCTGAAGATTATGTAGATGGCCAATATAGTTATTTATATGCCAAATTAGCCTACATCTATTGCATGGAGAAGAAATATGAGAAGGCGGAGCAATATTATCAGAAATACTTATCAAAGAAAGAGTCTCATACTCCCGACGGAAAAATGTACTCGGTTCCTTATTTGGCGCTTTCCGGACAATATGAAAAGGTTATTGATAATTGCAGGGGGTTCAAGGAATTGATGAGAACCCAGCAGGATACTTTGAATGAACAGTATCTGACTGTCCTTCGACAGGAAGTGAAGGCATATTTGGGTATGCATAAATACAAAGAAGCTGCCGAGATACGTGAAACGATTTTAACTATAACAGATAGTATCAATACCCGGGATAGAAACAATGCTGCATTGGAATTGAATGCAATGTACGGCGCTTCTGAAAAAGAAGAATATATTGCCGAACAGGCTTTTCAATTAAAAATAAGAAATATTACCCTCTGTTTTCTTGCGTGTATTGTTGTGTTGACTCTGTTTATCGTTTGGCGTTTGTGGCATTTCAATCATATAGTCGAATATAAGAACAGGATGCTTGCCAGGCTTATAAACGAGAAATTTGCTAATAGAAAAGATGGGAACCAGCTATCGGAAGTATACGAACAACTGGCTGTTGTGTCGGAGATTGAACCGGAACGTATTTCACCCGAAGAACTGGAAGAACTTGCTAACGATACAGATAAAGAAAGTGGGGAAGAAGAAGAGAATAAAAAGATATTTCAGGAACTGAATGATATCGTTATTCAGAAACAGTTATATCTTTCTTCAGAATTGTCGAGAGAAGATCTGGCACAAATCGTACATCTGAATAACGCACGTTTTGCGAGGATGATAAGAGAATGTACCGGAACCAATTTCAATGGATATATCAATGAATTGCGCATTAATTATGCCATTGAACTGATGAAAAAGCATCCTAATTATACGATACGTGCCATTGCGGATGAGGCCGGATTTAATAGCACCCCGATTTTATACAATCTTTTTAAGAAAAAGACGGGAATGACTCCTTACGAATTTAAAAAAGCACAGGATTCGTTACAGAATTGAGTGGATTCTGCTAAACAATTTTCGCATTTTCCGGTTTATCTATTTATAATTAACTATTAATAGAAATGATACAGGTAAGGATAAAGCGGGTTTACGAAGATTTTTCAGAAACAGATGGCTACCGGGTACTGGTAGATAAATTATGGCCACGTGGAATGAAGAAAGAATGGCTTAAGTACGATTATTGGGCAAAAGACATCACACCGTCTTCCACATTGCGTAGATGGTTTCACGAAGATATTCCCGGACACTGGGAAGACTTTGTCATACAGTATCAGAAAGAACTAGATGCTTCTCCCTCAATGGCTGATTTTCTGACTCTTATCAAGCCGCATCCGGTGATAACACTGCTTTACGCTTCCAAAGAACCGGTGTATAATCATGCCCGTATCCTCCGCGATTATCTGGAAATGCGTTTGAAAGAGTGAAATTAAAGTAATTTTTATCTGTTTACGCTTTCTGTCGTTCACTCAATTTCCTACCTTTGTAATCTAAATCAAAATCGTGTAATCATGAAGTATAAATTATTGGTTCTTGATGTAGACGGAACACTCCTTAATGATGCGAAAGATATTAGTAAGCGTACATTGGCTGCCCTGTTGAAGGTTCAGCAAATGGGAGTACGTATTGTGCTGGCATCCGGCAGACCTACTTATGGCCTGATGCCGCTGGCCAAGATGCTTGAACTTGGAAACTATGGAGGTTTTATCCTTTCCTATAATGGCTGTCAGATTATCAATGCACAAAACGGGGAAATTCTGTTTGAACGTCGGATTAATCCCGAAATGTTGCCGTATCTGGAAAAGAAAGCCCGTAAAAACGGTTTTGCCTTATTCACTTATCATGATGATACGATCATAACGGATTCTCCTGAAAATGAACATATCCAAAATGAAGCCCGGTTGAATAACCTGCAAATAATTAAAGAAGAAGAATTTTCTGCTGCCGTTGATTTTGCTCCTTGTAAGTGTATGCTGGTGAGCGATGACGAAGAAGCACTGGTTGGTCTGGAAGATCACTGGAAGAGACGACTGAACGGAGCGTTGGACGTATTCCGTTCGGAACCATATTTTCTGGAAGTAGTTCCCTGCGCTATCGACAAAGCCAACTCTTTGGGTGCTTTGCTGGAGGTACTGGATGTGAAGCGTGAGGAAGTGATTGCTGTGGGCGACGGTGTGTGTGACGTAACAATGATTCAATTGGCCGGGCTGGGCGTAGCTATGGGACATTCACAAGACTCGGTGAAAGCCTGTGCCGACTATGTGACTGCTTCGAATGAGGAAGACGGAGTGGCCGTTGCAGTGGAGAAGGCTATTATAGCCGAAGTGCGTGCAGCCGAAATTCCCCTTGACCAACTGAATGCGCAGGCACGCCATGCATTAATGGGAAACTTGGGAATTCAATATACATACGCCGACGAAGATCGTGTGGAAGCAACGATGCCGGTAGACCATCGTACCCGTCAGCCTTTTGGTATTTTGCATGGTGGAGCTACTCTTGCGTTGGCGGAAACAGTTGCCGGACTCGGTTCGATGATTCTTTGCCAGCCGGACGAGATTGTAGTAGGAATGCAGGTCAGCGGAAACCATATATCTTCTGCACATGAAGGAGATACCGTGCGTGCAGTAGGAACAGTTGTACATAAGGGACGTTCCTCCCACGTATGGAATGTAGACGTGTTTACTTCAACAAACAAACTGGTGTCTTCCATACGGGTAGTCAACAGTGTGATGAAAAAGAGATGACCGACGAAGAAATAAGTAACTTGACAACTATTGATGCATTTATTCAGCGGAAGCAGCCGTTTGCTGTTTACCGTATTCCCGGAGAGAAAGTTCCCCGTCTGTTGACGCAGGCGGAAGGAGCGGTCCGTTTGATATACGATTTGAAAGAACTAAATGGACAGAGAGGATTTGTAATTGCTCCGTTTCAGGTGAGTGAGTCATGTCCGGTTGTGTTGATCCAACCCGATCTGTGGGGGCAGCCTTTACCCGTGGATGATGATACGGAAGAAGACCGGGAGATAGCCTTGCGCCTGCAAGGGCAAGAATCATTTCTGACTTCTTCCACGGAAGAATATGCGGCATGCTTTCATACCTTTATAAATGCTTTACGTGACAGGACGTTTGATAAACTAGTGCTTTCCCGTCATCTTACAGTTGATAAAGTAGCTGATTTCTCTCCTTCGTCCATCTTTCGGGCGGCTTGTAAACGTTATATTCATTCGTATATATATTTATGTTATACTCCGCAGACGGGCATCTGGCTGGGAAGCACTCCCGAAATTATTTTATCAGGTGAGAAAGACGAATGGCATACGGTTGCGCTAGCCGGAACGCAGCCTTTACAAGATGGCAGACTGCCGCAAGTATGGGATGAAAAGAACCGGAAGGAACAGGATTATGTAGCTTCTTATATCCGTCGTCAGCTTCTTTCACTGGATATCCATGCTACGGAAAACGGGCCATATCCTGCTTATGCCGGTGCTTTGTCACATTTAAAAACTGATTTCCGTTTTTCTTTGAAAGATAATAAAGGTTTGGGAGACCTTCTGAAAGTTTTGCATCCGACACCTGCCGTATGCGGCTTGCCGAAAGAAGAAGCCTATCAGTTTATTTTGCAGAATGAAGGTTACGACCGCCGTTATTACTCCGGCTTTATCGGATGGCTCGATCCGGGAGGGCGAACAGACATCTATGTAAACTTACGCTGTATGCATATCGAAGATAAACAACTTACCCTTTATGCCGGCGGTGGATTATTGGCCTCTTCGGAATTGAATGACGAATGGCTGGAAACGGAGAAGAAGTTGCAAACCATCAAACGGCTGATTGCAGTGCCTCCTTTAAAATCATAAACTACTAATAATTATCATCATGTATACAGACAAGAAGAACATACTCCAGTTGGTTGCGTTGCTCGAGGCGCATGGGATTACTAAGGTTGTGTTGTGTCCGGGTAGTCGGAATACGCCCATAGTACATACTTTGTCTAACCATCCGAATTTTACCTGCTATCCGGTGACGGATGAACGGAGTGCCGGCTATTTTGCCATCGGTCTTGCGTTGAATGGTGGTAAGCCCGCAGCTGTCTGCTGCACTTCCGGTACTGCATTATTAAACCTTCATCCGGCTGTGGCAGAAGCATTTTATCAAAATGTTCCTCTGGTCATTATTTCTGCGGATCGTCCCGCTGCCTGGATCGGGCAGATGGATGGACAGACAGTACCACAACCAGGCGTATTTCAGACATTGGTTAAGAAGTCGGTAAACCTTCCGGAGATTCATACGGAAGAAGATGAATGGTATTGCAATCGTCTGGTGAATGAAGCTTTGCTGGAAACGAACCATCATGGAAAAGGACCGGTACATATCAATGTCCCTATTTCTGAACCGTTGTTCCAGTTTACGGTTGATTCGCTTCCTGAAGTGCGTGTCATTACCCGTTATCAGGGGTTGAACGTCTACGATCGTGATTATAATGATTTGGTCGATCGGATGAATAAATACCAGAAGCGAATGATTATCATCGGTCAGATGAATCTTATCTACCTGTTTGAAAAAAGATATATCAAGTTATTATATAAACATTTTGCCTGGTTGACTGAACATATCGGCAACCAGACAGTTCCCGGTATTCCGGTAAAGAACTTTGATGCGGCGCTTTATGCCATGCCCGAAGAGAAGGTCGGCCAGATGGTTCCGGAGTTGTTGATTACTTATGGAGGACATGTCGTTTCCAAACGGCTGAAGAAGTTTCTCCGTCAGCATCCGCCTAAAGAACATTGGCACGTATCGCCGGACGGTGAGGTGGTCGATTTGTACGGCTCATTAACTACGGTGATCGAAATGGACCCGTTCGAGTTTCTGGAGAAGATAGCCAGTTTGTTGGACAATCGGACTCCTGAATATCCCCGTGTGTGGGAAAACTATTGCAAGATCATTCCCGAACCGGAGTTTGCTTATTCGGAAATGTCTGCCGTCGGTACGTTATTGAAAGCCTTGCCGGAGTCATGTGCGTTGCATTTGGCAAACAGTTCGGTGGTGCGTTATGCGCAATTATACTCCATTCCTTCTACGATTGAAGTTTGTTGCAACCGGGGGACAAACGGCATTGAAGGCTCGCTGTCTACGGCTGTCGGTTATGCGGCAGCTTCCGACAAACTGAACTTTATAGCTATCGGAGATTTGAGCTTCTTCTATGATATGAATGCGTTGTGGAATGTCAACGTTCGCTCCAATCTGCGTGTTCTTCTGTTAAATAATGGAGGAGGAGAGATTTTCCATACCTTGCCGGGATTGGATATGTCGGGTACCTCACATAAATTTATTGCGGCAGTCCATAAAACGTCCGCCAAAGGTTGGGCAGAGGAACGTGGATTCCTCTATCTGCAAGCACAAAATGACGAAGAACTGGCTGAAGCGATGAAAACTTTCACTCAACCGGAAGCTATGGAACAGCCTGTGCTCTTGGAGGTGTTTACCAACAAAAACAAGGACGCGCGCATGTTGAAGAATTATTATCATCAATTAAAACAAAAATAGATTATGTCAACACAAAGAGAGTGGACAACCATTAGAGAATACGACGATATTCTTTTTGATTATTATAATGGAATTGCCCGTATCACGATTAACCGTGAGCGCTATCGGAATGCGTTTACTCCGACAACTACTGCTGAAATGAGTGACGCATTGCGCATCTGCCGTGAAGAAGCGGATATTGATGTGATTGTGATTACCGGAGCCGGTGATAAGGCATTTTGTTCGGGCGGCGACCAGAATGTGAAAGGACGTGGCGGATATATCGGAAAAGACGGTGTGCCTCGTCTTAGCGTATTGGATGTGCAAAAGCAGATTCGCAGCATCCCGAAACCGGTGATTGCTGCCGTGAACGGTTTTGCTATTGGTGGCGGACATGTGCTTCATGTGGTATGTGATTTGTCCATTGCGTCGGAAAATGCTATTTTCGGTCAGACGGGTCCTCGTGTCGGTAGCTTTGATGCCGGATTCGGTGCGTCTTATCTGGCACGTGTAGTGGGGCAGAAGAAAGCGCGCGAAATCTGGTTCCTCTGCCGGAAGTATAATGCACAAGAAGCATTGGACATGGGATTAGTGAATAAAGTAGTTCCTTTGGAGCAGTTGGAGGACGAATATGTACAGTGGGCGGAAGAAATGATGTTGCTTAGTCCGTTGGCTTTGCGCATGATTAAAGCAGGATTGAATGCCGAACTGGATGGTCAGGCAGGTATTCAGGAATTGGCAGGTGACGCAACGTTGCTCTATTACCTGACTGATGAAGCACAGGAAGGAAAGAATGCGTTTCTGGAGAAACGTAAACCGAACTTCAAACAATATCCGAAATTCCCTTAAATCGGTTTCACCACAGAGTTTCACAGACTAACGCAGCGTTTCACAGACTAACACAGCGTTTTGTAAGTCATATCTCTTACAGCCTTCTCTTACAGGTTTGCTCTGAAGAAAGAACTAAATTCTGTATAACTCTGCGGTGAACTGAAAAATAATTCACTATGAACTGTAAAATAGAAATTATTCCCCGGTTGCTTCATTTCAAACAGCCTGCAGGAACTTCCCGAGGAACATATACTACGCGTAAAGTCTGGTATCTTCATTTCACTTCTCCTGATTTTCCGGGTCGTGTGGGAATAGGGGAGTGTGCACCTTTACCGGCTTTGAGTTGTGATGATCTTCCTGATTATGAAGATATATTAGTGAAAGCCTGCCGTCAGGTAGAGAAAGAGCAAGGAAAGCTGGATATGGATGGCTTGTGCGATTACCCTTCCATCTTGTTTGGGCTGGAAATGGCTATCCGGCATTTCTTTGCAGGCGATTGGGCATTGTGCGATACGGCTTTCTCACGTGGAGAAGTTGGTATTCCGATTAACGGCCTTATCTGGATGGGAGATTTTCAAAATATGTTATCCCAGATTGAGAAAAAGATGGAAGCCGGATTTCGTTGCATCAAGTTAAAGATAGGTGCCATCAATTTCGAGGAAGAGTTGACACTACTGCGTCATATTCGCACGCATTTCTCTTCTAAAGAAATAGAGTTGCGTGTAGATGCAAATGGTGCTTTCTCGCCCGTGGATGCAATGGAAAAACTGAAGCGTCTGTCCGAGTTTGATTTACATTCTATCGAACAGCCAATCCGTGCCGGACAATGGGAGGAAATGGCTCGGCTTGCTGCCGAATCTCCATTAGCGATTGCTTTGGATGAAGAACTGATAGGATGCAACACGCTGGAAAGGAAACAGGAACTGCTTTCAACAATCCGTCCGCAATATATCGTTATTAAACCTTCTCTTCATGGAGGAATATGCGGAGGAGACGAATGGATTACCGAAGCTGAAAAACAACAGATCGGCTGGTGGATAACTTCCGCTCTGGAATCAAACATTGGTCTGAACGCTATTGCCCAGTGGTGTGCAACATTCAGCAATCCGTTGCCACAGGGACTGGGAACAGGGGCGCTCTTTACAGACAACGTGGAAGTGCCTCTTGAAATAAGAAAAGATTGCCTGTGGTTTTGTAAATGATGGTGTTAAAGGATAATCGACTGGTAACGACAAAACATAGAACTAAAAAAGATGGCAATATTAGCTGCTGATAAAGACAAAGAGATTAAAACCCTTTTCGTAAAATATATGGCTTGGAACATGCTTCCATTGCTATATAACGATGCATTGAAGAAACTCTGTAAGATGGGATTTAGCCTTGCCAAGGCTACTAAGTTGCTGAAGTCAATGCAAGAGAATGGCGAGATAGAAATCGTTTCAAACCTGCATTATTTCGGGAATAAAAGATGTCGGTTGCTGCCTGGCATCCATCTCCGGTATTTATGGCTGATGCGAAATGAATCGTTTGAAGAATTTGAAAAAGAACAATCTCTCCCCGGATATATTGAGCTGCAAGCGAGAACATTGTGTAATGCGATGTTACAATGGGCTGCGACGAAGGAATTGGATAATGATATAATAACGCATTGGCCGGTAGACGAATTGACACTGCCTCTATTTCGTGAAATGGCATATTCTACCGAATGGCGAGATTTATACAGTAAACTTTCTGTCGGTGTTTTATATTGTATTATCGATGGATATGCCAATCGTTGGAATTACTGGCTGGAAGAAATAGACGAGCTTTTTGTTGAAAATCTATATCTAAGGAATCAATCAATGCCTACTTCCGTTAAAGCGTATTTTCGGGAAGTTTATTCATTTTATGAATATGTATTGTCTGGTCGTATCAATGAAATCCCGGAGAATGTAACGTCCCGCTCTGTGGATGGTTTATGCGCCCATGCGCTTTATGCCCAATATCATGGAAATTATTCAGAGGCACTTAAAATATATCGGCAAGCTCTCAAAGATATAGATAGTACCTATCTTTTTGATACGCCTTTCTATTCGTTAACGTATGTCATAGCATTAATGCGCGAGGGTAGTGAGGCTTCAAAGAAAAAGATGAGCGGATTAGTGACAAAGAAACGGATTCGTGAAGAAAGGCAATGGCTGCCGGCTTATCTGATGCTTTTGATTGCTTTAGGAAGAGATACTAAAGAATTAGTCTTATGGATAGAGCGGAACTATGACCTGCAATCGAATATGGTAAAAGCATTATTGTATTTACTTCTCGAACATTATAAGCTGAATGAGAAAATCTATATAGACAATCGCCCTATTGAGAAACTGCTTGAAAACGATCGTTTTAAAGCATTGCAGTTAGAATATTCATGCGACTTTCAGGCTTTTATTTCTAAAAATGCGCAATTGAGGGAAGAGATGGGAGTGGCTCCCCTGCTTCCTTCTTATGCTAAACAGGAACCTTGGGAAATTGCGTTGGACAGATTAGCGGAGCTGGTTCGGAATCAGGAAACCAGAGAAGTAGCGAAAGGAACCGCTGATAACATAGCTCGGTCACGCATTGTATATCATATAACGAATTATGGTCAGATCATTCCCCGACTTCAAAAGTCGAAAGACGGAATAACCTGGACGGGAGGGAGGAATATAGCTTTGGCTACTTTCCAGCAGAACGCAGTAGAAGGGATGAGCGAACTAGACAAGAGCCTTGCGGCATGTGTCAAGTACTTTAATGCCGGATATTCTATAGGAGACATTTATGAGTTGGGCGGACCCAAGGCGTTATCTCTTTTGGCGGGTTATCCATTTGTGTACATGGAGAGAAATCCGGATATTCCTATTGTAATTACGAAAGAAGAACTACAGTTGGTGGTTACTCAACTGAAAGACGGTTATCAGGTGAGCAGTAATGTGAAACAGTTGGGAAGTTCGAATACTATTTTAAATAAGGAGAATGATCAGCTCTATCGGATTGTAGAACTGACCTCGGAACAGCGTGCCATATTGGAACTCTTCAAACAATCTTCCCGCTTTCCGTTAAAAGCTAAAGACCAGTTGGCAGACGTGTTGGGGAAATTGGGAAGAAACGTGACGATACATTCGGACTTGGTACGCAATAAAGAAAACCTCAAGCAAATAAAAGGAGATTCATTGATAACCGTTCAGCTGTTGCCCGTAGGAGACGGAATCAAGGTGGAACTTTTTGTAAAACCTTTCATCGAACAGCCGCCTTATTGCAAAGCCGGTGAGGGAGTGGGAAGCGTGATTGGAACAATGAAGGGCGAACGTGTGCAGGCGGTACGCAATTTGAAGAAAGAAAAAGAAAATTATGTGATAGTCAACCAGCTACTTCAACGGGTCAGCGGAGACTTTACGGCTACGGATACGGCTTACTTTGCAGATTACTATCAATGTCTGGATCTGATAGAAGAGCTTCGCGAGCTGTCAGATGTGTCGCGTACCGAGTGGCCGGAGGGTGCTAAATTGTCTATAAAGGGCATTGCGGATTTTCCACAACTGAAGCTTTCTATGAAAGGGGTAGGATACTGGTTCGAGATAGATGGAGAGTTGGAGATAGAAGACGGAGTCCGGATGAAGATTTCCGAACTTTTGCGGAAAACCCGTGAAAGCAGGGGGCGTTTTATAGCGTTGAATGACTCTGATTTCATCGCATTAAGCAATCAGTTACGTCGGAAGTTGCAAGAACTTGATTCTATCCTGCTGAATGATAAAAGTCTGAAAGTTTCCAGCTTTAATGCCACTTTGCTTGCTGATATGGAACAACAGGGAATCCTGCTGAAAAAAGACCATAAGTTTAAGGAACTACAGCAAAAAATAGAACAGGCAGAAAATGTCCGGTTCATCGTACCTGCCACATTACAGGCTGAATTGCGTGATTATCAGATGGATGGATTCCGGTGGTTATCACGATTGGCGTATTGGGGAGCCGGTGCTTGTCTGGCGGATGATATGGGATTGGGAAAAACGATACAAGCCATTGCTCTGATGCTCAGCAGAGGGAAGAAAGGTGCTTCTTTGGTTGTCGCTCCTGCATCCGTATTGCTTAACTGGCAGAGTGAAATCAACCGTTTTGCTCCTTCGCTTACTTGCCGGGTGCTACATGACAGCTGCGGTGATCGGGAGCAAATGATACAGGAGACAGGTGATTATGATATATTGCTTACTACTTATGGATTGCTGAATGCGGAGGTTGTATTGTTGAGCAAGAAGCAGTGGAATGTCATCCTGCTGGACGAAGCCCATACAATTAAGAATAAAGACACCAAAATGTCCAAGGCGGCGATGCAACTCAACGGTGAATTCCGTTTGTTGTTGACCGGAACTCCCATACAGAATCATCTAAGTGAAATCTGGAACTTATTTCAGTTTGCCAATCCCGGTTTACTGGGGACATTTCCGCATTTTAATGAAAAGTTTATTCTGCCCATTGAGAAAAACGGAGATAAGCAACGGCAAAAACAATTAAAGAGAGTGCTGCAACCTTTTCTGCTTCGACGTACCAAAAATGAGGTTTTGGACGAACTGCCGCAGAAAACAGAAATAGTGCAGAAGGTAGAACTGTCTTCCGAGGAAATGGCTTTGTATGAGAATCTCCGTCAGCAGGCTGTTGCTAATATCGAGGAAAGTTCGTTGGGGGCTATGCAGGCATTGGCGGAAATCACTCGTTTACGTCAGGCGGCCTGTCATCCGGCTTTGATCAATGATAAGCTGAAAATTGGCTCATCCAAGACAAAAGTATTTATGGATTTGGTAGATGAACTTATCGGCAATCAGCACCGTGCGTTAGTATTCAGCCAGTTCACGTCTCATCTGGCTTTGATTCGCAAAGAACTTGATTTGCAGGGTATTTCCTATCTTTATTTGGATGGAACGATGTCTGTAAATGAGCGTGAAAAACAGGTCAGCCGGTTTCAACAAGGAGAGGGACACCTGTTTTTGATTAGTCTCAAAGCGGGAGGTACAGGGCTGAACCTGACAGCCGCCGATTATGTGATTCATTTGGATCCATGGTGGAATCCTGCTGTCGAAGACCAAGCTTCAGACCGTGTTTACCGTATCGGTCAAACTCGCCCTGTCACCATCTATCGGCTGATAGCTTCCAATACGATTGAAGAGAAGATTGTCACGCTGCATCAAAGTAAGAAATCATTGGCGGATTCTCTACTGGATGGAAGCAATATGGCGCATAAATTGACTAAAGAAGAAATGTTGGAACTGTTGCGAGGAGGCATTCAATAAAATGGAATTTGAGAGAGAAAAGCAATCGCTTCTGCTTGAAGGAGTACGATATACAGCCAATGATTTGCATTTGTTGAAAACAAAGGCGGTAGGAGCATCCGATTCTTCTACAGGGCAGATGTTGTATGATTTCCTACAAGAGTGGTTTACCGAATCTCCTTGGATGACAGTTCATACTTCGGGATCTACCGGAAAACCGAAAAAGATAAGGATTAGCAAGGATAAAATGATGCAAAGCGCACGTCTGACCTGCGAATTTCTGAATTTGCAAATAGGAGACACTGCTTTGTTATGCATGAATCTCCGTTATATCGGAGCTATGATGGTAGTCGTACGCTCTTTGGTTGCAGGTTTGAATCTGATTATACGTCCCGTTTCCGGTCATCCGTTAGCGGATATGAAACAGCCTTTGAGATTTGCGGCAATGGTTCCTCTGCAAGTTTATAATACCCTGCAGGTGCCTGAAGAAAAAGAACGGTTGCGACAAACGGATGTTCTGATAATCGGTGGTGGAGCAATCGATGAGGCTTTGGAAGCAGAAATCAGAAATTTTCCGGGTGCTATCTATTCTACTTATGGCATGACCGAAACGTTGTCTCATATTGCTCTCCGTCGTCTGAATGGGGTATTAGCTTCCGAACGCTATTACCCTTTTGCTTCTGTGGAACTGTCTTTATCTTCCGAAAACACATTGGTCATTAAAGCCCCTTTGGTATGCGATGATATTTTGCAAACCAATGACATAGCGCATATTTATCCCGATGGAAGTTTTACTATTCTCGGTCGGAAAGACAATGTCATCAATAGCGGCGGAATAAAAATCCAGGCAGAGGAAATAGAAAAAATCCTTCGCCCGTATATTCCCGTGCCGTTTGTCATCACTTCCGTACCGGATCAGCGTTTGGGGCAGGCGGTGACTTTGTTGCTGGAAGGGCAGCCGGACATAGAAGAAATAGAAGACAAACTACAGAGTATATTAGAACCTTATCATCGTCCTAAATACGTTTTATATACAGACTGTATACCGCAGGCGGGTAATGGGAAGATGAATCGTGCGGGTTGCCGTGATTTGGCGGAACGGTTATTATCGTAGTTTGAAAGTGAATGTTATACCGTCGACCACCGCAAATTGGTAAAGATAGGTGTGGACTTCGACAAAGAAACCCGTAATATCGGTCGCTGGTTGGTTCAATAAGAGAGCCGGGGCTCATCTCATACTTCTTCTAAACGCATCAAACACCATTTTCCAGTTTGTTGAGAACAACATAACTATGATGCTCATATCGAAGGTTCATAGGTATCACACTTGTTTGAATTGTTATAAATCAGACGATTACGGTGATAGAAATCTGTGAATCTAGGATAAATAATCCTTCACCTCATTATAAGCTATCAAGATATTGGGTAAGTTTATTCAGATTCATACACATTCAGATGTCAGATACCTTAATTTTAAGAAATCCGGAGGTGACCTACTTTTATCTGTTAATTTGAAGTTTAACGAACTATTGTAGATGCTCCCTCATAATATACTAATAGATAAACTCTAGGCTATTAATAGAAAACTTCCACTCTGTTACGCCTAAACTTCTTTTGTATGGCTTGCAAACTTATATTCTGCCTATTATAAACTATAAACGAAGCTTTCATTTTTATAAATGTAACCTTTGTTTTTATAATTGCAACTTACGTTTATAAAAACAAAGCTTGCATTTATAGTTTGTTGTTAGGTAAATGTAACTTTGTAACTAATGCAAAGAAAGTTTGGTCTTAATAGGAAGGAAGTTATCTATTAATAGTTTGGAGTTTACTTACTAATAGACAATATGACAATTGACAATAAAAAAATAAACTTATTGATAAGGTAATAATAGAAGGAGTAATGGCATATAGTCTTTCAATTCATTCCTCAAAAGTTCCATCGTCTTTTGTTTGTATCGGTTGATAGATTTCACGCTAAGATTCATTTCTTCTGCAATCTCTGCATGTGTTTTACCTTCAAAGAAACTTTTCATAAAAACAGTGCGATAGTTTTCGGGTAACTTATTCAGTGTCTCGTACAACATTCTGTATAGTTCATCGAGAGTATACACACTATCTGGCTCTGTCTCATAGATAGGCGCTTTCTTTTGAATGTTTTCGGCATAACTCCATTCATATTCTTGATGTTTCAGGAAATTCAGACAACTGTTTTTTACACACATCTTGATGTATCCCAATGCCGTGTCCGATTGCAAGTCAAAGGATTCAGTTTCAAACTTATCCCATAATGAAGTAAATACATCTGAAACGATATCTTCACGTGTTTCTTTATCATCAACAAACCTTTTTGCATACAGACAAAATGGGGCGTAATATTCCTCATAAAGTTGTTTGAAAGTCCGTTCTTTAGTTTGTTTGGAAAAAGATATTTTCATTATTTAGAGATTCTGTAGTTTTTCATTTTGCTGCAAATATATAATAAGATAATTATCAGAGCCTAATTTTCGATTCTTTTTTTTGCTTTCACCCCTAATGAATGGAAAATAATCAGATAAGACTGTCCTTTTGTATATAGGTTGATTGTATTATATATAAACAGGATTAAAATATGAAAAACAAGTTTTTTTTATTGGCTATAACCTTTTGTTTGCCAATACATCCTCAAGAAGTTTCCAAGTCTTTTATTCCGATGGCTGAAATACCTGCCGGAAGTTTTTATATGGGAAGTGACGGATTAGGCGAAGATTTTGATGAGGCTCCTATCCATCAGGTAGTAATCTCTCGCCCGTTTCGTATGGGAATCACTGAAATAACGAATGCGCAATATGAGTCATTCCGTCCGGAACATCGGGCATTACGAGGAAAAAACGGTGTTTCGCTGGAAGATGATGAAGCAGTCGTCAATGTGAGTTATTCCGATGCTGTTGCCTTTTGTGAATGGCTTAGCCGGAAAGAAGGCAAAAACTATCGTTTGCCAACAGAAGCGGAATGGGAATATGCTTGTCGGGCAGGCACATACACACTATTTTCCACAGGAGACGGGTTACCTGCAGTTTATCATCGGAATCAAAAAGTGGTTCGTGACTTTGATCCGGTATCTTTAAAAGTAGCTCAGACTCCTCCTAATACATTCGGGCTTTATGATATGCATGGAAATGTGGAAGAATGGTGCTTGGATTGGTATGCTTCTTATTCCGCAGAAAAGCAGAAAGACCCGGCAGGACCATTGGCAGGAGAGTTTCGGGTCACTAGAGGAGGGAGTCATCACACCCCGGAGAAATACTTGCGAAGTGCCAATCGACTGGCTATGCTCCCGGAAGATAAACATTCCCAAACCGGATTTAGAATTGTGGAAGCAGATACTCGTTTGAATGTATCGGGAACATCTGCCCCTGTCCCGTTCAATCAGGAATCTGTAAAAAATACATCTATAAAATGGAAAAAAGTATCTGCTATCACACCGATGTTTCTGCCTCCGATACCATTTGTGGTACGTCCGGCATGTGATTCGAATACCCCATTTTATCTGCATAATCATCAGCCTGCAGTTACGTGGTGTGATAATGGAGATTTGCTGGCAATATGGTTTTCTGCAAATGAAGAGAATGGGAGAGGGATGGTAGTACTCGGTTCCCGCTTGCGTGCCGGGCATACTGATTGGGATGTGGCTTCTTTATTCTTTAAAGTTCCGGATCGGAATATGACAGGAAGCGCTTTGCTCAATGACGGAAAAGGAAAATTGTATCATATCAATGGAGTGGAAGCATCGGGTGACTGGCAGAATCTCGCAATGGTACTACGTACCAGCACAGATAACGGTGCTTCATGGAGCACTCCTAAACTGATAGCTCCCGAACATACCAAACGTCATCAGGTAATAGCTGGTACGATTCGCACACGTGAGGGATGGCTGGTTCAAGCCTGTGATGCGGGTCCCGGCAGTCATGATGGGGCAGCTGTTCAAATCAGTAAAGATGAAGGAAAAACATGGTGCGATCCTTGGGATGGCGCTCCTTTGCCAGACTTCAAAGAAGGAGGAACGGGAAGTACAATCGCAGGTATCCATGCGGGGATTGTACAATTAGAGAACGGAAGTTTGATGGCTATGGGGCGTGGTAATAGCATACGGAATAAAGAAGGAAAACTCCGAATGCCAATGAGCATATCAGATGATATGGGAAAGACCTGGAAATATGTAGCAAGCGAACTCCCTCCTATTGACGGAGGTCAGCGTCTTGTTTTAATGAGACTGAATGAAGGCCCTTTATTATTGGTTTCTTTCACAGACCATCCGCAACGTACGCCTTTGGAAGAACGTGGTCTGGAATTTAAAGATAAAAATGGAAATGTGAAGAAAGGATATGGCATGTATGCGGCTCTTTCCTACGATGAGGGAAAAACATGGCCGGTAAGAAAATTACTGACGGACGGTGAATATCGTTTTTTAAACGGTGGAGCATGGACGGGATATTTCGAAATGGATGAAAATCATGCTGAACCACGTGGCTATCTTGCAGGAACACAAACTCCTGATAATGTGGTTCATATCCTTAGTAGCCGATTGCATTACCGCTTCAATTTGGCATGGCTCGAAAAATAAAATAAAAAAAGTTTGTTTTTGCTGTCCTTTTCCAATTACTTCAGTTGTATTATAAGTGTAATTACAATTAAAAGATAAGATTTTGAAAGAAAATATGGAAAATATGAGTCCGGAATCATTGCTCCGTAAAGCACAAGCATTGGGAGGTGATATTAAAGAAATGGAATCCATTGATGTATTGGGTGCCTATTATCAAGCACAAACCAAAATAAAAACTAATAGAAGAAAGAACATGTATAATCAACTGATGCGTTATGCAGCATTTCTGACTATACCTTTATTTCTCTCTTCTCTGGTTTTGGGATATTTATATTTTAGTGGAACAGAAACCGACGAAAAATATGCAGAGGTGGTAACCGCTACCGGTTCTGTCATACGTTATGAACTTCCGGATCATTCTGTAGTATGGTTGAATGCGGGTAGTACATTGCGTTATCCTACCACTTTCAAGAAAGACAACCGGTTGGTAGAGTTGAAGGGTGAAGCATATTTCGAAGTGCAGGCAGACAAAGATCGTCCTTTCTATGTAAATACTCCGAATGGCTTGAGCGTATATGTTTATGGCACCAAATTTAATGTAGCTGCTTATGAGGATGATAATTATATAGAAACAGTATTGGAAAAGGGTAAGGTAAATGTGATAACCCCCGATCAGGAAACAATTGTATTGGCTCCTGGAGAACAGTTGCTTTACGACAAACAGAGTCAAAAGTCGAAAAAAAATAAAGTGGATGTCTATGGAAAGATAGCTTGGAAAGATGGAAAACTAATTTTCAGAAATGCTTCATTGGAAGAAATCCTGAAGCGTCTGGAACGACATTTCAATGTAGAAATTCAGTTTAACAATAGGTCTGAAAAAGAATATAAGTACCGGGCTACTTTCCGGACTGAAACTCTGTCGCAGATATTGGATTATCTGGCCAGGTCTGCCGATTTAAAATGGAAAATTGAAGAACCGCAACAACAGGCAGATGATACATTATCAAAGACTAAAATTAGAGTAGATTTATATTAGAGTAGTAACCCTTAAAATAAAAGCCCATGGAATAACACAAGAGAATAAAAGAAAAAAAGGAAGAAAGCTGCTACCAACAGCTGTCTTCCTCCGAATTTTCCAGATTCACGGTACAAGGTCTCGCAAACACTAGCCGGAATCAAACCATAGTTCATTTAGTAATAAACTTTAGTTAGCCACAAATGTATGAAAAAAAATCATTCATTTACAGCATTATGTCCTAAATATGCTTTAAATCTAAAACTTCCTTTAGTTATGAGGATTAGTCTAGCACTACTTTTCGCAGTAGTATTACAACTTTCTGCCGAAGATGGCTATGCCCAGCGAACGCGGGTTGCCATTTCAATGAACAATGTATCTGTAGAACAGGTACTGAATAAAATAGAGGAGACGTCCGACTATGTTTTCCTTTATAATGATAAAACAATTCAGAAGAACCGTATTGTTTCTGTGAGAAACAATTCAGGTAAGATACTGGATATTCTTGATGAGGTGTTTAAGGGAACCAACATTACTTATACAGTGGTTGATAAGCAGATTATCTTGTCTACCAATAAATTGAATGTAACAGAGCAAGATCCGACTATCCAGGTAAAAGGTACAGTGAAAGATACAAAAGGAGAACCTTTGATCGGAGTGAATGTGAAAGTAAAAGGAACAACTACCGGTGCTATTACAGATTTCGACGGAAACTTTCAGATTCAAGCTAAAAAGGGAGCGGTATTGGAGATCTCTTATATTGGATATGCTTCTCAAGAGGTGAAGGTTGCAGATAATAAATCGCTTTCCATTGTGATGACGGAAGATACCAAAGTCTTGAATGAGGTTGTTGTAACGGCTTTGGGCATTAAACGAGAAACCAAGTCTTTGACATACAATGTGCAGCAGATTGGCGGCGACGAAGTGGCAAAGGCGAAAGATATGAATGTGATGAGCAGTCTTGCCGGTAAGGTGGCGGGTGTGAATATCAATGCAAGTTCATCCGGTATTGGAGGTGGTGCCCGTGTGGTAATGCGTGGTACGAAGTCTATATCCGGTAATAACAACGCTCTATATGTAGTAGATGGAGTTCCTTTGGCTAATATATCAGGTGAACAACCTGACGATCAGTATACGGGTGCCGGACAATCCGGTGACGGATTGGCTAACTTCAACGCTGATGATATAGAATCAATTTCAGTACTTAGCGGATCGGCCGCCGCTGCACTATACGGTTCGGCTGCTGCCAATGGTGTGGTACTTATCACAACGAAGAAAGGGGCTGTAGATAAAACCAGATTGACTTACAGTAATAATTCAACCTTCTATTCACCATTCCGATTGCCGGAATTCCAGAATACGTATGGTTCGGAAACTGGAGAGTGGTATAGTTGGGCATCTAAATTGTCATCTCCTACCGATTATGAAGTTAAAGATTTTTTCCAGACAGGTTATAATGTAGCGAACACTGTAAGTCTGACTACAGGGACACAAAAAAATCAAACCTATGTATCCGTAGGTGCTGTGAATGCCCGGGGTATCATTCAGAATAATGACTTGGACAGATATAATTTCTCTGTTCGTAACACGACCTCTATGCTGAATGATAAACTGACGATGGATTTAAGTTTTATGTATTCTAATGTAAAGGAACAGAATATGTTGTCGCAAGGAGAGTATGCCAATCCATTGGTTCCCGTTTATTTATTTCCTCGCGGTGATGATTTCTCGAAATATCAGTATTATGAACGATATGATGTAGACCGTAACATAAAAACACAGTTTTGGCCATTGAAAGAAAATGGATTATCCATGCAGAATCCTTACTGGATTACGAACCGGAATATGTATACCAACAAGAAAGACCGTTTTCTGGCAAGCGGTTCACTAAAATATACGATAACAGATTGGTTGAATGTTTCCGGACGCGTGAAACTGGATAAGGAAACTATCAACTCGGAAAAGAAAATGTATGCTTCCACTTTGAATGTGATTGCTGAAAACTCGGATAAAGGAGCATACGTGCAATCGAACAAGAATACCAGTCAGATATATGCGGATGCCATGTTGAATATCAATAAATATTTCTATCACGACACATGGAATCTGACAGCATCTTTAGGTGCCAGTTTATTGGATTTGGATTATAAGGAGCTTAATTTTGGAGGAGGATTACTGACCATTCCTAATCTGTTTACTTCTAACAATGCGAATGTTTCCGGTAAATTAACCTATAAAAATACGAACTATCACGACCGTACCAATTCTTTATTCGGAACATTCTCATTAGGATATAAGGGCATGGTTTATGTAGATGGTTCGTTACGTAATGACTGGATATCTGCTTTGGCAGGAACAAACCATTCTTCCATATTATATCCTTCTATCGGTGCTTCAGCAATTCTGACTAATATGTTTACAATGAAATCTAACATTCTTTCTTATGCAAAGGTTCGCCTTTCATATAGTGAGGTGGGTAATGCACCGGAAAGATTCAGAGCCATTACTACTTATGCTGTGTTGGGAGGATTGAATACTACTTCTTATTTCCCTATAAAGGATTTGAAACCGGAAAGGACTCATTCGTGGGAAGGAGGATTTAATTTAGGATTATTTGATAATAAATTAACCCTGGATGTAACAGCTTACAAGACATATACGGAGAATCAGTTGTTTAGCCCGGAAATCTCTACGACGACCGGCTATTCTAAATTATATGTAAATGCAGGTAAAGTAACGAATAAAGGTATTGAGTTAGCTCTTGGCTTTAAACAGAATATAGGTCCGGTAGATTGGAAAACAACTTTACTCTGGTCTCTTAATAGAAACCGCATTGACCAATTGCTCCCTGAATATACGAACGAAGAATTAGGAGTAACCGTACATTTGGACGAAATGGATGTTTATTCATTAGGAGGCGCAAAGCAACGATTAACTGTAGGTGGTTCCATGGGAGATGTATATGTTAATACAATGAGAACCGATGAGCATGGATATATTTGGATGAATTCAATGACAGGTGCATTGGAAACAGATAAAAATAATTATATCTATGCCGGTAATACGAATCCCAAGTATACTCTTAGCTGGAGAAATGAATTTAATTGGAAAGGGATCAGCCTTGGATTTATGTTGAATGCCCGTGTGGGTGGTATTGGAGTTTCTGCTACTCAAGCTGTGATGGATTATTATGGAGTATCTAAGACATCAGCAGATGCACGCGATAATGGTGGTGTGAAAGTGAACGGTCAGATGATTGATGCCCAGACATGGTATCAGACTATTGGGGCTAATGGAACAGGGTATGTTGGTTCCATGTATGTATATAGTATGACCAATGTCCGCCTGGGAGAATTGACCTTGGGTTATGATATTCCTATCAATAGATGGTGCAAATGGATTTCAGGGTTAAACGTATCTTTTGTCGGGCGTAATTTGTGGATGCTTTATTGTAAAGCTCCTTTTGACCCGGAATCTACCGCAAGCACAGGTACCTATAATCAGGGTATGGACTATTTCATGCAACCGAGTTTGAGATCGATGGGATTTTCTGCAAAGATTTCTTTCTAATTGGATAACCTTTAAAAAAGATAATGATGAACATACGTAAGTTTTTTAAAGCAAGAAACTTCTATTTACTCCTTGGAGTAATGATGATAAATGTGGGTTGTACAAAGAATTTTCTGGAGTACAATACCAATCCTAATGAAGCTACAGATGAAATGACGGATTGGGACAATGTAAGAACAGGTTCTCTTCTTTTGCAGATGGAGCAGAACGTACTGGTGGTAGCACAACCGGGACTTAATATCGGTTCGGACAGATATCAGACTGTGGAAGTGATGGGTGGAGATGGCTATGTCGGCTATTTTGGTTTTCCTGCTCCCAGTATCAATTCTGCCGGTCGATATAATTGGGATAAAAGAAGTTGGTACGGTGATATGTTTACTACCAATTATCTGACAACGATGAATGCCTGGCGTGAAATAAGGAAAGCGATAAACAATGATGAAGATCCACGCTTTTCTATGGCGCAGATTTTGAAAGTGGCAGCAATGCACCGTGTAACGGATACATACGGCCCTATTCCTTATTTGAATTTTGGAGTATCAAAAGAAGTTCCTTATGATTCACAGAAGGATGTTTATTACAGATTTTTTGAGGAATTGGATGGAGCTATTAATAACTTGGATAGTTATGCAGCATCTGGCAGTAAAGTGTTGTCATCATGGGATTGTGTGTTTAATGGTGATGTTACAGCTTGGATAAAGTTTGCCAATTCACTTCGGTTACGTCTTGCGATACACCTTGCCTATGTAGATGAAGCAAAGGCAAAAAAAGAGGCACAGTTAGCTATTGGTAATGGTTATGGCTTGATGAATGTTAAGTCAGACTTGGCAGAGTTACAGCACATCACTCCGATAGCGACGTATGAAAGTCCATTATATATTTTAAAAGGATGGGATGATATTTGTATGGGAGCAACTCTGGATTCATATATGAATGGGTATCAAGATCCACGACTTTCTGCCTATTTCGAGGCAGGTACGGGTGGAAAATATCGTGGCATAAGAGCCGGAATGTCGAAAGATATAAGTAAGGATAAGTATATAACCGGTGCTTTTTCCGTTCCCCAGGCAACTGCTACTTCTAATGTGGTATGGATGCGTTCATCCGAATCATATTTTTTGCTGGCAGAGTATGCTTTGCGTTGGGGAACAAAAGCTGATGCTAAAAAGTACTATGAAGAGGGTATAAGAATGTCTTTTGATGAGCATGGTGCATCGGGAGTTGACGGGTATCTTGCAAGAACAGCAGAAGACGGATATGTTCCTGCTAACTATGAGGATCCAGTGACATCTTCTCATTCTATGGATGCTTTGGGAACTGTTTCTATTGCTTGGGATGAATCGGGTGACTTTAAAACAAACTTGGAACAGATTATCACTCAAAAGTATATTGCTCTTTATCCGGTGGGACAGGAAGCATGGACGGAGTTTCGCCGTACTGGTTATCCGAAAGTATTTCCGGTTGTTGTAAACGAAAGTTCCGGTGGTTCTGTGGATACAGAGATACAAATTCGTAGATTACCTTATCCGGAATCGGAGTATAATACTAACAGAGCAGAACTGGATAAAGGTATTACACTTTTGGGTGGTGTGGATAATCCTGGTGTCAGACTATGGTGGGATGTTCCTAATAAATAATTGGTTACTTAAATAATGTAGAATATGAAAAGAAATTATGTATATTTTTTGTTCACATATCTCTTGACATTTGTTGTGAGTGGTTGTGATACGGATATTGAACCGGAAGTTATACAGGCGGCAAATACTTATAATGAGGAATATTATCAAAACTTGTGCGAATACAAGAAAACAGATCATGCTATTTGTTTCGGTTGGTACGCAGGCTATACTTCAGAAGCATCTCCTTCACAGGGACTTCATTTTACAGGTTTGCCGGATAGTCTGGATATTGTTAGCCTTTGGTCAGGTATTCCTTCCAATAATCCGGCTTATGTAGAAACCAGTTATTATAATGAGCGTTACTTGCCGACGGCTTATGAAGAAATGAATTATATTCGTACAGTCAAGGGAACTCGTGTTGTGATGTGTACTATTTGCCGTATTGCTAATACAGAGTTTCCTAAAACAGATGCAGGTATCGAGGCTTATGCTTTGTATCTTGTGAGATGTGTATTACGTAATAATTTGGATGGGTTGGATTTGGACTATGAACCGGAAGGTGACTGGTTGCAAAATGATAACTTTACAAAGTTTATAAAGGTATTGGGAAATTATTTCGGTCCTCAATCGGGTACAGGCAAATTATTAATTGTTGACTTCTATAATCAAGTACCTCCTAAAGAAACAGAACCCTATGTCAACTATTTTGTGCGACAATGTTATACTTCCAGCACTGCTCAAGGATTACAGTCGAAATTTGACCAACTTAGTAGCTGGTGTCCTCCCGAAAAGTTCATTGCTACAGAACAGATGGGTTGGTACTGGCAAAATGGTGGAGTCGAATTTACGGAAGCCGACGGGAATAAAGTCGATTCATGGGGCAATCCCATCTATTCTGTAATAGGTATGGCACGCTGGAATCCTACACAAGGACGAAAAGGCGGATTCGGCGGATATTATTTTGAATATGAATACAATACCACTCGTCCTGCTAATCAGGCTATAGGTGATAAAGAGAAAGCCGCTATTCCTTATTATAGCCTTCGGCGTGGTATTCAGGAACAAAATCCTGCCGGAAAGCCTGTACAACAGTCTACTAAACAAGAAACGGAAGAAGAAAATGGATGAATTTTAAATTTGTATGCAAGGTATGAAAACATTGAATAATATAAAAAAGATATGGGGAGCTGCTTTGATAGGAATAGCTTCTTTTATGCTGCAGGGATGCCAGGAAGCCGCTCAAAAAGGTGACGGGTTGTTAATGACCGGAACATCTTCGGATAGATTGGTAAAGTTCGCCATTGATGGATTTCCATCTGCGTATGCTGTTTCTGTGACTTCAACTTCTCGCGTTGAATCGGATATTCAGGTGAATCTGGCTGTTGATGCAAGTCTGGTTGATACTTATAATGAGGAAATGGGAACCAATTATTATCCCATTCCGGATAAATCATATACATTTGAAAATCCGGAGGTTACGATTTCAGCAGGACAGGCAATTTCTTCTGCTGCCTCTCTTTCAATTGCCGATGATTCGGAATTTGTTCCGGGACGTGTTTATTTGATACCGGTTACCATAAAAAGTGCGACGGGAGATTTGGATATTATAGAAGCAGGACGTACTATTTTCCTGAAAGTATCTCGAACATTGCGCTTCCATGCTCCGTATGTAGGACAGGCTTCTATGGCTTATCAATTTTTGCTTCCGGATCCTATTCCTTCCTTGCCTACTTATACATGGGAAGTGAAGATTTACGCTACTAAATTCCGTTCTTCCGGAGCTTCCGGTACTACCCGTGTTTGCTCATTTGGAGGTAGTGAAGCGTCTGTAGAAGGGGGAGCGATTGATGATGGAGGCTTTAAATGTGACCAGAATCTGCTTCGTTTTGGTGAAGGAACGGATGAGCCGAACCAGTTGCATGTAACAACTAAACAGGGTAAAATGTCATCGAATACTCGCTTTGCTTTAAATACCTGGTATGCTGTTGCTTTGGTAAATGATGGCAATACTTTGACATTATATATTAATGGAGAGAAAGATAACTCAATGACAGTTGCCCCGTATGAGTATGCACTCTATGGAGTGCAGATCGGTATGCCTTCAAGAGGTTATCAATCTTCACAATTGTTTTATGGTCGTTTGAGTGAGATGCGCCTTTGGACTCGTCCTTTGTCTGCTCGTGAAATTAAAGCAAATGTATGTGGGGTAGATCCTTCTACCAATGGGCTTGTGTCTTATTGGAGAATGAATGAAGGAGAAGGAACTACTTTCTATGATTTATCTCCGTCAAAGCGTGATATCAGTTATAAGAATGGAATCACGATTGACTGGACTTATGATGATACGAATAAATGTCTTGAATAAGGCAATAACAAATGAATAGACATTATGATAATGAAAAATAAAATAAATAGATTAACCCTCCTTTTGTTTGTTTTATTGGGAGGTTTAGGATTTACTGCGTGTTCGGATGATGATGGTGATCTTATTGAATTGCCAATAATAGAAATGCCACAGTCGGGGGCGGGGCCAGTCTCTATTGATTATAGGGAGATACTGAATGTAGGAAACTATGTTTATGATTATACAATCAAATTGGACAAACCCACTGTTACTACTTTATTGTGTGACATTACCGTAGACGAAAATATGGTTGAGACCTATAATGCTGCAAATAACACATCATATAAAATGATGCCTGCTTTTGTATATGAGCTGCAAGCTAAAAATGCAATAGTTAAGGCTGGACAGCAAGAATCGAATACTTTATCTGTTAAGTTTTCGTCATTATTTGGCTTAGTGGAAGGTGAAGAATATTTGCTTCCTATTGTTGCAACGATAGATGAAACTTGTGTAGGGCAATTTGCAACAGATGCTCGTTCTGTCTCTTATTTTACGATTAGTATTGACGGAGAATTGGATTACATTCCAGGATTGAATATGAGCTCTTATTCAACGGATATGTATCGTACGTTAAGTTTCGCAAACGACGAGGTGGTTACAATTGAAGATAATACACATACGTTTGAAATGCTTATATATCCATATAGTTGGCACAGTGGAACAAATTATATAGGTACATGGCGTGGTAAAGATACTAACAATAATAATGAGCCTTTTGGTGGTTGTGAACTACGTGTAACCGGTACAAAGGGGGCGTCTAATATTGGTAATCGTCAATGTGATTTGACATTGGCTAATCAAAATATAACGTTACCGACTAATCAATGGGTTAGATTAACTGTTACTTGTGATGGAACAAAAACCGGTCAGAATACAGAGATTGCTTATCGCTTATATATTAATGGTGAGGAAGTTGCTTCTGCAAAACCAACAAAACGTTGGGGGCCATCATCTTCTCAACGGTTCAAAGTGGGATATACGTTAACCGGTATTCAGTTTGGTAATACAAGTTCAAGTATGTATTTTGATGGTTTGATTTCTGATATTCGCATGTGGAAGAAGTGTCTGAATACAGAAGAAGTGAAGGCTAATTTGCGTACAATAACTTCTCCGTCTCCTTCAGATTTATATGGTTATTGGAAATTGGATGAAGGCGAAGGTAATACATTGAAAGACAGTTCGGGAAATGGACGTGATTTAACTTTCCCGGCTTCGGCAAATATCATATGGAATGCAGAATTCAATGATTTGCCTCAAGATAAATAAAATATGATTTTATATTGGGAGTTATTCTGTTCTTGCATAACTCCCAATATTAACTTAAAGCAATAATGATGAAACGTTTTATATCAGCTTTGGTAGTTTTGCTATACCCAATTATCAGCGTATGCGCTCAACAACAGGGAAGGGCTGTATTGCGTTTTGATGCTACTACTTGGGATTTTGGTCATATTTCGGAGGCTGGAGGTAAAGTGAGCCACACTTTTCATTTTACTAACAGGCATACTTCTCCGATTGTGATTGAAGAAGTCATTTCGACTTGTGGATGTGCAGTTCCCGTTTATAGTAAACAACCTATAAAACCAGGAAATGCGGGTACTATTACGGTTACTTTTGATCCTAAGGGGCGAACTAATTTCTTCTCTAAGAGTATAAGAGTTATTGCTAATTCTGGGCAAAGTGTCAATACTCTTTGGGTAAAAGGCACTATAAATACAATTAGTAGTATAGAGGATGAGTATCCTTATTCTTTGTCATCGGATATTCTGGTAGACAAAATGACTTTATCCTATGAACAGTTGCAACATAATGGAAGATCAAAACAGCAGGATATTAGAATCTATAACCGTTCGGATAAAATGGTCAAGTTGTCATACTTGTTGTTGGATAAGAGCGGATGTTTGTCGATATCTATGCCATCATCTCTTCAAGGTCGATCTTATGCGACTATGAAAATAACTGCTTCTCCTTTAAAAGGCTTTTACGGTACATTTAAAGATAAGATTATTATTAGTGCCAATTCCGTACACAGTTCTCCTATACAAATCTTTGGTATAGTGATTGATGATATGAGAAAAGTGAGCGCGGCAACTGCTCCCCGTATGAAATGCTCACAATCTTATTTTAATTTGGGGAGTATCTCATTAAAAAAGCATATTCAGCGAAAAATAAAAGTTACTAATGAAGGAGCGAATCCTCTTATTGTCCGCAAAATAGAATGTCCGGAATTTGTTTCTACTAATATCCGGGGTGAAAAGGTTTTGAAACAAAATGAGTGTTTGGAAGTTCTGTTTGAATTAAATGTATTGTCTTCAAACCAGCCATTCGATGCAAAGGTCAAATTGATAACAAATGATGCTCATCAGCCTGTGCATACAGTTATATTTGAAGGAGAAATGGGTAAGTAGGGTTGAATATCTCTATTTGAAAGATTAGAAATACACTATAAATTAATTGAGTCATTTTACTGTATATAACATTATGATAAAACGATTGTATATTTTGGTGATGGTACAGATGGTATGTACTTTGGGGTTTACTCAATCTCCTCCCTCGTTACCTGCTTACAAAGATCCCAGTTCTTCAATAGATATAAGACTTTCAGACTTACTTTCCCGCATGACTCTGGAAGAAAAGGTCGGCCAGCTACTTTGTCCTTTAGGTTGGGAAATGTATGAAATACACGGTAATGAGGTCTGTCCTTCCGGGAAATTCAAGCAATTGATTAAAGAAAGGAATGTTGGAATGCTTTGGGCGACTTATCGTGCAGACCCGTGGACAAAAAAAACTCTAGCAAATGGACTTAATCCCGAGATGGCAGCAAAAGCAGGGAATGCATTGCAAAAATATGTGATGGAGAATACTCGTTTGGGAATTCCGATGTTTTTAGCAGAAGAAGCTCCTCATGGACACATGGCAATTGGTGCTACTGTTTTTCCTACCGGTATAGGAATGGCGGCTACTTGGTCACCGGAATTACTAAAAGAAGTCGGTCAAGTTATTGCTAAAGAAATTCGTTTGCAGGGGGCGCATATAAGTTATGGTCCTGTTCTTGATCTGGCTCGTGATCCGCGTTGGTCTCGTGTAGAAGAAACATTTGGAGAAGATCCTGTATTGAGTGGCGTTTTGGGAGCAGCTATGGTTGAAGGCTTAGGTGGGGGCGATTTATCACACAAATATGCTACCATAGCTACTTTGAAACATTTTCTGGCATATGCTGTACCGGAGAGTGGGCAGAATGGAAATTATGCGTCAGTAGGTAGCCGGGATTTGCATCAGAATTTTCTTCCTCCTTTTCGTAAGGCGATAGATGCAGGAGCATTGTCTGTCATGACTTCATACAATTCGATAGACGGGATACCTTGTACGTCGAATTGCTATTTGTTGACTCATTTGTTACGTAACGAGTGGAAGTTCCGTGGTTTTGTTGTATCTGATTTATATAGTATTGAAGGAATTCATGAAAGTCACTTTGTGGCTCCGACAAAAGAAAAAGCAGCGATACAAGCTGTTACGGCAGGTGTTGATCTTGACTTGGGAGGAGAAGCCTATATCAATCTCTGTCACGCAGTTCAGTTCGGACAAATGGATGAAGCGGTTATTGATACAGCTGTTTGTCGGGTGTTACGGATGAAGTTTGAGATGGGATTGTTTGAGCATCCTTATGTCGATTCGAAAATGGTAGCTAAGAAAGTGTGTAATAAAAAGAGTCTTGAATTGGCACGTAAAGTAGCTCGGGCTTCTATCACACTACTTGAGAATAAAAATTCCATATTACCTTTGCGTAAAGATATAAATAAGGTGGCAGTTATTGGACCTAATGCTGATAATCAATATAATATGTTGGGAGATTATACGGCACCTCAAGAAGAAGGAAATGTAAAAACCGTACTTGACGGGATTGTTGCTAAATTATCTCCATCGCGTGTAGAATATGTGAAAGGATGTGCTATCCGCGATACTTCAATAAATGAAATAAGCCAGGCGGTTGAAGTTGCCAAGCGTTCTGAAGTTGTAATTGCGGTAGTAGGAGGTTCTAGTGCCCGTGATTTTAAAACGAACTATAAAGAAACTGGAGCGGCGGTTGCTAAAGAAGGCAGTATTAGCGATATGGAATGTGGTGAAGGATTTGACCGTGCTACTTTATCTTTACTTGGCAGACAACAAGAACTATTGGAAGCCTTGAAGCGGACAGGAAAGCCTTTGATTGTAGTTTATGTTGAAGGCCGTCCGTTAGAGAAAAATTGGGCTTCGGAATATGCCGATGCACTATTGACCGTTTATTATCCCGGTCAGGAAGGAGGAAATGCTATAGCTGATGTCTTGTTCGGAGATTATAATCCGTCAGGCCGTTTGCCAATCACAGTACCTCGTTCAGCAGGACAGATACCTATATATTATAATAAGAAGGCCCCCCATAATCATGATTATGTAGAAATGTCCGCATTTCCATTGTATGCTTTTGGGTATGGGCTTAGTTATACAACATTCGAGTATTCGGATTTGCGGCTCATTCAGAAAGCTCCTTATTGTTTTGATGTTTCCTTTAAGGTGAAAAATACAGGGAAATATGATGGTGAAGAAGTGGCGCAACTTTATGTAAGAGATGAATATGCTTCAATTGTTCAGCCGATAAAGCAACTGAAACGTTTTGAACGTCTTTTTCTGAAGCAAGGAGAAGAAAGAACTGTAACTTTTAGCTTGGCGAAAGGAGAGCTATCCATTATTAATCAGAATTTGGAAGAAGTGGTTGAGTCTGGAATTTTTCAGATAATGGTGGGGCGTTCTTCTGATGATATTCTATTGAAAGATTCTATTTCAATAGAGTAGTCTTTTCTTTTTCGCGTGTTCATCAGTTGACAGATAGCAAAAGTTATTTCATAACGATACTGATTTAAATTAAAATGCTACATAGTGAAAAATATCTATCATAAGTATCATTCATTTTAATAGTTCTCTCATTATCAAAAGAATAAGTATGATATATAGCTTTAAAAAAATGTATCTATCATACTTTTACCAGTAAAAATAGGTTATCTATCATCAACAAAATAGCCGAATAAAAGTCCTATATGTATAAGATAGCTTGTTTTTGTTGCAATGAATCTGTATAAATCCGATGATCATGGCTTAATAACCCAACTTTAACGGTGATAAGTTTATAGCCCACGTATGTAGGCTGTACAGTCTACGTCTGTAAACCATACAGCCTACAAATGCGGGCTGTACAGCCTACATACGTGGGCTATAGAAACACCATCGCTCCCAATAGATTATTAAGCTGTCAAATACAGATTGTCGTCCTATAAAACGTGTATTCTTATGTCTTTAAATGGGTAATCTCACCTAATACTACACTAAAATAGACAAAGTATAGGCATGATAGATAGCTGTTTTGTAAGCGTCTCGGCGATGCCATATTTTCTATCTTAATTTTTCCTTTTAGCTTTGCGTCATAATAAAAAACCACATCTTATGACTGCACATGACTTGTACACCCGTACCTTATCGGATTATAAATCCTGTTTATGTTCTTCTCCTGCCTTAACTCTTCGTAGTTATTGCCGTGAACGACATGTCAACTACCATGGTATGTGTCTTTGGCTTTCCCGTCACGGCATCAGTATCCGTGAGTTGCGTCCCTCCTCTTCCGTCACCACCGCTAAAGAACCTGCATCCTCTTTCAGCCGTTTGCTTCCGGTCTGCTCTTCCCCTTCCTCCTCTCCGGATATGCTTTACGGGGTTACCATCACTTTCCCTGACGGAGTGACTGTTTCTATCAAGCAAGGCAGTTCTTTTAGCGTCAGCCGTTTTATCGACCGTTATAACAGTAAAATTCAGGAGGAAAAGTCATGTTTGCTTTAACCGATGGCATGCATTATTATCTGTGCCAGCATTATGTTGATATGCGTAAAGGCATGACCGGACTTTACCGGCTTGTCAAGTCCGACATGTCCCTTTCTCCTGTTTCGGGTGATGTATTTGTGTTTTTCTCCCGCAAACGTGACATGGTTAAAATTTTGCGGTGGGATACGGACGGTTTTATTCTCTATCAGAAACGACTGGAAGAAGGTACCTTTGAGGTTCCCCGTTTTAATCCCGATACAGGGTCTTATGAGCTCTCCTGGAAGACTTTTCTTTTGATAATGCAGGGCGTCTCGCTCCGGTCTGCCAAATGCAGGAAACGGTTCCGATTGAGGTGACATCCTAATATAGTAGTCTGTATATCAATATATTACATTGCAAATACTTCGCTAATTTCTTTGTCTTCCGGTTCTTTTTTCTTATCTTTGACACATGCAAAAGGACCGGCTCATAGAACTTCTGGAGGATCAAATCAGATCTTTAAAAGAACAGCTTGAAGCGGCTGCCAGGCGTGAGGAGCATGGGCAGCTGCTTATCTGCGAATTGACGATGCAGGTCCGGCAATTAACCGAAAGTGTCCATTCATTAGAAGAGGCGTTGACCTTGAAAAATGGTAAACTGAAAAAACAGGAGAACATCAGTCGTGGCTTAGGCAAACTTATAAGCAACGAGTCTGAAAAGCAGGTACCGGGTAAAGCGGAGGCGGTCCGGCAGACGGCTCCCTCCCGTCCATGCCCTTCTCCCAAAGAGCGGGGAAACAATAAATCCAAACGCAAGGAGCATTTTGAACTGGAAGAGAAGGTAATCGAAGTCAATCCCGAACATCCCCTTTTCAGCATATCCCTTGCCAAATTCATGGGATACCGTGATTCTATCCGTTATGTCTACACTCCTCCGAAATTTGAAAAGCTTGTCTACCGGCAAAACATTTATAGTTTAAACGGAACAGTCTTCTGCGGTTCCGCTCCCCAGGCACCTTTCCTTAACTCAAACTACGACGGATCTTTTGTAGCGGGTTTATGCCAGTTGCGCTATATCTACTCTATGAGTGTGGAGCGGATTATCGGCTTCTTCCGTGAAAGCGGATTTGAGCTTGAAAAGCCCACCGCGCATCACCTGCTGGGCAGAGCGGCCGAAGTGTTGGAAAACCTTTACAGGGCGTTGAGAATGGCCGTGCTTGAAGACTCTTATCTTTGTTGTGATGAAAGTTACCACAAAGTCCTTGTGGAAGAGAAGAACAGTAGAGGCAAAGGGGTAAGGCAGGGGTATATCTGGGCGGCCGTCGCGGTCAAGCAGAAATTGATACTGTACCTCTACGAGAATGGCTCCCGTAGCGGGAAGGTGCTTTTTGACCTTCTTTCCGAATATGAGGGGACAGTACAAAGTGACGCATACAGTCCGTATAGAAAATTGGAAAGTGACGCCTATCCGGGAATTAAAAGAATCGCCTGCCTGCAGCATGTCAAAAGGAAGTTCCTTGAGGTACAGGAGGAACCGGAAGCACAAAAGATCGTTGAACTGACGAACAAGCTGTATCAAAAAGAACATGAACACTGTGTTGGTCGACAGGGATGGACAGACAAAGATAACCTCAGGCACCGGAAAAGGTATGCGCCGCAGATACTTAGCGAAATAAAACGGGAACTGCTCAGGATAAAGAGTAAGCCTGACTTGCTTCCCAAAAGTGAGATGGCGGGAGCGGTTGACTATATGCTCTCGCAATGGGAGGCCATTAAGGGCATCTTTACTGAAGGATATTACTACTTGGACAATAATTTGGTCGAGCGGTACAACCGATATATATCACTGTCCAGAAGAAATTCCCTTTTCTTTGGAAGCCATAAGGGGGCGGAAAGAGGTGCATTATTTTATTCGCTGGCCTGTTCATGCAGAATGCAGGGAATAAATACCTTCGAATATATCACGGAGGTAATCAATAAAGCGGCAAAGCTACCACCAAATACGGACATAAAGGTATATAGAAATTTATTGCCGGACAAATGGAAAGAAAATAGAAGTAGGATCGAAACATAAAGAGGAGATGCTACTTCTATTTTTTTTGAGGGGGGGGGACGGCATCGCCGAGACGCTTACGCTGTTTTTGCTGGTAAAAGTATGATAGATACATTTTTTAAAAGCTATCTATCATACTTATTTTTTTGATAATGAGAAAACTATTAAAATGAATGATACTTATGATAGATATTCTTTCACTATGTAGGATTTAATTCAAATCTGCACCGTTTAGTTTCAAACCGATACACATGAATCAAAATTAGTTCAGTTATAATAGTAAAATAAGAAATTTGCGGATATTCATCTTTATGAAAAAACTTTTATTGCTGCTATTATTTGTTTTTTTGTGCAAAAGCTTCTACTTTTGGCTTCCATAAAAAAATGATAATAACCGAAAATCTCTGATGACACATATTGGTGAACAAGAAAAGAAGAAAAAATTCGAGCAGTTTTTCATTCTTACTTTTCCGAAGGTAAAGGCTTTTGCATGGAAGATTTTGCGTTCGGAAGAAGATGCTGAAGATATTGCCCAAGATATATTTGTCAAGTTGTGGGATAATCCTGAAATCTGGGAAAACAAAGAAACATGGGATAGTTATATCTATACAATGGCTCGTAATCAGATTTATAATTTTTTGAAGCATCAGTCTGTAGAACTTAGTTATCAAGAGAAGCTGTCACAAGAAGATTCTCCTTCTTTTGAATTTGATATATACGATAAGCTTTATGCAAAGGAACTGCAACTTTTGATAAAACTTACTTTAGATAATATGCCGGAACAACGTAGAAAAGTTTTTTCTATGAGCCGACAAGATGGAATGAGTAATCAAGAAATCGCTGATAATCTGCAACTTTCTATTCGTACAGTGGAGCGCCACATCTACCTTGCACTACAAGAATTAAAAAAAGTCATCTTAATTGCATTTTTTTTCTATTTCAGTTGAGTAGTCCATTTTAGCTAGTTGTCTATATTATATAAGGCAAATCTAAAATGAAGAATTATATTCAAAAAATTATCAATGTATTCACTGCTTCCGAGCATAGTGAAAATGTGACCAAAGAAGTACATCAATGGTTAGTGGACGAGGAGCATGCTGATGAGAAAGATACAGCGTTGAATACACTATGGAAAGAAACAGAAGGAAAAGTTGATGCAGGCACATGGACTTCTTTGGAGAATGTATATCATAAAGTTGGAGTATCTGCCGACACTAAAAAGCAATATCGGCTGTTTCCTTGGAAATATGCGGCAGCAGTCGCTATGTTTGTTATAACCGTGTCTGGGACATTTTTATTAACAAAGAATGCATTTGAAGAGAAAACGGTTGCGATGATTGAGCAATATATTCCTGATGGGAAAACACATGAGTTTGAATTACCGGATGGTAGTCGGGTGCATGTGAATTCTGGTACATTATTGCTTTATCCGGATGCATTTAAAGGGGATACCCGTACTGTTTATCTGATAGGTGAAGCTGATTTCAAGGTTAAAAAGAATCCGGATAAACCATTTATTGTACGATCTGCAAATATGTCTGTTACTGCTTTAGGCACTGAATTTAATGTGGCTGCTTATCCTGAAGATCCGGAGATTGTTGCTACGTTGATTCAGGGCAAGGTGAAAGTTGACTATGAACAGTCGGATAACTCTTATATTTTGAGCCCAGGGCAGCAGGTTGTTTATAATCGAAAGACAGCTCAAAGTAAAGTAGCAGATGCGGATTTAGAAGATGTAACTGCTTGGCAAAGAGGACAGATTATATTTCGTGGAAGTACTATGGAAGAAATATTGTTGACTTTGGAAAGGCGCTTTGACATTACTTTCCAATATAATACGAATTTATTTACTAACGATGAATATAATTTTAGCTTTAGCAAAAATACAGATATTGGAGAAGTGATGGAAGTGATAAAAGAAGTTACAGGAAAGTTCACTTACAAAATCGATAAGAATATTTGCTATATGAAAACAGTAGAATAGAACAGAAAACTTGATTGTTTAACCTTAAAAAATATCATTATGTAAAAAAGTATCCGGAAATAGGATGCCGCCTAATTCCGGATATGAAATAAGTTTTTTAGTATTAAAAAGTAAAATACTTAACTTTTGATGGAATTAATATTATGAGTTTAACACTAAAAACGCTACGAAGATATGAATTTATATCTAAAAACAGCTAAAAGTACAATAATTATTTGCTGTTTGTTTATCTTACAAACAGCCGTATTTGCCCAAAGTAATATTCGTATTACTATAAAAAATGCAGAAATTACTTTGCAAAATGCACTAATCGAAGTTGAAAAACAATCAAAATTATCTGTTGCTTATAATCAGTCTCAACTTTCAGATAAGCGACAATTATCTTTGAATATAGTAAACCAACCATTAGAAGCCGCTCTAAAGACAATTTTGAAAGGAACCGGGTTTTCTTATAAATTGACTGATAAGTACATCATGATTGTTCCTGAAAAAAAGGAAACAAAATCTCAGGCTGCAAAGACTATAAAAGGAAAAATTGTAGATGAGAAAGGGGAGCCTTTGATCGGGGTGAATGTGGCGGTAGATGGAACTAATACAGGTACCATTACCGATTTGGATGGAAACTTTTCTATGTCAGCTTTGGCTAATTCTACTTTGAAAGTGTCTTATATTGGGTATGCCACTCAATTGATAGCCGTTTCCGAGAAAGAATTTTATAGTATAATCATGCGTCCGGATAATGAAGTGCTGGATGAAGTAGTCGTTACTGCTTTGGGTATCAAACGCGAAGTCAAGTCATTGACATATAATGTACAGGAGATGAAAGCCGCAGATCTTACTACTGTGAAGGATGCTAGTTTTATGAATAGTCTGGCAGGTAAGATTGCCGGTGTGACCATTAATCAAAGTGCGTCCGGTATCGGTGGCTCCACTCGTGTTGTGATGCGTGGTTTGAAATCTATAACGAATGATAACAATGCCTTATATGTAATCGATGGTATTCCGATGGCTTCTATGCGTTCTAATCAGGAAAAAAGTTTTTATGAGAATGCTGATGGAGGAGATAGTGATGGAATCTCCAGTATAAATCCGGATGATATTGAGTCGATGTCTGTATTGACGGGTGCGGCTGCTGCAGCACTTTATGGTTCGCAAGGTGCCAATGGTGTTGTGCTGATTACAACAAAAAAAGGAGAAGAAGGGAAATTGAGAATTAATTATTCCAACGATACCCAGTTTATGAGTCCATTGGTAATGCCGGAGTTTCAGACAACCTATGGCTCTGTAGAAGGTGAGTTTGCTAGTTGGGGAGCTAAAAAGGATGCGACATGGGAACCTAAAGATTTCTTTCAAACAGGTTTCACAGAAACTAACTCGTTAGGTTTGTCTGCAGGAAATGACCGCAATCAGACTTATTTTTCAGCTGCATCGACCAACGCGCGTGGCATTATACCTAATAATACTTATAACCGGTATAATTTTACATTGCGTAATACGACCGAATTAATCAAGGATAAGCTGACATTGGATATGAGCGCTTCTTATGTGATAACCAATGATAACAACATGATGTCCCAAGGGCAATATCATAATCCACTTGTTGCATTATACCTCATGCCCAGAGGAGACGATTTGAATAAGTATAAGGTATATGAACGTTATAATAGTGAGAAATATTATGATGTGCAATACTGGCCTTATGGTAATCAGGGATTTGCGATAGAAAATCCGTATTGGATTGTGAATCGTGAGAATATGAGTAATCATAAATCACGTTATATGTTCTCGGCTAATTTGAATTATAAGATATTTGATTGGATGAATGTGGTTGGCCGTATGCGTGTAGATAATAGCAATGACGTGTATGAACGTAAAATAGCAGCCTCTTCGGATCAACTGTTTGCATCAGAATATGGTAATTATATGAATATGAAGTCGGGATATAAAAACACTTACGGGGATGCTATGGCCCAGATCAATAAACGTTGGGAGAATTGGGGGATTACGGCAAACTTAGGGGCTAGTTTTAATCACCAGACTTATGAAATGACGAACTATGAAGGACATTTAGCTACTGTTCCCAACTTTTTCTCTTTTAACAATATAAGTAAAAATGGTGCAAATACTAAGGCTGAACAAGGAGGGTATATTGATAATAACCAGGCTGTATTTGCGACTTTCCAATTAGGATATAAGAGTTGGGCATATCTGGATTTAACTGCCCGCAATGACTGGTTCTCCACTCTCGCTAATACAGATAATGAAAGAAGTGGTTTCTTTTATCCGTCAGTGGGTGTATCAGCAGTTGTTAGTGAGATTGTTGATTTGTCCAAAGCATATATTTCCTTTTTAAAGGTCAGAGCTTCGTATAGTGAAGTTGGTAATCCTCCGATGCGGCAGATTACAATGCCTACATATACTATAAAAGATGGCGTTGTCAATACATCTTCAAGATTATTGAATCCGGATCTGAAACCGGAACGTACAAAGTCAGTTGAAGTCGGTATGAACTTGAGAATGTTTCAGAACTTACTGAATATTGATTTTACCTATTATAATAGTAACACCTACAACCAGTTTATTAATTATACGATGCCACCCAGTACAGGTTACAGTGATTATATGTTGAATGGCGGTAAAGTAAATAACTGGGGTATTGAGGCTCGTTTGGGTGTTAATGCCAATCTTGGACCTGTAAAGTGGAATTCAAATCTGACTTTTACTATGAATCGTAATAAGGTTGTTTATCTGTTGCCTAGTGGCGCTACCAATCCAATTACGGGAGAGCCTATTTCCATTACAGAAATAGAACCTTTCAATCCGCAAGGAAGCTATAAAATGATTGTGAAAGAGGGAGGTACTTTGAGTGATATTTATGTAACAGGGTTGAAGATGGACTATTTGGGTAATGTTAAAGTCGATGCAAATACTGGTGCTATTGAAGCTGATCCGAACACTTGGATAAAAGCCGGTAGTGCTGCACCCCGATTCAATTGGGGATGGAATAACAGTTTCAGTTGGAAAGGGATTAATCTTAGTTTCCTGATTGATGCCCGTATCGGTGGAGTAGGCGTTTCAGCTACACAAGCTAAAATGGATTATTATGGAACTTCTAAAACATCGGCTATTGTACGTGATAATGGCGGAGTAAATATTAATAGTGGTCGTGTGACTGCGAAAGACTATTATAATGTGCTCGGTAATGGTTCAACCGGAGTATTGGCAAATTATGTCTATAGTATGACGAACGTACGACTTAGAGAAGCAACTTTAGGATATACATTCCCAACCAAATGGTTTGGTAATCAGATACAAAATCTGACAGTGTCGCTCATAGGCAAAAATCTATTCATGTTCCACAATAAGGCACCTTTTGATCCGGAGTTATCAGCTTCTACAGGTACATATTATCAAGGGTTTGATTATTTTATGCAACCAAGTGTACGTAGCATTGGGTTTAGCGTGAAATTCCAATATTAATTAACCAGAAAGGAATAATACAATGAAAAGATTAGGAAAAATAAGACATATCGTATGTACATTGGGAGTAGCTATGCTGATTGCTTCATGTACTGATAATTATAAAGAATGGAATACAAACCCCACTGAAGTTCCTGAAGAAATGTTAGTCGGATTGATGAAAATCGGAAACTTCTTTCCTACTATGCAGATGGATGTGATACCTACCAGTGATGTAGATGCAAATCAATTTCAACGTGCTCAAAATTTGTGTGGCGATATGCATTCCGGATATATGACGCCAATCGGTACATGGGGGACGAGTTCTGCAGTTCATTATAATCTGCGATATGACAAATGGAATGATGTTGCTTTTAAAGTGGCATTTACTAATGTGATGCCAGCCTGGAAACAAATCAGAGATAATGGTAAGGAGGAATTCCCGGAGGCTTATGCAGTTGCGCAAATATTGAAGGTCGCAGCTATGCATCGTGTGACGGACATATATGGTCCTTTACCTTATTTGCAATTTGGTCACGGAGGACTAGAAACCCCTTATGATTCGCAAGAAGATATTTATAAATCTTTTTTTATAGATTTGGATGAAGCAATAGCGGAATTGCAGAATTATATTGCTATCCATCCGGGGAGTAAACCTTTAAATAAATACGATCTGGTATATGGAGGTGATTTTACTAAATGGTTGAAATTTGCAAATTCTTTAAAATTGCGTTTGGCTATGCGCACATATTATGTGGCTGGATTTGAGGTGAATGGAAAAACTTCACAGAAATTAGCTGAAGAAGCAGTGAAAGACGGAGTTATTACAGAAAATGCTGAAAATGCCTTGTTACAGTCTGGTAACGGAATCTCGGTATTCCATCCTTTGAAAATTTGTTGGGATAATTATTCAGATGTACGTATGGGAGCTGATATAGAGTCTATAATGAAAGGATATAGCGATCCTCGTCTTTCTAAATATTTTCAGGAATCAGAATATGGAGAGGCTAGTGATAAATTTCATGGTGCTCGGTTGGGAGTCAACGTTACAGATAAGAAAAATTACGTCAAGTTGTCTTCTCCGAATGTATTTGCTGAAACCCCTATACAATGGATGTGTGCTGCTGAAATTTATTTTCTACGTGCAGAAGGAAAACTTCATGGTTGGAATATGGGTGGTGAAGTTGAAGAACTATATAAGACAGGTATCACGAAGTCTTTTGAACAGTGGGGTGTCGCTTTAGGTGATTATTTAACAAGAGGTGATACGTATAAGCCTGTACGTTTTGCTGCACCATCGGGAACAGTGGGAAGTGTGGCTGCGGTATCAACGATTACTATTGCATGGAATGAAAATGATGTGGAGGCTAAAAAGTTGGAACGTATTATTACACAAAAGTGGATTGCTATGTTTCCGGAAGGACAAGAAGCTTGGAGTGAATATCGTCGTACCGGTTATCCTAAATTATTTGATTTGTACGGTACGAATGCTAGTGCAGGACAGGTAGATAAGTCTGGCCCTCGTCGTATTCCATTTCCATCTACAGAGTATGATACAAATACGATAGAGGTAAATAAAGCTGTAACTGATTTTCTAGGTGGCAATGACTATGGAAATGTAAAGTTGTGGTGGGATAAGAAATAATTAATTACGTATTTAATTTTATTATTATGAATAAAATAATTAATAGAATCTTTAGTTTTTTCGTATTGGCTATAATTATAGTAGCATGTGATACAGAAATAGAAAATATTCCACTCCAAGAGCCTGTAGTACGAGATGCTCAATATTACGAGAATTTGAGAGCTTATAAAAAATCAAAGCATCAATTGGCTTTTGGATGGTTCGGAGGTTGGAAAGCAACCGGGACATCTCCGGTAAAATATTTGCGTAATTTGCCTGATAGCGTAGATGTAGTTTCTATTTGGGGAACTTGGCATAGTTTGACACCTGCACAAATTGAAGACTTGAAATATGTGCAGGAAGTGCACGGAACCAAGGTGACATTTACTATCTTTTCTCATAACATGGCTAACTTCCCCGGTAACTTTGAAAACATAGCGGAAAATATTCCTGCCGCAGCAAAGGCCGTGGCTGACAGTGTTTTCAAATATGGATATGATGGGGTTGACTTTGACCATGAGTGTAGTGGAAGTGATTTATTCAATAAGGCAGTGAATATGACTACTCTATTGAGAGAAATGCGTGCTAATCTAGGAGAAGACAAGCTTATTTGTGTAGACGGATTCATTGAAAAAATCACAGAAGAAGGATGGCAATATGCTGATTATGCAGTTGCACAGGCATATGGTACTTCCAGACCGTCTTCATTACAAAGTAGGTTTAATACAGTGAGTAAATATATTGCTCCGGAGCGCTTTATAGCTACGGAAAATTTTGAAAGTTACTGGTCAACGGGAGGAGTAAATTACGCTGATCCGGAACTGGGCACTATTCCTTCTTTGATTGGAATGGCACGTTGGCAGCCGGAAGATATAGCGGAAGGTCAACATAAAGGAGGAGTTGGAAGTTACCATATGGAATATGAGTATAATCATACAGATGTTGAATATAAATATCTTCGTGAGGCCATTCAGATTATGAATCCTGCAAAGAAATAATGTCTAAAAAAGAAAAAAATATGAAGGCAAAATACTTATTATTGACTATGTTTTGGGTAGGCATTCTGTCAGCCTGTACAAATGCGGAAACATTTAAGGACGCTCTATATTTCACAGGCACGGAAGATTCTCCTACCGTTAAGTATACAGTTGATGGACCGTCAGAAATAGGGGTAACAATTTCCGCATCTTGTCTGGCTATGAATGATCAAGTGGTGACAGTTAAGGTTGACTCGAATAAGTTGGCGGGTTATAATACTCTGTATGGGAAAAAATATAAGATGGTTCCGGTGGATGATTATATGCTATCCGGTAATGAACTTGTTTTAAAAACGGGTCAGAATATTTCAGAACAATTAATTTTTTCTTTACTAAGAACTACCAATTTCGAAGAGGGGGCTACTTATTGTGTACCTTTGACTATAATCAATGTAACAGGAGGAATGTCTGTCTTAGAATCTTCCCGTACCATTTATCTTGTATTGAATCAAGTAATGATTGTTAATGCGGCTAAGAGTGTAAATATGCCTCTCACTTTTCAAGACGATCCTTCATTGGCAAGTGTACCACAGGTTACAATGGAAGCAAGAGTGATGGTTGCTAAATTTGCTTCTAGTAGTCCGTATATTAGTACTGTGATGGGAGTAGAGGAAGAATTTTTGCTACGATTTGGAGATACAACTATCAAGCCGAACCAGATACAATTGGCTGGTGGTGGTTTCCCTGTAACAGGAAAGACCGAATTTGAGGTTGATAAATGGTATCATCTTGCAGTTGTATTTGATGGTTCTACTATTAAGCTTTATGTAAATGGCGAATTGGATGGACAGGTGGATGCACCACGTAGTCCTATCGTCCTGTGTGGAAAAACTGATAAACGGAGGTTCTGTATTGGTGGTTCGTTGAATAGTCGTCTTTTGAATGGATATATAAGCGAAGTTCGTGTATGGAAGAAAGCTTTAACACAGAACGAGATTCAGAATAATATGTGTTATATTTCTCCAGATTATTATCAGGATATGGTTGCCTATTGGAGGTTTAATGAAGGAGAAGGTTCTGTCATCAAAGATTGGACTGGTAATGGTTGGGATATTAATAAGACTCTTACTTGGAAAGAAGGAGTACGTTGTCCAGAATAAGTAATAGAATAAAATTTAATTAGTAAAAAGGGAGGGATGTATTACATGTCTCCCTTTGAATTTAAGAAATGATACTATGAATAAAGTGTTTTCAGTAGCTGTACTAGGAATGCTGGCTACATATTCAAATGAAAAAGCCTGGGCGCAAACGCATACAGAAATCGCAGAAAATGAACGTCCTAATATTCTCTTTATTTTAAGCGATGACCATACCTCTCAAGCATGGGGAATTTATGGAGGAATATTAGCCGAATATGTGCATAACCCTAATATTCGTCGTTTGGCTTCCGAAGGAGTTGTGTTAGATAATTGTTTCTGTACAAATTCAATTTCTTCACCTAGTCGTGCTTCCATTCTAACGGGGACTTACAGTCATAAAAATGGCGTTTATACATTAGCCGATTCATTAGATACTTCGTTGCCTACGATTGCGACAATATTGAAGCAAGCAGGATATCAGACTGCTTTGGTGGGTAAATGGCATTTAAAGTCACAACCACAAGGATTTGATTATTATTCAATCTTTTACGATCAAGGTGTATATCGTGATCCCTTATTTATCAATAATACTGATCCTTGGCCCGGTAATCGTAATTTTGGTGAATGTATACAAGGTTTTTCGACAGATATTGTGGCAGATAAAGCAATTGAATGGATGAAAAACAGGGAAGATAAACAGCCGTTTCTGATGTGTTGCCATTTCAAAGCTACCCATGAACCGTATGATTATCCAATCAGAATGGAGCATTTGTATGATGGGGTTGTTTTTCCCGAACCGGAGAACCTGATGGATTGGGGCCCTGAGACTAATGGAAGAGGTTTTGTCGGGCAAAAGTTAGAAGAAATAGGAAGACGGTGGGAGTTAGCTTCTGCTGATCCTGACAAATGGTGGTGTCGCTATCCAGGATTACCATTTACTACTAAAGGGACGCAGCATGCAGCCGCCCGTAAAGCCATATATCAAAAATACATTAGAGATTATTTGCGTTGTGGAGCAACAGTAGATGATAATATAGGTAAACTGTTACATGCCTTGGAGGATATGGGAATAGCTGATAATACAATTGTAGTATATGTTTCTGATCAAGGCTATTTCTTAGGAGAACATGGGTTCTTTGATAAGCGTATGTTTTATGAGGAAGCCGCTCGTATGCCTTTTGTTATTCGTTATCCTAAAAAACTTCCAGCTGGAAAGAGAGTGAAAGATTTAATCTTGAATATTGATTTTGCTCCCACTTTAGCCCAGTTGGCAGGAATAAACTCTTTCGAGGGAATGCAAGGACATAGTTTTGTCGGCAATCTTTGTGGGCGGACACCGGAAAACTGGCGTAAGAGTTTTTACTATCGTTACTGGACTCATCACGCCATTCGTCCTGCACATATGGGAATCCGTAACGAGCGTTATAAACTGATCTTCTACTATGGTGATCCATTGGATATGACAGATGGTCAGGAAGCTCCTACTAAACCGATATGGGACTTTTATGATTTACTGAAAGATCCGAAAGAAAATCATAATGTGTATAATGAGAAAGAATATACTTCTATCATTAAACAAATGAAAAAAGAAATGATCAAACTGCGTATGGAAGCAGAAGATACAGATGGAAAATATCCACAAATGCAGAAGCTTTTTGACGAATCATTTTTTTTATTCTAAGCGATGACCATACCTCTCAAGTATGGGGAATTTATGGAGGATGGGTTAACCTTTGGAAAAGGCAAGTTGTATGAACCACTGATTCTATACAACTTGCCTTTTCAGAAATGAAGAAGTTAGCGGATGATGACTCTTATTTTAATGAGCCAACTTTAGCTTCTGAAGCTTTATCGTTATCTTTGGTTTCATTTTCCGATTCATCTTTTTGTATATAAATGGTACGTGTCGGAAAAGCAAACTCAAGTCCTGCCTTATTGAAAGAATCCAGAATCTCCATATTCATATTTGAAGTTACTCCTAATATATCCCCTTGCTTTTCAATGTAGTAGATATACATGATGCCCAGTGCAGAGTCTGAATATTCAGTAAAGACGGCAACCACATTTGATGGACTGGAAGAAACATTTTCCACTTTTTGTGGAAGAGCTTTTAAAATTTCCAAAGCTTCTTTCATCTTTTCGGCAGTTGTGTCATACGTCAATCCGAGATTCAGAACGACTCGTCGCATCGGTTCGGAAGAGATGTTGATGATAGAAGAGTCGGTAATCTTATAATTCGGGATTGTGATGATACGTTTATCATAGTTCATAATCCTCGTGCTCCGAATACCTATATCGACAACTGTTCCTTCGATACTGTCGAAACGAATAGTATCTCCGATATTGAAAGGCTTGTCTGTCAGAAGGGTGAAGGCGCCGAATACATTCTTTACCGTGTCTTGTGCTGCCAAAGCGAATGCAATACCACCAATACCCAGGGTTCCTAATAATGCACTGATATTTACTCCGACATTACTCAATGCCATCACAAGACCGATAATCCAGACGACAACTAGAATTGTCCTTTTTATAATCGGCAGCATTTTATTATTCTGACCGTTAGAACGACGTCCCCAGTATACCTGGAGCAAACCGCTGAATAAACGGGCGAATACCCAAGTAATATCCAATACAATCAGAATACGGTAAATGTTGTCTACTACTTTCACAAAGCTGTCCGGATACACCAACCGATGAATAGCTATCCAGATACCCAACAGAATAATTGCAAACTTAACAGGCGGTTCGAGAGAATAAAAGATAATATTATCCAGTTGATTCTTGGTCCTGTTTGTTAATGGTTTGAGTACCTTTTTGCTTACTAGCGTAATCAACTTTACAATAACAATCGCAGCAACAATAATAAGTATGGAAATTATCCAATTCTGGATGGAATTTCCCCAAATTTCATTTTCTAACATATTCGAATAGATTTAAATTGCACATTATGATAATTATTTTGACTTAGTTTCTATACAGGATCAGGGCAGAAGAAGCTGTGATGGTAATCTCTCCGCCGGGCAGGTGCTCTTGGCTGTCCAAGTTGATTTGTCCATCTTTGCAAACCACTATCCAATCCTGTTCGGGAAGGCGAATACTCGCTTCGTTCCGATTACCATTATATGCAACTAATATTTCTTTCCACTTATCGCCATTGGCATATTCGCCCAGCGTATAAGCGATGATACCGGAATCACCCGTATCAAGGAAATGCAGCCATTGCTCCAAGCCTTCTACTGTCGGGATACGAAAGGCGGGATGCGCTTTACGTAATGCGATCAGTCCTTTTATATAATCGAAAATATCACGGTTCTTGGCTTTTAAAGCCCAGTCAATCTGATTGACAGAGTCCGATGATTTGTAACTGTTCGGTTCTCCTTGTTTATCTTGCATGATTTCTTCGCCACCACGGATGAAAGGAATTCCTTGTGAGGTCAGAAGTACCGTATGTATTAATTTGTCGATAGCGGGTAATTCTTCTTCCGCATGTTCACCCTGTACGGATAGCTGAAGTTTGTCTACCAAAGTATATCCGTCATGGCAAGAAACGAAATTTATCATTTGCGAAGGAGCACCGGCGTAAGGGCCGTCACAATAAAGTAAACCGTCATAATCCACCTGCGGATGTCTTGTGCCGCCGACAATTCCGTATTTAACCGGTTCGAAATGCCCGTTTATGTTTCCGGAAGCATATCCTGGTTCCTGTTCATCAAATGTACTTCCTTTCAAACCGTCACGAAATTCATCATTGAAAACGGCGATACCTTCCATTTGTCCGACATTCTCCTTGACTGCCCGCTGTTCGAAAGGCAGTGGGGAGTCGGCAGCTACCCACCCTTCGCCATAGATAAAAATGGTCGGGTCGATTTTCAACAATTCTTCTCTTAGGCGGTTCATCGTTTCAATGTCATGTATTCCCATCAGGTCAAAGCGGAAACCGTCGATATGATATTCTTTTGCCCAGAATTTCACAGATTCAATTATGTAACGGCGGACCATTTCACGTTCCGAAGCTGTCTCATTCCCGCAACCGGACGCATTGGAGTAGGAGCCGTCGGAATTATGCCGGTAGAAATATCCGGGAACGGTTAAATTGAAATTAGAATATTTCGTCGAAGCAGTGTGATTATATACTACATCAAGAACAATACGGAAACCGTTCTCATGAAGGCTTTTTACCATTTCTTTAAATTCCCGGATGCGGGCGACAGGATTGGCAGGATCGGTGGAGTAACTTCCGTCCGGTACGTTATAGTTTTTGGGATCATATCCCCAATTATAGCTGTTTTCTTCCAAGCTTGTTTCATCTATTGTGGAGAAGTCGAAAGAGGGTAGGATATGGATATGTGTTACACCTAGTTCTTTCAGATGTTCTATGCCGGTCGATTGTCCGTCAGGAGTTTGAGTTCCGGGTTCGGTCAAAGCGAGGAACTTTCCTTTATGCTCAATTCCCGAGTCCGGATCAATGCTGAAATCACGGTGATGCAGCTCATAAAGAATAATGTCCGAATACATTTTTAGTTCAGGCGCCCGGTCTGATTCCCAACCTTCGGGATTCGTTTCATTCCAATCGATTATAGCGGCGCGGTTGCCGTTGATGCCGACTGCCTTTGCCCAAATGCCAGGTGTTTCGTCCAGCCATTTTCCATCTTTCTTTATCTGGAAAGTATAAAAAGTACCTTTCAAGTCACGGTCCACACAAGTATACCACGTACCGTCGTCAGCCATTTCCATCTCGATTTGTTCTTCCGGTTTTCCACCTTCTCCGGACGAATACAGGTTTAAACGGACGTTGCCGGCACTGGGAGCCCAAAGTGTAAATACGGATTGTTTTGGAGTATAAACCAACTCCAAATCATCTCCGTAGTAACACGGATATTCGTCATACGAATCCAATTGATCCGCGGACGGATGATTTTTCAATTCTCTCATACATTCTAATTTAATATTAATACTATATAAATAATTTAATGAATAAGTGGAACAAATGAACCGGTCTTTTCCGTTTTGGTATGATACAAAACAAATGGAAAATTAAAAGTTCCTCTACCTGTCTCTGTAAATAAGAAAATAAAAGGAATAATTAATATAAATTTACTCTATTGTGTATCAGTGTTTTATCCTTTGCAATTTTTCATGTTTGTTAGCTTATAATTCATGATAACGAAGGAACTTTGTTAACATCAGCGTTGTTTTATACATTGTTAAATATAAAAAAGAGACAAATATGGAAAATGGTGTAATGATGCAATATTTTGAATGGCATCTCCCGAATGACGGGCAATTATGGAAACAATTAAAAGAAGACGCTTCGCATCTTCACGATATTGGTGTAACCGCAGTATGGATTCCGCCTGCCTATAAAGCTGACGAACAACAGGATGAAGGATATGCAACCTATGATTTGTACGATTTGGGTGAGTTCGAACAAAAAGGAACGGTAAGGACAAAATACGGTACGAAAGACGAACTGAAAGAGATGATTGACGAATTACACAAATATCATATTTCCGTTTATCTGGATGTGGTGCTCAATCATAAAGCCGGAGGTGACTTCACCGAGAAATTCATGGTCGTTGAAGTTAACCCGGAGCAGCGGAACGAAGCCTTGGGAGAACCGTTTGAAATACAGGGATGGACTGGATACAGTTTCCATGGTCGTAAAGACAAATATTCGGATTTCAAGTGGCATTGGTATCATTTTTCAGGAACAGGTTTCGACGATTCAAAGAAGCGGAGTGGTATCTTTCAGATTCAGGGAGAAGGAAAAGCCTGGAGCAAAGGTGTGGACGATGAGAATGGAAATTATGATTTTCTTTTATGTAATGACATTGACCTGGATCATCCGGAAGTCGTTGCCGAGTTGAATCGTTGGGGAAAATGGGTTTCTGCAGAACTTAACCTTGATGGAATGCGACTGGATGCTATTAAGCATATGAAAGACAAGTTTATAAAACAATTTCTCAATGCGGTAAGAAGTGAGAGAGGAAAAGACTTCTATGCTGTCGGCGAATATTGGAACGGTGATTTGGAAACACTGGACAACTATCTTGAAGCTGTCGGTCATAAGGTCAATTTATTTGATGTCCCATTACATTATAATATGTTTCAGGCATCGCAGGAAGGCAAAAACTATGATTTGAGGAATATTCTGAAGAATACTTTGGTCGAACATCATTGTGAGTTGGCTGTTACTATTGTCGATAATCATGATACGCAGCGTGGAAGTTCTCTGGAATCGCAAATAGAGGATTGGTTCAAACCATTGGCTTACGGGCTGATTTTAATGATGAAGGATGGTTATCCTTGTATCTTTTATGGAGACTATTATAGTATTGACGGCGAGAAATCTCCACATACCAAGATATTGGACATTTTATTAGGTGCCAGAAGAAAATACGCTTATGGCGACCAGATTGAATATTTCGATCATCCTTCCACTATTGGCTTTATTCGTACAGGTGACGAAGAACATCCCGGCTCTGGGCTGGTTTTTCTGATGTCTAATGATGAAGCGGGTAGTAAAATGATGAGTTTAGGCAAAGAGCATAAAGGTGAAGTGTGGCATGAAATCACCGGAAGTATTCAGGAAGAAGTGACTTTGGATGCAGAAGGAAACGGTGAATTTTCTGTTGATTCCCGCAATCTTGCCGTTTGGGTAAAGAAAGATTAAGCCTGCATTACTGATATTACATTCGAACATTTGTGTTTAAATGCTATTTTACCCCTGAATCATTAATAGTAAAGTTATTCTTCATTATAGATAAACTTGTTTTGGGGTAATAGTAAAGTTGTTTTTCACCTATTATAAACTATAAATGCAAGCTTCGTTTTTATAACCAAAGGTTGCATTTATAAAAATGAAACTTGCAATTATATAATCAAAGCTTGCATTTATAGTTTATGATTAGGTGAAAGCAACTTTATATATAAAGGATTGGAAGTTTGCTATTAGGCAATAGCAACTTTAGTACTTTTCCTTTACTATTCTTCTGCTATTTCTACATGCGTTTTGTCTTTAAAGAAGCTTTTTATAGTGCCGATTATTTTGACACATCTCCTTTTTTAAACCTAAACCTTTTATCTTAATTATTTGCTATTATAAGCCGTCAACATCCAAACTAGTTTTTCCTGTTCTTTCAGATAATCGCTCATCATCGAAACGGTTACTTCATCTCCGGCTTGAGAAGCGATGGACAGAATTTTACGTTCTTCACCAATCAGATAACTGATACTCTGAAGGATATTGTTCAGTGCCTGTTCACCGTTGCTCACCTTATCTACTTCACTGATATTTGCCACTTTCAAATAATCGCTGAATTTATTGGCTGGAGTACCGCCCAACATCAAGATACGTTCTGCAATTTCGTCTACCTTTTCGGCAGTGTCGTCATACATCTTTTCGAATTGGCTGTGGAGAACAAAGAAATCATGTCCTTTGATATTCCAGTGGAAACCGCGGAGATTGGTGTAATACACTTGGAAGTCTGCTAATAGTTGTTGCAAAGATGCTACTACGTTGTTTGCTCCCGATTCATTCAATTTGATAAATTCTAAAGTTTTCATATTCTTTTTATTTTTAATGATTTATACTTGTTTTCTTTTTTTCTGTACTGCAAAGATAAGGCGGAAAATGCTTGTTGTCAAACTGAAAATTTCTATCTTTGCATAGATGAAATCTATAACTTAACATGATTTGATAGATGACGATACAACAATTAGAATATATATTAGCCGTAGACCAGTTCAGGCATTTCGCACGGGCAGCCGAATATTGCCGTGTGACGCAACCCACTTTGAGTGCCATGATTCAGAAGCTGGAAGATGAATTAGGAGTAAAGTTGTTCGATAGGACAGTGCAACCCGTCTGCCCGACACCCATCGGGCAGAAAGTGATAGACCAGGCTCGTGTGATTCTGGCGCAGGCAGCTCAAGTAAAAGAAATCATCAGTGAAGATAAGCAATCATTATCAGGTGTATTCCGTTTGGGAGTATTACCAACTATCGCTCCTTATTTGCTACCTCGCTTTTTCCCTCAACTGATGGAGAAATATCCCGAACTGGATATTCGTGTCACGGAAATGAAAACCCAGGATATTCAGCAGGCTCTGCATGCCGGTGATTTGGATGCAGGGATTATTGCCAGTAAATTAGAAGACACATTCTTGACGGAAGAAACTCTCTTCTATGAGCAATTCTATGCTTATGTATCACGGAAAGAACCCTCGTTCAAACATGACGTTATCCGCACTTCCGATATAACCGGCGAACATCTTTGGCTTTTGGACGAAGGACATTGTTTTCGTGACCAACTTGTCCGTTTCTGTCAGATGGAAGCGGTGAAGGTTAGTCAGATGGCTTATCGTTTGGGAAGCATGGAAACCTTTATGAGAATGGTAGAAAGCGGAAAAGGAATCACTTTTATTCCCGAACTGGCAGTGGCTCAATTGACGGAAGAACAGCGACAATTAGTACGTCCGTTTGCTATCCCCCGACCGACGCGGCAAGTGGTGCTGGCGACAAATAGAGATTTTATTCGTCACAGCCTGCTATGTGTTCTGAAAGAGGAAATAAAAGCAGCAGTCCCCAAAGAAATGCTTACTTTGCAGTCCATACAGTGTTTGCTATAATAATAGAGGTTGAGATGATTCCTGTCATATACCCTTGTATCGGGTATAAGCGAAAAGAATAATTCCAACAGTGGCAAAGCGGATTCCGGAGAAATTCATCGGAGTGAAGTCATAGCTCAATCCTTGCTTGATAAAAGAGTTTACGGTGGCCCATAAGGTAGAGGCTAATATGGCGTAGAAAAGTCCTTTTTTTATTTTATTTGCTTGTCTTTTATTCAAAAATGTTGCGAAGACAAAAATAATTTAGGCACGTAGGCTTTGTTTTCTTGGGTTAATTCTCTATATTTGATGCATCAACCATTATTTATAGTTATGAAAAAGTACATTGCAGAAATGATTGGAACGATGGTGCTCGTTCTTATGGGATGTGGAAGTGCCGTTTTTGCCGGTAGTGTAACCGGTACGGTAGGTGCTGGCGTGGGAACAGTCGGCGTAGCTTTAGCATTTGGTCTTTCAGTAGTAGCGATGGCGTATGCTATTGGAGGTATTTCAGGATGTCACATTAATCCTGCTATTACATTAGGAGTGTTCTTAACTGGGCGTATGAATGGAAAAGATGCAGGTATGTATATGATTTTCCAGGTAATCGGAGCTATTATCGGCTCGGCTATTCTTTTTGCTTTAGTTTCCACCGGTGCTCATGACGGACCTACGGCTACAGGTTCCAATGGTTTTGGCGATGGAGAAATGTTGCAGGCATTCATTGCGGAAGCAGTATTTACTTTCATTTTTGTATTAGTGGTGCTCGGCTCTACCGACTCGAAGAAGGGAGCAGGCAATCTGGCAGGACTTGCCATCGGTTTGACTCTTGTATTGGTACATATTGTATGTATTCCTATCACAGGGACTTCTGTAAACCCGGCACGTAGTATTGCTCCGGCATTATTCCAGGGAGGAGAAGCATTGTCGCAGTTGTGGCTGTTCATCATTGCTCCATTTGTAGGAGCTGCGTTGAGTGCGGTAGTTTGGAATTATCTGGGAGATAAGGAAGAAAAGAAATAAATCTTTTATAAGAATAACTCCTTATATAAAGGAGAAGATAAAAGGGCGGCAGTTTCACAACTACCGCCCTCTTTTGCGTAATTAATATATTATATTAAAAAAGAGTGTGTTTTGCACGTTTACATTAGATTTATAATCTTAGGGAAACTTTACTTCATAAGTTTTCGGTCCGCCATATAAAGTGTTGACGCGGATCCTTAATCCTTTTTTCCCTTCCATCCGGTCTTTAATCTTATCCAGTTTGAAAGATACATATCCTTCGCCCAGGCTTTGAGGATAATCACCTTCACTGTTATGACGGAATTCCAGATTGATATATTCGTCCTCCGCACTGTCTTCGTCAGCAGTGGGAGCAGACTCTTCTTTGTCGTTGATTACGAGATTTAGGAAATGTTTTTTATCTTCACTATGCGTTCCATAATATTGGAATTCAATCGTCAGATATTTATTATCCTTGTTGATCCACATATAAGTTGTGTTGATCTTGTCATCTCCGACTTTTTCTTCGTCGTTGTCATCTTCACCCATCGTGATGATGTCTTTAGTTAAGATTGGATTGATACCTCTCACCTGAATATTAAGGTCGTATCCATTCACAGGCTCTTCCAGCTCGTTGAATATCACAAAAGCTCGTTGTCCTTCCACCCAATCTTTATTACTCCATCCTTGCGCATTGCTGGGATACATTTTTTTCCCGTCATCCAAAGTGAAATAAAATTCCTTGCTATCCTGGCTAATCATATTGATGGTACTGACAACCAGAAGATCGGACGGGTTGTCATCGTCGTCCAAACATGACTGGAGAATCGGCATTGTAGTCATAATAGCAAAGATAAAGGCAATGAATTTAAATTTCTTCATATACTTATTTAAGTTTTAGATTATATAAAATGGTTCCTTTGTATTGTGAAAATGCAATGGGATAGAAAATATTGCATTTGAATCTGTTAAAGAAACAAAAGTGATAAAAGAGTTGTTCTCTCTATGCAGTATTTCTATCTTTGCTGCATTTATAAGTTAAACACGTGTATAAGAGAATGGAAGAATTAGAGTTGTCGGAACAATGCAGGCTAGGCAATAACCAAGCTCGCAAAGAACTGTATGAGCAGTATGCGGGACGTATGCTTGGCATCTGTCTTCGTTATACCGGCGACCGTGATACAGCCCAGGATCTGCTTCACGACGGTTTTTTAAAGATATTCGATTCCTTCGACAAGTTCACCTGGAGGGGTGAAGGCTCCCTGCGGGCCTGGATGGAAAGGGTGATGGTCAACACAGCTTTGCAATATCTCCGGAAAAATGATGTAATCAATCAGTCGGCACCATTAGAAGAGTTGCCTGAAGAATATGAAGAACCGGATGCTTCTGATGTAGAAGCTATTCCACAGAAAGTGTTGATGCAGTTTATAGAAGAACTACCTGCCGGATATCGTACAGTGTTTAACCTTTATACATTCGAAGACAAATCGCATAAAGAAATCGCACAGGAATTAGGTATTAATGAAAAATCTTCGGCTTCGCAACTATTTCGTGCGAAGAGTGTATTGGCAAAAAGAGTAAAAGAATGGATAATGCATAATGGATAGATAGAGATGGAAGAGAAAGAATTGTGGATGAATAAGTTGAAGGAGAAGCTCGCGGATTATTCCGAGCCGGTGCCTGCTTCCGGTTGGGAACAACTGGAAAAAGAACTTATGCCTCCTGTGGAGAAGAAAATATATCCTTATCGAAAATGGATGATGGCTGCTGCAGCTGTTATATTGTTAGCCGTCGTTTCGTCGGTAAGTCTATATTTTCTGGGGACACCGGCCGCGGATGAAATACGTCATATAAAGACTCCGGCATTGGCATCTACACCCGATGCGTTGCCGGGTGTGCAACAACCGGATGTGCAGGGCACTTCCGTAGAACCCGTCTTGCGACCAGTGGCTCGTGAAGACCGTTTGGCGAAAATTGATAAGAATCTTACAGAACAGAAAACAAATGCAGGCCAATCTGCAATAGAAAATAACAACGAACCTGTAACAGGGAATGAAAATAATCCTGTGATTGAGGAAGACCAGATGCTCAAAGGTGAGACGGAACAGACGAAAAATGAAGCAAGGCAGGTTGACAGTGAAAATGTGGGTCAGGCTACACAGTCACAGGACACCGAACGGCCGAACAACAGGCCGCGTCGCCCTTCCGGCAGAGACAAGCTGCATATTCCGGCAGAAAAAAGAGCATCTCAAAAAGGAACATGGTCCATGGGACTCTCGGTCGGAAATTCGGGCGGAGCATCCACAGAAGTCGGTGCCGGCTCTCATGCTTATATGTCTCGTGTGAGTATGCTTTCTGTTTCCAACGGTCTGATGGAGATACCTAACGATCAGACATTGGTTTTTGAAGATGGAGTGCCTTATTTGCGTCAGGCAAAACAAGTGGTCGACATTAAGCACCATCAACCTATTTCTTTCGGATTGTCTGTCCGTAAAGGACTGGCCAAAGGATTCTCTCTCGAAACGGGATTGACTTACACATTGCTTTCTTCGGATGCGAAACTGGCGGGTGAAGATCAGCAGATAGAACAAAAACTTCATTATGTCGGTATTCCGCTGCGTGCTAACTGGAATTTCCTTGATAAAAAACTCATCACTCTCTACGTTTCCGGTGGAGGTATGGTGGAGAAATGTGTTTATGGAAAGCTCGGTTCCGAGAAAGAAACGGTGAAACCTTTGCAATTCTCGGTATCCGGTGCGGTAGGTGCACAGGTGAACGCAACGAAACGTCTGGGTATCTATGTAGAACCCGGTGTTGCTTATTATTTTGATGACGGTTCGGATATACAGACCATACGTAAAGAGAATCCGTTTAACTTCAATATACAGGCTGGTATCCGCTTGACTTATTAATGCGAATTACCATACTGAACATAGTGACGGTATCCGTTCAAGATAGCGTCACTATCCTGATTAGATAGCGTCACTATCTTGACCGGATGGCGTCACTATCCTGATATTAGTATCTTTTTCTTCATAAAAATCGGATAATTGAGAAAATATTAATAATATTGTCACCTGTTAATGGTCTATGGTTGCATACCTTTGTTGCAAAATTCTAAGCTATGGTGAATTTTACAGATGAAAAACATTTATTAATCGATTTAAAAGACGGTTCTTTTCAAGCATTTGAAAGATTGTATAATATGTACAGCGGTAAACTGTACAATTTCATTATGCGGCTTTCTTCCGGCAATCAATATATGGCTGAAGAAGTGGTGCAATCCACTTTTATCCGTATATGGGAAGTACGTGAGAAAGTCGATACGAACGCTTCATTTATTTCTTTTCTTTGTACGGTAGCCAAAAATTTACTGATGAACATGTACCAACGTCAGACCGTTGAATATGTTTACAATGAATATCTGCTGAAAAGCAGTGTGGATCGTGATTCGCAAACAGAAGAGAATATTGATCTTCATTTCTTGAACGACTATATCGACTCATTAGCGGAAGAATTGCCGGCACAGCGAAAGAAAATCTTTATCTTAAGTAAGCGTCAGAACTATACGAATAAGGAAATCGCTGAAATGATGGGTATTTCTGAAAGTACAGTCGCCACGCAATTATCTTTGGCGGTGAAATTTATGCGTGAGCAGTTGATGAAGCATTACGATAAGGTAATTGCGCTTCTGATCGCCTTTTTTGTTAATGAAATGTAATTGTAATACATGTTTTTGGATAGTAGATAGGATGAAAATGTATACTTGTAAATAAGCAGGAAAGAAGATGGATAAGATATATTATAAAGAACTGATTGAAAAGTATTTCGACGGAAATATAACGGATGCTGAAATAAAAGAGCTCTCCGATTGGATAAAGAACGACCGCCATTTACAGAACTGGTGGGAAGAAGAATTTTCCAAATCGGATGCCGACATTAATCCGGTATTGCGCGACAAACTATTTGCCCGAATCAAAGAACAGACGCAGGAAAAAGAAGAGACACAGGGAAAAGAGAAACCAAGAACTATTCGCATGAATCCTTGGAAATGGGCTGCCGCCATCGTTTTACCCATTTGTATTGCCTTCTTCACCTACTATCTTGTAGATTCTTCCCAAACAGTGGGAGTACCCTTTATAGTAAAAGCTGATAAAGGAGATAAAGCAACCATCGAATTGCCGGACGGAACGAATGTCGTTCTCAATTCTGCTTCGCAATTAAGCTATCTGAATAACTTCGGAGAAAATGTGCGTCGTGTGCAACTGAATGGTGAAGCCTATTTCAAAGTAGCTCATGATGAAAAACATGCCTTTATAGTGCAGGTCGGGGATTTGGAAGTGAAAGTACTCGGTACTTCTTTTAATGTATCTGCCTATGAAGATGCTAAAGACGTGACAGTCGTTCTTTTGGAAGGAAAAGTAGGAGTCTATGCGCAGAAAATGTCGCATATCATGAAGCCCGGCGACAAGATAGAATATAATAAAGCCACTCATAAAATAACGGCCACTCAAGTACACCCGAATGATTATATTGAATGGACGAAAGGAAATATCTATTTCGAGAAAGAATCTTTGGAGAATATAATGAAAACCCTTTCACGCATCTATGACGTAGAGATTCGTTTCGACTCCAATAAACTACCTAATGAATATTTCACCGGAACTATTCCAGGGGGTGGCATACAGAATGCATTAAATATCCTGATGCTTACTTCACCTTTCTATTATGAAATGGACGGTTCGGTGATTGTTTTGAAAGAGAAATAGTAGAAAAAATATAGAATAGAGCCATTCCGAAGCCCACTACTTAGGAATGTTTTTTTTGTTCTCTGAATTGAATAAGTTAACGAGAGTTAAAGTCTGATAGGCGATTGGACGAGCGAGTATAGTAGTCTGTATACCTATCAAACAACTTAAAAGTTTTGATATATGAAGCACAAAACAACCTTTGAAAAGCTCCCTCAAGCAAATACAGGGAGAAGTAAGAACTGGAAAACACTGCGGACTATCTGTCTGCTATTGTTTTTAAGCGTCTCTTTCACCGCTTATTCCCAAATAACAGTGAATGTGAAAGACATCTCTTTGAGAGCCTCTTTAAAGAAAATCGAGCAAGTAAGCAATTACAAATTCTTCTACAATGAGAGTCTGCCGGAGTTAAACCGAAAAGTATCGTTGAATGTGAAGAACGCAACGATTGAACAAACCATGCAACAACTTTTAGGAGGAATGGACTTAGCGTATAAGAAAGAACAAGACAATGTGATTGTATTGATTCGCAAAGCCCAGGACAAATCGATAACTAAAAAAGTAACAGGTACTGTTGTCGATGAAAAAGGCGAACCAGTCATTGGTGCCAGTATTGTGATAAAAGGTGAGTCGCACGGAACGATTACAGATTTTGATGGAAAGTTTACATTAGCAGACGTACCGGAAAAGGGAATATTGACCGTCTCTTATATCGGTTATAAAACAGTTGACCTTTCTGCCGCAGGGCAGACATTCGTAAAAGTTGTACTTCAGGAAGACAGTAAAATGATAGACGAGGTCGTTGTTGTCGGCTACGGAGTCCAGTCACAAAAGCTAGTCACTACTTCTATCAGTAAAGTAAAGATGGAAAATATAGATCAGGGTAATGACTATAATCCGATTAAAATGCTGCAAGGACGTGTAGCGGGTGTGAATATCTCCTCTGCATCAGGAACTCCGGGAGAAGCACCGAATGTCACTGTTCGTGGTATCGGTTCCGTTAGTGGGGGAAGCTCGCCGCTTTATGTGGTCGATGGTATCCCCAGCGAAAAATATCCCAACTTGAATCCGAATGACATTGAGAGCATGGAAGTTTTGAAAGATGCGTCTGCGGCCGCTATCTATGGTTCGCGTGCCAATGCCGGAGTTGTGTTGATAACGACCAAATCAGGTCAGCAAGGTAAGACGAAGATAGAGGTGTCCGGTCGTTACGGATTCGCTTATCTGGCTAGCGACATTGAAATGGCCAATTCGATGGAGTATATGAATACGATGCAAGCCGCTATTGATAATTACAATGTGCAAATGGGAGCTAACCTTCAATTGTATGTTCCTTCTCAAATTCAGGAAACCAATTGGGTGAAAGAAATATCAAGAAAAAAATCGAAAACAGGTACCGGCTCTATTAGCATTTCCGGTGGAAATGAAAAGACCACCTTCTTTGCTTCTTTAGGCGCTAATACTCAAGAAGGATATTTGAATAAGAGCAGCTATGACCAGTATAATATGCGTGCCAAATTCACGCATAAAATAAACAACCTGTTCAAGCTGAATATGAATCTGGCAGGGTCGGCCAGCCGTTCAGACTTATTGGAAGAAACGAGTACCAGCTTGAAAGTACTTCGTACAGCTCGTGAGGAGCAGCCCTGGTATTCACCTTATAAAGAAGACGGAACATCTTATAAAGTGAACGGGACAGATATTTTGCGCCACAATCCGGTGATGCTGATTAATGAAGAAGACTGGGTAGCTAAGAAATATCAACTGTCTGGTGTGTTCAGCATAGACGTAACTCCTTTCAAAGGATTTAAGTACACACCAACAGTAAGCGTATATGGTATTTTGGACAACACATCTAAAAAATTGTCGGACAAGCATGATGCCCGTAAAAATAGTAGTGGTTGGGGAGCATTAGCCGAACAAAAAGACCAGAGTTTCCGCTATGTGATAGATAATATATTCTCTTACAACAATGAATGGAATAAACTAATCTACTCCGTCATGTTGGGACATTCGTTTGAGAAATACACTTATGAACAATTCGGGGCAAAGAGTGATAATTACGCTAACGGTGCATTTCCTTCCTCCAACTTTGATTTAATCAATGCAGGCCCTAATATTTACGCCGGAAATATTAGTTATACATCTTATGCCTTAGAATCCTATTTCGGACGAATCGCTTTGAATTGGGACAATAAATACATACTGAATGCTTCTTTGCGTAGTGATGGTTCTTCCCGCTTTGCGAAGAACAAGAGATATGGTTATTTCCCTTCTGCTTCTTTTGCGTGGCGTGCCTCCAATGAGGAATTTTTCCCAAAAAACAAATACGTCAATGATGCAAAGTTAAGATTAAGCTGGGGTATGACAGGTAGCATGGCAGGAGTGAGTAATTATGCTCCGTTATCACTGATTAGTGCGGGTGGTGCTTCTTACAACGGTTCTGCCGGATTCCAGATTTCGCAGGATGCCCGTGCTTTGACTTGGGAGAAAGCCAGCCAGTTTAATATCGGATTTGATATAGAAATGTTTCAGTCTCGCCTGACTTTAAACATAGATATGTTCTATCAAAAGACTACCGACCTGCTGTTTAAGAAACCAGTCAATGCAACCACCGGATATACCACATTACAGTCCAATATCGGCTCATTAGAGAATAAAGGACTTGAGTTGGCTTTGAATGGTAAAATCTTCACCGGAAAGTTTAAATGGGCTTTGGGTGGTAACATTTCTTTTGTAAAGAACAAGCTGCTTTCCCTCATCGAAGGAAATGATATGTATATTGTTCCCAGCAGCGGTAGTAACCTTTTAGGAGGTTCGATGCATGCATTGATTAACGGACAGCCTATCAGTACATTCTATATGCTAAAGATGGAAGGTATCTACCAGCGTGACGACGAAGTGCCTGCGAAACTGTATGCGAAAGGAGTCCGTGCCGGTGACGTGAAATATTTCGATTATAATGAAGACGGAGATATATCTGACGCCGACCGAATGAATGTAGGAAAAGCCATTCCTGATTTTTACGGTGGTATTACTTCCAACTTCTCTTACAAAGGTTTCGATTTGTCATTGTTCGGACAATTTTCGGTAGGTGGTAAAGTGATGTCGGCATGGCGGGGAGTGAACGGTTCCGAAGGTACTGACCATTTAGGATTGGCGCTATCCAATGTAAAAGTAAACGACCGTGGCGAATCTGTCGAGCAATACTTTAATGTAAGCAAAGAAGTGGCTAACGGATACTGGCGTGGAGAGGGCACAAGCAACACGATTCCTCGTCCTGTAAGAATAGGAGTACATACCGGGTATGATTATGACTATAACGTGCAAACCTCAACACGTTATTTGGAAGATGCTTCCTATTTTAAACTGAAAACTGTGACTTTGGGTTACACTTTGCCGGAATCAGTCGTTAAGAAACTTCGCGTGAACTCATTAAGAGTCTACGTTTCGGCTGATAATCTACTCACTCTCACCAAGTATTCCGGTTATGATCCCGAAACATCATTTTCCGGTAGCCCGGGAGACTCAAATTATGGAGTTGACTTCGGGTTGCAACCTGTATTACGAACATTTATTTTTGGTCTGAATCTAAACTTTTAAAAATATAGATGTATGAAACGATACTATACTATAATCAACTATTTGCTATGTAGCATTTGCCTTTTGTGGATGACGGGTTGTTCAGGTATACTGGACGATATGCGGCCTAAAGATCAGATACCTCAAGATATGTTGAGCGAATCCGATTTGGAAAAGTTATTGAATGGCGTGTATGCCGAAATGGAAGAACTGGTATTCAAATTTTATATGGATGGTGATGTAAAAGGTGAGAATTTCAAGGCAGGTCCCGGATTTTCCATGAACGACCCCATGTTGATGGCTCCTAGTTCTAAGGAAGTTTTGAGCCAGTGGCAGAAATGTTTCACAGCCTTGAAGCAAGTTAATTTCTTGGTCGAAACATACGAAGCGTCATCTAATAAAGAGAGTCAGGTTGTGAAGCAGACAGGAGGGACCGGATACTACTTCAGAGCTTTGATTTACTATCATTTGGTCACTCGCTGGGGAGGAGTTCCTATCTTGCGTAAGCGCACTTACGACGTCGTTCCCATTTCCCCCGAAACCGAAGTGTGGAGTTTTATAAAAGAAGACTTGGCTAAAGCGGAAGGATTACTGTCTGATTTCACCGATCGTTTTTATGTGTCTCTTAGTGCTTGTGATGCGCTTCACGCCAAAGTATGTTTGTCCTTGAAAGACTATACAAATGCGGCAGCTTATGCCGACAAAGTGATTACAAAGTCAAATTTCGCATTGAGTACTACATCAGTTGAGTATGCCCAGGCGTTTGTCTCTAATAGCAGTAGCAAAGAACTGGTCTTTGCGTTAGCCAACAAGCGTAGTACAAGTTTGCTGTTATTTTACCAAACGGTCAATGACATTGATCCGACTTGGGATTACTCTCCTTCTACCGAATGTTACAGCCATCTTTATGATGATACCGCCGTAAAGTCAAAGGATATACGGGCAAAGGCAGTATTTGGTGCAGATAATAGCCGTATTATTAAATTCCCGAATGGAAGTACCGGTCAGTTTGTTACCAATGAACAACCGTCACAAACCCCGATTGTGGTTACCCGTGTGGCGGAAATGTATCTGATTAAAGCGGAAGCATTGGGAGCAGTCAATGGGTTGGCTACATTAAAAGAATTTATGAACAAACGTTATGCAACCGTCTTGTTGCCTTCAAATATGACTGATATAGAGTTTCAGAATCAAATACTTGATGAGCGTCACCGCGAGTTGTATGCAGAAGGTCAACGATGGTATGATTTGAAGCGAACCAACCGTTTGGACTTGTTTTCTTCCTTGAACGGTAGAAACTACCTGATGTATTATCCTGTTCCCCAGTCGGAACGCGATTTGGCGGGAGAGGAAAATTACCCTCAAAATGAAGGCTATTAATTATCTTAGAAAGAACAAAGTATGAAGAATATAAAAATAGTAACAACGTTTTTTATCTGCTTGCTGCTACTTTCAGCATGCTCGGATGATTGGAAGGAAAATGCGCTGACAGCTAAATTTACTTTTGACAAGACAACCTACTATGTAGGCGAAGAAGTCAGTATCACGAATGAGACAGTAGGCGGAGAAGGTAATTATACCTGCCAATGGGATTTAGGGAATGGAGAGACTTCAACAGAAGTTGCTCCTAAAGTGACTTACGAAACGAATGGAGCATATACAGTGACTTTACATGTGAAAGACAGTAAAGGAAATTATGCAATGGCTCATAAATTATTGACGATTGAAGCTGAACCTCTGCCCGAAGTCGGCAATGTGAAACTGAAATGGGTAGGTGCCCACGTGTTGGGCGAAATACGTTCTACGGCTCCGGCAGTCAGTGATGATAATAATGTATATATGACTTCCAATGACCATTATTTGCGGAAATTCTCGGCCACTACCGGTGAGCAATTGTGGGAATTCGACTTATGGACATCGGCTGACGGTGATTCTCCGTCCGGTAATACGCATACCACTCCGAGCATTGATACGGACGGTACTGTGTATGTAGGAACAGGCGACACAAGTGGCAAAGTAGGGCGCGTATATGCCATCAATCCCGATGGAACAAAGAAATGGGTCGTTGCCGGAGATGCTGAAAAAGGATTTTGGAATAAAGGACAGGCTTCAAAGCCTCGTATTAATTATCTGACTTGTGCGATTGGAGAGAATCATATCTATATGGGTAACGGCGGCTCTACGGGATCTGTGCTTGCTGTCGATAAGAATACCGGTTACAGAGTAGGTTATGTGGCAAACGCAGACAATTCCGGAGGCCCGTCGGGGGGAGTATCTGCCGGAATAGCATTGGCGAACAACACATTAATTTGGGCTGGTGGAAAGAACGGCTTATTCGGCGCGTCGGCGTCTGCACTGAATACAGGTGGTAATGTGATGTGGGCATGGCAAATATATAGTTCGGGAAATGATAAGCCTTCAGAAAACATGAATGCTTCCGTAGCTGTGGACGCAACCGGCACTATATACGGAATTGCCACCTTCCCGAGTATAGGAAGCAGTGCGTTTGCTATTGGAAGCGACGGGGTTGAGAAATGGCGTACTTCGTTAGGAAATGTAGGAACACTAGACCAAGGGGGTGTTGTGATAGGCTTGGACGGAAGTATCATTGTAACGGTAAAACGTGCTCCGGGTGAAGCCACAGGAGGAATTGTTGCATTATCTCCTAATGGAGTTGTTCAATGGCATTACGGTGTGCCGGAAGACGTCAGTGGATGTGCGGCAATCGATCAGGCCGGAAATATTCATTTTGGAACACAATCCGGTAATTATTATATCATTAAACCCGAAGCCTCGGAAGAACAGCTAATCTTGAAAAAAGATTTGGCTGCACTGATTAGCGAGAGCGATTCTCCTTTAAAAGATAACTGGGAAGCGGGTATCGGAAAAATCTGGAGTTCGCCTACAATCGGACCGGATGGAACGATCTATATTGGCGTTACTCACACGGTAGATCCGTCGAAGAGTGTCCTGATAGCTTTGGAAGATGAAGGTATAACCGGATGTGCAGCTTCGGCATGGCCGATGAAAGGGAAAGACAGCCGCCACACCAGTGCACAGTTGGGAGGCTCGGGAGAGAATCCGGGCGGCGAACCGGGCGGTCAACTGCCTATTACAGGAAATCTGAAGACCGATTTAAAGAATTTATTTGATGATAGTTCCTATAAGGTCTGGCTTTGTGCCCATCGGGCGAACACGCAGAAAGGTATAGCCGACGGCATACCGGAGAATTCATTAACTTCCATAGAGTATGCAATCAATGCAGGAGTAGAAATGATCGAACTTGATGCACGTCCCACCTCTGACGGAATATTGGTGCTGATGCACGATAATACGATCGACAGAACCACTAACGGAAGCGGTGCGGTAGGAGATTACTCTTATCAGCAATTACAGCAGCTCTATCTTAAAGATGCAGCAGGGAATCTGACAAACGAACGAATCCCCACTTTAGAGGACGCATTGAAGAAAGGCAAAGGAAAGGTTTATTTTAACTTGGATATAGTCAACAAAAACGTTGCCGTAGCGACAATGGTGGCATTACTTAAAAAACTCGACATGGAAAACGAAGTCCTGCTTTATGTTTCAAACAACCGTAATTATGCATACGATTTGAAAGCGGCGAACAGCGCTCTGTTACTGCATCCGATGGCAAAAGCTTCAGATGATATTACCTATTTTGCTTCATCTTACACGGACAATGTGCAGATGATGCAACTTTCCACCTCGGATGCTCTTGCGGGAGCGATGACGGAAGACATTAAATCCAAAGGTTGGCTTTTATTCTCCAATATCGTAGGAGCGAATGATACGAACATGTTGTCGGACAACTATTCGGGGTTGGTAGGCATGATAAACAAACGTATTAATGTCGTACAGACTGATTATGCCGAATTAGCTGCTAAGTATTTAAAATCCAAAAAGTATAGATAATCCCCCAAAGTATAGATGATAAAAATGAATATGAAAAACTATCTGATAATAGGAATTATTTTGCTGTTTCCTTTCCGCTTGTTTGCAGATGAACCGGTGAAGGCAATTTACGCAAAGATTACGAATCCTGATAATAAAGAAGTAACCGTAGTCGCCCACCGGGCGGATTGGCGTTTTGCACCTGAAAATTCGTTGGCAGCAATAGAGAGTTCTATCCGGTTGGGAGCCGACGTCGTGGAGCTGGACGTTCAGAAAACCAAAGACGGACAGTTGATCCTTATGCATGATAAGACCTTGGATAGAACGACCACCGGAAAAGGTAAGGTTGCCGAGTGGACACTGGATTCTATCCGGACACTCCGTCTGAAGAATGGCGCTGCTTTGAGAACCAAACATCGTGTGCCTACATTAGAGGAAGCATTATTGACGGCCAAAGGGCGCGTTATGGTAAATTTGGATAAGGCTTATCCGATATTCGATGAGATTTTCCCCATTCTGGAGAAAACCGGAACCGTTGAACAGATCATCATGAAGGGGTCAAAGCCTGTTGCAGAAGTGAAAAAGGATTTGGGAAAATATTTAGACCGGATCATATATATGCCAATCGTACATTTGGATCGACCGGGAGCTATGCAGCAAATTGATGATTTCATGAAAGAACTTCACCCGGTAGCCTTCGAATTGTTGTTCGAATCGGATACTTGTCAATTCCCCAAACAAGTGAGGACGAAGCTGGAAGGAAAAAGTAAAATTTGGTATAATACCCTTTGGGATACGATGGCAGGCGGACATGATGACGACAAATCATTGGAAAACCCGGATGAAGGATATGGATATTTGATAGATAAACTTGGAGCAACGATTATCCAGACTGATCGTACCGCTTATTTACTGGAATACTTGCAAGTCCGTAAGAAACGTAATGAGCATAAGATAGACGCCTTTCATTAATATGTAAACTTCGGTTATGTCATTTAAAATATTGGATTTTTATAAAATCTCTTCCCCGCTAGCCGGGGGAGAGACTGATTCAGAAGATTCTTCCCGCTTTAAGCGCATCCGTTGGGCTACATTTTTGTCGGCTACTACCGGATATGGCATTTACTATGTTTGTCGCCTTAGCATGAACGTAGTGCGCAAGCCAATTGTAGAGGAGGGAGTATTTTCCGAAACGCAATTAGGAATCATCGGTTCCTGTCTGTTTTTTGTGTATGCAGTGGGTAAGTTGACGAATGGTTTTCTTGCTGACCGTAGTAATGTTCGGCGTTTTATGTCTACCGGGTTATTGTGTTCCGCTTTGATAAATTTATGTTTAGGTTTCACTAGCTCCTTTTATGCTTTTGCTTTACTTTGGGGATTGAATGGTTGGTTTCAGTCGATGGGAGCAGCATCCGGAGTGGTTTCGCTCACTCGGTGGTACAGTAGTAAAGAACGGGGAACTTTTTACGGCTTTTGGTCTGCTAGTCATAATTTGGGTGAAGCATTAACCTTTATTTCCATAGCCTTGTTAGTCAGTTGGATGGGATGGAGGTATGGGATGATTGGAGCTGGCATTATTGGGATATTAGGTTTCTTTATGATGCTTGTCTTTATGCGTGATACGCCACAGAGTCAGGGATTCTTGTTGAACAAAAATTCTTCATCTGAGGATTCCCATTCTTTGTCTGGTAAACAAACGGAAGATTTCAACAAAGCACAAAAGGCTGTCTTGAAGAATCCTGCAATTTGGATTTTGGCTCTGTCCAGTGCATTTATGTATATTAGCCGCTATGCGGTAAATAGTTGGGGTGTTTTCTATCTGGAAGCTCAAAAGGGATATTCTACGCTGGATGCCAGTTTTATAATATCAATCAGTTCTATCTGTGGAATCATTGGCACGGTATTTTCCGGTATCATTTCCGATAAAATGTTTTCCGGCAGTCGTAATATTCCAGCTTTAGTATTTGGGTTGATGAATGTAATAGCACTTTGTTTGTTTCTCTTAGTTCCGGGAGCTCATTTTTGGATAGACGTGTTGGCAATGGTTCTTTTCGGTTTAGGTATCGGAGTTTTGATCTGTTTTCTGGGTGGTTTGATGGCAGTGGATATTGCTCCCCGTAATGCTTCGGGTGCTGCATTGGGAGTAGTCGGCATTGCCAGTTACATCGGTGCCGGATTGCAGGACGTGATGAGCGGTATACTGATAGAAGGGCAAAAGACCGTTCAGAATGGAGTAGATGTTTATGACTTCACCTATATCAATTGGTTTTGGATTGGTGCTGCTTTGCTTTCGGTGTTGTTTGCTTTGCTGGTATGGAATGCAAAATCAAAAGAAATGGATTAAAGTGAGTACATTAGGTTAGAATATAAGTCTTTGTTTTCGAGGTATTAGACACCATTCCGGGAAGTAAGTAATGATTGCTTATCTTTCTGGAATGGCTTTTTTATAATCAATTAAATAGAAAGTTTTATGGAAAATTCATTGAATGATGAATTATTGTGTTCATTGAAAGATGAACTTCGTGAAGTAACCGCACAAATCAATGTGCATAGTGAAAAATTAATGGATCTGCTCGACCAAAAAAAAGAATTGTCAGTCAACTGACTCGAGAGATGTCGCATCTCACGCCTGTCATCATCGAGTATCGGGGAAATCCGAAGCAATATGTTTCTGTTGTGCTCGATGCCATCAATCTGGGTAGGTTGACGTATGACGGAGTAGCAAATTGCGAACAGACTTTTCGTGCGTTAGCAAGCGTTGTAGATGTGATAAGTCCTAAGAATGGGAAAACGCTTAGTGTAGAGACGCTAGTGTCTTATGAGAAGAAAAAGCGTGCAGGAGAATTTGAGGAAAAATAATATAAAATAAAAAGACGATTGTTGTATAGTTGAACAACAATTCGTATATTTGCAGTATGGAAAAGAAACGTAAGATCCGTACATACGGAGGTTACTTTGAGGCTTTCATGGAGACTTTAACCGAAAAGGAACAAGATAAAATCCAGTATGGACTACTCTTGTTGAAAACACAAGAAAGACTCTCCACTAAATTTGTAAAATTTGTTCAGGACGGAGTTTTTGAACTTCGTACAGAATATAATGGTAATATATACCGGGTATTTTTCATTTTTGATGATGGAAATATTGTAGTGTTGTTTAATGGCTTTCAAAAGAAGTCGCAAAAAACACCGGGTAGTGAAATAGATAAAGCATTAAAAATAAAGGAGGAATATTATGCAGATAAACAATCATCAAATAGTAGATTATGACGCTGTTCTTGATGCGAAATTTGGAGCAGAAGGTACTCCCGAACGTGCGGAAGCAGAAGAAAAAGCGTATGCTTTCTACACCGGGCAAATTATCGAAGACGCAAGGAAAAAGGCTAAGATTACTCAAGCAGAGTTAGCTCGGCGTATCGGTTCCGACCGTTCTTATATTTCAAGAGTGGAAAGTGGTCAGACAGAACCTAAGGTTTCTACCTTCTATCGCATCATGAATGCGTTAGGTTGTAGGATCGAATTTTCGATGTCTTTATAAGAAGCGATTAAAAAAAACATGGTGGGAAATTTGAAAAAGATAACTGTCTTTTTCAAATTTCCCACCGTTTTTTTGAGGAAGAAAAAGGAAAAGGTGAGGGTAGGTGAGGGTAAATTTCTAACATTCGTATTTTTTTTAGAAGAAAATAGAAGAATAGAAATAAGAAATATAAAAATGAAAAGTTGCAAAAGTACCCTCACCAACCCTCACCTTTTTGCGTGCGAAGGAGATGAAATCTTATTCATATAGCCTGTTTGATTTCACCTGTTCCGTATCAATAATGAATACAGTGTATCTTCTCCCGTTTTTTCCCTTATGAAATTCGAAGCCGTGTTTGGACATCACTTTTCCTAGTTGGGCTTTGGTTCCGTGAGAATATTGATACCCCGTCCGTTCGCGAATCAATTCCGCAATTTCAGTGACCGTCAGATAATGCACCTTTTCGAAACGTTCCGGTTTGCGGATATGTGTCAACACCAGTTCTTCTTCCGGTGAGTGGAAAATGAAATCCTCGTTGTTCTCTTCAATCCGTGAGTTTTCCGATTGGGTGAACCAATACTGATACCCCGGCTTGTTGAGCAGATACTTGATTTGTGCATACAACTGCGCGTAGTTTATTTTGATAAACTCCATCGAGTTGACATGAAAGCAGAGAAAACGGCGGTTACCTGTGGTGTCGTGAAGCACTTCCTGATAATTGCATGTGCCGGCAAAAGAAGCCGTGTGAGGAAAGTTCTGCGAACGCCGCGCGTATGGCAGGCGGATGCTGATTACTTTGCGGGTAACCAAATCCTTGAAGATATTCAGTTCCCGTCCGTTCATCCCTTCAAACTCATCCAGATTGATAAGCATCGCCTGCGCTATTTTGGCCAGATCATCCTTGTTGTTCGGGTTGATAAGACCGGTAGAAAGATAGGCGCGCAATTCGGGCGGCAGCAGGTTGTTGATAAACGTAGTCTTTCCGATGTTCTGTATTTCGCTGCAAGGCAACAAAACAGTGTGGTTCACCACATCGTCTTGTGTGGCGGCAGCGCACATTCCCACCAGATAACGTTCCAGACATTCTACCCAAAATTTCTGGTGACTAGTATGCACGCTGTTGGCAAGGATACCGATATAATCCGTTCCGTCCCATTCAGGCAGCGAGTCTAAATACTCGCGAATAGGATGGTAGGTGATGCTGAAGTCGGAGTAGATCAGATTCTGAATCGTCTTGACGGTGCACGAATAGCCCAGTTCGTTCATCTCCATCCAAATGCTGTTTTCCATCATTTCGTCGAGAATATGGAAAGGTTCCGGTTGCTCCGTGTCCGTTTTCCTTCTGCGATATTCCATGATATGAAGCACTTCGTTGTAGCGTGTATCGTAATTTTCTTTGATATGTTGCTCAATCTGTAATATTCGCTTCTGCGTACTATTCAGCTTGCGGGTGTCGAATTCCTCGTTGTGTCCGTAAGCACTCCCGATCAGTGCGTCCATTTCATCCTCGGGAAGATCGGTGAACTGGCTCTTGATAAAAGCTGCCGCCTCTTCCTGGGGGACGCCGTAGCGATTGTACATACAAGCCAGGCAATGCAGGTAGTTGTTCCGGTTGCCGGTGACGTACTTTTCGGATTTATTGTGATAATAGTTCAGAGTCACCATTAAGGAAGCGTGCGAGGAATGGTAGTTGAGTGCCACTTGTTCGGTGAGGGGATTGTTGTCTGGTGTTGTCGTCTTTTTCTTTTTGCCGGATGCTCTTTTCTTCTTTTGAGACTTGAAGAACATCGGTGGCTGTTCCACGATGACAGCTGTGGCATCGGGATTGAAATAAATATCCGGATCGTAAGAGAACAGGCAAGTGCGGCTGACATCCTGTCCGGAAGTGTCGACCTCAACTCCGCAGAGCTGGGCATAAAAGGAAGCGATTTTGTGATAAGCGGCATGATGGAAATCTTCAATTTCCTGAATCGTTTCGGGCAATGTCCCGTCCGTCCGGCATACACGTACCACGATTTTCAGTCCCATTCCTTTGGGACTGATGAAAGCGATGCGGGTGTGGGCACACTTTTTTGCCAGTGCGAGGATGCGTGCCAATGCTTCCTGTGTCTGATGGTCGATGTCTACCACGATGTATCCCAGATACTTGACGAGAGTTGCGTTTGAACGTCCTCCCCGATAGTTGGCTGAAAAGGTGATTTCCGGTAGTTCTATTTTCTTTTCGTTGGCTGCTTTCTCGCCTTGTTCCGCGAAGATTCGGCGCACGTCCTCCACTGTTTCCCGGTATGTGCCGTTGCTGATGGCCGATACGATTTCTTCTTCTGTCATTTCGGCTATGACGCGGTAAAAGTCTTGAAAGATGGTAAAATGCTCCATGTTGGTTTGTTCTTTTTAATTTGCGGTTGCAAAGAAATTTGTTTGTAAAATAATAGAATGGAACTTTTCGTTTTTTTGATTAAGTTCCTAGGGTTCTCCCAAATAGCGTATGATCGTTGCCACCTGCCGGGGAGAGAGAAGGCGGTTGCGGGCACGATAGCCTTCTTGTTCGAGTTCTTGCAGGAGCGGAAGGTTGTAGACAATCCAACGACGTAGTATTTGTAAGGCTACTTTGAGGCATACGTTGGGGTTGTAAAGATGAGCTAACTCCGACTTTTTATAAGTGCGGATATGAAACGGCTGATCCGGATAATACATAATGAATGATGTTTGGTTTATGCTATAAAGTTACTGAAAATTAATGGTTTATTAAAAGAATAACGTCATTATTATTCATAGAGTATCAGGAAACTTCGTTGGGGAATCCGGAGGGTGAAAAATGTGTTATCTTTATGTCGTTAACAAATAAGGAACGCGTTCGAAATGTGTGAAATCTTAAAATTATTTTATTATGGCAATGACAGTAACTTATTCAGTAGTGCCGCGCAAGAATCCTGCCAAAAAGGATGAGTCGGCAAAGTATTACGCGCAGGCACAGGCTTCGGGAGAGTTGGATTTTGAAGAGTTGTGCGAGGGAATCACGAGTCGGTCTACCTGTACGGAGACAGATGTGCGTGCCGCCATTTCGGGTATTCTTTATGAGGCGAAGCGTGCGTTGAAAGCGGGAAGAATAGTCCGGCTGGGTGATTTGGGCAGTTTGCAGATCGGGTTGAACAGTGAAGGAGCTGTGTCGGTCAAGGAGTTTTCAAGTTCGCTGATTACGGCTGCCCATATTATTTTCCGTCCCGGAAAGACGTTGGCGGACATCACGAAGATTCTTAGCTACCAACAGGTAACGACGCGTGCGGTGGCCCAAACGGGCGGTAGCGGCAATGAAGGAGAAGACGATGACAAAGGTTCCGGTGGTGGTTCAGACAGTGGTGGAAGCGGAGAAGCTCCGGATCCGGCAGCATGATAACTTTAATATTAGATCAAATGAAAGAAATTGTAACTAAGATTTTGGATGTAATCATGTTCCTTGTGCCTTTCTTCGGAAAAAGAAAGCGGAACAGAATTGTGAGAGAGGTGCGCTTCAATGCTACCCATAAGGAAGTGTGTAATGTGAAAACGACGGAAAGGGAGAAGGACGATGAGAAAGATTAGTCTGATTGTGATTCACTGCTCTGCTACCCGTGTCGATCGCGACTTCACGGCGAAGGATGTGGACACTGCCCATCGCTTTCGGGGCTTTTCGTGTTGGGGGTATCATTATTATATCCGCAAGTCGGGACAGATAGAACCGATGAGGGATGAAGATACGGTGGGTGCTCATGCACGCGGTTTTAATGCGATTAGTTTAGGGGTGTGCTATGAAGGCGGGCTGGATGAGAACGGAAAGGCAGCGGATACACGTACTTCCCGCCAGAAAGAGGCGATGCATCGTCTGGTAAGCGAGTTGTTGCAGCGTTATCCGGATGCAAAGGTGGTCGGTCACCGGGACTTGAGCCCTGACACCAACTACAACGGAATTGTAGACCCCTGGGAACGGATCAAAGAGTGTCCCTGTTTTGAGGTGATTGAAGAATTTGAGAGTTGAGAATGGAGAGTTGAGAGTTGGCTGCGCACTGTTATACTGCATAGTTAACTCTCAATTCTCAACTTCTTCAACTAATTGACCACCACAGTAGTGAAATATTCTTTAAATACCTCCGCGGCTTTTTCAAGTTGTTCGGGGGTATTTTCTTTTACGTCTTTCAGCTTGTATTCCTGCTCCATTGCTTCATACTTATGTACGCCTAATGTATGATAAGGCAGGATTTCCACTCGTTGCACCATTTTATATTTTCCCAGAGCCTCTCCTAAACGGCGGATGTCTTCCTCGAAATCGCTGTATCCGGGCACTAATACATAACGCAGCCAGAAAGGTTTCTCGTTTTCTTCCAGCCATGCTGCCGTGCGGATGGTTTGCTCGTTACTTCTTCCGGTCAGTGCCTGATGGCGTGCCGGATTGAACTCTTTAATATCCAGCAATACAAGATCCGTCAGTTTGAAAAGTTCTTCTACTTCTTCGTTCCAGATACCGCCGTTGCTGTCTATGCATACATGTATTCCCTTTTCTTTCAGTTCACGCACTAAAGGGACTAGTGCTTTGGCCTGAAACGTAGGTTCTCCTCCGGAGAAAGTGACTCCTCCGCGTTTCCCGAAAAAAGGACGTTGGCTCATAGCCATGCGGACGATTTCTTCCGGTGGGGTAGGTGTACCTCCTTTTCCGGCTATCGTGTCGGGATTGGCACAATACAGGCAGCGGAAATTGCATCCTTGAAGAAAAACGACGAGCCGTAAGCCCGGCCCGTCGAATGTTCCCATACTTTCGTATGAATGTACGTTTATCGTCATATTGAGTAGATCTGATTACATACGTTCGTGGAAGCTACGGCTGATTACTTCCAATTGATGTTCGCGGCTCAACTTCACGAAGTTTACGGCATAACCGGAAACACGGATGGTAAGCTGCGGATATTTTTCCGGATGCTCCATGGCGTCGTAAAGCATTTCACGGTTCAGTACGTTCACGTTCAGGTGGTGAGCGCCTTTGGTGAAGTAACCATCCATCATTGTCACCAGATTTTCTACGCGATTTTCTTCAGTAGCTCCCAGTGATTTCGGAACGATAGAGAAGGTGTTGCTGATACCGTCTTGTGAGTCGCGGTAACGTAATTTCGCTACGGAACTCAAAGAGGCGATGGCACCGTTCTTGTCACGTCCGTGCATCGGGTTGGCTCCCGGAGCAAAAGCGACACCTTTGGCGCGTCCGTCGGGAGTAGCACCTGTCTTCTTGCCATACATCACGTTGGAAGTGATGGTGAGCAAAGATAAAGTAGGACGGGCATTTTTGTAAACCGGAAGTTTCTTCAATTCTTCGCTGAAGAAATAGACCAGGTCAACACCCAGGTGGTCTACCTTGTCGTTGTCATTACCGAAGCAAGGGAATTCGCCTTGAATATCGAAACCTTCTGTCAGACCTATGTCGTTGCGGCGTGCGGTCACTTTGGCATATTTGATGGCCGACAGTGAATCGAGGGCGATAGAAAGTCCGGCTACACCATAAGCAAGGTTGATGCGTGGGTTGGTATCTACAAGAGCCATTTGGGCTTTTTCGTAGTAATACTTATCATGCATATAATGGATGATGTTCATCGCTTCGTTGTAAACACGGGCGATTTCTGTCAATACCTTCTTGTAGTTGCTCATTACTTCTTCGAAGTTCAGTGTGTCGCTGGTTAGTACGGGGATGTTTTTCACCATTACCGTGCCGGTGTTTTCGCAACGTCCGCCGTTGATGGCAAGCAGCAGGGCTTTAGCCAGGTTGCAACGTGCGCCGAAGAACTGGATTTGTTTTCCGATTTCCTGATAAGATACGCAGCACGCGATTCCGTAGTCGTCAGACTGGCGTACTTCACGCATCAGGTCGTCGTTTTCATATTGGATGGAAGAAGTGTCAATAGATACTTTTGCGCAGAATTCTTTGAATCCTTCCGGCAGTTCCGGGCTCCACAATACAGTCAGGTTCGGTTCCGGTGAAGGGCCGAGGTTGTAGAGTGTTTGCAGGAAGCGGAAAGAAGTCTTTGTTACCTTCGTGCGTCCGTCGTTGAGGCGTCCGCCCAGAGATTCGGTTACCCATGTCGGGTCGCCGGCAAAGATGTCGTTGTAAGATTGCATACGCAGGTGGCGCACCATACGCAGTTTGATGACAAACTGGTCGATCAGCTCCTGTGCGAAAGATTCTGTGATGGTTCCTTTGCTCAATTCATATTCCATATAAATGTCGAGGAACGAAGAGACGTTACCCAGTGACATGGCAGCACCGTCTTGTTCTTTTACGGCAGCAAGGTAAGCCATGTATACCCATTGTACTGCTTCTTGTGCGGTGTAGGCAGGACGGCTCAAGTCGAGTCCGTAGTATTCGCCCATTACCTTCATGTCCTTCAATGCCTTGATTTGCTCTGCCACTTCTTCGCGCAGGCGGATGCGGGCATCGGTCATCGGACCGGTAAGGTTACGCAAGTCTTCTTTTTTTGCCTCAATCAGTCGGTCGATACCATAGAGAGCCATACGGCGGTAGTCGCCGATGATACGTCCGCGGGCATAGTTGTCAGGAAGTCCGGTGAGGAATCCCAGAGAACGGAACGAACGGATTTCTTCGGTATATACGTCAAATACTCCGTCATTGTGCGTCTTGCGGTAGTGAGTGAATATATCTTTTACACGGTCGTCCACTTCCACGCCGTTTTCGTGACAGGCTTTGCTCACCACGTTGATACCTCCGAAAGGTTTGATTGCACGTTTCAGAAGTTCGTCTGTTTGCAGACCGACGATCAGTTCATTTTCTTTGTCGATATATCCGGCTTTATGAGAAGTGATGGTTGAGACGGTGACATTATCCAGTGAGCGTACTCCGTTATTGGCTCTTTCTTCTGCCAGTGCTTCGAGGCAGCGGTTCCATACAGCTTTAGTGCGTTCGGTAGGTCCTTCGAGGAAAGAAGCATCTCCATAATACGGAGTGATGTTGTGACTAACGAAATCTCTTACGTTGATTTCTGTGCTCCAAAGACCGTCTTTAAAGATCTTATTTAATTCCATAAATGATAAAATTAGAGGTTGTAGTTATCCTTTTCTTTAGAGCGCACAAAGTTACAACGTTTTTTCATATAATCAGCATAAATATGCTGTATTTTATGCTTTTCAACATAAAATACCTAGATATTGCTATTCTTTGGAAATGACTTCTTATGGCTACATAAAAGTGATATGTTTCATCAGTATGGATGAAATTTGTCCTTTCAGTTGATTGGCGTTAATTGGCTTAGGCATATAAGCGTCAAATCCGTTTTCCATCACTCTCTGCTCGTCCGAGGCATAGGCAAAAGCCGTGACGGCTATGATGGGAACCCGTTGGGAGTATTTGCGTATTTCTTTGGTAGCCTCGTATCCGTCCATCACTGGCATGTTGATGTCCATCAGGATAAGCTGCGGATTGTGCTCTTTAAACAAGGTTACTGCTTCTTCTCCATTCCAGGCATGTACTAAGTTGTAGTCTTTCTTGAGGATGGACTCTATCAAACGGTAGTTGCTGCTATGGTCTTCTGCCACCAGAATACAGATTTTCTGCTTCTTGATTTTAACAGGTTCTTCTGCTACTTCCTGTTGCGGTGCTTGAAGCGTAGGATGGTAAGGGAGAGTGAACCAGAATGTAGATCCTTTGCCTGTTTTTGAATGTACGCCGATTTCACCTCCCATCTGCTGGATGAGGGTTTGGCAAATGGAAAGTCCCAGGCCTGTGCCTTGTACAAAGCTGTTCAGCTTGACGAAGCGTCCGAAAACACTTTCTTGCTTGTCTTCTGAAATACCGCATCCGGTATCGGTCACATAGAAATAAAGTATCTCTTTTTCGCGTATTTCATAGCCGAAATGTATGCTACCTGTTTCTGTGAATTTGATGGCGTTTGTTACCAAATTGATGATGATTTGTGAAATTCGGTTACGTTCGGCATGAATATAACATTCCGGTTGCGGAGTTGTGAGTGTAAGCGTGACTTCTCTGTCGGGGGATAGTTTTAGGCGTAACGACTGTTCCAGCTCTTCCATTACCTTGTTCAGTTCGAAGTCTGTATAGAGAAAGTCCATAGTACCGGCTTCAATCTTCGAGAGGTCGAGAATATCGCTGATGAGTTGTAAAAGCAAGGTGTTATTGTTTTCGATGATGCTGACATACTCTCGTTTTTCCTCCTCCTCTTCGGTGGATGCCAATATTCCGGAAAATCCGACAATGGCGTTGAGCGGTGTGCGGATTTCGTGGCTCATGTTGGCAAGGAAAGCAGATTTCAAACGGTTGGATTCTTCTGCCCGGTTCTTGGCGGAAATCAAATCAATTTCCATATTCTTCCGGTCGGTGATGGTTAGAGAAGAACCTATCAGAGTTTCCGGCTGTCCGTTTTCGTCATAACTGTCTATTGCGATCTGGGTCTCTATCCAGTCTATTCGTTTCGCTCCATTCACATTATTGAGAACGCGATATTCCAATTTGGCTTTTTTGCAGTGTCCCGTTATGAAATTGGTGCATATTTCTTTCACTTTAGGGAGGTCTTCTGCGTGTATTTTTGCGAAATACTGTTCGTCGGACATGGATAGTTGTTCGTCGTTTATTTCTTGATTCTCGTTACTTAGTGCCTTGTTTACATCATAATGGATGGTATGTGTCTTTAAATCCCATTTCCAAGGGATGATATTGGCTATGTCGAGTGCCATAGACAGTTTGTGATTGATGGAACGCATTTGCATTTGGGCATGATGCAACTCTGTACTGTCCATGCAGAATACGTCCATGAAGCGTCCGTCATTACTGGCATTTACTACTACGTCGTAGAAAGTGTCTATCTCTTTATAATAATAAGAAAAGGTAATGGAACGTTTTTCCTTTAAAGCGATATTCATGAAATGCAGAAATTGTGGCAGTGATTCCGGGAATATTTCACTTCCCCGCTTACCGATAATTTGGTGCTTTTCGAAGAATTTCTTTTCGAAATGCTTGTTTACGTCTACATACATCGTGTCTACAATCCGCCCGTCATCATTCTTTATAAGTTCTTCTACCATGTAGAGGATAGGCATGTTGTTGATAATATTATAATATTTACCGGTGCTTTCCAGTTCTTTGTGTTGGATACGCTTCATCTTTTCGAGTACACGCACGCGATGGTACTGGAAAAATAGTAATAATAGAATAACTAGGCAGGCGATTCCAATAATTGTGTATTCGTATTTCTCCCAAAAGGTGGGAGGAGCGTTATAGAAGATCGTATTACCGGGACAACGTTTCGGGTCGAGGTTGCGCTGAATTAAGGATTGATAATTAAATATGGGTGTTGCATCCTCGGCATGATAGATTGGGGTGTAACGCGGTTGCTGTCCGTGGAGTATATCCTTGATGGTCTTTAGCATCCGGTCGATATACTTCTTTTCATTATAGATATAGCCGCCTACGATTCCCCCTTCTTCCTGTATTCCTACTTTTCTGAATGAGAACAAAGGGACAGGCGAAGTGGCTATGATGCGGTGTGAGTTGGTGGTCATCACAAGGTTGTCTTCATAGTCTTTTCTACGTAGCCAGGAAGAAAATATAAGTCCGGTAGTACGTGGATTCTGTTGATTAAGAATTGCGAAGAGACTGTCGGTGGAAGTGTCTTCTGCCGAGATAAGCTGATAATCCAGTTCCGGGTATTTTTCTTTGATAATAGTTGAGAGGTCATAATTGTTTTGCTGGCACATATAGGTACCGTCAGCTATATAAATCACCTTCTTCATTTGAGGAATGAGTTGTTTCATAAGTTGCAGGTTTTCCTCCATGTAGAGTTTTGCATGCATCATGGTCAGGTTCATTGTCTTTTGCAGGTCGCTGATTGGAATCCGCTGTTGTGGAGTGAGTGGGTGAGCCTCAATGATGAGACTGTCGGGCCCCGTGTAGTCTCGTTCACCACATAACAACATGGGAATGTCCGGCCATATCTTATTCAGGTTATCGCAAAATACGAAACTGGCATTTCCTATAAATACCACCATTTTAGGAGTGTATTGGGGAAGCTTCTCACATATACCTTCTTCAAACTTCTCTACATTTACCGAATTCTTCTGCACCGCAAACATTTTCAAGTTGATGGTATAAACTCCTATGGTGCTGTCTTGTGAGGCCATCGTAACGATGGGAGTAATGAAACTGTTACTCCATGGGTTAGAATCAGCATAAGCACTAATAATCAGAATATGTTTTATATTTTTTTCGGGCAGGTTGCCAGCCGATAAAAAAGAATGTGTGAGCAGGCAAAGAAAAAGAATACTTACCTTAAATATACTTCTCATGTTGTTTTTCGCTTATAATATGTTTATTTTGCCGTGAAAACAGGGCGAAGATATGCATAAAAAGCAAATATACAAAAGAAATATGAGAATAAATTTGCGAGCGGTAAATAGACTACTTTCACGGTCTTCATCGTTTATGCAGAAAATATTTCCGAATTTTTTGTCTTAAAAATATTTGCGTATTAAAAAAAGAGTTGTACCTTTGCACCGCTTTTAACAAAAAGCACTTCTGATAAAGAAGTTTTGGAGAGGTGGCAGAGTGGTCGATTGCGGCGGTCTTGAAAACCGTTGTACTGCGAGGTACCCGGGGTTCGAATCCCTGTCTCTCCGCTAGAAAGCAGCTTTTTGCTGCTTTCTGTTTTTATAGAGAGTTGTTCTCTAGTTGGTAATTATAAGGAGAGGTGCTCGAGTGGTTGAAGAGGCACGCCTGGAAAGCGTGTATACCCCTAAAGGGTATCACGAGTTCGAATCTCGTTCTCTCCGCTTTTTTGTTTGTTGTTAAAAAAATGTTTGAAAGCGGCTGCCTTGATTTTTCAAAGTAGCCGCTTTTTATTCCGGACATTTACTCCAACTCCTCAATAATCTTCTTCACATCTATCGGTTGCAATCTTCCGTACACTTTCTCGCCAATCATCACTACCGGAGCCAGTCCGCAGGCACCTACGCAGCGCAGGCAGTCCAATGAGAATTTTCCATCCGGTGTGGTTTCGCCGACTTCGATGCCTAGTACGCGTTTGAATTCTTCGAGCAACTTCTCGGAGCCGCGCACGTAACATGCCGTACCCATGCAGACGGAGATGGGATGTTTCCCTTTCGGGGTCATGGTGAAGAAGGTATAGAAGGTGACCACTCCATATACTTTCGATACGGGGATATTGAGTTTGGAAGCGATGATGCGTTGCATCTCTTCGGGCAGGTAGCCGTGCAGGTGTTGCGCTTCGTGCAAAATATTGATTAGTTCGCCCGGGTTGTTTCCGTGCTTGTCGCAAATCGTTCGGACTTGTTCTGCCACATCGCAGGCTAGTTTTATATCTGACATAATACTCTTCGTTTAAAGTTAATCCATAGATTTGTTGAAATAGTGCGTGTGCAATAGCGTTTCCGATATCTCGCCCAGTGGTTTGCCGAGATATTCTTCGTACAAGGTCTTGATGTACGGATTCTCGTGCGATTTGCGCAAAGGCTTGTTGGCGTCTTCGCGGTAGAGTGCGTTGGCGCGTGCATACAATATTTCCGAGTTGCCGTGATGCAACGGCTGTCCGCCTCCTCCGATGCAACCTCCGGGGCAAGCCATAATTTCGATTACATGATATTCGTTGTGCCCGTTCCGTATGTCTTCCAATAGATGGCGGGCGTTGCCTAGTCCGTGTGCGATGCCTACTTTTAATTCAAATCCGTTTAGGTTGATGGTAGCACGCCGGACACCGTTAAGTCCGCGTACTTGTTCGAAGTTTACATTTTTCAGAGATTCTCCGGTATAGATTTCATAAACAGAACGGAGGGCGGCTTCCATTACACCACCTGTTGTACCGAAAATAACGCCGGCACCGGTCGACTCACCCATAGGGTTGTCAAACGGGCTGTCCAGTACCAGCGGGAAGCCGATATTGGCGCGTTTAATCAGTCGTGCCAGTTCGCGGGTGGAAATAGAATAATCTACGTCGGGAATACCGTTCACTTTAAATTCATCGCGGGCACATTCATACTTCTTTGCCAGACAGGGCATGATGGATACAACTACCAGCTTTTCTCTGGGAATTCCCATCTTTTCCGCCCAATAGGATTTGGCGATAGAACCGAACATTTGTTGCGGTGAACGGGCGGTGGATGGAATGTCCAGCATATCCGGGAAGTGATGTTCGAAGAAGTTCACCCATGCCGGACAGCAGGAGGTCAGGATAGGTAACCGTACGGACTTATCTCCGTTGAGATAGCGCGTCAGACGGTTTAGTATTTCCGATCCTTCTTCCATGATGGTGAGGTCGGCGGCAAAGTCAGTATCGAATACATAGTCGAATCCCAGTTCACGCAGGGCATAAACCATTTTTCCGGTTACCAGTGTGCCGGGAGGAAAACCGAATTCTTCGCCCAGGGCAGCACGTACGGCAGGGGCTGTTTGCACAATCACCACTTTATCCGGGTTAGCTAAGTCGTCGAGCAGGCGGTTCGTATAATCGCGTTCGGTCAGTGCACCCACCGGACAGACAGCTACGCATTGTCCGCAATAGGTACATTCGCTTTCCGTCATCATCCGGTCGAAGGCAGGGGCTATCGTCGTGTTGAATCCGCGACGGATGGCACCGAGCGCACCGACTGTCTGAACATCGTTACAGACACTTTCGCAGCGGCGACAGAAAATACATTTATCCATGTTGCGCACGATGGAGGCAGTGATTTCCCGCTTGCGGGGAGAGAGCTCGCCTCCATTGAAAGGCATTTCGCGGATATTAAAGCGTAGCGCTAATGTCTGAAGTTCGCAATTGCCACATTTGGGGCAGGTGAGACAGTCGTTGGGATGATCCGACAGGATAAGTTCGGCTACCACTTTGCGTGCGTTCATCACACGTAGCGTACTGGTTTTCACTACCATTCCTTCCGTGCAACGGGTAGCGCAGGCAGGAGCCAGATTGCGGCGTCCTATAACCTCGACCACGCAGATGCGACAGGAAGCAGGATTGTTCTTTATGCAGGTGCCTTTCAGGTCGATGTGACACAAAGTAGGTATGTTGATGCCGATTTTCGTGGCAGCTTCAAGGATGGTACTTCCTTCGGGGACGGTGATGAAATGACCGTCTATCTGGAGGGTGATTTGTTTATCTTCCATAGTAATCGATTTTAGCAGACAAGAATAGCGTTGAATTTGCAGCGTGCCATACACATGCCGCATTTGATACATTTATCGGGAGCTATGACATGTGGCTTGCGCACCAGCCCGCTGATAGCATCCGCCGGACAGTTTTTGGCGCATAGATGACAACCAATGCAACGTTCCGGACTGATGGTATACGTTAATAGTGATTTACATTGCTTGGAACGACAAGTCTTATCCCGCACGTGTTCCATATATTCATCGTAGAAGTTATCCAATGTGGATAAAACAGGATTCGGAGAGGTTTGTCCCAGTCCGCAGAGGGCCGTATCTTTGATGACTTGTCCCAAAGTGGCAAGTGTGTCCAGGTCTTTTTCTGTGCCTTTTCCTTCCGTAATCTTGTTCAGTAGTTCCAGCAGACGTTTGTTTCCAATGCGGCAAGGTGTGCATTTCCCACAGGACTCTTCCACTGTAAAATCCAGATAAAAGCGGGCTACGGATACCATGCAGTCGTCCTCATCCATGACAATCATCCCTCCTGAACCCATCATGGAACCGGCCGAGAGAAGGTTGTCAAAGTCAATGGGAGTGTCCAGATGTTTTTCTGTCAGACAGCCGCCTGACGGTCCTCCTGTTTGTACAGCTTTGAATTTCTTTCCGCCTTTGATGCCTCCTCCGATTTCGTAGATTACTTCCCGAAGAGTAGTTCCCATTGGCACTTCGATCAGCCCTACATTATTAATCTTTCCGGCAAGAGCAAACACTTTGGTTCCTTTGGAACGTTCTGTGCCAATCGTTGCAAACCAGTCGGCTCCTTTGGTTAGAATAATGGGAATATTGGCAAGTGTTTCCACATTATTTACATTGGTTGGTTTTCCCAGATAACCGGATTCGGCAGGGAAGGGAGGTTTCAGAGTCGGCTCTCCTCGTTTTCCTTCCATCGAATGAATAAGGGCAGTTTCTTCTCCGCAGACAAAAGCTCCGGCTCCGTATCGTATTTCTATGTCGAAACTGAAATCTGTTCCTAAGATATGATCTCCCAGTAATCCGTATTCGCGTGCCTGATTGATAGCTGTTTTCAGTCGGTTGATAGCTAACGGATATTCGGCACGGATATATACTAATCCTTTGGTGGACCCGATGGAATAACCGCAGACACACATCGCTTCTACAATCGAGTGTGGGTCGCCCTCCATAATGGAACGGTCCATGAATGCACCGGGATCTCCTTCGTCGGCGTTACAAACCACGTATTTGACATCCGACTGTTGTTTGTTGGCAAATTCCCATTTCAGTCCCGTCGGGAAACCGCCACCGCCACGTCCGCGAAGTCCCGAACGTTTGATAATATCAATAACGTCCGTCGGCTGTTTGTTAAGCAGGCAATCGGCCAATGCAAAGTATCCTTCACGGGCGATATACTCTTCAATATTTTCGGGATCGATAAAACCACAGTTACGCAATGCGATGCGGAGTTGTTTCCGGTAGAAATCCATGTGCTTGGAGTCGCTGACGGTATGTTCCGTTTTAGGATCTACATACAGCAACCGTTCGATTCTTCGTCCTCCGATGATATGCTCGTTGATGATTTCTTCCGCATCTTCGGGAGTGACTTGGGTGTAAAAGGTATTATCAGGGATAATTTTCACGATAGGACCTTTTTCACAGAAGCCGAAACAGCCTACGGTGATGACTTCTACTTTGTCGGTGATTTCGTTCTTTTGGATGGCTTTTAGAAGATTGTCTGTAATACCCTGGCTGGAAGATGCCTTACAGCCTGTACCACCACAGATCAGAATCTGAAGATGTTGCGCACCGGATGCCAGTCCGTAACACTTTTCAGTCACCTTTTCATTACTTTCTTCGCGCAATGAAAGATTGTGCTCTGCTCTCTTCCTGATTGTTGCCAAATCATGGATAGATAAAATTTTCATAAGTATCAGAATTGTTAGTCGGTTTTTTTGCAAATATAGTTCTTTGTTTGAATAAAAGCAGCGTTCGGGCAAATAAAACAGGTCTTAATGAAAGTAATTAGGTAAATAATTCTCTATCTTCGTATTTAATAGGTAGTAAACCTAAAAAAGAAATTTAAAGTATGAGACAAATTTTACTGGGACTATGTCTTCTTTGCTTATTGAATAATGCATCCGGACAGGAAAACGGACGGGAAATTCCGTTGCCGGAGAAAATGCCGCAAGAACATCCGAGAGTGTTGACTACACCGGATGGAAAGCAGGATACGTGGGAGCTGATTAAAAAAGAGAAATGGGCGAAAGACGTATTCAATAAATTGAAGGAACGAACCGAAGTATATACCAATCTGACGGATGCTCAACCCGCATGGTTGTTATCCCGTCTGGCCATGTATTGGAAATCTCATGCAACCGAGGTATATGTGAAAGGTGAGACTTACGATCATGCCGGAGGCGAAAAAGCTCCTTATCCGACTGTCCGTTATACAGGAACACGTGGAACGGCTGCTACTCATGGCCGTCCCAAACTGGCAGATGTAGTGCCTTATGACGATGACGAAAACGGAAATGTGACTTTTTGCAATAATGCATTGCCGGAACGTCCTTTGGAAAGTGTACATCCGTCAAAAACGGGACGGAATATCGAAAGTCTGAACCGGGAAATTCTGGGAATAGCTTGTGATGCAGCTTTCCTCTATTGGATGACAGATGAGGAAAAATTCGCGAAACTGGCTGCCGGTGTGTTTGATACGTATATGACTGGAATTTATTACAGAAATGTTCCCATTGATCTGAATCATGGTCATCAACAGACATTGGTGGGGTTGACTTCTTTTGAAGTGATTCACGAAGACGCCCTGCATATCGTTGTTCCCTTGTATGATTTTCTTTATAATTACCTGAAGACCAACTATCCGGAAAAGATGGATATCTATGCCGGTGCATTTAAGAAATGGGCGGATAACATCATAGCGAATGGAGTCCCTCATAATAACTGGGATTTATTGCAGGCACGATATATCATGAATGTGGGATTGGTGCTTGAAGATAATAAGGAGTATGCAGATGGAAAAGGACGTGAATATTATATTGATTATGTATTGAACCGTTCCAGTATCCGTCAATGGAGTCTGTCTCGTCTTGCCGATTATGGCTTTGATTCAACAACTGGTATCTGGGCAGAGTGTCCGGGATATAGCAGTGTGGTAATCAACGATTATGCTAATTTTGCCAACCAGTTTGATAACAACTTAAAATATGATTTGGTAAAGGCTATGCCTGTATTGTCGAAAGCAGTGGCAGCCACTCCGCAATATCTTTTTCCCAACCGGATGATTTGTGGGTTCGGAGATACGCATCCAAGCTATTTGAATACGAATTTCTTTATCCGCATGATACAGAATGCGCAGGCAAACGGTAAAACGGAACAGGAGAACTACTTCACTGCTTTGCTGAAATGCTTGAATCCCGAAATTGATAATGAAAAGGGTGAGAAGAATAACGTGCGTGTATCTGTCAATTCTTTCTTTGAAGATAAACCGTTAAGTCTGAATCCGAAAGTGAAAGCAGGAAAGATAGAGGACTATGTTTCTCCTTTATTCTATGCTCCCAATGTGTCATGGCTGGTGCAGCGGAACGGAATGCATCCGCGTCATAGTCTGATGATTTCTCTGAATGCCAGTGAAGGAAACCACATGCACGCTAACGGCATCTCCATGGAACTTTATGGAAAAGGATATGTGCTTGGCCCAGATGCAGGAATTGGTCTGACTTTGTATAGTGGCCTGGATTATGCCGAATATTATTCTCAATTTCCAAGTCACAATACAGTATGCGTAGATGGAATATCGAGCTATCCGGTAATGAAAAGCAATCATTCTTTTGACTTGCTTTCCTGTTTTCCTGCTTCGGCAGAACCGAGAAAGGAGTTTACTTCTGTGACTTATAGCAACGTCTATTTTCGTGAACCGGAAAGCAGGGCGGATCAGACCCGAATGATGAGCATTGTTACCACCGGATCCGAGACAGGATATTATGTAGATGTATTCCGGAGCCGGAAAGAGCGTGGAGGGGATAAGATGCATGATTATTTCTATCATAATCTCGGACAGACCATGACATTGACAGCAGCTGATGGTACAGACCTGAATCTTCAACCGACAGAAGAACTCGCTTTTGCTGGAGCGCATCTGTATGGTTATTCTTATTTATATGACAAGAAAGTAGCGGCTACCGGTAAAGATGTAAAAGCGACCTTTACCATCGACATGAAAGATAAAGGTGGGGATGATATAGTAATGAACCTCTGGATGAAAGGGGAACCGGATCGTGAAGTTTTCACGGCCTTGTCACCGATGACCGAAGGTTTAAGTCGTACACCTGGTATGCCATATAATATAAAAGAACAACCAACATTGACTTTCGTGGCCCGTCAGCATGGAGAAGCATGGACTCGTCCTTTTGTCGCAGTCTATGAACCGAGTACGAAGAAAGAACCGTCTGCCATTCAGTCTGTATCCTATTTTGATGCGGAAGAAACTGTTTTGAAAGACTTTGCCGGTATCTGTGTGAAAAGCAAAAATGGGCGTACAGATCATATTTTCTCCTTGTCTGATGCTACGCAGACCGCCACTTATCAAGGAATGAAAGTAAAAGCAGACTATGCAGTTGTCAGCAATGAATATGCAGGAAACCGGACTTTATTCCTGGGGAACGGAACACAACTTGTTGCACCCAAGGTGACCGTTCATACGGATCAGGCGGGCAATGTATTACTCGAAAAGAAACAGGGAAAATGGTATATCCTTTCTTCTGTTCCTTGTACGGTGGTTATTAATGGAAAGAAGATAAAATCAGGAATAGCATCGCAACTCACGTTATTGCCTGTCTAATTAAAATGATTCTGAATGAAAAAAGCATATCTTGTGTGGAGGATTAATGATACTTATGATGGAATTAAACAGGGTAGGACAAAACGTGTCTTTTTTATGATGGGCGGATTATATATGGAAATAACAAAGATGGATCTATTTAGGATATTACAAGGTAGAAAGAAGGGGCTATTGCTCACATTTATTGCATTTTCAATTTTTGCAAATGCGCAACTGGTGACTTATCCGGAAGGATTGAAAGCAGGGATGCAACATAATGACGATTATACTGTCCGGGTACGTGTGCCGGGTGGAGAATGGAAAGACTTGTTTGAATATAATGTCAGTGTGGATATGGACAATGTACAATCAGCTTCTATGGTACAGTTTGATATGGGCAGTCCCGTTGAGGTGATGGTAAAGAAGAATAACGGGCTGATTCAAGATGTACAAATCCGACCTTTGGTAAATGGAATCCGGCATACGGTAAATCAGAACACTATTTTATTTACTTTGGAGAAACCACGATATCTATCCGTGGAATTTAATGGTGACCGTTTGCATAATCTTCATTTGTTTGCTAATCCTTTGGAGACAGAAACTTACTCGGAAAGTAGTGCGGACGTCATGTATTTTGGACCGGGAATACATCGTCCCCAGGATGTTCCCAATAATCAAATTCGAATCCCTTCTAATACAACCGTTTATCTGGCACCGGGCGCTGTCGTAAAAGCAAAATTATTGATAGATAAAGCCGAGAATGTACGTATCATTGGTCGTGGAATCCTCGATCATCCACTACGCGGCATTGAAGTAACTTATTCTAAAAATGTATTGGTTGATGGAATAACCATTGTAAATCCCGATCATTATACAGTTTTCGGAGGTGAAACCACCGGCTTGACCATCAAGAACCTGAAATCTTTCAGTTGTAAAGGATGGAGCGACGGCATTGATCTGATGTGTTGCAATGAGGTATTGATTGATAATGTTTTCATGCGAAATAGTGATGACTGCATTGCTGTTTATGCACATCGTTGGAATTATTACGGCGGAAGTAAAAATATCACTTTACAGAATTCTATCCTTTGGGCTGATATTGCACACCCTGTCAATATCGGCGGACATGGCAATTCGGCGGATGAAGTGGGAGAGACAGTAGAAAACATAACTGTCCGCAATATCGATATTCTGGAACATGATGAAGATGATCCTCTTTATCAGGGATGCATGACGATAGATTGCGGTGATAAGAACCTGGTACGTAATATCTTGTTCGATAATATAAGAGTAGAAAGTATTCAGGAAGGACGTTTGTTCCATGTCAATGTCCGCTTCAATCCGAAATATGACAAGCAGCCCGGACGGGGTATTGAGGATGTTATTTTCCGTAATATAACCTATAATGGAGTAGGCGAGAATCCCTCTCTATTGAAAGGATTAGATGAGAATCGTAAAATAAAAAATGTGACTTTTGATAATGTGATGATAAATGGGGTGAAGATGAAGAATATCGATGGCTTTATAACAAATGTATTTGTGAAAGGAATTAAAGTAAAATAATTATCTTTGTTCGTAAGTAAGACATAGCAGAAAAAAAGAGACTTAAAAATAACACTATGATTAACAGGCTTATATGTATTGTTTGGGTGATATGGTTGGGGAGTATCCATGAAGTAGTACAGGCACAACGATCCTTTGTACATCCCGGCATCACTTATACAAAAGGTGATCTGGATAGAATGAAAGCAATGATTGAAGTGCAAAAAGAGCCCTACTATTCTACTTTTCTGAAATTGAAAGAATCCCCCTATTCTTCATTGGAAGCTCCTGTTCATCATCGTGGAAAGCAAATTCAGGGAGGACGATTCAATGCTACCATTGGAGTAGATGGCAGGCGTGCCCATGATTTGGCATTGCTCTGGCATCTGACCGGAGATGAGGCTTATGCACGTAAAGCGGTAGAGTTTCTGAATGCAAATTCTTATTATACAAACACAAGTAGTCGTGGTACAGGACCACTCGATAATGGCAAAATCTACTTGCTGATAGATGCTGCGGAACTAATGCGTGACTATCCGGGATGGAAAAAGGAAGATCAACGGAGATTTAAAGATATGTTGGTTTATCCGGGATATAGCCATACAGAGGATTTGGCTGCCAAGTATGCCGATTACTGGGATGATTCGAAGAATGGAATAACCTTCTACTGGAATATCTATAATTTTGATGTTGCGCGTTTCGGAAATCAAGGATTGTTTGCAGCGCGCGGAATGATGGCAATGGCAATTTATCTGGATAATGAAATAATGTATGACCGTGCTTACCGTTATTTATTGGGCATGAAACATCGGGCGGACGATTTACCTTATCCCTCCGGTCCTGCAATCAGTAGCGAAGAGCCGATCCGCACGTCACCCACCATCATTGATTATAAATTGCTGGGAAGGAAAACGGATATTTCTGATTATGGTTATGATGAGCAGTTACAACATTATATTTATCCGAACGGACAATGCCAGGAGTCAAGCCGCGATCAGGGGCATGTGTTTGCCGGAGTTCATAATTATGTGGCAATAGCGGAAATGGCATGGAATCAGGGAGACTCTCTTTATAGCTGTCTGAATAATCGTCTGTTGTCCGGATTAGAATGGAATTATCGTTATAACCTTTCGAAGATACAATCTTATGAAGATCAGAAAGAAGCCTGGGAACCCACCGGATTTACAAAAGACGCAAATGAAGTAACTTTTGAAAATGGAAAGTTTTTGCAAATAAAGAGTCGTAGCGGACGATGGGAGTCAGTAAGTATATCTCCGCATGGGCGGGGAGATGTTTCCGGAAGCGGTGGAACACGGGAAATGGCTTTGGCTCACTATGCGGTACGTGCCGGTTTACCTTTGGAAAAGTACACGTGGCTTCAACGTTATCGTGATTATATGATTGAACATTATGGCTGTGAAAACTGGGGAATAGCTCCTAATTGGTTTTACGAATGGACGGGATGGGGAACATTAACGAAACGCCTGACTCCTTGGATGGCAGGTGATCCGGTGACTTTTTCTTCGGGAAAGCGAATCTCCGGAATACATCTTCTACCAGGTACAATCCAAGCGGCTGATTATGATTACTACTCTTTATCAGAGAATCCCGAAGGTCATACCTATCATAATGTAGGGGTGAAACGGGGAAATGAATACCGTCCGGATGGGGCTGTCGAATTAAAGAACATAGGAAACGAATATGTAGTGACACAAGTAGAAGATGGAGAATGGATGAATTATACAGTAAAGGTGCCGTCTGTAGGAACATATACTGTTTATATCACTTATCAATCGAGAACTAAATCAGCACTTTCCGTTGCTTCCGATCAGGGCACTGATACGGGAACAACTTCTTTACCGGCTTCAAAGCAATGGACAGAAAAAGAAATAGGCTGCTTGTCACTTTCAGCAGGAGCATGTGTCTTGCGTTTATCGGTGAAAGAGGCAGGGGAAAATTTGCTTCTTGGCAAGATTCATGTTAGATTGCAGGACGAAAAGAAAAAATAATCGCAGGGTGGATACGGGGATTTGACTTTTGCTTCGTATATAAAATAGTAACAATGTAAAGTGATGGCCATGAAAACACGAATATATTTGTTAACAGCCTTATTGGGTGTCCTATTCCTGAATAACGCATATTCGCAGGAGTCCTCTTATGTCTTCCGGCATATCGGGGTTACTGAAGGACTACCGGATAATTATGTCAAAAGTGTATTCCCTCTTCCGGACGGGCGGATCGGTGTCCGTAGCACAGTATTGCTTAGTTTGTATGATGGTGCAAACTATGCCAACTACCCTTTTACCCTTAGGGAAGAATATCCCATTTCATATAATCATATTATCCCTGAACAATACATTGATGCCGATAAGCGTTTATGGATGAAAGAACGTGGCATATTACGTGTTTTTGACTTGATTACTGAACAATATGTCCATAATGTAGATTCTCTGTTGCTTCAATTCGGTATCAAAGAAAAGGTGGCGGATATGTTTGTTGACTCGGAAAAACATTGTTGGTTTTTGACGTCCGGTTCGTTGGTGTATATGTATGATAGCAAGAAGAAATCTTTGGACTTGATATGCCGGAATGATGAATTTATGGAATTCTATGGTGGACTCTTGGGAGTGGAAAGCCATGGAAATTGTAGCTGGATGGTTCATCAGAAAGGAGCTATCCGTTGTTATGACCAGGAGAAGAAGCGTTTTGTCAAACAAATAAATTTCCTGGAAGGGCAGTTGAAACCGGACGATCGCGTCATCCTGAAAATACTGGGTAATGGAGACTTTTGGGCAATGTGGGATCGTGGAGTTGGTTATTATGACGTATATAACAACAAATGGAACCAGATTTCTGACATACAACTCGGACATTATTCCTGGTTTACCTCCATGGATATAGATAAAGGAGGAAATGCATGGGTTGGTACTGTACAGGATGGAATATATACCATAGATATGCATAATTTCTCGGTCACTCATACATATGATCTTCCTTTATTATCGGGCAAAAAACTACAGAGTGGTATTCAGAGTATTTATTGTGATTGGGAAAGCAATGCTGTTTGGATTGGTTTGTACAATCAGGGTATCTGCTATTACCATCCCAGTATGAATAAACTCATGATATGCAATAAGAAAGTGCTGACCGGAGCTTGGGGGGGAGAAGAAATTCGCTGTATGTTAGAAACTTCGGATGGGGCTATCCTGATGGGAACTTCACAAGGACTTTATCGCTATTGTCCGGAGTCACACCGTATGGATATTTTTTATAAGGAATTTAATCAGAAAAACTGTCGGGTGCTTTATGAAGACAATCAGAAACGAATTTGGGTAGGCACTTATCATGACGGATTATATTGTATCGAAAAAGGAAAAGTGAGAGCCTTTGCTTATCCCAATACGGACTATCAGAATGAACTGGATTATAGCAATATACGTACGATGGTGTCGGACTCGTCCGGACGGTTATGGATCAGTATATACGGTGGCGGCGGAGTCGGTCAGCTCAACCCCGATAATGGGAAGATTACTCTGTTGTCGGAGCAATTTCCTGAATTGAAAAAATACAAAGTGGCTAATGCATTGGCTGTGGATAGTCATTCAAGATTAATAGTCGGGAGCGATAATGGTTTATATATCTATGATCCTGCAAAGAATACAGTATGGATACCGGAACAGGATGGAGGAGCCAATTCTGTATTTAATCGTGGCAGTTATAAATATAATCAGATTCTGAAAGACCATGAAGGCACATTGTGGTTTGCTACGCAGTATGGACTGACCATTTTGACTTCTGATGACAAGAGTTATACGTTAGATAAAGAAGAAGGATTGACCAGTGCAATTCTAAATGTCGTAGAAGATCATAATCATGATATCTGGATTTCTACGGTTACTTCGATTTATAAGATTAAAGTAGATAGAAAAGCGGATAAATACTCGTTTCATGTGGTCAGTTACCTATCTGAAGCAGAGATTCGTCAGGATGATCTGTTTAATTTTCCTTCGATGGTAACCAAGAACAATAAACTCTATTTCGGGTTAATGGATGGATTTGTCACTTTCTTACCGGAGAGTATGCTTGACAACCAATGTCTTGTCCGTCCCTTGATTACCTCATTCAGACTGTTCAATGTTTCGGTTAGTTCCGGAGAAGAATATAATGGACGTGTATTGTTCGACAAGGCACTTAGCTATTCGGACGGAGTTTCTTTGGACTATGATGAGAATTTCGTAACGCTTGAATTTTCCGGGTTGAACTTTCCCAATCCTTCGCAAACCTCTTTCCGCTATTTGTTGGACGGACTTGATAAAGAATGGACTGAAACATTGTTTGAAAGCGGGCAGGGACGTGTTACCTATAATAATCTTCCTCCCGGTGAATATATTTTTCGTGTATCGGCAGCCGGAAATGACCGGGTATGGGGACCGGAGGCGGAGTTTGCCATAACGATTCATCCTCCTTTCTGGGATACAGTTTTCGCCCGTATCCTTTATGCAATTCTTTGCTGTCTGGCCATAGTAGGAATAATCTATGTAGTAAACCGTCGTAATCATCAAAGAATGATTCGTATGCAACAGGAGGAGGCTTTGAAACAGAAAGAAGAACTGGACCAGATGAAATTCCGTTTCTTTACCAACATCAGTCATGAACTGCGTACCCCGTTGACGTTGATTATTACTCCACTCGATATGATGATACGCAGAGTGGCAGATGAGACAATGAAGAAACAGTTGAATACCATTTATAAGAATGCGCAAAACTTGTTGTCACTGGTCAATCAATTACTTGATTTCCGGAAATTGGAAATGAAAGGAGAGAGGCTGAACCTGATGAATGGAGATATGGAGGAATTTATAGTCTCTGCCTGTAATAATTTTATGCCGATGGCAGTCGAAAATCATCTAAACTTTGTCAATCAGACTTTGCATAGACCTGTCTATATGTTTTTTGATCGCGACAAAGTGCATAAGATTGTGAATAATCTGTTGTCCAATGCCTTTAAATTTACCCCTGAAGGTGGTACGGTAAATCTGTTCTTTTCTACAGAAGAGATCGAACAAAGAATGTATGTCAAGATTGAAGTCTCCGATACAGGAATCGGAATTTCCGAATCTGATCTTCCTTATATTTTCGATCGTTTCTATCAGGTAGGTAAGCAGGCGGATGAAAAACTGGGTAGCGGTATCGGTCTGCATTTGGTCAGGGAATATGTGACAATCCATGAAGGTAAGGTCAAAGTAGAGAGTCAGGTAGATCGTGGATCGACATTTATAGTATGGATACCGATGGGTTTGAAACTGGAAGAGGAAGCCATGTCTGAAGTAACGGAGGAAATAGTGGCAGGTGAAGTTGCAGAAGCGAGTGCTCCTGTGGTTACCGGAGAAGACAATCATAAGAAATTGTTGTTGGTAGAGGATAACAAGGAATTCCGCACATTCTTGAAAGAGCAATTGGAGGATTTCTATCAGACTGTGGAAGCCGGTGATGGTGAAGAAGGCGAGAAATGTGCGATAGAGGAAAATCCGGATTTGATTATCAGCGATATTATGATGCCGAAAGTAGATGGTATTGAACTTTGTCGCCGTATTAAGACGAATGTGCAGACCTCCCATATTCCGGTGATATTGTTGACAGCCCGTACGGCAGATGATATAAAAATCAACAGTTATGAAGTAGGAGCGGATTCTTATATGTCGAAACCTTTCAACTTTGACATGTTGATGGTTCGCATCGAAAAACTGATAGAGCAACAGGAGAAGAGAAAACAGGAATTCCGTAAGAACATTGAAGTAAATCCCAGTGCGATAACGATTACTTCGGTGGATGAACAGTTGATACAGAAGAGTCTGGAGTATTTGGAAAAGAACATGGATAATCCGGAATATGGGGTGGAAGAACTAAGCTGCGACCTGGGTATGGCGCGTATGAGTCTTTATCGCAAGCTGCAATCGATTACAGGTGATACACCAACGGACTTCATCCGTAGTATTCGTCTGAAGCGTGCGGCACAACTCTTGCAAGGCAGTCAATTGCCGATTGTGGAGGTAGCCAATCGGGTAGGATTCAGTTCGCCGAGTTATTTTTCAAAATGTTTTAAAGAGATGTTTGGGATGTTACCAAAGCAGTATGTAGAAGAGCATGAGAAAAAAGAATAATGAAAAAAGATTTCAGACTGTAATATAATTTATTACTTTTGCATCAATTTGGTTATTCGATAGCCTGTCTGGCGATCATAGTATCGCAGACTTTTAATTTTTAATCTTTAATTGATATTATATGAAAGTATTAGTTTTTATTTCATTGGTTGGAAGTTTGTTGTTAGCTTCTTGTGGAGGTAGTGGTTCGAAAGGTAATGCAAACGCTCAAGAGGTGAATCCGGCAGATACTATTTATTTGGGTGACTTGCGTGAGAAATTTGATGGAGACAGTGTGTTCTTTAAAGTCGTTGCTCCGGATCTGATGTTGATGGATTATCAATATTTATGGGCTGTAACAGAATCGGAAGCGATCGAAAAGGGTCTGACAAAAGAATACTATAAACGCGTCAAAAAAGAAATTACCGATACGAATGAAGCTATCAAAAGAGGTGTCATGAAAGGTGCGAACGTAAAACGTATACCAGATTTTCAAGAATTACAAACGAGCAAATGAAAGAATGTAGATGAGGTAACATCATCTATGCAAATATAGAAACAGGGGAGTCGTTAGAAGTAGCGTCTCCTCTTTTTTTTCTGATAATGATAAGAAAATCCCCGATGAAATGGGGAATTTTATGAAAAGAATAGAATTGTTACAATTGCGTTGTCATCTGTTACTTTTCTTGTATCCGTTCTAAAGCCTATTCCTTACTTTTGTAACATCGTTAAACGGATAAATTTAATGCCATGAATAAACAGTCTTCTACATTTGACGGATTCTTCTCTGAATGTTACTTGAAATATAGAGTCTTTATCAAGAACTATATCGCCATCCGTATTTGTCATCCATACGAAGCGGAAGATCTGGCGCAAGATGTCTTTGTTCGTTTATGGGAACACAGGGCATTTGTGAACAAAGATACTGTATGGTCTTTACTAGTCACTATTGCACGTAATCTTGTGACGGATAAAATCCGCCGTTATTATAAACAGGAAGATTTTATCTCTTACATATATAATAATGTCGAAGACAGAAGTCGGAATACCACCGAAGAAGCGGTGCAATATGATGAATTGGAAAAACTGCATCACACAGTGGTGGAAAATCTTCCTGCTAAGCGTCGTCGAATTTATGAATTGAGCTTTCATCATGAATTATCGTGTCCTGCCATCGCTGGAAAGTTGTCATTATCTCCTCGCACGGTGGAATGTCAACTATTACTGGCTCGTAAGACTGTTCGCACCTATTTGAAAAATGAATTCTCCAAAGTCGGTTAAATACCAGATTCGGAAAAACACATATTAACTTTAACAATTTAATAGTATTATGGAAATTAAATCCAAATTCTTATGTAGTAGAGGAGTCGCATTGGCTTTCGCCATGCTGCTGGGAGGATCACCTGGTATAGCGCTCTATGCAAATGAATCTGTAGAAGAGAGTTTGATTGCCGCCCAGACTGGTCGCACAATTAAAGGTCTTGTTACGGATGCTAACGGCGAACCTCTGATAGGTTGTAATGTAGTGGTGGTCGGAGGAAATGCAGGAGTAATCACCGATATTGACGGCCGGTTTACCCTGAATATTCCTGCTGATGCGAAACAGATTAAAATTAGCTATATTGGATATGTAGATCAGATTATTAACCTTCATGACCGCTCTGATTTTAAAGTTGTACTAAAAGAAGATAATAATGCACTGGATGAGGTCGTTGTAGTAGGTTATGGTACACAGAAGAAAGCTACGCTGACAGGTGCGGTAGAGCAAATAGGTAGCCAGGTATTGGAAAGCCGTGCCATTACCAATGTCGGTGCTGCTTTGCAAGGAGCTACTCCGGGATTGGTGGTCACTCGTTCTTCTTCACGTCCGGGTAATGAAGGATTAAATTTTCAGATTCGTGGTTTGACATCTGTCAATGGCGGTAGTCCGTTGATTATTGTGGATGGAGTACCCGTATTGAATTCAGAGTCATTTCAAAATCTAAATTCGGATGATATTGAGAATATTAGTGTATTGAAAGACGGTTCAGCTTCCATTTATGGTGCAAAAGCAGCTAATGGTGTTATATTGGTAACTACCAAAAAAGGTAAAGGCAAGACAACGGTAGATTATGGCTTCAATATGCGTTTCACTACCAATGGTATTATGGCTTTTTCTCCCAGTATGCAGGAATATGCCACCATGTGGTTGGAAGCCAATAAAGAAATGCCGGAACATGACTGGTGGGGCTGGGGAGAAGAAAACCTGAAAAAGATGGCTCAAGGCATTGAAGGAATTTACGAGTCGACTGTAGCCGATTGGGGTACAATGTTTGTGGGCAATGCCAATCGCTTGGATGAATTGTTTGCCCGTCGTTATTCTTATCAGCATAATTTGAGTGTAGCAGGTTCTACGGATAAATCTGATTACCGTATTTCTTTGGCTTATGCTGATAATCAAGCCAATTTGGCCACTGCCTATGACGGACAGAAACAGTTGAACTTGCGTTTGAATTATGGAATCAAATTGACTGATTGGTTCAAATTGGAAACTTCGGCAAGTATGATTAAAACAAATACTGAAACACCGACACATGGTATCGACCGTACACTTTACGGAAATGATGCTCCGTTTTTTCCGGCTAAGAATCCCTATGGACAATGGTATGCCAACTTCGGTAATGTAGGTGATCGCAATGCGGCAGCAGCTACAACGGATGGTGGACGTGACGAGAGAGAGAAGTTGACTACTCGTGTCGATTTTAAAGCATTGGTGGATATTTGGAAAGGAATCACTTTCGAGGGTACTGCTTCATTTCAAAATGAAGAATATCGCAGAGAACGATATTCGCTTCCGGTACAGTGTTACAATTGGTTCGGCGAGCAGACGGCGAAGTTAGTATATGAAACAACACAAACCCTTAGTACTCCGCAAGATGTGATGAACTTTAAAGATTCTCATCAGCCGGGATATTTGGTACAGGCAAATAATGCCCGGTATCAGTACTATTCAGGGTTATTGAAATATAAGCGTACATTTGCCGAAGTACATAATATAGATGCTATGTTCGGTATCAGTGCCGAGAAGTGGGTAAATAAAAAAGTCGTTACCGCCCGTGAGAAGTTTGAGGATGCCGGAATTTACGATTTGAATTTGGCTACGGGTACACAGGGTAACGGTGGAGGAAAGACTCATAATGGTACCTATTCATATATTGCCCGTTTGAATTATAACTATGCGGAAAAATATATGGTTGAATTGATGGGGCGTCGTGACGGAAATTCCAAGTTTGCTCCCGGTTATCGTTTTAAGAGCTTCGGTTCCGTTTCTTTGGGCTGGGCGTTCTCGGAAGAACAATTTGTAGAATTTTTAAAACCTGTTCTTTCTTTTGGTAAGTTGCGTTTAAGTTACGGTAGTTCGGGTAATGATGTCGGGCTGGGTGATTACGATTATGTGTCTACTGTCTCTCTTGGAACAGCCGGTTTTGGAACTATACCTGCTAATCAAGTATCTTCAGGTTTTGGCGGTTTAATTTCTTATGACCGTACTTGGGAGAAAGTTTCACAGAAAAACTTTGGTATCGATCTTAACTTTTTCGATAATCGTTTGAAAGCTACATTCGATTATTTTATAAAAGATAATACCGGTATGTTGGTAAATGTCACATATCCGGGTGTTTTAGGAGGTAAAGCTCCTAAAACGAATAGTGGTCATTTGAACGTAAAAGGTTGGGAGTTCACTATTGGATGGCGCGATCAGATTAAAGACTTTTCTTACTATGCCAACTTTAATATTGGTGATACAAAGAGTCTGTTGAAAGAGATGGAAGGAGCAGATTCTTATGGGGCCGGTTGGAATGCAGCCGTGAATGGGTATCCATTGAATTCGTACTTCCTTTATCGTACAGATGGTTACTTTAAAGATCAGGCAGAAGTAGACCGCTATTATGCACTCTATGGAGAGGGTAAAGAAGATCTGACTGGTGTAGGAGCAGGAAGTGCAAGCCGGTTGCGTCCGGGTGATACCAAACGTTTGGATTTGAATGGTGATTATAAGATTTCCGGTGCAGGGAATGAGAATAGCGATTTGCAATATCTTGGTGACTCCAATCCACATTTTGTTTTCGGTTTCACATTGGGAGGAGCATGGAAAGGTTTTGATGTGAACGCGATGTTCCAAGGTGTCGGCAAGCAGTATGTTATCCGTAATGACTGGATGGCTTATCCTTTTCAAACACGTACTGCCAATCAGAACCCGACATATTTGGGCAAAACATGGACAGAGAGCAATCCGAATGCGGAATTTCCTCGTCTGACTACTAATGCGAATCTTGCACGCTGGAATTATCAGAATAACGACTTTATGATGCAGAATAACCGCTATATCCGTTTGAAAACATTAATAGTCGGCTACACATTGCCGCAGATATGGACTCGCAAAGTAAAACTGGAAAAAGTACGTGTTTATTTCTCTGGTAATGATTTATGGGAAGCTACCAGTATTCGAGACGGTTTCGACCCGGAAATGGGAGCAGCCTCCAACAACAGTGGATACCCGTTTGCACGTACTTGGTCGTTCGGTCTGAACATCACTTTATAGTAGCTATGGAAAATTAAATACAGAACAGAAGATATGAAAAAGATAACGAACTATATATTAATTTGTACCTGCGCATTGGGATTTTCTTCATGCGTGAATACGTTCCTCGATTTGGAACCCTTAGATGCCAAGACAGATGTGATTTATTTCAAGACACCGGAACATTTCCGCGAATATGCTAACGGGCTTTACGGACAATTATTGGGATGGCAGTCTTCCTATGGAAGTATATTCGATCACATGGATGCAGCCTCCGATCTTTCTACTTGTTTCAGATATTCGTATGGTGTGGGAACCGGTGTGATGGGAATTCCTAATGACGATAGTCGTTGGAATAATTGCTATAGTAATATTCGTGCCACTAATCACATGTTTGAAAGAGCTGTTTCTTCCTATACAGGTAATTTGGCGGATATTAAAAAAGAATTAGCCGAAGGGCATTTCTTCCGTGCCTATAACTATTTTTACTTATTGAAGTTTTTTGGTGGAGTGCCTGTCGTTACGAAGGTTCTCGACGTGACTTCACCGGAGCTATATGGAAAACGTAACAGCCGTTATGAAGTTATCAACTTGATTCTCTCCGATTTGGATGAGGCTATTGCAGGGTTGCCGTTGGAACAGAATATCACTTCTGCCGACAAAGGCAAAATTAGCAAACAGGCTGCACAAGCTTTTAAAGCTCGTGTGTTACTTTATGAAGCTACATGGCGGAAGTACAATGGCACTTCTACTGATTTTGAAGGTTCTGCCGGTCCGGCTTCCGATCAGGTAAATGCTTTTCTGGAAGAATCCGTTCAATTATCCGAAACAGTGATGGGAGATGCTGCTTATTCCCTTTGGAATTATAACAATGTAGCAGCTATGAGAAATATGAGCAATCGTTACCTGTTTAATATTGAAGAAGAAGCTAGTAATCCTGCCGGTGCCGGAAGAGCGACGAACAAGGAATTTATCATCGCTTCTGTATATAGTCAGGAAACGCGTAAAGGACAGGTAGATTTGAATCAGGTGATTTATACGGATATGCGTCCCAGCCGGAAATTGATTGATATGTTTTTATGCACTGACGGGCTTCCGGTTAGTATGTCTGATAAGTTCCAGGGATATAAGAATCCGGGGGACGAATTTCAGAATCGTGATTTCCGTTTGACTTCTTATGTAGGTTCGTATGCTACGAGCCTGACAGTTGAGAATTGTGGGTATGGCGTTTCTAAGTTTGCAATTACTGATATTCAACGTCAAAGTAAAGATGAGTCGGCCAATTATCCGGTACTTCGGTTAGCAGAAGTATACTTGAACTATGCCGAAGCTGTGATGGAACGCTATGGTGAAATATCAGATGACCAGTTGAATAAGTCGATAAATAAAATCCGTGCCCGTGCGGGAATTGCCAACCTAACAAATGCATTGGCAAAGCGAATTCAGGAAGGAGTGCCGGCAAATGCGACTAAGACAGTTAATCAGGTAATGTTGGATGAGATCCGTCGTGAACGTGCATTGGAACTCTATATGGAAGGTTTCCGTTGTGACGACCTGAAACGTTGGGGCATTGCGGAAGAGAATCTGAATGAGTCTCGTTGCGGTGCGGTGGTAGGTAATGCCAGCTATCCTACAGCATTTGTAGACGAAAACGGGAATGCTACCAGTGCTTTCAATCCGGCTATTTTTACGAAAGGAACGGAAGTTGTAGAAACAGGTAAAGGAAAATTACCTTGTGTAGTGCTCCTCAAATCATCTGACTGTGCATTTACTAAAGGAGATTATTTGTGGGCGATTCCAAGAAATCAAATCAATCTGAATTCGAATCTGGTACAAAATCCGGGATATTAATCATTCAATTGTTTAACGTATAATACCATAGATTATATGAAGTTTTTATTCAAATATACATTTCACTTGGCAATACTTGCTTGCGTTTCCGCACTTTTCTCCGGTTGTGAGCAAGACCCCAAGTATAGAGTTTATGATTATCCTGTGCCGGTAGTGGAGAGTATATATCCCACAGATGGATATGTCACTACGCAGGTTGTTATTACAGGAACTAATTTCGGTGATCGTGCTGAAGCAGTGAAAGTTTTCTTCGGTGAAGCCCAATCCAATAAAGTGCTCGACTGCAAGAACAACCGTTTGGTAGTGGAGGTGCCGGAAACGGCAGTAACAGGCAATCTGTCTTTACAGATTTATAATAAAAAGGTGGAGAATATCGGTCATTATACGGTACTACCTACACCACGTGTCATTACAGTGACTTCTGATAGTGAAGACGGTGAAGGGGTAGCTGATACGGGAGACAAGGTTACTATAACAGGTGAAAATTTTGGTACGGATCCATCCGATATTTCTGTTAGTTTCAATGGAACGCCGGCCGAATTTGAGCTGGTGGATGAGTCTACTATTGTTGCGACAACTCCTGCTGATTATCAGACAGGTAGTGTGACTGTGACTATTCACGGATATACAATGACAGGTGGTGCAATGTTCAATCCTAATTCGAAGGGTGATGTGACAGTGCTTTATCTTCAAAACTATAAGCAGCCGTTTGCCAAGGCAAATGATGAAAGTTGGAAGAACGGTGAATGGTGGACTCCGGCAGTGTGGAATCAAAATGCAGCATCGTTCAATGCGAAAGGCAATACGACTGTTTCCGGAATGCAATATAAATCAGAAGAAGGCTTAACGTTAGCATTCCAGAATGGATGGGATAAAGAAGCTTATACGAATGGGAAAATGTGGCAGGTTGCTACGCTCCGTCCTGGTAAATACAGACTGGAAGTCACTTATGCATATACATTGGTAGTTACTGATGCGGGGAACTTTATTTCCGTATTGATAGCTAAAGGAGATAGTGAAAGTGATATACCGAATGTCGCTGATCTTGAGCAATTAAATGGAGTTTATGTGGCCTATGATAAAATGGGAACAGCGAATGATTCGGGTACGTTGGTTACACCTTCATTTGAAGTAACGGAGACAACGGACGTTGTTATTGGATTCCTGACTTCACTGGCAAAGGGTAATTCATACTTTAAGGTGACAGAATTGAAATTGATTCTTGAATAATGTGGAAAAAGAAAAAAGAGTAATTCATCGTGATAATATAATTAAGATTATGAAGAAAATATATAGCTATCTGTTTCCCGTTTTTCTCTCGTTTTTCGCATTAGCTGCTTGTGACGAGGACAATGAAGAAATTGTTCCAATGAGTTACACTGATCCTGTGGCGACCGTAACAAAGATAGAACCCGTCGAAGGATATGTTGGGAATGAATTTACCATTAATGGTGATGATTTTGGAATCAGAACTGAAGATGTAAAAGTGTTTATCGGTTCCCAGGAGGCAGTAGTAGTCTCCTGTGCCGATGATGCTATCCTTGCGAAAGTGCCGGAATCGGCAACAAACGGAAAGATAACCGTTGAGGTTTTCGGGCAACGTGTGGAGACTGATCTAGTTTATCGTGTACTTGGTAAGCCGGGTGTCAGCGTAGTGAAACCTTCTTATGGTTTTCCGGGTGCCAGTATTGTTTTCGAAGGACAAGAATTTGTTTCTTCTAAAACACTGTATACTTTGACTTTCGGGACTTCTACAGACAAGGCAGAGATTGTGGGTACACCTACTGATACCGAATTTACGGCCAAAATTCCCGAGACAGCTGTCAGTGGAGTTATGACACTTATTATGGCAGAACAAACGATTGATTTGACTTCTTATCCTTTCACTGTGTTGAAGCATGCAACGCTTGATATTCCTAAGGAAGACGAACCGGTTCCATCAGGTTTTGCTGGCAGTAAATTTGCAATAACAGGAACCAATCTTGTGCAAGAATTGCTGGATAAGTCTGTTGAAGGGTTGGAGCCTTTGAAAGTAATTTTCTCTAAAGCTGGCGGAGAACCTGTAGAAGCTGTAATAGATACAGATAATTTGATGGATAAGAGTATTCCACTCACTGTACCTGCTTCGTTGGAAGCCGGAGATTATACAATTACTGTCATTACTCCGTTTGAAACTATCGGGACACAGTTGAAATATACGGTATTACCGATGCCGACAGTAACAAGCATTTCAACGAAAGCCGGATATATTAATGCGGAAGTAACGATCATTGGTCAGAACTTTGGTACGAAAGCTGAAAATATTCAGGTCTTTTTCGGAGAAACAGTTTGTGATAAAGTGACACTGAATGATAAAGGTAATATCGTAGTGAATGTTCCCAAAGGAGTTTCATCTGAAGCTCCGGTGAAGATTAAACTGATAATTCAGGGTAAGGAAATAGAGATGGGCGAATCGGGCACATTTGAGGTTTGGGAAACTCCAGAAATCACTTCTGTTGAAACACCGTATATTTATCCTTATGGTACATTAGTAAAAGCCGGACAGGAAATAACATTTACAGGAAAGGGTTTTGGAACGGATAAGAATTCTGTTACAGTTACTTTTGAGGGAATATCCGTACCCGTTACGGTTAAAGAGATTACTACGACTTCTATTACTGTAACGGTTCCGCAGGGTTTCAATGGTGGAAAAGTAACAATGGTGTTTGAAGGTATTGCACAACCCGTAGAGAGTGATATGTTGCAACCTCTGCCGGTGGATGGAGATATTTCTCAATATGTACTCATGAACTATAAACAGCCTTTTGAATATGTAAAAGAAGGTGGGGATAAAGGATTCCATAAAAAAGGAGAGTGGGCAAAAGCTGCTTATTGGATAGTTCAGAACTCTAACTTGACTGCTGGTGAAGGAGGTGCTGCTGTTGATTTGGCATTTAAAACGAAATATGGTGATGGAAGTGATGCAGGTTTGGCTTTACAAACAGATTGGGGATTTGACAATCCTAAAAATGATGGTAAGGTATATCAGACTTCTCATCTTCAAAAAGGAAAATATAAGTTGACGGCACACGTTTATGAATATGACGGCAGAGGTTTTACCGGTTATGTTGCGGTTTGTAAAGGTAATGAGATGGCAAATACGAGTGATATACCAAGTAAGAGTCTGGCAAACGCTTCTATTTCAGGTACGGGTGATGTAGTAGTTGATATTTCTGTTGAAGAGCCTACCGATGTTGTCATTGGTTTTGTATGTACGATTACAGTAAAACAAGGACGGGCTAAGATAGATAATTTCAAATTAGAGTTAGTAGAGCAATAAACTATAATTGGGTGCACCGTAATCAATGGTAGATACGGTGTACCATTAAACCAAAAATATGATGAAAAAGATATATTATATAACCGCAGTATTTGCTACCCTGTTTTTAGTAGGATGTGGGGACGGCATTGACCTTCCGGGTGTCAATGTGGAAACTGATTTGAATAAAATTCCTCTTCCTGATAATAACGTAAATTTGGAACAGGTTGAACTTAAGCCGTCAACGGAACCCATGCTGCATGAAGGGTTGCATACAGAGGAAGACTTTCAGCGTATCCGGGATAAAAAAGCTGCCGGAGAAGAGCCTTGGGTTAGCGCTTATCAATTATTAGTAGAAAGTCAGTTTTCGCAGAAGACGGCAGATACTTATCCTACGGAATGGATTAAACGTGGAGTTTCCGGTGATGAAAATTATATGAATGCAGCCAGAGGGGCCACTATTGCATATCAGCAGGCGCTTCGTTGGAAGATTGAACAAGATGATGAATATGCAGCAAAAGCGGTGGAGAATCTGAATAAGTGGGTACAGACTTGTGTAGGTGTAACAGGTAATACGAATTTATCGCTTGCTGCAGGACTTTATGGTTATGAATTTGCTATTGCCGGTGAATTATTAAGGGATTATGAAGGATGGGATCGTGCGGACTTCGCAGCATTCCAGAATTGGTTGCTTAAAGTGTTCTATCCTGCTAATGATGATTTTTTGAAACGTCATCACGATACCAATCCGTTACACTATTGGGCTAACTGGTGTCTTTGTAATATTGCAGCTAAAATGGCTATCGGCATTGTAACCGATCGTCGTGATATTTATAATGAAGGTATCGGCCATTTGCAGACAGGTGATACAAACGGACGTTTACGTCGTGCTATCTATCACGATTATGCACCGGACTATAACTTTGCTCAATGGCAGGAAAGTGGACGTGACCAAGGACACACGTTGATGTGTGTCGGATTGATGGGAATTATTTGTCAGTTGGCATGGAGTCAGGGAGACGATTTCTTTGCTTATGATGACAATCTGTTCATGCGGGCTTGTGAATATGCTGCTTGTTGTAATTACACTAATGAGACTGTACCATATACTACTTATATATGGCAAAAACAGAGTCAATGGGGATATCCGATTCCGGAAGAGCAAACAACACTTGGTGGCGGTAAATGGATCAAACGTGCAATATGGGCGTTGCCTTACTATCATTACAAAGGGGTAAAAGACATCTCGGATGATAATCTCAAATATACTAAGATAGCTACGGAATATGTAGGAATAGAAGGAGGAGGTGGGTATTATGACGCTAACTCCGGTGGCTATGACGTACTTGGGCTCGGTACGCTGATGTATGCAAGATAAAATGAATAAAATGTGTTAGACTTCGCCACAGATTCGGATATGCCAGTGTGGATGGATTATTTGTTTCAATCTGTGGTGAATTCCAGGACATTAACGGTATTAGTAAAAACTTGAAATGAATAAACTAATAAGAATAGCGCTCACATTTTTACTTGTAATGACCACAGGAGTCATACAAGCAGAAATAGTCATCTATCCGGTACCTCAAGGCATCTATTATGCCCGTCACAATGATGACTATACGGTAAAAGTACGGCAAGTGGGAGAAAAAGACTGGGTAGACCTTTATGAGTATAACGTAAAGGTGGATATGGATACGAAGTCCGATGCCACGATGGTTCAGTTCGACTTTTCAGGGAAAGTGGAAGTATTGGTACAAAAGAACAATGGGGAGATCCGTTCGGCAGTGGTGCGTCCTTTATCCAAAGGTATCCAACCGGAGATTGATGGTAACTTTTTATTGTTTACGATAGATAAACCACAAAAGTTGTCGGTCGAGTTTAATGGAGATCGCCTGAATAATTTGCATGTATTTGCCAATCCTATCATCAAAAATGTGCCGGATAAGAATGATCCGAACGTGATTTATTTTGAAGCTGGAATACATGAACCGACTGATACGGCTGGAAAATGCTTCCGTATTCCCAGTAATACGACGGTTTATTTAGAAGGTGGTGCCGTTTTGAAAGGTTGTCTCACTTGCGACAGTGTAGAGAATGTGAAAATATTGGGACATGGCATGTTGCTTGAACCGCAACAGGGAATTTCGGTTACCTACTCCCGGAATGTACTGATTGATGGAGTTACGGTGGTCAATCCACGGCATTATACTGTCTCTGGGGGACAATCTACCGGAATTACTATTAAAAATCTGAAATCATTCAGCTATCAGGGTTGGAGTGATGGGCTGGATTTTATGTCCTGCTCGGATGTGATGATTGATGATGTGTTTCTTCGTAATTCGGATGATTGTATAGCTCTTTATACGCATCGTTGGAATTATTATGGCGACTGTCGCAATATTCATGTACTTAATTCTACTCTATGGGCAGATATTGCGCATCCTATCAATATCGGTACACATGGAAATACGGAAACGGGAGATGAAGTTTTGGAAGATATAGTATTCAGGAATATTGATATATTGGAGCATGATGAGGATGATCGTGATTACCAAGGCTGTATGACTATCAATGTAGGGGATCACAACCTGGCACAAAACATTACTTTTGAGGACATTCGTGTGGAACATATTCAGGAAGGACAGTTATTTCATCTTCGGGTGATGTATAACCAAAAATACAATACAGGTCCCGGCAGAGGTGTCAAGAACATAACATTCCGTAATATTTCATGTACCGGGAAATATATCAATTCTTCTTTAATAGAAGGTTATGATAAAAATAGGAAGATTGAGAATATTTTGTTCGAAAACATTGTGTTGAACGGTAGGCGGATCACTTCTTTGGAAGAATTGAATATAGATAAAAAAGATTTTGTAGAGAAGATACGGATAAAGTAGCTAATAACTAAAAGATGAAAGATGCGACAAAAAACAGTTTTTCGTGCTTTTTGCCGCATCTATTTTATAGAAAGAGGAATAAACCTATCGTAAAGGAGTGGATGAACCTATATAAATGCGTTCTATTTTCAGGGAGGTGGCGTTTATTCCGAATAGGTCTGTCACATCTGATTTATAATCTTCAGTCACATCTTCCACTAACCAATAAGGAATCGGACCAAGGTCTCGTGTGGTGATACTCTTTGAAGTATCGGAACGTTCGGGAAGTTTAAATTTGCAGTCATACTCTTTACCATTGATTGTAATTTGGAATGTAGTGCCTGACTCTGATGTGGAGCGGGAGAAGCTTCCTTCTATTTTCGGAGTATTATCTTTACTAGTAACAATTGTCACTTTACCACTACTTTTTTGGTCATAAGAGAAAGCTATTCCTCCTGTAGCTTGTATACCCGCTTCATCCTTTATCTTTTTTATGACCGCTTCTAGTTTTTCTTTTTGTTGTTCATCCAACAGACTTTCATCTATTCCTGTGATTCTTGCTTCCACAGAATTCACTGAAAAAGATTGTTTGCCGTTAACGACCTTTAGTCCTATTTTTATGATTCTTCCATCAGCGTCTTTTACCATCAATGACGTGTTGCCCAGTTTTATAGAGCTGATCTGAATATCATTGTTTTTGTCCACATAAGCTGTAGCAATTTGCCCATCGGCTATTTCTGCAGTATAGGGAGCTATGCCACCCTTAATTCCCAACTTTGTTCCTCCCGTGATTGACAAACTGGTTTCACTAATAGGAGGTTCTGGATTGAGCATTACTTCCCAGTATTCAAACAGGTAAAAATCGTCAGCCTCGTCGCTGCATGAATAAAATACAGGAAGGGAGCATAATAGAATAAATAGTAGACAGAGCTTCGCCATTTTTGCTTTCATAATATTCTTCTTTTTTATTTCTTCACAAAAGTAAAGCTCCTTTCCTGTATTTCAAAGTATATTGATGAAAAATAAGATTAAAACTCTATCTTATGTTGTTTCTCATCATCCACCACAGCCATCATTCCTTCTACCTGTGCTAAAGCCAGCATACGTCCGTGGAAAGAATAACCGGCATTGTAGCCTTTATCCTCATCTCCGAGCATCATTCGTCCATGATCTACGCGCATGGGAAGTCCTGGATTCTCTTTCTCGAAAATGCGGATGAGATCAATCAGATGTCCTCTTCCTGATAGATGAGAACTTTCGATGAAGTTTCCACCCGGCATGGCTTCTGTACTGCGTAGATGAACGAAATGGGTTCTTCCTGCAAACTTCTTTGCCAATTCACGAGTATCATTATGTGCGCCTGCGCTAAGAGAACCTGCACAGAAAGTCAGCCCATTATGCGGATTGTCTACGGCATTCAGGAACCAGGCTATATCTTCTTCATTGGTGACAATACGGGGTAGGCCGAGAACCTGGAATGGAGGATCATCCGGGTGTACGCACATGTTGATACCATATTCATCGCATACAGGCATAATTGCAGAAAGGAAGTAACACATATTCTCTCGTAAAGCGTCCCGGTCTATGTCTTTATATAAACCTAACAGACGTTTGAATATAGCAACCGGGTTTTTATCTCCTTCTTTGATATTACCGTTTACAAATCCTTGTGTCTTGACGATAATAGTATCAATCAAATTGTCCTTTTCGGTATCTGTAATCACTTTGTCCAGTTCGGCAACTTTATGCAGTTCTTCTTCTGTATAGTCTTTTTCAGCTCCTTCACGTTCCAGTATTTTGATGTCGAAGTAAGCGAAACGAATACGGTCGTAGTAAAGCGAACTGGTACCGTCCGGCCAAGGGTACTGTAAATCCGTACGTATCCAGTCGATTACCGGCATGAAGTTGTAACAGACTGTTTTCACTCCGCATTTACCCAAGTTGGCAAGACTTACTTTATAATTTTCAATCAACTGTTCACGTTCCGTACCCGCATACTTGATTGCCTCACAAACCGGAAGACTTTCCACGACCGACCAGCGCAACCCATACGATTCAATATACGATTTTAAATCGTTGATGGCTTCTACTGTCCAAATCTCTCCGTTCGGTACCTCGTGTAATGCAGTGACGATTCCTTCAACACCTATCTGACGGAGCATTGGCAAGGTGATTTTATCTTTCTTGCCGAACCATCTCCATGTTTTTTCCATCATAGCGTTTGAATAAATTAAAAGATTAAATATTAAACGCCGCTGAATGCACTGAAACCACCATCGATAGGCAACATAGCTCCCGTTACGAAACTAGCGGCTTCACTACACAGGAATTGTACAGCACCATTCAATTCTTTGATGTCGCCGAAACGATTCATCGGAGTTTTGGCTAACACCTTTTTACTTCTGTCGGTCAATGAACCATCCGGGTTGATAAGTACACGACGGTTTTGGTCACCGATAAAGAATCCCGGAGCGATAGCATTAACACGGATACCATCACCGTATTTCAGTGCCATTTCGCTTGCCAGCCATTGGGTGAAGTTGGCTACTGCAGTTTTTGCAGCCGAATATCCCGGTACACGGGTGATAGCGCTATAAGCAGCCATAGAAGATACATTGATGATGCATCCTTTCTTCTGTTTTGCCATTACCTTACCGAATATCATAGACGGATAGACTGTCCCATTCATATTCAGGTTAGTCACTTTTTCCCAGCAAGAGATGTCCATATCATAGAAGTGCTGCTCCGGTTCGAGAGTGGCTCCCGGCATATTTCCACCGGCAATGTTCAATAGAATATCGATCTGTCCCCATTTGGCTACGACTTCTTCGGCTACTTTCTCCAGGCTGGCGATGTCAAGTACATTACCGATGATGCCGATTACATCGTTACCATATTGCTTAAGTTCAGTTACGCGATTGTCCAGTTGTTCCTGACGAATGTCAATAGCTACAACTTTTGCTCCCTGCTGTACAAAGTGTTGGGCAATATTTCCGCCCAGTACACCACCTGCTCCGGTAATAACAGCAACTTTACCGGCAATACTAAATAATTCGTTCATGTTTTCTATCAAATGTTTTTATGAATGGATACAAAAATAGCGGGTTTTTATACATGCTATGATGCGTATTTTTGCAAGATATTTACCTATCTTTGCAAAAGCAGTTTAGAAAGGAGATTTATGAAGAAGATAATGAATGAGAAGTTGACTATTACGACTTCTAATCCCGTCCGTGCCCGTTTTTATGAATATCCACGTTTCACGTATCCGTGGCATTTTCATAGTGAGTATGAAATTATTTATGTGGAGAAGGGAGAGGGGGATTGTCTGGTGGGTGACAGCATTATCTCCTATTCAAAAGGTGATCTGATTCTTTTTGGTTCCGAACTGCCTCATAGTATGCAAAGTCCACCGGACGGCGGGGGAGAATCTGATAACGAAGAAAAATCCGAACTGAAAGTAAGAGGAGTCAATATTCAGTTTGAGAAAGATTTTATGCATTATTCTATTTCTCAATACTCCCAGTTTATTCCTATCAGGAATTTATTGGAGGATGCTTGCAGAGGGATTAAATTCACAATTACCCGTTCGGGGAAAATCATTAAATTATTGGAGCAAATTCCTTCTGCCAAAGGAGCAGATCAAATCATCCTGTTGCTTTCACTTCTACAGATGATGGCTACTAGCAATCATAAGAAATATCTGACTACTTCTCATTATACTCCGTCCCCTTCGATTATGCGTAATGAAAGAATGGAAAAGGTGATTGCCTATTTGAATAAACATTATACCGAGTCTATCGGTCTGGATGAAATTGCTTCTTATACAGCGATGAACCCTGCTGCTTTCTGCCGATACTTTAAAGAAAACACAGGAAAGACATTTAAAGAGTATGTACTTGATATGCGTATCGGATATGCTTGTAAACTATTGAATAGTAGTATGATGAATATATCTCAAATCAGTGCTACTTGCGGATTTGAATCACCTGTACATTTTAACCGCATTTTTAAAAGGGTGACAGGAATGACACCTACTTTTTATAGGGAACAGATGGAATAAGCTTTTCAGGCAATAAACATTTGAGTATAATTTCTTTCTCGTTCGTATATAATTTAGGAAAGATGAATAAACATGAACGTAAATAGAATGAAGAAAAGAATTTTGCTTTTGTTGTTGGTGATACCGGCATTGGTAAAAGCGCAAGATGTGATGACAGAAACCCGTCAGGAACTGACGTCTCCTGATGGAGCTTATCGTTTTACCTTTTATCAACGTGCGGTGGGAGAGGATAATGCACAAATGTATTATACCTTGACTTATAAGAATCGTCCGGTGATTGAAGAAAGTAAACTGGGTGTTCTGATTGAAAATCAGTTATTTGAATCGGCGTTGGGTATACCGAATGATACTTGTCATTTTTGGTGTGAGAATCTGAAGTTGACAGAGACTGAACATCAAAAGACGGACGAGAGATGGAAGCCTGTATATGGCGAACGTGCGGAAGTACGTGATTGCTACAATGAGATGACTTTGAAACTCAAGAAGGGAGAAGGAAATGGCAATCAGGACGGTGGTTATGATAAGCGTAAGAATTACTTTATGAATATCATAGTTCGCGCCTATAATGAAGGAGTTGCTTTCCGCTATCATTTTCCGGAAATGACAAACGGGCTTTTCTTGCATATCGTCGGTGAGCAGACTAGCTTCACAATGCCTAAAGGAACGATGGCGTATTATGAACGTTGGGCGCAAGGACCTTATGAACTTCGTCCGTTGGAAGGATGGGGCAAAGAGGAGAGTGAGCGTCCTTTGACTTTGAAACTGCCTGATGGATTATCTGTAGCTTTGTTGGAAGCGGAAATGGTGGATTATGTTCGTGGTAAATTCCGTTTATCGGCAGAGAAACCTTCCACTTTGGAGACAAGCCTGTATAGTAGTGCCGATATTATTTCTCCTTACAGTACTCCGTGGCGTGTAATCATGGTTGGCGAACGTTCGGTCGATTTAATTAATAACAATGATATTGTCTTGAATCTGAATCCGGCTTGCAAACTGGCTGATACTTCTTGGATTAAACCCGGGAAAGTATTCCGTTCGGGCGACTTGAAACAAGATAGAGTAAAAGCAGCCATTGACTTTGCGGCAGAACGTGGTATTCAGTATGTGCACATGGATGCAGGATGGTACGGACCAGAGATGAAAATGAGTTCGGACGCTACTACTGTTTCTCCTGATAAAGACCTTGATATACCCGCTTTGTGTAAATATGCCGAATCGAAAGGAATCGGACTTATGGTGTATGTCAATCAGCGTGCATTAGTGCAGCAGTTGGATACTCTGTTGCCTTTGTATAAAAAATGGGGATTGAAAGGTATCAAGTTCGGTTTTGTACAGATAGGTAATCAGCGTTGGAGTACTTGGCTGCATGATGCAGTTCGTAAATGTGGAGAATATGGTCTGATGGTAGATATTCATGACGAATATCGTCCGACAGGTTTCAGCCGTACTTATCCTAACCTGATGACGCAGGAAGGTATTCGTGGAAATGAAGAAATGCCGGATGCCACACACAATACGACTCTTCCTTTCACCCGCTATCTGGCAGGTGCAGGAGACTATACGCTTTGCTATTTCAATAATCGGGTGAAGAATACGAAAGCACATCAGTTGGCGATGGCAGCTGTGTATTACAGTCCTTTGCAATTTATGTTTTGGTATGACAGACCGGAATTCTACCAGGGAGAAGAAGAACTGGAATTTTGGAAAGCAATTCCGAGTGTATGGGATGACAGCCGCGCGTTAGATGGAGAGGTTGGTGAATATATCGTTCAGGCACGTCGTTCGGGGAATGACTGGTTTGTAGGAGCAATGACGAATACGGAAGCCCGCACAATTACATTGACTACGGATTTTCTGGAATCAGGTAAGAAGTATATGCTTCACCTGTACGAAGATGATGACAAGCTGAATACACGAACGAAAGTACGCAGTACTCATAAGAAGATAAAAGCCGGAGATAAGCTTGTTTTGAAGCTAAAAGCAAGTGGCGGAGCCGCATTGCATTTCACTCCGCTTAAGTAGGCAAGTTTATGTTTCTTTTTAGGCACGGATAACGCAGATTACACTGCTGCTTTATGCAACCATCATTTCTAAAACCGTGAAATCCGTGTAATCCGTGCCTGAAAAATATAGTGAGGTATTATTTGCTATAATTAATCAACCACTTCACCATTTCCGGGTCGTAATGAGAGAAGAGGAGAGTTTTCTCATTCATTGAGTGGAAAGGTTGTTCAAGGAATTAAAGAACTAATTCCTTGAACAACCTTTCTAAAGTATTATCTAAATCTGTAGAGAATCCCGGATGAGGACGGGATACTTGAATACAGGAGCTTTTTACCGCAGTCAGCCACCGGAAGCGGTCCGGAATGTCCATATTGGCAATAACTCCTCCTTCTTTATTTCCCTGACAAATCTTGTCAAATACTTTCAGACCTCCTATCAGACAGTTGATGTCCAATTCGGAAGAGAACAGTTTCAATTTGTTTTCATCTATTGTATAAAGAGATTTGAGATATTTGCACCGTTTGGAAAACAGTACAATACCTACATTAATAAATTCCTCACGTTCTACTTTAGGAACGAAACGGATAACTGCGTATTCATATAAGTGCCTTTCTTGCATTTTGCGCTTCATTTACAAATATTTCGGAATGCTTGATCCTTTCTTCTAAAAATTGAATATAAACATCTCTCAAGTCTTGCGGAGTTTCCTGTCCTTCCGTCCAGTTCAGCCAGTCGTCAGGGACGGCATTGACTATCTCCCGTATCTTGTCATCGGTAAGTAGTTGTTTGAATGTTGCGTCTACTTCTTCCAGCTGATCGGCAAACGGCAATAGTACATGATCTTTTATTTGTACGAACGGACTAAGTGCGTGTTTCTGCCAATTCGTCCACGAATGATGGAAATAAAGAGAAGCTCCATGATCGATTAACCACAATTCTTTATGCCACATCAGCATATTCGTATTCTTGATTGTACGGTCTACATTGGTCAATAACGCATCCAGCCACACAATTTGCGAAGCAGTTTTACCGTCCACCTTATGCACAACAGGGTCGAACGTCAATGAACCGGACAGGAAATGCAGACCCATGTTCAACCCACGGCTCCATTGCAGTAAATCCTGTATTTCTTCGTCCGCTTCTGTCCGCCCGAAAGCCTCATCCAGATTCAAAAATATAATCTCCGGAACTCTGAATCCTAGTGTACGGGCTATTTCTCCCCCTATTAATTCGGCAATAAGGGCTTTAGTCCCATGTCCTGCTCCTCTGAATTTTACGACATATTTAAATTCATCATCCGCTTCAGCCAAAGCCGGCAATGACCCTCCTTCCCGTAAGGGAAGAATATATCTTGTTACATTTGCTGTACGTAAATCCATATCACTCCTTTCTTAAATTGAGAATAAAGATACAACGTTTTTATGGAATAGTCAGTGAAAGGCTTCCTATAATAATAGTTTTTTTGTATTTTTCGGTTGAGTATACGTTAGTGTCTTTGCGAATATCTTTCATTTTTTACTATCTTTGTACTTGAAGTTTGAGAAAAGCGAAAGCCTGCTTATGAGAAACCATATTCTGTCATTTATTATAGTTTTACTTCTGACGATATTCAAAGTTGAAGGAGTGCGTGCTTCATCAACTATGAATTACTATAATATAACTACTTTTGAGGGATTGCCAAGCAATACAGTGGGGGCGATCAAAAAAGATGCATCGGGATTTATCTGGATTGGAACAAAATTCGGCCTTTGTCGTTTTGATGGTTGTGAGGTTAAGACTTATCCTATATTGTCGGAAGATGATATATGGTCTATAGAAGAATTGGATAATGATACATTATTACTTGGTACAGTTTCCGGCTTGAAATATTTTAGTCGCAAAACTAATACGGCCGTAAAATTGGATATTCCATCTACTATTGTCAAATCAATATGTAAAATTGCTGACGGGCAATTCATGGCAGGTACGGAAGCGGGCCTTTATGTAATAGATAATCATAGTCCTCGTCAGATCTTTTTGGAAACAGGACTCTCATCATGTAATCATATAACATCTATTATTCAGGAAGACAAATTTGTCTACTGGTTTTCAACAGCCGATGGACTGGGAAGAATTGACATCCGAACGATGAAGCCGACCATCTATCGTATGTCGGATAGTATATCAAATAGTAATTTCTTTATTTGTCTAACACAGGTAGGCAACTATATTTATTTGGGTAGTTTTAATAAAGGAATCTTTCGTTTTGATATGTCTGAAAAAGAGTTCTCTAGAGTGGACGGCTTTGAGCATAATCTGATAATGACTATAGACGGGCAGGACGGTCAATTATTTGTAGGAACGAACGGACAAGGATTAAAGGTTATGTCTTTGGAGGATGGAAATATCAGTGTGATTTCACATAAAGAAAAAGCACGTAATTCTATCAGTTCGAATACAATAACTGCGTTTCTATATGATAATGGTATTCGTTGGATCGGAACTCAATTCGGAGGGATTAGTTATACGCCACGTATTGGTGCTAAATTTTCGTATTATAGTAAAAATGACTTTTATTCTACTGACTATAGGGTTCGGAGTTTTTATATGTTTCCCAATGGAGATAAGTTGATTGGGACAAGGGCAGGACTTTTCTTTGTGCAGGAAAAAGCTGGAAAGGTAAGAAGTTATACAACAGAAAGTCGTTCTACTAGTTTGCGTTCGGATATCATAGTATTTATAAATCGGGTATCTGATAAAATATTGATAGGTACGTATGGGGGGGGGATACATGTTTTCGATGAGAAAACACAGACTTTGAAAGACTTGTCACAAGAAGAACTTTTTCTTTATGGTTGTGTGTTTCATATTGTACAAGACGCAAAAGGAAATCTTTGGTATGCTTCTCAAAATGGACTTTATCAAAGTACTCCGGATGGACATATCTTGAAGAAATATGATACGATGAATTCTATCCTACCTACAAATGCTGTGTTTTATTTGTGTTTTGACTCAATGAACCGTTTATGGATCGGTAGTAAATTTGGATTGTTTTTGTTAGATGCTGATACAGGAAAAATGCGGGCTGATTGTTTCAGTAAACCGATAAAAAGTGAGATTAAGTATATGATGGAGGATTCTCAAAGTGAAATGTGGGTATGTACAGATAATGGATTGTATAAAATCGGAATGGATTTAGTAGTTAAAGAGCATTTTACGGTGAATGATATGCTGCCTGATAATCAGGTCTTTAGTATTCAGGAAGATAGTCATGGAGTTTATTGGATTGCTACCCGAAAGGAAATTGTTCGTTATAATTCGTTAGAGAAATTACACTATACATATCAACGTCAGGATGGTTTGAATGATATGGAATTTAATAATACAGTCTTTGTTTCTAACGACAGCCTTATTTGGTGGCCCAATGAAGGTGGTCTGATTTACACTTCAGTACCCCATATTAGTACAGAACACCATTTTGTGAGGAAACCAACGATAACTTCTTATTCTATTTCCGAGGTGGAATATGATTTTCCGTATATGGATACATCGGAAGGAATAATATTGCCGTCTTCAAAAAATAACTTGTGTTTCAAATTCTCGAATATGGATTATGCTTTACCTTATGCGAATATTTATGAATATAAGTTGGAAGGTTATGATGAAGACTGGTTAAGGCAGACCGGTATTAATGAAGTTCTATATAAGAACTTACCCGGTGGACATTATATATTTAAATTGCGTGCTCCGAATGATACTGAACAAGTGCAGTCGGTAGATGTTTATGTTAGAAAGTCGTATGCTTTTATGGTGGGTATATTGTTGGTTATTGTCGTAATCAGTTTTTTGGTGATATACTTCTGCTATCGGATATGGAAGCTTAAAAAACGTATGACTAATGAACGTATGATTTTGCGTACAGCCCAGGAACAAGGTAGAGGCAAAAAAACAATATTGCCCGAAATGAAAGTGAGTGGAATCCTGGATAGCCTGCTTTCTTATATGGAACATGATAAACCTTATCTTAATGCAAAATTGAGCATTGGTGATGTTGCTTCCAAACTAAACTGTACGGAGACGGAACTTTCTCAACTCCTCAATAGTCATATGAGTGTGAATTTTGCGAATTTTATTAATGTATATCGTGTCAATGAGATTAAGAATCGTCTAAATCAAGAGAACCTTTCAAAATATACTCTAAAAGCTTTATCAGAACAATGTGGCTTTAGTTCTAAAACTACTTTCTATCGGGTATTTAAGAATGTGACTGGAATGACCCCATTGGAATATTGTAAGAAACAGAATCTTATAATAAAGGAAAATTGATAAATTCTTCCATTCCCATTTTTTTTGGTACTCATTTTATTTTTGGTAATATACTGGATAATAGTATGTTGTCTCTTGTTAGATATTCTCATTTTACTTGGGATAAAAGGGCGTTTCTATTGTTTGGAATTAGATAAACTTTGTGTGTAGTTTTGCATCAGACAAGTGCGAAAGTTCTTATGGACAAAAGGCGCAACCTTGTTGATGTTTAACTAAATAATCAATATCATGAAGAATCTCTTTTCTGCCGTAAACGATATGCAGACTATGAATTTTAATATGAATCAATTGATAACTGATACATATAAATCTTTGTGTCCTATAATTATTAATTATATATATCATCGAATTGGTGATTATGAGTCTGCCCGGGATTTGGCACAGGATGTTTTTCTTCGTTTAATGGATTATAAACAAATGCTTCGTAAAGACACAATGCGGAGCATGGTGTTCACTATCGCTCGTAATCTTCTTTATGATTATTTGCGGCGTCATTATAAAAAGCAGGAGTTGATGGCTTATTATTATGACTATGCTGTGACTATAACTGATGAGACGGAAAGTAGTATTATTGCCAACGACATTTCAGTATGTGAGAAATCTATGTGCCTTCGGCTTTCTCCGCAACGCCGTACGGTTTATCTCATGAGCCGGTATCAGGATAAGTCAGTATCGGATATTTCAGATGAACTATGTCTCTCACGTCGTACAGTAGAAAATCATCTGCAAGCAGGTCGTAAAGAAATTCGTGAGTATATCCAACAATGTATTTGAGAATTAGACAACAATAAATTAATTGTTAATTTAAAATTTTAATATTATGATGAATGATTTGCTGAAAATCACACCGAAAAGAATCCTGTTCTCCACGGTGATGGCTTCTGCTTTATTGGCGGGTAGTCCACAGTCAGTATTTGCAGATGCAAATGAAGTCCATACTATGCTGCAATCCGTAACAGTGAAAGGGCAAGTGGTCGATGCTAATGGAGAACCTATTATTGGTGCTAGTGTAATGGTAAAAGGTAATTCTTCTAATGGAACAATAACCAATATTGATGGTAATTTTAGTCTAAATGATGCTTCAGGAGGCATCTTGGTTATTTCTTATATCGGATATAAGACGCAGGAGATTGCAGTAAACGGGCGTACTTCTCTTAAAATAATATTGCAAGAAAGTACGGAAACACTGGATGAGGTGGTAGTAGTGGGCTATGGTACACAAAAGAAGGAAACATTGACCGGTTCTATTGCTGTTGTAGATTCCAAGATGTTTGAAAGTAAAGGTGCATTATCAAGTCCGCTTCAAGCTATGCAGGGTGCTGTTCCCGGTGTAATGATAACCAGAAGTTCGGGGGCACCGGGAGAAGAAGGCTGGACCATGAAATTAAGAGGCGGAGTATCTAAAAACTCGACAGAACCATTGATTATTGTTGATGGTGTTGAGATTAGCGATGGGTTAAATGGATTACGGAATTTAAACTCATCTGATATAGAAACTATGAACTTTCTAAAAGATGCCTCTGCTGCTATTTATGGCTCGAAGGCTGCTGGTGGAGTAGTGCTGATTACAACAAAACGAGCTAAAGCTGGGAAAACAAAAGTAAGTTATAGTGGCTCTGTCACTGGGAAAAAGATTGGGTTGCAACCAACATTGATGACCTTGGACGAGTGGACAAATGCTGTTATTGCCGCACGTTCCAACGATGGATTAGGAGATACTGATGTTTGGATCCGTTATGCGAAACTTGCTCAACAGTATAAAGGCATGTATATAGATAATGATAAAAGCACTAATCCTATGCCTAATTTCCCGGTTGCAGATTATGTTTTTCTGGAGAATGACTGGCAAGAGCTTCTTTGGGGGAATTCTTGGTCTACCCAACACGAACTGACTGTCACCGGAGGAGGTGAAAAATCATCTTATCGTTTGTCTGTAGGTTATATGCACGATGATAGTGCATTACGTTGGGGAAATAATAGTAATGATCGTTATAATATACGTTTTAATAACTCTCTAAAACTAACAGATAAATTGTCTTTAGAATCCGTTCTTGCTTATTCACGGCAATATCAGGTGACGCCGAGTATGATAGGAAAGGTCTTGAGTCAACAGGTTCCGCAACCAGGATTACCTTCAGCTTCAATCAATGGACGTCCGTATGCGTGGGGAGACTGGAAGTCACCCAATTGGTTGGCAGAGCTTGGTGGAGATAACAAATTGCAAGTGAGTGTATTAAATATCAGTGAGAAATTATCCTATCAGATTAATTCAGATTTTAGTGCTGTAGTTCAATTCGGATTTAATGATAATCGAGCAGTTCGCGATGTTCAGGAAAAGCCAATAGATTGGTATAATTATGCTGGAACAAGAGTTGTTTGGAGTGAACCTACGCAAGCTAACAGTAAGTACACGAAAGCGTTTGCTAATACGGACTATTATATGATTTCAGGATACTTAAACTGGAGCAAGTCTATTGCGAAGAAACATAATTTGACGGCAATGGCTGGTGCACAATATAATTATACTCGAAACGAGCGTACGCAGTTATCAGCAAAAGACATTAAAAGTTCATTGGAGATACCCAACGGCTCCGGAGAGATAACGATTGATACCAAAGATAATGCCACTATAAAATGGGAAGAAGCTTTGATGTCCTATTTTGGACGATTGAACTACGATTTTCAACAGCGCTATCTTGTTGAGGCAAATATGCGTTATGACGGCTCATCCAAGTTCATATCAGAAAATCGTTGGGATTTCTTCTGGGGGGTATCAGGAGGATGGCGTATAAGCGAAGAAGCTTTTATGCAGCCTCTGTCTTCAGTAATCAGTAATCTTAAGTTGAAAGTGTCATACGGAGTGTTGGGAAATCAAAGTGGGATTGATAGATATGACGGCGTTCAGTTGTATAACTTTACACCTTCAGGTGGTGCTCTGATTGATGGTGAAAAGGTATCTTATATTAATACCAATAATAAAATTGCGTCAACAAACAGACAATGGGAACGTATTCATAACTATAATATTGCGCTTGAATTCGGATTCTTTGATAATAAACTGACTGGTACGGTAGATGTTTTTAAGAAGAAAAATAATAATATGCTTATTGAGGCACAATATCCGGGCATTTTAGGAGATAAGGCCCCGACGATGAATATGGGTAAATTTGAAGCTCATGGAGTGGAAGGAACCATCGGTTGGACAGATAAGATCGGTTCTGTTAAATATAATATTGGCGGAGTGATAACTTATGCAACAAATGAACTGGTAGATTTAGGAACAACTTCTGTTATTTCATCAGGGTATAACCAATTTCCACAAGGTTATCCGATAAACTCTATTTTCGGTCTTAGATATATGGGGAAAATTCAGACAGAAGAAGAACTGACAAAGTATAAAGACTATTATTATCAGAATAATGGCATTGGAATGCCTGACGGACTTCGTTTAGGTGACAATATGTTTGAGGATGTCAATGGTGATGGAGTGCTCGATCATAAGGATTATGTTTATTTAGGCTCTGATGATCCGAAAATCTCATTTTCTTGGAATGTGGGTGTAGAATGGAATAATTTCGACTTGTCGGCGATGTTCCAGGGAGTTGCTAAAAGAACCATATTCCGTGAAGGTCCTCAATTTAGAATACCGATGAGTGCAATCTATTTGAATACAACCAATCAATCGGTGGGTAACACATGGAGCCCTGATCATAGAGACGCCTATTATCCTTCTTATTCTAATACTTCAGTTATTAATAACTACAATTATCAGGCCTCTTCATGGTCGGTGGAGAATGGATCGTATGTGCGTTTGAAGAATCTGACTCTGGGGTATAGTCTTCCTAAAGCATTATTGGCTAAACTGAAAGGTATAGAAAGAGCAAGAATTTATTTTGCTGGAGCAGACTTATGGGAGACCTCTAAGATCAGAGACGGTTGGGACCCGGAACAAACACGTAAGGTAGATGGCTTGAGACGTTATCCGTTCAATAGGACATATACCATTGGCGTTGATGTTACATTCTAATATTAGTGGTTTTACTAATCCACGATAGTGTGTTATTCTTAAGTGTTTGATAATAAAGAAATGAAAGATGAAAACAAGTAAAATAAAATATGTATTGCTGTTAATTACAGTATCATCAATGAGTATACTGCAATCTTGTCTCGATTTTGATCCGCTGGATCAACTGGGAGGTGATTCGATGTGGGCAACCAAATCTGATTATGAACAATTTGCCAATAACTTTTATGGGTGGACGCGAGATTTTAAATCAGCATTGGATGAAGTGCATAGTGACCAGCGTTCAGATTTGGTAACAGGGAGTTCGTATAATCAATATAGTAAAGGAGTGAATACAATTCCTACTAGTGATGGAAATTATACGGGTAATTATGATAAGATAAGACGTACTAATTTATTGCTGCAGAATGCTGCGTCTTATTCTATTCCATCCGATATTACACAATATGTAGGAGAGGCTTACTTTTTCCGTGCATATTACTACTTTGACCTGTTACAGATTTTTGGAGATGTTATAATTGTAAAAGAGCCTTTAGATGTTACAGATCCTAAACTTTGGAGTAAACAGAATGACCGGAGTGAAGTTGCGGATTTTATAATAGAAGATTTGGGAAAGGCGATTGATAATCTACCTTCATTTGCTGGTTATGGTCGAATCAGTAAAGAAGGAGCTCAAGCTTTCCTGTCTCGGGTAGCGTTATATGAAGGAACATGGCAAAAATTCAGAGGAAATACAGAAAGAGGAAAGGCGTTACTGGATATTGCAGCGAAAGCAGCGAAAGCGGTTATTGACAGCAAGCGGTTTACTTTGTTCGGAACTACTGGCTTGAGCGCGGAGCTTGGTACAAGTGCACAGCGGTATATGTTTATTTTGGAAGATGTCAAATCTAATCCCTTGGGGCTTAAAAAAACAGAAAATAAGGAATATATTTTTGCTCGTTGCCACGATGAAATATTATCACCGATAGGAGTGAATGTAACAAAGGGGTTATTAAATAACAGTAATGTTTGGTGGATCACCCGGAAATTCGCAAACATGTATTTGTGTGATAACGGACTACCTATAGAATATAATGGAAGGATCAATGAGAAGTTTCAAGGTTATGCCAAGAAAGTATCTGAATTTGAGAACAGAGATAACAGAATGAGCAATACATTGCTGAAACCTGGTACAAAATACTGGTCAAATGCTGTTGGTAATTCACGTGTATCTTGGGATGATTCGGATTTGACATATGCTACAACATTCAATCCGACTACAGGAACGTGTTATGCAAATCAGAAATTTGCTACTGAACGTTTGGTTGCCGACACTAAAGAAGGATACGATTTCCCCATTATCCGCTATGCGGAAGTTTTATTAAACTATGCTGAAGCTGTTTATGAGCGTGATGAAAAAATCGGTGATAGTGATTTGGATATTTCTTTAAACTTGGTTCGTTGCAGGATCAATCCTAATATGCCCAAGCTTTCAAATGCCCTGGTTTCAGATAATGGGCTAAATATGCAAACCGAGATACGCCGTGAACGCACTATTGAACTGTTTCTCGAGGGATTTCGTGCTGACGACTTGAAACGTTGGAAAACGGCGGAGAGAGAGATGCCACAGGATATGCTGGGTATTAAATGGTCGGGAACAGAATATCAGACTGTGAATTTCTCTTACGGGAAAGATTCGGAGGGTTGTATCATAGTTGAAGGAGGACGAAAATGGGAAGATAAAAACTACTTGTATCCTCTTCCATCCGATCAATTACAACTGAATGAAAATCTAAAACAGAATCCGGGCTGGAAATAAACCTATAAATAAAAATGAATTATGAAAAAGAATAATATATTTTCGAAGGTTTTTCTTTGGGGTATGCTGTCCATTGTCGCAACAGCGTTTAACTCATGTAGTGATGATTACAAAGAAGGCACAATGAATGAAGCGAAGTTGGTAAATGATATAAAAATTAATATCTCTAATAGCTTTAAGCTGGCATCCGGAATGGATTTTCAGGCAATATATTCCGTTATTCCCGAAGATGCTACAGATCAGCTTTTGATATGGAAATCATCCAATGAGAATGTTGCTACTGTTACTCAAAATGGATATATCCAAACTAAAGGATTGGGAGAAACATATATTAGTGTTACTCCGTCTACCACTTATGAAGCTGTAAAGACTATCTTTTTAACCGTCGTGCCTAAAGCAACAAGTATAGGCGTGGATGAGATTGAGATGTTTGAGGGAACGAGTCTTATGTTGGCTGGCTATGTTTCTGTTCTACCGGAAAATGGTTATAAAGAAGAACTTAATTGTACTGTGAGCGATCCGTCTGTTGTTAGTTATGAAAACGGAACATTGAAAGCTCTTAAAGCGGGAACAACAACTATTACAGTCAAAACCGTAGATGGGTCAAATTTAACTACTACTACAACAGTTACTGTGCATACGGCTATTCCGGTTGAGAATATAGAAATTGCGCCTAATCAGGAATTTGCAATAACAGACAATAATATGTTGTTAGACTTCACTTTGACTCCAGATAATGCTACAGTTGAAACTCTTATTTGGGAAAGTGATGATGAATCTATAGCGACAGTCAACTCTGAAGGTAGGATTACAGCTCATAATTATGGAAGTGTAGACATAAAGGCAATAGCTCCTGACGGCAGTAAAGAGGTAAAAGCTACCATTCATATTAATAAAGGAAAAATTAATGATATTGGAGATGTATTAAGCATTTATGGTTTTACCAACAGTGCAACTGGAGCGGTGCAAGGAGATAAACTTGTTGTAACTTATGCCGATGGTCAGAGACGTGCCGACCTTCTACGTGGAACAGCTTATCTTGATGTGGATAAATATCCGGTTCTTGGTATTAAAGCAAGCTGCCTGGATATGACTAAATTGTGGCATAATTTAGATACTAAAGTTGATGGTGGAACAAATGGCGGAATCAATATGGTATGGGGGAATGTGCTACCTACAAATGATGGAGCCAGAGTATATTATATAGATTTGGCTGCAGTAAAATTCGGAGGTAATACTCTTCAGGGACTTGGACCTCAAAAAATGTCACTGTTTACTTTTAAGACTGGTACGGATAGGGCTGTTGGCTATGAAGTCGGATATAATTTGTATTGGGTAAAAACATTCAAATCAATGCAAGAACTTAAGGACTTTATTGATAACGAATAATATCACATGACAACAAAGTGTAGCGTATGCTACACTTTGTATCTTAACTTTAATAAGTGTAAAATCATGAATAAAAACATATTATACATACTGATTTTCCTGCTGAACAGCTTTTTGGGAGCGTCATGCAGTGAAATTGAAGATGGATCTAAGGATCAGTTTAATAAATTGCCGGAACTGGGTGTCAAATGGCCTTCGTTACCTGTGTATGAATTCAAGCATCCCTGTCTACTGCATACCAATGCCGATTTTGACTATGTACGTCAGAAAGCGATAACAGAAAAAAGAGAACCATGGTTAATGGGATATAACAAATTAGTAGAAAGTCCCAGAGCTAAAAAGACCTATGTGCCACAACCTGTGAAAGATGTAGTCAGGCCGGGTACCGGACATAAGATTGTAGGCGATGATGGAGCGGCCGCTTATCAATTAGCTTTAATGTGGAAATTGACAGGTGACTCTGATTTTGCAGATGCTTCTATCCGAGTAATGAATGCATGGGCGAAAACATGTAAATCAATTACTGGAAACGAAGCTATATTGGTTGCCGGATTTACTGGGTATCAATATGCGAATGCTGCAGAAATTATGCGGGATTATGAAGGATGGAGGACAGAAGATTTCAATAGCTTTAAAAAATGGCTTATAGATGTTATGTATCCTGTTTGTTATAGATTCTTGACAGAACATAATGGAGCGGAAGCCAATATGGCATGGATGAGTTGGGATCTGCCAGCTATGGTGTCCATTTTAGCGATTGGGGTGGTCTGTGATGATTCGGATAAAGTGAATATTGCAGTAGACTACTTTTTTAATGGCGCTGGTGCCGGTAATATTGCAAATTCTGTGGTTGCCAGACATAAAGACCCTGATGGGAATGTAGAAACTTTTGCGCAAAGTCAGGAAATGGGGCGTGATCAGGGACACTCTACACTGAATGTGTCACAACATGCTTATCTCTGCCAGATGGTCTATAATGCTATCGGAATTGATTTATTTGCTTATGACGACAATGCAGTTCTTGATTTGTGTGAGTATACTGCAAAATATAATTTAGTACCCGGTGTAATACCTGAAATGCCATACACTCCTTATTATTCTTATAAAGAAGGATGGCACAATGTCCTTGATCCGGACGGACAAGGACGAGCACGTCCGGGGTGGGAATTGATTTATAATCATTATAAACTGAAAGGGGCCAATCCGTATTATTCTAGAGCTTTTGCACGTACGATGCGTCCGGAAGGTGGTGGAAACCGTGGTGGTGCAGAGGCTGATGACATGGGATTTGGTACATTGATGTATACAAGAGAACCTATTGAGGCGGGAGAAGATCAAATGGCTGATCCGCCCAGACTATATTAGTATTTCTTTACGATACAGGGTGCAGTTTGTGTTGCACTCTGTATCTTTAACTGGACAAAAAAGTTATGATGAACATGAAGATGTCAAATATATTAATATTGCTGTTGAATAGTCTGTTTCTACTGTCATGTAGTGAAATAGAAGATGGTTCAAAAGATAAATTTACTGATTTGCCTGATTTTGTAAAAGAGAAGCCTATTAATTTCGTTCCGACTTTAGAGCATCCGGGTATCTTGCATACTATGAAAAGTATTGAGCGAATGCGTGCTATTGTTAATAAGGCGAATATGAATGATCCGGCATATAAAACTTTCTTGTTGTTGAAGGCAGATACAAGGGCGCAGTCAAATTATATTCTGAAAGGTCCTTTTGCAACCATATCAAGGGAGGATTATACTAAAAGTAATTATGAATCTGACTTCGGAGCAGCTTACCTGAATGCAATTATGTGGGTGGTAACACAGGAACGATCCTATGCAGAGAAAGTCCGGGAGATATTGATGGCTTATGCAAACAAACTGGAAGCCATTGCTGTACACAATGATGCTCCTCTGCTGGCTGGCTTTCATTCCTTTCAGATTGCGTTTGCTGTTGATATGGTCGATTCAACTAGTGATGTGTTTTCACAAGCGGAATTGGATAAGATTAATGCGATGCTTCGTAATATATTCCTGCCGGTATTAGATACGTTTTACGCTACACCACCCTATACTAATGGAAATTGGGGAATAATTGTTACCAGAGCTTATTTGGGGCTGGCTATTTTGTGGAATGATGTTGAAATGTACAATAAGGGGCTGACATTCTATCAAAAAGGCAATGATAATGGGGCGCTACCTAACTACATTGGAGAAACAGGCCAGTGTCAGGAGAGTGGTCGTGACCAGTCGCATACACAATTGGGCATAGGAGGATTGGCTTCTATTTGTGAGATTGCTTATAAACAAGGTAATGATCTTTATAGCCTATTGGATAATAGGGTATTGAAAGGCTATGAATATACAGCCCGGTATAATGCGTGGCATGATGATGTGCCATTTGAAAAATGGATAGATATTACAGGCAAATATAGTAATTGGAGCGTTATCAGTCCTACGGCGCGTGGTCAATACAGGTCTATATATGGGATAGCATACAATCATTATGTAATACGTAAGGGATTATCAATGCCGAATACGCAAGAAATGTTGGATAGGAATAACTGGCTCGGTAAATTTGATGGAGATTGTATTGACTATGATGTGTTTCAATTTAATGATAAAGATATTGTAGAATAATTGATTTATGATAGGTATTAAGCAAATAATATGCTTGTGTATATTGGGAATATTGACTATTTCCTGTCGTTCTACACAGCGTTCAAAGGAAGAGATTGTCATTAACTTGCAGGAGAGGGGGGCAACTATCTCCCCGTCCATGTATGGTGTTTTCTTTGAAGAAATAAATCATGCAGGAGACGGAGGCTTGTATGCCGAGTTGGTACAGAACCGTAGCTTTGAAGAGAAAGAGATGCCGGCCGGCTTTCATGCGGAAGGCAATAAATTGCTTCCTAAAGCGGTCAAGTGTCATCTGACAGGAGAAGTCCGTGAACGTTCTTATCGATGGACTACAGACGAAGTACCTGCATGGACTTTACAGGGAAAGGATTCTTTGGCTGCACAGATGAAAGTGACAAAAGAGAATCCTAAGTTTGCTTCCGCACCGAACAATCTTAAAGTTGTAATCAGGGATGCTTCCCAACCGGTGCAGTTATTGAACGAAGGATATTGGGGTATGAATTTTGTGGAAGGTGAAAGATATTTTTTGCGTACAATCATCCGTACCTCTTCCGATTACAAAGGAAAAGTGACTGTCCGGCTGCTTTCTTCCGAAGGTAAAATACTCTCTTCCGAAACACTGGATATTATACATGGCGGAGAATGGAATGATGTGAAGAAAACTCTGACTGCGGTAGGTCATGACTCCAAAGGCAGGCTGGCACTTGAGTTTGATTCGCCCGGAACGGTTTGGGTAGACTATGTTTCCCTTTTTCCGGAAAATACGTTCAATAATCGTCCTAATGGGTTACGTCGTGATGTAGCAGAAATGTTGGTCGGTTTGAAGCCTGCCTTTTTCCGTTGGCCTGGTGGGTGTGTAGTAGAGGGGATCACTCTCGACAACCGCTTTGAATGGAAGAAGACGTTGGGTGACCCGGCTGCTCGCCCCGGAGAATATAGTACATGGGGATATCGCTGTTCCTACGGTTTCGGTTATTATGAAATGTTACAGTTCTGTGAGGATATCGGTGCAAAGGCAATGTTTGTTTGCAATGTCGGATTAGGCTGCCAGTTCCGTATGGGGGATGCTTGTGGGGAGCACGACATTGATTTCTATATTGATGATTGTCTGGATGCCATTGAGTATGCTCTGGGGGATGAAAGTACCGAGTGGGGGGCACGCCGTGCCGCTGATGGGCATCCTGCTCCATTTCCTTTGCAGTATGTGGAAATAGGCAATGAGAACTGGGGAGCTGAATATGACCGTCGTTTTGATATTTTTTATAAGACAATCAAAGAGAAGTATCCTCAATTGACACTGATTTATAATGAAATGCCTCAACGTGACGGAGCCTCACAGATAACGAAAACTGATATGATAGACCCTCACTGGTATGTTGACCCGTATTTTTTCTTCCGTAACACTACTCTGTTTGATAGTTATGAGCGTGGTAAATACGAGGTTTATGTAGGTGAATACGCTTGCAATCGTAGTGTCGGTGCGGGTAATATGCTTGGTGCTTTGTCCGAAGCCGCTTTTATCGGTGGGATGGAACGCAACGGTGACTTGGTGACAATGGCTTCTTATGCCCCTCTGTTCGAGCACCGTCATGACCGTAGCTGGCAGACAAATCTGATTTGGATTGACACTGACCAGGTGCTGGGACGAAGTTCCTATTATGTTCAGAAAATGGCAGCAGAGAATCGTCCGACTTATAATGTAAAGAGCAATATCACGATGCACGAGGTGGCTCCGGATTTGTTTGATAAAGGTTACTTGGGTTTCGGTGCCCGTTCGGCAACTATTGAATTTAAGGATATAAAAGTAACGCAGAATGGCGTGTCTTCTGTTCCGGATATGAGTGGTTTTGCTCTTCAGAAAGGAGAGTGGAGTTCAGACGCAGCTTCCGGCTGTATGTCGGTAGCCAAAGGAGAACAACTCTTGTTGAAGGATACTTATGCAGGGGATTATACGCTGACTTGCAAAGTCCGTAAGACGGGAGGTGAACAGGGATTTCAGTTCTTTGTCGGTATGTCTGCTGACGGCAAGACCGGATATCGTTATAATATCGGCATGTGGAGCACGAATGACCGTGCGGAACTGTTACGTTTGGAGAATGGGCATGAAAGAGGTGTCTTGACCGAACATTCCGGCAAGGTGATAGAAATGAACAAATGGTATGATGTGAAGATTGTTGTGTCTCCTATGAAGAGCGAGTTTTATATCGACGGCAAGATGATTCTATCGTATGTTTCTCAGCCGATGCCTCTTCAGTTTATTCATTCGGGTTATGATGAAGACAATGGAGAACTGATTGTGAAGGTCGTGAATGCTGCTGATTCTGTTTATTCTACTACTATTTGTGTAGACGGTGCTGAAGAAATAGCCAAATCCGGGAAAATTATATCTCTGACCGCAAGTAGTGCTAAGGATGAAAATTCTTATGAAGAGCCTCGGAAGATTTATCCTCATGAGAGCGATTATGGCGGTTTCGGAAAGAAGTTTGATTTTGATTTTCCACCATTTTCATATACAGTGTTAAGGATAAAGGCGAAAATAAAATAGAAAATGAGAAAAGTTTAAATCAAGATAATAATGAAGTTAAAGATTATAATTGCAGTTTCTACGATTGCATGGGCAGGCATGTCTGTTGCTTCAGCTCAAAAGGTAACAATGTATTCCACTACTTCCACTCACCGTTGGACGGAAAAAAAGTATTCTTTGGATAAGTCTTCCATAGCGCAGGTCGATGTTTGTGTTTATCCGGACAGTCTGTTGCAAGATGTTGTAGGCTTTGGTGGAACGTTTAATGAATTGGGTTGGGATGCTTTACAACATTTACCTCAGGCAGAACGTGACAAGGTAATGGCATCTTTATTCTCAAAGGAGGGTGTTTGTTTTGCTTTAGGACGTACGCCTATTGCCGCCAGCGACTATGCTATGGGATATTATTCTTACAATGATGTGAAAGATGACTATACAATGCGCAATTTCTGCATTGACCGTGACCGATATATCCTTATTCCTTATATAAAAGCGGCTTTGAAGTTGCGTCCGGATTTGAGAATGTGGGCGTCTCCCTGGACGCCGCCTGCATGGATGAAGGTTAATGAGCATTATTCGCAGAAAAGTGCCGGAATTGAAAAAACAGATATTGGGCATAATCGTCTTGACCCTAATCGTAATGTTTTGGGAAATGTGACAGGGTTTAAAATGCAGCAAGGCTATCTTCAGGCATATGCAATTTATTTTTCCAAATACGTACAAGCATATAAACAAAATGGCATAAACATTCAGACGGTTATGCCGCAGAATGAGATAGCCTGGACTCCTTGTTGGCCTTCATGCACCTGGCGTCCGGAAGATTTGGCTATTTTTGTTAATCAGTATCTTGCTCCCCAATTTGAGAAGGATTCTATTAATACTGAAATTTGGGTAGGAACGGTGAACTATCCGAATCCTGATTATGTACGTACTTTCTTTAAACAGAAAGGTTCACGGCAATCCGTAAAAGGGGTTGGTGTGCAGTGGACGGGTATGAAGGTCTTGCCTGCTATACATAAAGAATATCCGGACTATTGTTATATGCAAACAGAAAATATGTGTGGTAATGCAGAAAATGATTGGTCATCTTTAGAGAATACTTGGAAGGCAATAGTCCATTGTTTTAATAATGGCGTTAGTTCTTACATGTATTGGAATATGGTATTGAACGAAACCTGTAAAAGCTGGTGGGACTGGGCTCAAAATACGCTTGTTATCGTAGACAGAAATACCGGGCAGGTACGCTATACGGATGAATATTATTTGATGAAGCATCTTTCTCATTTTGTTCAGCCGGGCAGCCGTCTGCTGAAAGTGTCGGATGATAAGAATACGCTTGCTTTCCGTTCGCATGATGGTAAAATAGTAGTTGTGGTTTACAATCCGGAAGAGGAGGAGCGTTCTTGTTGTTTTAAAGCAGGCGACAAGAATGTGTGTGTTACATTGAAAGGTAAATCCATTAATACCCTTGTCTTTTAATTAACTTTTTGTACTTTTGGATTGAGTATATCGAAATGTAGTTACGTATATACTAAGAAAAAGAATACTCATGAAGAATCTACGAATTTATTTAATAACATTATTATGCACTGTCATTTCGTTGCCGGAGATTACGGCAGCGGAATGGCAGTGGTCTGTGAAAATACCAGGCATTGTTTCCAACGAGACGAATGACCATCCGCAGGCTTTTTTATGGATACCGTCTGATTGTGTCCAGGTGAAAGGGGTTATGATAGGTACTCATAATATGACGGAAGAAACTCTGTTTGAGAACGCCTTGTTTCGGGAGAAAATGTCAGAAATAGGTCTGGCACTGATATGGATAACTCCGGGGTGGGATCAGAAATGGGACATAACTGCCGGAAGCCAGAAGGCATTTGAACAAATGCTGGATGACTTTGCTTCTGTTAGCGGATATAACGAATTGAAATATGCTCCGATTGTTCCGTTCGGACATTCGGCAATGGCTACCTATCCGTGGAACTTCGCGGCCTGGAATCCCGACCGCACATTAGCCATTATCTCTTTGCATGGAGATGCGCCGCGCACTAACCTTACCGGATATGGTCGTGACAATATGGAGTGGGGGAAACGTACGATTGACGGCATCCCTGGATTGATGATTGAAGGCGAATACGAATGGTGGGAAGACCGTGTAAATCCGGCTTTGGCATTCCGTATGATGTATCCTAAAAGTTGCGTCTCTTTCCTTTGCGACACAGGGCGCGGGCATTTCGATATAGCCGACCGTACCGCCGGTTATATTGCGTTGTTCTTAAAGAAAGCACTGGAGTATCGTATACCCGCAACGTATGATTTGAATAAGCCTGTGGAATTGAAGAAGCTGAATCCGCAGAATGGCTGGCTTGCCGAAAGGTGGCATCCGAATCAGAAGAAACGTGCAAAAGCTGCTCCTTATAAAGAGTATAAAGGAGACTCGCACGATGCATTCTGGTATTTCGATAAGGAAATGGCTGAAATGACGGAAGAACGCTATCGCCGGGAAAGAGGTAAGAAACCACAATATTTAGGTTTCGTACAAAAGGGGCAATTACTCACATATAATCCCAAATCCCATGTGAAAGTTGCCGCCCGCTTCCTGCCGGAAAAAGACGGATTGACTTTTCATCTGAAAGCTGTATATACGGATAGCTTGCATACTGCAATTTCTGACGAACATTCGCTCACTTCTCCTGAAATAACCCGTATCTGTGGCCCGGTTCAGAAAGTGAACGACACAACCTTTACTGTCCGTTTCTACCGTATGGGGATGTACAATAAGCGTCGTACGGGAGATATTTGCCTTCTAGCCGGTAATGACGGTGACAAGCACTATAAAAGCACAGTTCAGGAACTTAGTTTCCGGATTCCCTATCGCAATACGGAAGGTAAACGCCAGCATATTCTTTTTCCAGGTCTTGACGATGTGAAGAAAGGCACGGAAACTATCTCTTTACATGCAACTTCCGATTGCGGGCTACCCGTATATTACTACGTGAAAGAAGGGCCGGCAGAAATAGAGGGAAACAAGTTGGTATTTACTCGAATTCCCCCACGCAGTAAGTTCCCGTTGAAAGTGACTGTGGTGGCATGGCAATATGGATTGGCAGGAGAAGTACAGACTGCCGAACCGGTAGAACGGAGTTTTTTCATTTATCCATGAAATATTAAATTCGTATTTTTGCATTGAGTAATAGGCGGAGTCTATTCGTATCCAATAATAAATAAGGATATTAAAAATGATTATGAATAAGAAATCTTTAGTTGCAATCGCATTATTGGCAGTATCGGCTATATCGTCGGCTCAATCTGTGTACCCCGGACAGCACCAGGGGAAAATGAAAAAAGAGACAGTGGCTCCTGTTCGGGTAGAAAGTTTTGATTTGAAAGACGTCCGTTTATTACCGAGTCGTTTTCGTGACAATATGTTGCGGGATTCCGCATGGATGACCTCTATCGACGTAAGTCGCCTGTTGCATAGTTTCCGGACAAATGCCGGAGTCTTTGCCGGTCGTGAAGGCGGTTATATGACAGTGAAAAAACTCGGTGGTTGGGAATCTTTGGACTGTGAACTTCGCGGACATACTACCGGACATCTGCTTTCGGCTTACGCTTTGATGTATGCCGCTACCGGAAGTGAGATTTTCAAGCTGAAAGGGGATAGCCTTGTCAACGGGCTGACCGAAGTTCAGAACGCTTTGAAAGGCGGATATTTAAGTGCTTTTCCCGAAGAACTGATAAACCGTAATATCCGGGGAAAGAGTGTTTGGGCACCTTGGTACACCTTGCATAAGCTTTATTCCGGTCTGATAGACCAATATCTGTATGCAGATAATCAGCAGGCTTTGAAAACAGTGACTAAAATGGGCGACTGGGCTTATAACAAACTGAAACCACTTAGTGAAGAAACCCGCAAACTCATGATACGCAATGAGTTTGGAGGTGTCAACGAATCATTCTACAATTTGTATGCTATCACAGGAGATGAACGTTACCGTTGGTTGGCTGAATATTTCTACCATAATGATGTAATTGACCCGTTGAAAGAACTTCGGGACGATTTGGGAACCAAACATACAAATACGTTTATCCCGAAAGTCATAGCCGAAGCGCGTAACTATGAACTGACAGAGAATGAGACCAGCAAAAAGCTCTCGGAATTCTTCTGGCATACCATGATTGACCACCATACTTTTTCTCCGGGATGCAGTAGTGATAAGGAGCATTTTTTCGACCCGAAGAAATTCTCTAAACACTTGACCGGCTATACCGGAGAAACCTGCTGCACTTATAATATGTTGAAGCTTAGTCGTCATCTTTTCTGTTGGACGGGCGATTCATCTATTGCCGATTATTATGAAAGGGCACTATATAATCATATCCTGGGACAGCAAGATCCGGAAACAGGAATGGTTACTTATTTCTTACCCTTACTTTCGGGTTCACATAAACTGTATAGTACCAAAGAGAACTCTTTTTGGTGTTGTGTCGGCAGTGGATTTGAAAATCATGCTAAATATGGAGAAGCTATCTACTACCACAACAACCAGGGAATCTACGTAAATCTGTTTATTCCTTCCCAAGTCACCTGGAAAGAAAAAGGGTTAACCCTTCTCCAGGAAACGGAATTTCCGAAAGAGGAAACGACCCGGTTTACTATTCGTGCCGAGAAACCGGTTCGTACTACTGTTTATCTAAGATATCCTTCATGGAGTAAAAAAGCGGAAGTTCTTGTGAACGGTAAAAAAGTAGCAGTAAAACAAAAGCCAGGTTCTTACATCGCTATCACCCGTGACTGGAAAGATAATGACCGTATCTCGGCTACTTACCCGATGCAGATTGCATTGGAAGCCACTCCCGATAATCCGAATAAGGTAGCTTTATTGTATGGCCCGTTAGTGCTTGCCGGAGAACGGGGTACGGAAGGTATGCAGGCTCCCGCACCTTTCTCTAATCCAGCTCTTTATAATGATTATTATACTTATAATTTCAATGTACCTGCCGATTTGCGTACCTCATTGAAAGTAGATATGAAACATCCGGAACGTACTTTGCAGCGTACAGGAAAAGAACTGGAATTTACAACAGAACAAGGAGATGTGATTCGTCCGCTTTATGATTTGCATCATCAGCGTTATGTGGTATATTGGGATTTGCAGTCGAAATAGAAAATTTTAAGAACGAATTACACGAATTACGCGGTTTTTAATTATAATTGCATCAAACAACAGCGTAGTTCGTGTAATTTGTGTTTAATACGAAGTTGATAGATAACGAAAATGAAGGGAAGATTATTAATCATAATTTTTATAAGTATCTGTTTTATTGCAGGTTCCTGCAATGTATCATCCGTACAAGGGAGTCGTTATAACTTCTCTTCATTAGATTCTGTTATTCAAGGCTGGGTGAGTAAAGAGTACTATCCCGGTGCTTCTATCTGCATAGTAAAGAATGATTCTGTCATTTTTCAGAAGAACTATGGTAGCTATACTCCTGATACAAAAGTATATGTAGCCTCTGCCGGAAAATGGGTGGCGGCTGCTGTTATCGGAGCGGTAGTGGACAGTACCAGTTTGGACTGGGATGACCCTGTGGAAAAGTGGTTGCCGGAATTTAAGGGAGATGCTAAAGGAAAAATCCTTTTGCGACAGTTACTATCTCATACTTCCGGAGTGCGTCCCTATCTTCCTGAACCGCGTGTAGATAATTACAATCATTTGGATTCTGCTATTATTGAGATATTGCCGTTAGATACGGTTTTTACTCCGGGAAGCCGGTTCCAGTATGGAGGGCTTGCCATGCAAATTGCCGGAAGAATGGCGGAAGTGGCAATGGGAAAGGAGTTTGAAACTCTCTTTCAGGAATTATTAGCACAACCATTGGAAATGAAGAATTCTCATTTTACTCCGATAAATACAGATGGCGGACATGCCCCGATGTTAGGTGGTGGGCTGTGTACCACCTTGAATGATTATATTCATTTCCTATCCATGATTTATCATGAAGGAATGTATGAGGGTAAACGGATACTGACAGCAGAGACAGTAAAGGAAATGCAGGCTAATCAAGTAAAGGATGCCCTTGTTTCTCCCGGGGAATACACGGAAAGAGCACTGGGACAGTCGCATACCGGTATCTATGGATTGGGCGAATGGCGTGAATTAATAGATAAGAAGACGGGCGAAGCCTATCAAATCAGTTCTCCGGGTTGGGCTGGCGCTTACCCTTGGATAAATAAACGTGATAGTGTTTACGGCTTCTTTATCACCCATGTAGCAGGTTCTTCTGCTAAGGAAGACGGTTTTTCTTCGTTCTATGGCAGTCCTGTGATTTCGCGGACGGTTTCAGAAATACTGAAAGGCAATTCATTGGTCATTAAACAAGGACGTATCAATGTAGGAAATGGCTCTTTATACTATGAAGAAGCCGGTCAAGGTGAACCGATAATCTTTGTACATGGTCATTCGCTCGACCATCGTATGTGGGATGAACAATTTTCTGTGTTTGCGAAAAAATATCATGTCATTCGGTATGATTTAAGAGGATATGGCATTTCTTCTTCCCAAACGGAAGATTATCAATTTATGCACGCTGAAGACCTGATAACTTTAATGGACTCTTTACGTATCCCAAAAGCGCATATCGTCGGACTTTCTTTAGGTGGTTTTATTACTGCCGATATGTTGGCGTACTTCCCGGATCGGATGTTATCTGCTTTTTTAGCCAGTGGAAACATTCGGAAATCGAAAGGCCCAAGTGAACCGATGACTCCGGAAGAAGCAAGAGTACGTGATAAGGAGATTGCTGCTTTGAAAGAGAAAGGGGTAGATGTGATGAAGAAAGAGTGGTTTGAAGGATTGATGAAATCCGGTGGAAGCCAGCGTGAACGAATGCGTGAGTCTCTATGGCAAATGATCGATGAGTGGGATGCGTGGCAACCTTTACACAAAGAAGTGCGGGTGGTAGCTGGTTTGGATGCCATCGAGAAATTGAAAAAGAATCATCCCGATGTACCTGCTTTAATTGTTGAAGGTCATTCTTCCAGCAACCGATTCTCAAAAGAACCTCCCATTTTACAATATCTTCCCAATGGAAAACTGAAAGTAATTGACGATTGCGGACACATGCTGAATATGGAACGCCCGGAAGAATTTAATGCTGCATTGGAAGAATTTTTGAAAAGCGCTCAATAAAGAATAATATTGTAACTGATTATATATAGAATAGACTAAGTACCATGAAACAAACTATTATTGCTGTTATCTGTTTTTTGTGTGTTTCTTCATTATATATACAAGCACAAAAAATAAATCATCCTTCATTACTGTATACTCCACAACGCATACAGCAAGTAAAACAGCGTATGCAGCATGAACCTAAATTGCAGGAAGCATGGGGAGATATTAAGAAAACAGCAGATGAAGCTTTGCAAAAGAAAGATTTTAATCGATTAGACTATTTGTCGTTAGCTTATTTGATGACTGATAATAAGGAGTATGCAGACGTAATCAAAGAAATCCTCCTGAAAGCTGTGGAAGCCGAATCATGGGGAGATGTGGAAATGATGGCACGTATTCCTGCATGGCGTTCACAACTGGGTATGGCTCATAAGAGTTTTCTTTCCGCAGTGGGGTATGATGCTGCATACAATGTCATGTCTTCTTCAGAAAGAAAAAAGATAGCCAAAGGATTGAAACGGTTAGCCGTAGAACCAGCATTGGGAGACTGGTTGTTGGAACCGACCCGTATTCACTCATTGAATTCGATGGGACATAATTGGTGGACCTCCTGTGTTTGTCAGGGTGGAATATTGGCTTTGAGTCTTCAAAATGAACTTCCTGAAGTTAAAGAATGGGTGGAGCAACTTCACGAATCACTTCCTGAATGGTTTGATTTTGCCGGTGATGTATTGCAACAGAAAGCAAAGAGTTTTGATGAGGCCGGCGGAATGTATGAAAGTCTGAATTACGCCAACTTTGGTATTCAGGAAGCTTTGTTGTTTAGGATCGCTTGGATAAATACTCATCCCGGACAGAATCCGGGTGATATTCCTCAATTGGCAAAATTGCCGAGTTACTTCTCACAAGTCTGCTATCCGCGTACAGGTATGCTGCATAGTTTGAATTTTGGAGATAGCCATAAAAATGTATCGGCAGAATCCAGCATGATGTTATTGTATGCATTGGGGGTGAAAGATCCAACAATATTGTGGTATATAGCCCAGGTGGAACAAGGACAACATCGTGATGGCTTTTTCCTGAATCGTCCCATGGGCTTCCTTTACACTCCTGATTTGAGTAAGGCGCCCGCTGTTCCTCAACTGCCAACTTCCCAATTATTTGCCGATTTTGGTTGGGCTACGATGCGTAATTCGTGGGAAAAAGATGCTACGATGCTGGCTGTAAAAAGCGGTCATACATGGAATCATTCTCACGCAGATGCCAATTCATTTATTGTCTTTCATAAAGGGGTAGATATTATTAAAGACGGGGGAAACTGTTGGTATCCTAATCCTGCTTATCGGAATTATTTCTTTCAAAGCCAAGCGCATAATGTAGTATTGTTTAATGGAGAGGGACAACCTCGTGAGCAGCAGTACAGCGGTTCTACTTTGAGAGGATATTTGCATCATCTTCTGGATGCGGGAAATGTGAAGTATGTTCTGGCTAATGGAACAGGTCCTGTATCTAATAATTTCAGTCGTAATTTCCGTCATTTCCTTTGGATGGATAATGTTATTTATATGATTGATGATTTGAAAACACATAAGGTCGGCCGTTTTGAATGGCTGTGGCATACCAACGGGACTTATAAGAAGTCGGGAGTTGACGTGAATGTGACGAATGGTAATTCTTCCGTTGTGATTCGTCCTCTTTATCCCCGTTTGCTTGCTAAGTCTGATTTTGTACACGACTATCCGGAGGATTTGTATTGGGAAGAAATACAGGCTCCAACTGAAGATTTGAAAGGTACTGAAACCTATTATTCATTCCATTTGCCGGCAGAAGTCAATCGTGTAAAAGGGCTGACAGCTATTATATTAAAGGAGACTCCCAATGAAAAAGACTTGCCACAAATGGAACGGCGGGAAGGACAAGATTGGATTGGACTTCGTATCCGTCACAAAGGTAAAGTGACTGACTTGTATATTAACCAGTTGGCAGATGGCAGACTGATGCACAGCAACTCATGGATTATGCCGGACGGCTGGATGACAGATGCCTATATGTTTGCAGTTTCTTATCCCGAAGGAACGGAAGCCAAAGACGCCAAAGATTTCTTTATCTGTCATGGCAGTGCATTAAGGCGCGATAAGGAAACCTATTTTTCTTCTTTGGCTAAGTTGTTTGTCATTCAAAAGGAAGAAGATAAGAAACTCAATCTTTGGATAGACGGACAGCCGAAGATAAATGCCAGTTTCAGGAGTAAGAAGAAGCCTGTAAGAGTAGAGGTTAATAATAAGAGAATTCCTGTTGTGTATAAACAATCCCAATTGAGTATAAAGCTGGTAGATTAACACTCATTTTTATTGAGGAGTGTGTTTTGTTTTTGTATAAACCTACATAAAATTCGGGATATTTTATGTAGGTTTGCATTGTTTCATCAAATATAAATCCTATGAATAATCTGATACGACATATAACAAGCCTTATATTTATTTCTCTTTCTCTGTCTGCCTATCCGATTTCTTATTCCTTTCGTGGTCTGTCAGAAACAAATGGATTATCTGATTTAACGGTCAGTGCCTTGTATAAAGACTCCGTAGGTTATCTTTGGATTGGAACAGCTACGTCAGTTGAATGTTTTGATGGCTTCCGTTTCAAGCATTATCCGATATTCGGAGATGATGAGAAACTGAAATGGGTGAATGTGATTGCAGAAACGCAAGGCAACCGGATTTGGGTGGGAAACGATATGGGCCTTTGGCGGATAAATAAAGAATCCGGTAAATTAGAACCGTTTGTTGCTGAAGTGATAAAATTCGGAGTTCGTTCTTTATTGACCGATGCGCAGGGAACCTTATATATTGGCAGCGAAAAAGGATTGTTTGTCTGCAAAAATAATGAATTGGAGCAGATTACTATCAATGCGGATATGTGGTCATCGGATAATTTCATAGTCGATTTGAATATGGGAGAAAAAGATACATTATGGATTCTGACCCGCTCCAAACTATATTCAATGAATCTGTCTACCCGAAAAATAACTTTATGTCCATGCGGTGACAATGATAGACAGGATTATACTTATCGAAAAATGGCACGAATTGGTTCCAGGCTCTATTTAGGGACAATGGAACATGGAGTGGTTGTTTACGATATACCGACAGGGAAGTTCAGGGATAATTGGATTGATTTGGGATGCAATGTAATTTCTTCTTTGTCGGGTGACGGAAAAGATATACTTTATGTTGGAACAGACGGAAATGGAGTACATTTTGTATCTGTCAAGGAAAATAAGGTTATGAAATTTTTCCGCTATGAACCCGGTACTAATGGCGGAATCCGCTCTAACTCTGTCTATTCATTGCTGGTGGACAGGGAAGGATTGATATGGGTTGGATTCTATCAGTTGGGACTTGATTATACACTGTATCAGAGCGGGCTTTTCTCTACCTATTCTTATTCTCCTTATTTTGATTCAAAAGACATACCGGTACGGGCTATAGCTATCAATGAGAATGAAAGATTGATAGGTTCCCGCAATGGCCTCTTCTATGTTGATGAGACGAAACGGCGTTTTAGGAGTTTCAAGTCACCCCAATTACGCTCTAATATGATAATGTGCATTTACCCGTTTCAAGGAAAGTATTATATCGGTACGTATGGTGGTGGCATGTATATACTGGATTCTTCTACATTAACTATCCATGATTTTGAACCTTCGGAGACTCCTTTTGTGAAAGGGCATGTTTTCTGCATCAAGTCGGACAATGACGGTTGTCTGTGGATTGCCACTTCAATGGGCTTGTATCAGTATAAAGATGGCGAACAACTCAATCACTATACCAGTTCGAACTCCAAACTTCCGGAAGGGAATGTGCTTGATATATGCTTTGATTCTACAGGAAAGGGCTGGATTTGTACGGCTACCGGTTTATGTATTTGGGATCCTTCCACTCGTAGTATCAAATCAGATATATTCCCCGAAGGCTTTATACATAAAGAGAAAATCAGGACAGTATATGAAGATTCTTCCCACGAGCTCTATTTCCTTCCGGATAAAGGCCCTATTTTTATTTCCGATTTGTCAATGACTCATTTCCGAAGATTCCAGCCGGGCACTCTTTTGGAAGGGAAAGATGCCATGTTTATGATCGAAGACCGTGAAGGGTGGCTGTGGATTGGTACGAATCTGGGCCTGTACCGTTATGATAAAAAAAGTACAATTGTTCCTTATACTTTTGTGGATGGATTACCGAGTTCTGTTTTTATTACCTGTTGCCCTGTTATAGATGCTTCGGGAACAATCTGGTTTGGCAATTCCAAAGGATTGATTTATTTGACCAGGGATTTACGTGATATAAATGAAGAAAACAGTTATCCCCTGGCTATTACAGATGTATATGTGAATGGTAAAGAACCTTATCATCCTGCTATACAGAGAGAACAGCATCTCTATAAAGTCTCTTTGGAATCGTCGCACAAGAATCTGACTATCTGTTTCTCCGGATTTACCTATTCCGATCCTGCATATATGTCTTATGAATATAAAATGGAAGGGATGGATGATGATTGGCAGTTGTTGGGTGGTAAATCCGAACTGACCTATTATGACTTGTCTTCCGGGAAATATCAATTCAAAATCCGTCGGATTGGTGAGCCCGGTTCGGAAATCTGTTTATCAGTGACTATTGCTTCCTCTTTTAACGCGACCTTATGGGGAACAATTCTATTATTGATTGCAATAATATGCTTAAGCTATGCTTATTACCGGAGAAAAAAGAACTCTCCGGCTCTTGCGGTGGACGCCATAGAAACCGGGAAACCGGTAGTTGAAGAAAAATACAGAAAGAGCAATGTGAGTATGGAAGAATGTCATCGGCTGGCAAACGAACTGGACATGCTGATGCAGGAAAAAAGACTGTATGTTAACCCTGATTTAAAGATTGCGGATTTGGCGTCAGTGCTGAACGTCTCTCCATATACATTGTCCTACGTGTTTAATCAGTTCTTGAACAAGAATTATTATGATTATCTGAATGATTACCGCATAGCTGAGTTTAAACGATTGCTTAATGAGGATGAATATTCAAAATATACCTTAAGTGCTTTAGCTGAACTGTGTGGTTTTAGTTCTCGTACTTCCTTTTTCCGTTATTTTAAAAAGACGACCGGAATAACCCCGAACGAATACGTCCAAAGTATAGGACGAACTAATGAAGATTGATTGCCGGAGTCTCATATAATAATTTGAGACTCTAGCTTGCTATTGTTTAATTAGTTGATTATCAGTAGATATTATGACTTCTGTTTCCCTTCCAATAGGATGAAATCTATCCGCCCTTTTTTATTGTTTCTTTTCCGTATTTACCATTTATATTTGCCAGCGTAATGATAAACAAAAATCTAAGCAATGGAAAATATAAACATGAAATCCACTCAACTGGTTGCTGACTCTTATAAGAGTTATCATCATTCCGTTTATCTTTATATCTATTATAAAATAGGTAAGGACGAAGAAGCAAAAGACCTGTCACAAGATGTCTTTTTGCGTTTGATGGACTATAAGCAGATATTGTGTCCGGAAACAGTGAAACATTTTATATTCGCGATTTGCCGGAATCTGGTAACGGACTATTTGCGTCGTTTTTACAAAGCTCAAGAAGTAACTTCCTATCTTTTCGACCGGATTCCTACTTGTACCAATGAAGTGGAGAGCCAGATTATTGCCAATAATCTATTGACATGCGAATGGGAGAGAGCCAATCAGCTTCCTGAACAACGTCGGAAGATTTATATCATGAGTCGTTTCGAAAATAAATCCTCGGCTGATATTGCCGCCCAATTGGGAATTTCTTCCCGTACGGTGGAAAACCACTTATTTATCAGTCGGAAAGAAATCCGTGAGTATATCCAACAGTGTATCTAATATTAGAATAAATAGTATAAATGTTAGTTTTAAATTTTATGTATATGAAAAAAAATCTCTTCAGATTCTCATCGAGAAGATTTCTATTCTCTACGGTGATGGCCTCTGCCCTTGTAACAGGTGCTCCGCAGGTGGTATTTGCCAATGTGGGAGAAGTGCAGGCTGTTTCGCAGACTGGGGCAATCAAAGGTAAAATCGTGGATTCCTATGGCGAACCTGTTATTGGTGCCAATGTCAAAGTGAAAGGCACTACCAATGGTACGATAACGGATATGAATGGAAACTTTACTTTGAATAATGTATCAGGTGGTACGTTAGTGATTTCTTTTATTGGTTATAAGACGTTGGAAGTTTCTGTAAAAGGGACGAATCTGGCTAAAATTATCATGCACGAAGATACAGAGGTGCTGGATGAAGTTGTTGTGGTAGGTTATGGTACTCAGAAAAAAGAATCGTTGACAGGCTCGGTAACAGTGGTCGACCAAAAACTTTTTAAGGACAAAGGTACAGTGGCCAATCCGCTCTCGGCTATGCAAGGTCAGGTTCCGGGCTTACGCATCACCCGCTCGTCGGCTGCTCCCGGCGAAGAAGGATGGGGTGTCTCAATCCGTGGCTCTGTCTCAAAGAACAAGGTAGAACCTCTTTTGATTATTGACGGTGTACCAGCCAGTGGTGTCAGCGAGATGGCTCAACTCAATGCCGACGACATCGAAACCATTAACTTCCTGAAAGATGCTTCGGCTGCTATTTATGGCGCAAAAGCAGCGGGTGGTGTGATTTTGGTAACTACCAAACGTCCCGATGCCGGCAAAACCAGAGTGGAATATAGCGGTTCGGTTACACGTAAAATTGTGGGTTTGCAACCCCGCATGATGAGCATGGACGAATGGACGGACGGTGTGCTCCAAGCCCGTTTGAATGACGGCTATGGCGAAGACGACAACTGGGTGCGCTATGCCCGTTTGGCCAAAGCGATGAAGGGGAGTTGGATTAATCTGCATGGTGGAAACAACCCCGATGAAGATCCTATTCCGGGAGGATTCCGTGGCGTGGCCGACTTTGTGTTTCACGATATGAACTGGACTGATGTGCTGTGGGGAAATGCCACTTCTACCCAGCATAACCTCAGCGTAAGCGGAGGTTCGGAAAAATCGACCTACCGACTTTCGTTGGGGTATTTGAACGACCAAGGGACACTGCAATGGGGGAACAACTCGAACGAACGCTATAACGTACGTTTATTCAACAGTTTCAAGATAAACAACCGTATCAGCTTGGAAACCAATATGTCAGCTAGTCGTCAGCATCAAGTGGCTCCTACACAGATTGGTAGTATATTAGGCAGTAGCATACCGCAGCCAGGGCTACCGGTTTCGACCATTGATGGCAAACCGTATGCGTGGGGAGGCATTCATACTCCCAACTGGTCGGCCGAATTGGGTGGTGACAACAAACTTGTGGTGACCACTATGAATGTGAACGAAATTTTGAAAGTGAACATTTTGGATGGTCTTGATTTTCAGGGAACTTTGGGATACTCAACGAACAATGCGGCCCGTGACGAACAATATCTTTCGATTGATTGGTATCAATACGACGGCACTCCGATTCTGAATGAGAACTCTCCCTATCCCGCAAAAGAAAAATCATCGTATACTAAAAGTTCTGCGCGTACCGACAATTACACGGCATCAGCTTTCCTCACTTATAAGAAATTATTTGATGAGGTTCATGACATATCGCTTATGGGAGGTGTGCAATACGACTATGCCGCTTACGATTATAGCGGCACCAAAGCAATGGACGTGGAAGCGGCAATCGAATCGCTTAACGGTAAAGGACAAATCTACATAGACAAAGTAGACCGTTGGGAGGAAGCCATTCTTTCTTATTTCGGTCGCTTGAATTATAACTACAAGTCGAGATATATGGTCGAAGTGAATGCTCGCTACGACGGCTCTTCGAAATTCTTGCCCAAGAATCGCTGGAACTTCTTCTGGGGCGCATCAGCCGGATGGCGTATTACTGAAGAAAAATTCATGGAGAACTTGCGTGACTATGTGAATGAACTGAAATTACGTGCCTCATATGGTGAGGTAGGTAACCAAAATGGTATCGGACGCTATGACGGCATCCAACTTTACAACTACAAATCGAACAGCGGCGCTTTGTTGGGCAACTCGAAAGGAACCTATGTGGAATCTGCCGGACTGGTGAGCACCGTGCGTACTTGGGAACGTATCTACAACTATAACTTGGGGATTGACTTTGGATTCCTCAACAATCGCCTTACGGGTACGTTCGAGGTCTTTAAAAAGAAAAACGACAATATGCTGGTTTCGCGTCTGCACCCCGGTGTATTGGGTGGAACTGCTCCCAGCACCAATAGCGGTAAGTTTGAAGCCAATGGTTACGATGCCAGCTTGACTTGGCGTGACAAGATAGGCAGTTTCAACTACCATGTTGGCGGTACGTTAACTTATATGACCAACAAACTCGTTGATGGAGGTAACATCGTGGTGAGCGCAGGTTATAACGAAGCCGTGAATGGTTATCCACTCAACTCGGTATTTGGCTACCGCTACGTGGGCAAAGTACAAAACCAAGACCAACTGGACTATTACGTGGACAAATATGTGGGCAGCAACTCTATTGCCCTACCTGCCAACTTGCGTTTGGGCGACCACATGTATGAAGATGTGAACAAAGATGGTAAACTGACACAAGACGACCTTGTATTTCTTGGTTCCGACGACCCCAAATATTCGTTCTCGTTTAATTTCGGATGCGAGTGGAAAGGATTCGATTTCAATACCGTGTTCCAAGGTGTGGGCAAGCGTACCATCTATCGTGAAATTGACTCTTGGAAAGTGCCTTTCAAAGCTATTTGGCTGAACACTACCAACCAGTCGGTAGGTAATGTATGGAGTCCTGAAACTCCTAACAACCATTTTCCTACTTATTCAAACAGTAATGACATCAATAACTATAACTACATTCCCTCTACCTGGTCGGCCGATAATGGAGCATACCTGCGTCTCAAAGAGATTGTACTAGGTTATACATTGCCAAAGGCATGGATGAATAAGAGCGGTTTCATCAGCAACCTGCGTATTTATGTATCGGGCGCCGACTTGTGGGAAAAATCATATATCACCGATGGTTGGGATCCCGAAGCCACCCGCAAAGTGGAAAACAAGCAACGCTATCCGTTTAACCGCACCGTGACTTTCGGTGTGAATGCCACATTCTAATTTTTATTCTTAATATTGAAGATAACAATGAAAAAAATAGCATATATTTTAGGAATCATTTGCGCCATGACCATGCAGTCGTGTTTAGACCTTGAGCCCAAGACACAATTGGCGGATACCAACTATTGGAAGTCGCCCGAACACTTCAAACTTTTTGCCACCCAGTTCTACGGCTGGTCGGCCGACTTTCGATGGCTCGACGACAGTCAGCACGCTGATATTCGCTCGGACTTGTTTGCCGGTAGCACGGTGAACATCTATAGCAACGGAACAAACAGTATTCCGTCATCTGACAAGCATTATACCGACAATTACAATCGTATTCGTCAAACCAATACTTTATTGCAACAAGCCGATGCGTATGAACAACAAGCCGACATCGCCATTTCGGTGGGGGAAGCCCGTTTCTTCCGTGCTTATTGTTACTTTGAGTTGTTGCAGGCCTACGGTGACCTTATCATTACCCGCACGCCGCTCGACATCGACTCGCCTGAGATGCAGAAGGCTCGCAATCCGCGTACCGAGGTAGCTGACTTCATCATTGACGACTTGAAAGAAGCCGCTAAACTATTACCCGTCGATAAGGCTATCAGCAGCAGCGACGAAGGTCGCCTCTCCAGCGAAGCTGCTTTGGCATTTCTTTCACGTGTAGCCCTCTATGAAGGTACATGGGAGAAATTCCATAATGGTGGTCAAAATACCGAACGTACAAAAAATTTGCTCAATACCGCAGCACAGGCGGCTCATGATGTAATGGCGGGCGGAGCATTCGAGCTTTTTGCTCCTCAAGAATTGGGTACGGAAGCCTACAAATATCTCTTTATCTTGGAGAATGAAAAGTCGAATCCTGCCAGTATCAATAAAACAGGTAATAAAGAATATATCTTTACCCGCCGCCACGACCCTGTAATCAATTCTATCGGCTTCAACATCACACAAGGGCGTTTGGGCAATGCCTTGTACGTTACTCGAAAAATGGCTAATATGTATCTGCAAAGCAATGGGTTGCCCATCAATCCCCAAACGTGGAATTACACGAAAGTGGATGATGAATATAAAAATCGCGACAACCGCATGAACAATCAACTAATGGTGCCCGGACAAACTTACTGGGGTACAAACGGCGGACGCATCGATTGGAGCGGCAATGCTGCCGAAATAGCCAATGCCTCGCATAGGAACTTCATACCTCAAACGGGTACAGGCTACTTTCCTCACAAGTGGTGTAGCGAACGCGACGGAGTGCCTACCGGTATGGAAGCCTATGACTTCCCCATCATCCGCTATGCTGAGGTATTGCTGAACTATGCCGAAGCCGTGTTTGAACGCGATGGACAAATATCGGATGAAGACTTAGCCATCAGTTTGAACCTGACACGCAAACGCATCAACCCCGAAATGCCTGACTTGACTAACGACTTTGTTACGGCAAATAATTTGGATATGCGCACAGAGATTCGTCGTGAGCGTACCATCGAATTTTTCGATGAGAATTTCCGCATTGATGATCTGAAGCGTTGGAAAACGGCCGAAGACGAAATGCCGATGAACCTCACCGGTGTGAAGTGGAAAGGTACCGATTTTGAAAACAAATGGCCTGATGCTTCCTTTAAGGACAAAGATGGCGAAGGTTGCATTATCCACGAGAAAGGACGCAACTGGCACGAAAAGCATTACTTATTGCCACTGCCCACCGACCAGCTCAAACTGAACTCCAACTTGAAACAAAATCCGGGTTGGAACCAATAATCCATTCATTATTCATTTATAAAGTAATCGAATTATGACATACAAAAATATACTTCAAAAGGGTGCGTTTGCAGCACTGATGACGGCTGGCTTAATGATGACCGTTTCGTGCAACGATGACGATGTATCCCCTGTTTTAGAAGAGAGAGTGCTCGTTAAGGAAATCAACCTCGAAGTGACCCCCGAACTGCCTCTGCTGATAGGCACTGACACTTTGATAAAATATACCGTAGGTCCTGATGAGGCTTTCAACAAAGAGGTGGTATGGAAATCGACTGTGCCCGATGTGGCTACCGTAGATGCCGAAGGACGCATCACGGCAGTGAAGGCCGGTAGTACGGTAATTTCGGCCAAGCCGGCTGTGGGCTATTCTGCCACTTCGACCATTAATGTGAAGGTAGTAAACGAAATTATTCACATCACTGATATCAATCTCACTAACGAAGACCTCGAAGTGTTTGTAACCTCAACTTTGCCCCTTACTTGGCAGATTACCCCGGCCGACCCCACTTACCCCGGGTTGATTTGGAAAAGCCTAACTCCCGATAAAGCCACCGTCAATGAAAAAGGCGAGGTGAAGGGCATAGCCGAAGGAAAGGCACGCATCCAAGTTACCGCTACCGACGACAAACATTTCACGAAAGAGTTTGAAATTAAGGTGAAGCCCATTATCTATATCGAAAGTATGGAATTTGTGAAAGAAGCAGATAAACTGGCTTTGGGCGAAACCTACACTCCGCAGATGAATGTAACGCCGATAGATGCTACGCTTTCGTACATCGTATGGGAAAGCAGTAAGCCGGATGTTGTAGAGATTGATGAAAAAGGCCGGTTCGTGGCGAAGGCTTATGGCAATGCAGTAATTACCGCTTTGGCCGACTATGGTGACGGTAAACCTGTCAAAGCTACGATGAGTGTCAACGTGAGCGAAGGTTTAATGAACGACCAGTTTACTGTCGAGAACATCTGGCAGCCATTCGGAAACTTTACTCACCGGGAATTTGAATGGATGGAGAATGACGGAGTACTTCGTATTTTCCCCGGTGAAGATAAGACTTACAAAGCTGTCCGCATTTGTCGCAACGGCGGTTTTGGGTTCAACGTAACCAACTATCCCATCTTGGCCTTTAAAATGAAATTCCCCGAAAATGTGTTCGAAGCATCGACAAGTATAGAGTGGTATCTAGACATTTGGGGCGGAAGCGGCATTACCGTAGCCGGTAAATATGGCGAAGATACCGATAAAGGAAAAAATGCCATGACTGTGGTAGATTGCGGCGAATACAAAGTATTCTACGCCGACTTCACGAAGAAATTCCTCGGCAAAAACCAACAGTATATGCCTACCTCATTGACGAAGTACGACACGGTGGAACTTCAATTTTGGAAAATCTGGTATGAAGCCAATGAAACAGGCAGCATCTATGTGGATTGGATAAAGACTTTCGAATCGGAACAAGAACTGAAAGATTTGATAAAGAACGAAAGTGGTAAACAATAGCATCTACTTTCTCTGGAAACTGATTGAATAACAAAATGAAAATTGAATGTATGAAAAATCTGATTTATACCTTCGTGGGCAGCGTAACGCTTGTGTTGCTGACCGGCTGTAGTGCTGAGTTCGAGAACGGAACTCCCGAACCATGGCAACGCGAAATCAACCCCAATGAAAATTATGAGTACACCATCAAGCATCCTTGTCTGGTGAACACCGAAGCCGATTTTGAACGCGCACGCCGCAAAGTGAACGAACGTGCCGAACCTTGGATTAGCGGTTGGGAAAAATTGTGCGAAAGCCGATTTGCCCAACTGAGCTACAACGCAAACCCGCAAGAAGAAATTGTACGTCACTCGCAAGGCGGCAACTTCAATACGGCCGCTTTCGATGCCGGTGCCGCTTATCAGTTGGCTGTACGCTGGAAAATTTCGGGAGATGAAGATTATGCCAAGGCAGCTGTTAGAATTCTGAACGGATGGGCTAAGACTTGTAAGGGGGTGAATTATAAAACATGGCCCGACGACAGCCATCGTCTGCTTGCCGCCGGATTTATCGGATACCAGTTTGCTGCTCCCGCTGAATTGATGCGGGATTACGAAGGTTGGAAAACCGAAGATTTTGAAGTCTTCAAGAAATGGATAGATAAAACTTTCTATCCCATCTGTGATGATTTCTTGGATAACCACTTTAATTCTTCAGCCATTTCGGGCTGGATGAGTTGGGATTTGCCTGCCATGCTTACCATTCTTTCTATTGGCGTGCTGAACGATGACGATGCCAAGATTAAACAAGCCTTGGAATTTTTCTATCACGGAAAAGGTATGGGCTGTATCGAATGGTCGGTGAAAGGTATGCACGAGGATCCTGCGGGAAAAGTGAAAGGCAGACATTTGGCACAGAGCCAGGAGATGGGACGCGACCAGGGGCACGCTACTCTCAACGTAGGCTTGCACGCTTACTTCTGCCGTACAGCCTATAACATGGGCATCGACCTTTTTGCCTACAACGACAACATCATTCTTGACCTCTGCGAATATACGGCTAAGTATAACTTAACTTCGGCCGAAGATGTGGAAATGCCTTTCGAACCTTACTATCACCCCAAATACGGTTGGCATGAGAAGGTGTCGGCTGACGGTAAGGGGCGTGCCCGTCCGGGATGGGAACTCCTTTACAACCATTATGCCAAGGTGAAAGGTATGAATGCTCCATATTCGCAAGCTTTTGCCGAAAAAGAACGCCCCGAAGGATATGGCGAGCGTGGTACTGCCGAAGCCGGTGATTTGGGGTTTGGAACATTATTGTATACTGAAGAATAACTTTTTGAGATTTTCCTACTGATTTCAAGGAGTTAAGAGGTTAGGCTTCTTAACTCCTTGACGTTACTCAATGGAAACCCTTACAACCCTTTATCTTATGATAAATAGATTATTTTCTACCTTATTATTCCTTTCCTGTCTTTTTTGTGGTTTGTCCCCAACGGCAAAGGCGCAAAACAACGAGTGGGAAAATCCCACCCAATATGAGTGGAACAAAGAGAAACCACACGCTGACTTTCGCCTCTACGAGCGCGCAGATGATGCAGTGAACGATAATCCCCAAAAATCGCCTTGGCAATACTCGTTGAATGGTACGTGGAAATTTGTTTATGCTCCCTCTATCGCAGAAAGCATAAAAGATTTTTATCGTACAGATTTATCCGACAATGATTGGGATACAATTATTGTCCCTTCCAACTGGGAAATCCAAGGATTCGGTGAGCCGATAATCCGCAACATTCAGTATGTGTTTTCACCCAATCCACCTTATATCGACGTTGATAATCCTGTGGGGACTTACCGGCGCACATTTACGGTTCCTCAAAACTGGCAGGGGCGTGAAGTGTTGTTGCACTTCGGTTCCATCAGCGGCTACGCCCGTATCTATGTGAACGGGCAGCAGGTGGGGATGACTAAAGCATCCAAGACTCCGGCAGAATTTAATGTGACAAACTATTTGAAAAAAGGAGAGAACTTGCTTGCTGTACAGGTGTATCGCTGGCACGATGGCAGCTATATGGAAGACCAGGATTTTTGGCGTCTAAGCGGTATCGAACGCGATGTTTTTCTGACCGCTTATCCCCAAACGACCATTTGGGATTTCTTTCTGCATGCAGGACTGGACGATACCTACCGACACGGGCAATTCCGGGCTACTGTAGACTTGCGTTCTTTCAATACCAATGCAACCCTGCAAAAGGGGACACTTACACTTGATTTGAAGGACGCAGGGGGGAAGACTGTCCTATCTGCGCAGAAAGTATATTGTATCTCAGACATAAGTACTACACTTACTTTCGAAGGCACTGTGCGCAATGTGCGGAAATGGAGCGCCGAACACCCTTCGCTCTACGACTGTATCCTGACACTTCGATCCGATGGCGACAAGCAACAGACGGTAGTGGCTCATAAAGTCGGATTCCGCCGCATTGAGATTAAGAATGCACGGCTACTGGTAAATGGTGTACCCACCTATATAAAAGGTGTCAACCGTCACGAACACAATGATACGTTGGGACATGTGCAGACCCGCGAAATCATAATGAATGATTTGCGACTGATTAAACAACTGAACATGAACGCTGTTCGTACCAGTCATTATCCAAATCATCCGTTATTCTATCAATTGTGTGACCAATATGGTATCTATGTAGTGGATGAAGCCAATATTGAAACTCATGGAATGGGTTCGGTTCCTTATTTCAAAGATACCATCCCGCATCCTGCTTATCGTCCCGAATGGTATGCAGCCCACGTCGACCGTATCACCCGAATGGTGGAAAGGGATAAAAATCATCCATGTATCATCGGATGGTCATTAGGAAACGAATGTGGTAATGGAATCGTGTTCCACGATGAGTATAAGCGCTTGAAGAAATATGATCCCGGTCGTTTTGTACAGTTCGAGCAGGCTTGGGAGGATTGGAATACAGATGTTGTCTGTCCGATGTATCCCAATATGTGGAAAATAACAGAATATCGGAAGTCCGGCAAACAGCGACCGTTTATCATGTGTGAGTATGCTCACGCCCAAGGAAACAGCAATGGCAATTTTAAAGACCTTTGGGATATTATTTATGACAGCCCTAACTTGCAGGGCGGTTTTATCTGGGATTTTATGGATCAGGGATTTAAGGTAAAGACCGAACCAAGAGACGGACGTACTTATTGGACGTATAATGGTAAGATGGGGAGCTATAAATGGCTGGAAGATAAAAAAGGGGAACTAAACACGGGAACTGACGGTTTGATTTCTGCCAATGGTATTCCCAAACCACAAGCGTATGAAGTGAAGAAAGTGTATCAGTACATTCAGTTTAGCGCAAAAGACTTGGGGAAAGGAATTATTTCCATTAAAAACCGTTATGACTTTACCAATCTGGATGAGTATGCTTTTATATGGGAAATATACAAAAACGGAGAAAAAATATCTACAGGGGATTTCAACGTTGATTTAATACCTCACGAAGAGAAAGAGATACGTTTATCTCTTCCTGTTATTCCAGAAGACGGGAATGAGTATTTCCTTAATCTCTATGCGCACACCCGGGTTGCTACCGATTTAGTACCTGCCGGTTATGAAGTAGCTAGAGAGCAGATGCAATTAAATAAAAGTAGTTTCTTCACATCGCTTCCGCCTTGTTCGGGAAAACTATCTTATGAAACAAAAGATAATATTTTGTCTTTTCAATCGGGGGGCGTTTCTGGTAAGATTGATTTGAAAAAGGGAATCTTATTTGATTATATGATAAATGGCGAGCAACCTATCAAGCAATATCCCGAACCAGCCTTTTGGCGTGCTCCGATTGATAATGATTTTGGAAATAAAATGCCCACTTTGGCAGGTGTTTGGCGGACAGCTCATGTCAACCGTTATGTGAAGAAAGTGACAATAGACGAACAGAATGAAAAAGGATTATCCATCAGGATTGATTGGATATTAAATGATATTCAGGTTCCTTATATGATGGAATATTTGATCTGTAATAATGGTGCTATTGTTGTGACAGGCAGTATCGACCTGACAGGAACGAAACTTCCCGAACTTCCCCGTTTTGGTATGCGTATGGAATTGCATCAACCTTATGAAAACTTGGTCTATTACGGTAGAGGGCCTTTTGAGAACTATATCGACCGTTATTCGAGTTCCTTCATCGGACGATATGAGGATAAGGTTGAAAATCAGTTCTATTGGTATACACGTCCGCAGGAAACAGGAAATAAAACAGATGTTCGTTGGCTGTCCTTATTGGATAGCGAAGGGCAAGGAGTGAGAATTACAGGCTTGCAACCTATCGCATTTTCCGCTTTGCATTTCTCACCGGAAGACCTTGATCCCGGCCTGACCCGTAAATTGCAGCATACTATCGACATTGTTCCGCAAAAGAATATCTTTCTGCACGTTGACTTGAAGCAACGTGGATTAGGCGGCGATAATAGTTGGGGAATGTATCCGCACAATGAATATCGCTTGCTTGACAAGAAATATACTTATAGCTATATGATTGAATTGGTAAAAAAGAATTCAGATTAAGGCTATTATTTGAATCAGTGGCAGATAAAATCTTCAATAGCATTGAGTAAATAAATTCTCCCCTTCGTATTTGTTTTCCATATATAACAAATACGAAGGGACTATTTTTTTGTATAAAGGAATGTGCTCTTTTGGAGATTTTTATGTATGTTTGTCACATGTTTAATATGAAAGGAAGCGGTTGTAAGTGAAGAACACGATTAAATATCTGATTCTTTTAATCATATACTTGGTTTGTGGTGTAAATCTGCAAGCCCAGAATTATACATTTCGTAATGTAGTCATGTCCGATGGACTGTCCGGGTTATTGGTGAACGCCATTTATAAAGACTCGGAAGGTTTTGTCTGGCTAGGAACAGATAATTGTCTCGATCGTTTTGATGGTGTGAAAGTTCGCCATTATGAATTTCGAGGCGTGGATTCCGGAAGGAAGAAACGGGTGAACTGCATCACGGAAACAGCTGACGATCAACTTTGGGTAGGAAACGGTATCGGACTTTGGCGTCTGAATCGTGCGAACGGCCAGTTGGAGAGAATTGTTCCCGAAAAGATAGATTTTGCTGTAAATACCTTACTTCCGGATGGAGATATTCTCTATATCGGTACGGAGAAAGGATTGTTCATTCAAAAGGACGGGCAATTGCTCCAAGTCTTGACCGACCGGAATATGCTGGCTGCCTGTAATCGAATTATGGATCTCTGTCTGAATGAAGATAAAAGTGCGTTATGGCTGGCTACAGTACAAGGTTTGTTCTCTTATTCATTGAAAGATGGTAAGATTGATTCCTGGCATTTCCAGGAGAATGTTCCCGAGGCCGATTACTTCCGCTGCCTGACTCGTATTGGAGAAACCCTTTATCTAGGTACAATGAGCCAGGGAGTAGTTCGTTTCGATATAAACAAAAAGAGCTTTTCGCATACAGTATCTTTAGGCTGTGATGTCATTTCCGACATATCCAGTGATGGAAAGGAGACTGTATATATAGCAACAGATGGCAATGGCGTTCATTTCCTTTCGCATAAAGCCCAACAAGTGACACGTCGTTTTTGTCACGATGTAAGTGATAAAGAAGGTATTCGCAGTAATTCCATTTATTCACTATTGGTGGATGACAGAGGTGCTGTTTGGGTGGGGCACTTTCAGGCAGGTTTAGATTACTCACTTTATCAGAATGGTCTTTTCCAAACTTATGCTTATCCTCCTCTGTTTAACTCTGCCAATCTTTCCATTCGTTCTTATGTCAACAGAGGACACGAAAAGGTCATCGGTTCACGTGATGGTTTGTATTATATAAATGAAACTACCGGAGTCGTAAAGAGTTTTGTGAAACCTGTTTTGACTTCGGATTTGATATTGACAATCTGCTTTTATGAAGGCGAATATTATATTGGTACGTATGGCGGAGGCATGATGGTGTTGAATCCGGAGACGTTATCTCTAAAATATTTTGCCCAGGGAGGAGATGGAGATGCAGAGCTGTTTCAGAAAGGACATATCTTTTGTGTGCGACCGGATGAAAAAGGAAATCTCTGGATAGGCACTTCACAGGGATTGTTCTGTTATAATAGACAGGCAAAGCAGATCAAACACTTTACCAGCGCCAATTCCCAATTGCCGGAAGGTAACGTTTATGAAGTTAGTTTTGACTCTACCGGCAAAGGATGGATTGCCACGGAAACCGGTATGTGTATATATGATCCTGCTTCTCAAAGTTTACGATCGAATGTGTTCCCAGAAGGATTTGTGCATAGGGATAAGGTGCGCACCATTTATGAAGATGCCGGACACAACCTTTATTTTATTCGTGAAAAGGGGAGTCTGTTTACCTCTACTTTAATGATGGATCGTTTTCGGAACCGTTCTGTCTTTTCTACGCTTCCGGACAATTCGCTGATGTCGATTGTGGAAGATAACCAGGGTTGGTTGTGGGTGGCTTGCAATGATGGATTGTTACGCATAAAGGAAGAAGGAGAAGAGTATGATGCCTTCACTTTCAATGATGGAGTACCGGGACCCACTTTTACGAATGGGGCTGCTTATAAAGATGAAAAAGGAATATTATGGTTCGGCAACACCAAAGGTTTGATTTATGTCGATCCGAAGCGGGTGGATGAAGTGCGTGGTAAAGTCCGTCCGATTGTGTTTACGGATATATTGGCTAATGGCATTTCTTTTACCAACCCGTCTTTAAAATATAATCAGAATAATCTGACTTTCTGCTTTACGGATTTTGCTTATGGTCTGCCTTCTGCTCTATTGTACGAATATCAGTTGGAAGGAGTGGATAAAGACTGGAAACTATTGGCTGCGCAGAATGAGGTTTCCTATTATGGATTATCTTCCGGAACTTATACGTTCCGTGTGCGCCTTCCGGGAAATGAACAGTCGGAAGCTGTTTACCAAGTAACGGTACGTCCTATGATACCTTGGTGGGGATGGGCACTTTCTGTTTTATTAGTTGTAGGTATTATTGCTTTTATACGATATTATGTGTGGAATCGTATGCGCCGCCTGCTTACTTCTCCTGCATCGGCAATCTCCGCGTCCATAGAGAAGACACAGCAGAAAGACCGAACGATAGAACAAGCGGAAGTGATTTCTGAAGAGTCTTCTATCGCTGCAACCGAAGAAAAGTATAAAACCAACAGGCTGACTGAAGAAGAATGTAAAGAGCTCCATAAGAAACTGGTTGCTTATGTGGAGAAAGAAAAGCCATATATTAATCCTGATTTGAAAATGGGCGACCTGGCTTCTGCTCTGGATACTTCTTCGCATTCATTATCGTATCTTTTGAATCAATATCTCAATCAGTCTTATTATGATTTTATAAACGAATACCGCGTCACTCAATTCAAGAAAATGGTGGTGGATAGTCAATATTCCCGCTATACATTAACTGCACTGGCAGAACTTTGCGGCTTCAGTTCTCGTGCTTCTTTCTTCCGCTCATTCAAAAAGAGTACGGGAGTCACTCCGAATGAATATATTCGTAGTATAGGTGGAACAGCCAAAGAAGAGTAACTTTTCGACTTATTATCACTGAAATCTATTTTATACTCATATCCCTTTCACCCTTCACACCGCCCTATTCATCGGGGTTATAGGGTGAAGGACTTCCCTTCACCAAGTGGATTTTCCTTTTACTAGCCTTTTCCTTGTAATTTATTAATAATGCGAATCAGTAGTTGAACTCTGATTCCTTGTTTTAGAAAATTAGATAAA
>ERZ1036441.31-NODE-31-length-177978-cov-79.861873_pt1 | contig 177978 bp, 147 predicted proteins | sample MGYA00514225_ERZ1036441 | MGnify/ENA primary metagenome ERZ1036441 (study PRJEB33795, sample SAMN09464925) | human gut metagenome | host: Homo sapiens | place: USA: Stanford, California | collected 2016-08 | study: EMG produced TPA metagenomics assembly of the... | reverse complement strand
CGGTATAGTACTTCCATGTACCCTTCGGTTTATTATTTGCATACTTTCCACGAAGCTTCAATGTCCCATCTTCATAATATTCACGGTAACGACCGTGACGTTTTCCTTCCTTTACTTCCACTTCACTCTTCAACGCTCCCTCCGGATAAAACTCCCTCAAAACGTTTCCTTCAAACTTTTCGACATAGAAACGCTTCAATTCGCTCATCTGTTCTTTTTCAGTTTCAGCATCTTCGTTCATTTCCTCATCATCTTCATCGGCAGCAACGGCAACAACCTCCTCCGGTTGATATGGACTGTAATCCATCACATATTGCAAAGAAGCTGACCGTCCATCTCCTATAACCTGCATAGTCCAGTAAGGAAACGAATACAGAATATCTTTATTGGATTGTATTTCATTCCATGTGGCAGGATTCATCATAGGTTTCAGTTGAAAATAAAACTTGTGCACATCCGTATATAAGAAAATGGTAGAACTTGACTTTAAATAGGAAAGCGCATTTTCAAATCCCGGATTATTTTTCAATAAATTCTTCTGCTCGTAATCTTCCACAAAAGAGAGCAAAGATGCAGCCTTATTACTAAAAACTACATAATCATCGACATAAGTATAATATGGCTTTTCAAATTTATCAAACAGTTTTCCAAAGAACAGGCGGAAAAAGCCTTTCATTTCGACGTAATTAATCTCGAAATCTTTATAATTAACCGTCTTTATCTTAACCGGACTGCGCCGCTTAATCTTCTTTTCTATTAATTCCATGTTCTTACGGGCATCTTTTATACTTTTAGCTCTGATAGCCAGAATTAGTTCTGGGTCATGCCCCAACAACCCCGGTTCGGATTGCGTAATAGCAAATTCTCCCGACATCCAACTCAAAAAGTTTTCTTCCAAAGATATCCCGAATAGCCCTTCAATCTTTTTCCGGGAACTTTGATAAGAATCATACAATTGTTTATTATGAACCGACATTGCATTCTCCAGCTCTTTTACAAAAGTTACCGGGTTGTTGAAACCTATATTGGTATAAAGAGCCGTCCGCCCGGACAGAATCTCATGCGCTTTCATTTTATGTTTTCCCGAATTCAATAAAGCAGTGACATAAGGATCGGCAGAATCTTTTCTCAACGTATACCCTTTCACTTCCATCCGCTCCTTATCCGTATTTAGGTAAAGTCCGGCAAAATTCATAGAATTGCTAAACAGATCAATGTATTCGTTTCTTGCACCCAGATAAATAGACATGAATTGAGGTACGCGCGCATAATTAATAAAGACTCTGACAAGCCCCTTACCGGAAACCAACTTCTCCGTTTCAATAAAAGACTGGTCAAGTCCGATTTTGGGTTTATTACGCGAATCAATAGCCGATTCGACAAGCCCGGACGTATAAGATCCTACCAAATGATTATCCACAAAAGCAATATAGAAAATATCCCTTGTTTCGGGATCACGCATTTCAAGGATATTAATGCCGTTATGCATCCGGTTGGTGACAGTAAAACCACTCATGACCAATACGGTTTCCACCTGATCTTTCAATAAATCCATTTTCGATGTTTTCTGCATATCCAGAATCAGCAGAAAATCCCACTTTGTGGCACGAGTCTTGTGAAGCGAAATAAGCATATCCCGTTCACCAACAAGCGACAACAACACTTTATTACTTTTGACTACCGAATCGAGCTTCTCTACACTCTCCGTTACTTCCTCGAAAGATTTCGCTTTCTTCAGACATTGCCATGTTTCACTTCCACTAAACTTTTCCCAATCTTCAATCGGGGCCGATGATTGAATGATAAACGCAGCATCTTCGGGAACCAGATAGATTTGCTGAATATTACGATCAGGCGAAACAAATAAATAAACTACGGAATATACAACATATACCGCCAAAGCTAATGCAGCCACAACTAAAGTTCTCTTTACAATTTTCGAGGTACTTTTTTTCTTCTCCGGGCCTGCATATTGCTCTTCTTGCCCGCAATTTAATTCATTCATTATTGATCTGTTATAAACTTGAGTGGACAAAGATACTAAAAAAACTATTCTGAATAAAACATAAACCATTGACTCGTATCGTAAATATGTACTAACTTTACAGCATGAAAAAGAAATTCCAACTCGAAGTTCCGGGAGGAGCCGATAAAGTCTTGCTTCATACTTGTTGTGCTCCTTGTTCATCAGCCATTATTGAATGTATGATGCAACATCATATCACCCCCGTCATTTATTATTGCAATCCTAATATTTATCCGCAGGAAGAGTATATGATAAGAAAAGAAGAATGTACGCGCTATGCCCAATCATTGGGATTGGAGATTATAGATGCTGATTACGATCATGAAAACTGGCGATGTCACATAATAGGAATGGAGCAGGAACCTGAAAGAGGAGGACGTTGCCTGCGTTGTTTTAAACTGCGTTTATTGGAGACAGCCCGTTACGCACACGAACATGGTTTCTCTGTAATTACCACGACACTTGCCTCCAGCCGTTGGAAAAGCCTGGAGCAGATCAATGAAGCCGGACAATATGCTACCGCCTCTTACCCGGATGTTACGTACTGGGAACAGAATTGGCGGAAAGGGGGACTTAGCGAACGACGTATTGCCATCATTAAAGAATATAACTTTTACAACCAACAATATTGCGGTTGCGAATTCAGCATGAGAAAAGAAGAATAAAACAAACCTGTCATCACCAGCCAATCAATGAATCGAAATAAAAAAGGTAAAAACAGAAAACTATTCAAAAATAAATCACACTCTAATAATAGATTAGGATGTATCATCGCCATTATTGTGCTCATTCCTATTCTTTTTGGTGTTTATTTGTATTGCCAGCAGATTAATATCCAGAAAAATAACGAACCGCAAACTGATACTTCCTTTCAAATTCCACCCAGTAAAGATCTGGAGACACCTGTATCACTAGTTCCCCGGCAAGAACAAATCATCCACCATAGCGGATATACAGTGTCATATAACAAAGATTTAAAAATTCCCAACTGGGTTTCTTACGAATTAACCAGGGAAGAAACCAAAGGAAAAGAAAAAAGAGGTAATCGTTTTATTGCCGATCCATTAGTGACAGGGCCGATTGCAACGAATGCCGACTATACCCGTTCAGGATATGACAAAGGTCACATGGCTCCCGCCGCAGATATGAAATGGAGCCCTGAAGCTATGAAAGAATCATTTTATTTCAGCAATATGTGTCCGCAACATCCACAACTAAACAGAAGAGGATGGAAAAATCTGGAAGAAAAGATCCGGAATTGGGCCATAGCAGACAGCGCCATCATTATTATATGTGGCCCTATTATTGAAAAACATCCCAAAACAATCGGAAAGAATAAAGTCGTAGTACCTCAAAAGTTTTTTAAAGTAGTCCTTTCTCCTTTTGTCAAGCCGATGCGAGCTATCGGTTTCTTATTCAATAATGAGCAGGCAGTAGAACCTCTATCATCCTATGCGGTAACAATAGATAGCATCGAGAACCTGACTAACATGGATTTCTTCGCACCTCTGCCCGATGAGATAGAAAACAAAATAGAAGCAGACATTAATTACTCTCTGTGGCCTAATTAAGTAGCAAAACTCGTTTCTCTGAAATGAATTCATTTCCTTGTGCCAATGGCATTCTAGTTACAAACAGACTCTCACTTCAATAAAAGGGAGTTGTTGTATTACTCTCAAGGTTTCCCATTGTAACGTCAAGAGATTGTCTTATTCCCACATATTGTGGGAAAGTATTCTCTTATTTTATGAGAAAACATTCCCATATATTGCGGGAAAATAGTCCCACAATATATGGGAATAATGGAACTACTCTGGAAACAAAAAGATAATCACAATGAAAACAAAGAGACACAATAAGCAGCTGAATAAATCAAGCAAGGCAGACGTAACGTGAAAGAATGAATTCACAATCGCACCGAAAGAAATATACTTTTGATGTAGTCGCCTTATGATTCATCCTAAAAAGAGAACACTCCTATCCAAATTCTTTTTATCTTTGACGAACTTTTTAAATACACCTCAAAAGATGAAGAAAAAAAAGAGAAATATTCTACTATCAATTCTAATCGGAGCATTCCTCCTTTGTGCAGTTGCCGGAGGCACCTTTTATTATTATCTGTTTGCCCCCCAATTTCACCCATCTAAAACCGTATATATTTATGTAGACCGGGATGATACTGCCGATTCTATCTACCATAAAATAAAAGAATTCGGGCATGTCAATAAGTTCACCGGATTCCAGTGGATGGCAAAATACAAGGATTTCAATCAGAATATCCACACCGGTCGTTATGCCATTCGCCCCAATGACAACGTCTATCATGTATATAGCCGTTTTTCCAGAGGTTATCAGGAACCTATGAACCTTACTATCGGAAGCGTCCGGACATTAGACCGATTGGCGCGAAGCATCGGCAAGCAGCTCATGATAGACTCTGCCGAAATCGCAAGCCAACTGTTCGACTCTACTTTCCTAGCTCAAATGGGATATACCAGTATAACACTCCCCAGCCTTTTCATACCGGAAACCTATCAGGTATATTGGGATATGAGCGTAGACGAATTCTTTAAACGAATAAAGGACGAACACAAACGCTTCTGGAATAAAGATCGCCTGTCACAAGCTACCGCCATCGGCATGACACCGGAAGAAGTCAGCACACTTGCTTCCATCGTTGAAGAAGAGACCAACAACAACGAAGAAAAGCCAATGGTAGCCGGATTGTATATCAACCGGTTACATCAAGATATGCCCTTACAAGCAGATCCCACCATCAAATTTGCCCTGCAGGATTTTGCCCTGCGCCGAATTACCAACGAGCATTTAAAAGTCAATTCTCCCTACAATACCTATATAAATACCGGATTACCTCCGGGTCCCATCCGTATTCCCTCTAAAAAGGGAATAGACAGCGTGTTGAACTATACCAAACATAACTATATCTACATGTGCGCCAAAGAAGATTTTTCCGGAACTCACAACTTTGCCTCCAATTACACCGACCACATGGCAAATGCAAGAAAATACTGGAAAGCCCTGAATGAAAGAAAGATTTTCAAGTAAATTTGTGATAAAACGAACGGAAAAGCCTATCTTTGCCCGATAGATTAACAAACTGTGATCAACACTAAATAAAAGAAATAGATATGAGCAAGCAACTCTTACTTGGCGATGAAGCCATTGCACAAGCTGCACTGGATGCCGGACTTTCAGGCGTTTATGCCTATCCGGGTACTCCTTCAACTGAAATTACGGAATATATTCAAATGGCCCCTATAACGACCGAACAGAATATACACAACCGTTGGTGTGCCAATGAAAAAACAGCGATGGAAGCTGCGTTGGGTATGTCTTTCGTAGGTAAACGGGCATTAGTTTGTATGAAGCACGTAGGTATGAATGTAGCTGCCGACTGTTTCGTCAACTCTGCCATCACAGGCGTGAAAGGCGGATTGATTGTGATAGCCGCAGACGACCCCAGTATGCACTCCTCGCAGAACGAACAGGACAGCCGTTTCTACGGAGACTTCTCACTGATACCGATGTACGAACCAAGCAATCAGCAGGAAGCGTATGATATGGTATACAGTGGTTTCGAATTCTCTGAAAAAGTAGGCGAACCGATCCTGATGCGTATGGTAACCCGCCTGGCACACTCCCGTTCAGGAGTAGAACGCAAAGAGCAAAAGCCGCAGAACAGCATCTCTTTCAGCGAAGATCCGCGTCAGTTCATCTTGTTGCCGGGAAATGCCCGCAAACGCTACAAAGTATTGCTTGCCCGCCAAGACGAATTTATCAAAGCTTCAGAAGAATCGCCCTATAATAAATATACAGACGGTCCTAACAAAAAGCTGGGAATCGTAGCTTGTGGTATCGGTTACAATTATCTGATGGAAAACTATCCGGAAGGTTGCGAATATCCGGTACTCAAGATCGGCCAATATCCATTGCCTAAAAAACAATTGCATCAATTGATCGAGTCTTGTGACGAAATCCTAGTTCTGGAAGACGGACAACCCTTTGTAGAAAAACAATTGAAAGGTTATCTGGGTATCGGCGTTAAAGTAAAAGGACGCCTCGACGGTACTCTGTCACAGGACGGAGAGTTAAATCCGGACTCTGTAGCCCGTGCCGTAGGTAAAGAGAATAAATCGGAATTCGGTATTCCTTCTGTTGTAGAAATGCGCCCGCCTGCACTTTGCGAAGGCTGCGGACACCGCGATATGTATATCACGCTGACCGAAGTTCTGAAAGAAGAATATCCATCTCATAAAGTATTCAGCGATATCGGCTGTTATACATTAGGTGCAAATGCTCCTTTCAATGCAATTAATTCATGCGTGGATATGGGTGCTTCCATTACGATGGCAAAAGGTGCCGCTGACGGAGGTCTTTTCCCGGCTGTAGCTGTCATCGGCGACTCAACGTTCACCCATTCCGGAATGACCGGACTGTTAGATTGCGTGAACGAGAACGCCAGTGTAACCATCGTCATCTCCGACAATGAAACCACCGCCATGACAGGTGGACAGGATTCTGCCGGAACCGGACGCATCGAAGCGATCTGTGCAGGTATCGGAGTAGATCCGGCCCATATCCGTGTAGTTACTCCATTGAAGAAGAACTATGAGGAAATGAAGCAAATCATTCGCGAAGAAATCGAATATCGTGGTGTATCTGTCATTATCCCACGCAGAGAGTGTATCCAGACATTAACACGCAAAAAAAGAAGTAAGTAAGCCATGAAAAAAGACATTATATTATCAGGAGTCGGCGGACAGGGAATTCTGTCCATTGCCACAGTAATCGGCAAAGCTGCCTTGAAAGAAGGATTATACATGAAACAAGCGGAAGTACACGGAATGAGCCAACGCGGAGGAGATGTCCAATCCAATCTCCGCATCAGCGACCAGCCGATTGCTTCAGACCTGATCCCATCAGGCAAATGTGATCTCATCATCTCATTGGAACCGATGGAAGGATTGCGTTACCTCCCCTACCTTAGCCCTACCGGCTGGTTGGTGACTAACGAAACTCCGTTTGTCAACATCCCCAATTATCCGGAAACAGACAAAGTGATGGCAGAAATCAACAAACTGCCTCATAAGATAGTATTGAACGTAGACAAAGTGGCAAAAGAAGTAGGCTCCGCCCGCGTTGCCAACATTGTCTTACTGGGAGCAACAATCCCATTCCTGGGCATTGATTACGAAAAAGTACAAGACAGCATCCGCGAAATCTTCCTGCGTAAGGGAGAAGCAATTGTAGAAATGAATCTTAAAGCATTGGCAGCCGGCAAAGAAATTGCGGAAAAGCTAATGCAATAAAAGGCATTACCATGAGTACACAATACTGGGAAGAAGAATTAGAAACCATGAGCCGGGAGAAGTTGCAGGAATTGCAGCTTCAACGGCTTAAAAAAACAATCAATATAGCTGCGAACGCTCCATATTACAAAGAAGTTTTCAGCAAACATGGCATCACAGCAGATAGCATACAGTCATTGGATGATATCCGCAAAGTACCTTTCACTACCAAATCTGACATGCGCGCCCACTACCCGTTCGGACTGGTAGCAGGTGATATGAGCAATGATGGTGTACGTATTCACTCTTCCAGTGGTACCACCGGAAACCCGACTGTTATTGTTCACTCACAACACGACCTCGATTCTTGGGCCAACCTGGTAGCCCGCTGTCTGTATGCAGTAGGAATACGCAAGACTGACGTTTTCCAAAACAGCTCCGGATACGGTATGTTTACAGGAGGTTTAGGCTTCCAATACGGTGCAGAACGCTTGGGCTGCCTGACAGTCCCTGCCGCTGCAGGAAACAGTAAACGACAGATTAAATTCATCAACGACTTTAAGACTACCGCTTTACATGCTATCCCCAGCTATGCCATCCGCCTTGCAGAAGTCTTCCAGGAAGAAGGACTCGATCCCAAAGGAACCACACTGAAAACCCTGGTTATCGGCGCCGAACCCCATACCGACGAACAACGCCGGAAAATAGAAAAAATGCTGGGTGTAAAAGCCTACAACAGCTTCGGCATGACAGAAATGAACGGTCCCGGTGTTGCCTTCGAATGTAAGGAACAGAATGGAATGCACTTCTGGGAAGACTGTTATCTGGTAGAAATTATCGATCCGGAAACAGGCGAACCAGTTCCGGAAGGAGAAATCGGAGAATTAGTACTTACGACTCTTGATCGTGAAATGATGCCGTTAATCCGCTATCGTACCCGCGATTTAACCCGTATTCTTCCCGGAAAATGCCCATGCGGCCGTACCCATATCCGTATCGACCGTATCAAAGGCCGCAGCGACGATATGTTCATTATCAAGGGAGTAAACATCTTCCCGATGCAGGTAGAAAAGATTCTCGTACAATTCCCCGAATTAGGCAGCAACTACCTGATTACGCTGGAAACTGTCAACAACCAAGACGAGATGATCGTCGAAGTAGAATTAAGCGACCTTTCTACCGACAATTATATTGAACTGGAGAAGATCCGCAAGGATATTACCCGCCAATTGAAGGATGAAATATTGGTGACTCCTAAAGTTAAACTGGTAAAGAAAGGCTCTCTTCCTCAAAGCGAAGGAAAAGCCGTCCGGGTGAAAGACTTAAGAGACAACAAGTAACGATTCAAATATCCATGTGCTAATATACCAACCGCTGTTTTCACCATGCGGGATGGAATATTAGCACATTATTAATTAATATCATACAGCATGCAATTACTTAAAAAAAGAATTCTGCAAGACGGAAAATGCTACGAAGGAGGTATCCTGAAAGTAGACGGTTTTATTAATCATCAAATGGACCCTGTCCTGATGAAATCAATCGGAGTCGAGTTTGTCCGTCGTTTTGCAGCCACAAACGTAAATAAGATTATGACAATCGAAGCCAGTGGCATCGCCCCGGCTATCATGACAGGCTACCTGATGGATTTACCAGTTGTATTTGCAAAGAAGAAGTCTCCTAAAACCATCCAGAATGCACTAAGCACCACTGTGCACTCATTCACTAAAGATCGTGATTATGAAGTCGTTATCAGTGCCGATTTCCTCACTCCAAATGACAATGTTCTTTTCGTGGATGACTTCCTCGCGTATGGCAATGCCGCATTAGGCATTATCGACCTCATCAAGCAATCCGGAGCAAATTTGGTAGGAATGGGATTCATTATTGAAAAAGCCTTCCAAAATGGGCGTAAAAAACTTGAGGAGCAAGGCGTCAGAGTAGAAAGCCTGGCTATCATTGAAGATTTATCCAATTGCTGCATTAAAATCAAAGACGAGTAGATTAATTGGCGAGTAGATTAATTAGGATTGAAATACTGCCCTTTATCTTTCGTTCTTTTCCCATATTGCACCGCATGCTGCGGACAAACATGATAACATGCCAGGCATGAGGTGCAATCCATCCCCCAAACAGGCTTTCTGCCCATCATCATAATATTCCCTACCGGACAACTCTTCTCACAACGCCTACATCCAATACAAGCATCCGTAGTATAAAAATTCTCGGGAGACATCTGAAAGCGATTAAATAAAGGATTGATAATCCTCGTCTTAATAAAAGGAATACTCCCTTCATGACAAAGAAACAACTCTTCCCTCCTACTTATTGAAGCATTAATTTGATTGACAGTCGGAATAGCATCTGCCAGTTTTTTCTCCTCTAGTTCTTTCTTATCTACGTCAAAACCGGGAAGCAATACATAATTATTGGGCATAGTCACAGAAAAGCCTGCATGACACTTCCAGCCTTTATGACTCAAAGCCTTCTCCAGCACCTGCTGCGTAAGCCCGGTATCATCCCCACAGGAACAAACAAAAAACAAATATTGTCTTTTATACCCCTTTAAAGAGAGTTGCCGAATAAAATTAAGTACGATTGCAGGAGGTGCCCACGAATAGATAGGAAATACAAAACCGATCTTTTCATCTTCCCGCAAACAAAACTCAAACGTTCTGTTCTTTAACGCATCGGGAATAAAAAACAATTCTTCTTTTTGCTCTTTGGAAAGCTGATTTGCAATCCATTTAGAATTACCTGTACCGGAGAAATAGAATATCATAGAAAAGTATATAAAAAAGCCGCATCGACGATGTGATGAAACTCTGATAGAACAAGATTTGAGCGCTCGCCCTCTTTGTAATCCACCGGCTTAAAGCTGTCCCGAAGGATGTGGCCCGCCATTGAAGAACGAAGCTTTCTCGGTGCATCAGATTAATTTGAAGAGTTTCCCGATCCAGTCGATACGGCTAATATTTTTGTATCACAAATGTAATAAGAATACATGAAACTAACAAGAAAAAAAAGGATTTTGTTTGCCAACTAACATTTTTTTTATTCCCTTTCATCTGCCTAACAAAAGAAAAGTGCCAGTTACTAGCTTAGTAACTGACACTTTGTAACTCGTAAACTATTGATGCTTAAGCAGCTTTTGCTTTTGCAACTACAGCTTTGAAAGCTTCCGGGTGATTCATAGCTAAATCAGCCAAAACCTTACGGTTTATTTCAATACCGGCTTTGTGCAGACCGCCCATCAATTTAGAATAAGACATTCCTTCAAGACGTGCAGCAGCGTTGATACGTTGTATCCAAAGAGCGCGGAAGTTTCTTTTCTTATTTCTACGGTCACGGAACGCGTAAGTCAAACCCTTTTCCCAAGTGTTTTTAGCTACGGTCCATACATTCTTTCTTGCACCAAAGTAACCTCTGGTCAATTTCAAAATTTTCTTTCTTCTTGCTTTTGAAGCAACATGATTTACTGATCTTGGCATAGTTTTACTTTTTTTGAATGTTAGCGCCGCTACTTCACGCAGCGAACTTCAGGCTAATGCATTCGGTTAATACTTTAATAATACTTTTACGCTTTTGATTACTTCATTGCTAAGAGTTCCTTAACCTGGCTTACATTTGTTGTATCAACAGTTGTAGAGTAGCACAGATTTCTTTTTCTCTTCTTAGTTTTCTTAGTCAAAATGTGACTGTGAAAAGCGTGCTTTCTTTTGATTTTACCTGTTCCGGTAAGGGTAAACCTTTTTTTAGAACCGGAGTTAGTCTTCATCTTTGGCATCTTACTTGTTTTTAAATTATTAAATATATAATGGCAACGCACTATACCTGCGCGTTACGCATCCTTTCTTATTCTTCGCCCGTTTCCGGCTTCTCTGCTTTTTGTGCAGGAGCAGCTGGTTTCGGTGCTCCGGCTGTTGCCGGCTTTTTAGGAGCTTCTTTCTTTTTCGGAGAAAGCTGAATAGTCATGCGCTTACCTTCCAGTATCGGCATTTGATCTACTTTAGCGTAGTCTTCCAAGTCATTTGCAAAACGAAGCAAAAGCACTTCACCTTGCTCCTTGAAAAGGATGGAGCGACCTTTAAAGAATACATAAGCCTTCACCTTATCGCCATCTTCCAAAAACCCTTTAGCATGCTTCAACTTAAAGTTGTAATCATGGTCGTCTGTCTGGGGTCCGAAACGGATTTCCTTCACATTAACCTTAACCTGCTTCGCTTTCTGTTCCTTCTGGCGTTTCTTTAATTGATAAAGAAATTTAGAATAATCAATAATACGACAAACAGGGGGTTGAGCATTAGGAGAAATTTCCACTAAATCCAATTCTTTCTCTTCAGCCATTTTCAGAGCCTGAAAGATTGGATATACTTTCGGTTCAATATCATCGCTTACTATGCGAACTTCCTTGGCACGAATCTGTTCATTGATTCTGTATTGCCCTTTTAGAGTGTCATTCTTCATTAAAAACGTTTACTTCCTAGTTTGATCTTTTTATTGTTATACTAAATATTTTATTCTGAAACGGCTGCAAAGTTACCATTTATTTATCATATTCTGAACTTCTTCGTTCAAAATTTTAGCAAATTCTTCAAATTTCATGGTTCCTTTGTCACCTTCGCCTTGTCTACGAACAGAAACTTCTCCATTTTCTGCTTCTTTTTCGCCGACAATCAGCATATAAGGAATACGTTTCATCTCATTATCACGAATCTTACGGCCGATCTTCTCGTTACGATCATCTACAATCGCACGGATTTCGTGTATCTTCAGATACATCTTCACCTGCTCTGCATATTCATTGAACTTCTCACTGATTGGCAGAATAACTACCTGTTCCGGTGTCAACCACAATGGGAATTTACCGGCAGTATGCTCAATCAGTACGGCAACAAAACGTTCCATTGATCCGAACGGAGCACGGTGAATCATTACTGGGCGATGCTTCTGATTGTCAGAACCCATATATTCAAGTTCAAAACGTTCCGGCAAGTTGTAGTCAACCTGAATCGTACCCAGCTGCCAACGACGACCGATAGCGTCTTTCACCATAAAGTCAAGTTTAGGACCATAGAAAGCTGCTTCTCCATACTCAATCTTAGCAGGCAATCCTTTTTCCGCACAAGCCTCGATAATAGCCTGTTCAGCCTTCTCCCAGTTATCATCGCTACCGATGTACTTTTCACGGTTCACTTTATCACGCAAAGATATCTGTGCTTCAAAATTCTGGAAATCCATAGAACGGAACACAATAGATATGATATCCATCACACGAAGGAATTCATCTTTCACTTGTTCCGGACGGCAGAAGATATGCGCATCATCCTGTGTAAAGCTACGTACACGAGTTAAACCATGTAACTCACCACTTTGTTCATAACGACAAACCGTACCAAATTCTGCAATACGCAATGGAAGGTCCTTATATGAACGTGGGAAGTTCTTGTAAATCTCACAGTGGTGAGGGCAGTTCATTGGTTTCAAGAAATACTCTTCACCCTCTTCCGGAGTATGAATAGGCTGGAATGCATCCTTACCATATTTTGCATAGTGCCCTGAAGTCACATACAGCAATTTATTACCGATTGGCGGAGTGATTACTTCCTGATAATCGTAACGTGTCTGAATACGACGCAAGAACTCTTGCAGACGCAGACGCAATGCAGTACCTTTCGGCAACCACATAGGCAGTCCCTTACCTACAGTTTCGGAGAACATAAACAACTGCATCTCCTTACCGATCTTACGGTGGTCACGCTTCTTCGCTTCTTCCAGCAATACCAGATATTCATCCAGCATTTTTTTCTTCGGGAACGTGATACCATAAATACGGGTCAGCATCTTACGATCTTCATGACCGCGCCAGTAAGCACCAGCCACTGAAGTCAACTTGATAGCCTTGATCGGAGCAGTCGTCATCAAGTGAGGACCACGACAAAGGTCAGTAAATGCACCTTGGGTATAAGTTGTAATGTGTCCGTCTTCCAATTCGGAGATCAATTCACATTTGTATGTTTCGCCACGATCGCCAAACATTTTCAGAGCATCTGTCTTTGCGATGCTTTTTCTGACTACCTCTTCTTTCTTTGCAACCAGTTCCAACATTTTAGCTTCAATGGCTGGAAGGTCGCTTTCTTTAATCACAGCTTCACCCGGATCCACATCATAGTAGAATCCGTTCTCGATAGCCGGTCCGATACCAAACTGGATACCCGGATAAAGTTCCTGCAAAGCTTCCGCCAGCAAGTGTGCACTTGTATGCCAAAACGCATGTTTACCTTCTTCATCATCCCATTTATAAAGAACAAAATTAGCATCTTCATTAATAGGACGTCCTAAATCATAAGTCTCGCCGTTCACTCCACATGCCAGCACTTCCTGTGCCAGACGCGAACTGATACTTTCAGCAATCTGTAAACCGTTCACTCCTTCGTTATACTCACGAACGGAGCCATCGGGAAATGTTATCTTTATCATAATATGATGATGTTATATTTTCATAATTTGAACGCAAAAGTAACTAAATCTTTTGAGTTTTCTATTTTTTATCAAAAAAATGTTATTCCGATTGATCCGTAAAACGTTTGATAACATTATAAGCAGAAACAATCCCCAACTCACCGGCTTTACTCAAATCTGAAATACCTAGTTTATTATTTCCTAAGAAAATATGAGTCAGTCCACGATTGAAGTAAGCGTCTGCAAAATCTGGATTCAGCTCGATCGCCTTATCATAGTCGACAATTGCAGCCCGGTAATCTTTCAACATGGCAGAAACATTGGCACGATTATAATATGCATATACAAAGTCCGGAGCCAGATTTATCACCTTATCCAAATCTTTTCTCACCACCTCATAATCTACTGCGGTAATCTCTTTACGCTTATTATCGCCAGGAACAACATCTGTTTCGACAGCTTGTTCCGCTTTCTGATATTCCAACTGTTTACAACGAATCAATGCACGCATAAAATATGCCGGGAAGAAATCACCATCCAGCAAGATGGTCTGAGTCAAATCAGAAACTGCACTCGAGAAGTCCTGCACCAAATAAAAATCAATTGCACGGGCAAAACGTTTTGAGGCATTCTTTTCATCTTCCACAATAGCCGATGTATGTGTATCAATCAAGGCAAAATGCACTTTCACCTGTTCTTCCGTCAACGGAGCTTCCATATTCGTGATGCGAAGACGTTTCGGAAGTATACCTGTACGGTTTAAATCCTCAATATATTTGTGGAAGTTCACCGAACGCTTCACGTCACTCATCTTCTCATAATAAGTCAAAGCGAACATCGGTTCCATCGTTATATTTACGTTCTTATCCTGCACACGTCCACGATAATCACTTGTATAGCGTTGTTCAGCTTCGGAATCATCGGCAATCACTATCTTACGATAGTTATTCATATTCTTATCTGATTTCTTACGGGTCTTCTCTCCGCCTTCCTCTTCGTTTTCCTTATCCTTATTCTGTGCTACATCTTTATTCGTCACACCGTTCTGCTTATCTATTTGAGCTTTCATGACTTTAAACTCGTCCTGCTCCGCTCCTTTCTTGTCGCCAATCTTTCTGCGAGCTTCCGAACGCTGGTAATATCCGGCAAGGAAGTTCGGATACTGGTTGATAACAGTTGTGTAATCTTGTATTGCCCCGCGATAATCACCCGTTTGGGCACGTAGCAATCCACGGTTAAAGACAGCCATCATATTATCCGGCTCCATCTTGATGACAAAGTCAAAATCTTCAATAGCCCGGTTGTCATCTCCTACCCGAGCACGCAACAAACCACGGTTATAATGACCGATAAAGTTATTCGGATCAATATCCAACGCCAGATCATAATCGCTCATAGCGCCTCTCAAATTATTCTGATGAAAGCGTGCCAATGCACGGTTTATATAATTTCCCGCATTCTTAGCGCTCAAAGGAATAGCACGGTTGAAATCCGCTTCAGCTTCCGCATACTTAGCCTGCTGTAATTTAACGATCGCTCTTGCAGACCATGCGTCCGGATCATATTTATCCAGTTCAAGAGCCTTATTGAAGTCGTTCAAGGCAGCAATCGTATCTTTCTGTTGCAAGGACACTTCCCCCCTCATCAAATAAGCGCGGGTATAACGCGGAGATACTTTCAGCAAACTTTCCAAATCCTCTTTCGCAGCATCATAATCTTTCTTCTGGATATGAGATAATGTCAGATTATGCCATAAGGTAATATTCTCCGGATCATAATGCAATGCTTTCTTGTAATCTTCAATCGCTCCATCAAATTTACTCTGACGAATCCTTGCCAAACCACGAATCTGATAAGCACCCACCACAAACGGATTGCGTTGGATAGCTGCATCACAGTCTGTTTCAGCACCCTGGAAATCCTCCAGGTTTAGTTTTGCCAATGCCCTGAAGAAATAGGGCTCATACAGATAAGGTTTAGCGTTAATAACCTGGTTAAAGTACTGAATAGAAAGTACATAGTCCTCAAAATAAAGAGCGTTTCGGGCAATAGTCATCACCCGATCCGTATTTATCTGAGCACACACCAGCGTTGGGAACAGTAATAAAACTGTTAAGATTCTTTTTACCATTGATATTTTATGCTTGTAAACGAAGCAAAAATAATGCTTTTCGCTTACTTAACAGGGATATAAACGTTTTTTATCTTTATTTCACCTGTTTCATCTTATAAGAACTGCGTGCTTTTCCCTTCAACATCGTATTCAGCTTTCCTTTAATCATCTGCTTACGAAGCGGTGAGATATGGTCGATAAACATCTTACCATCCAAATGATCGAATTCATGCTGCATCACCCGAGCCAGATAACCCTCCACCTCTTCTTCATGCTCCACAAAATTCTCGTCCATATATTTCACGCGAATTTTATCACCTCTTTTCACTGTTTCATGAATACCAGGAAGACTGAGACAGCCCTCTTCCATGTTCACTTCTTCGCCCCCGACTTCCAGAATGTGGGGATTGATATAAGCCTTATTGAAGTCTTTAAATTCAGGATACTCCTCCGAAAGCGGATCCAACGTAATAGTAACCACGCGAATAGGCAAACCAATCTGTGGAGCAGCCAGTCCTACGCCATCGGCGTGTACCATTGTTTCAAACATGTTTTCAATCAACTCTTTCAGGTTCGGATAATCCGGTGTTATGTCCTCTGCAACCTTTCTCAATACAGGCTGACCATATACATAAATAGGTAAAATCATATTCTTATACTCTACTAAAAATTAAGTTATTCAATATCTTCTATTAAAAACGTTTACTCTCCAAATATGTTTGCAAAATAATAGTAGCACTTATCTCATCCACCAATGCTTTATTTTGGCGGTCCTTTTTCTTCAGACCGGCCTCCAACATGGTACGATGCGCAAGAACAGAAGTGAACCGTTCGTCCACATACTCGACCGGAAGGTCCGGATAGCGCTTCTTCAGCGAACGAACAAAAGGTTCTATATTCTTCATATTCTCCGAAACCTCATTATTCATCTGCTTTGGCAATCCAATAATAATCCGCTCCACCGGTTCTTTAACCATATATTCACCGATAAAGTTCAGAAGTTCATGCGTAGGCACTGTTGTCAATCCGTTCGCGATCAACTGCATAGTATCGCTCACAGCTATCCCAGTACGCTTTCTTCCATAATCTATTGCTACTATTCTGCTCATGGGGTACAAAAATACAAAAAAGACGCTTCCTGTGAAAGGAAACGTCTCTTTTATTCTATTATTTAAAATGTATATTATTCTTCAACAATAGCTACACGGCTTAACTTAGCATCATCATAGAACATGTTGCCTACGCCACCCTTGTAATCAACTTTCAACTGAGAAGCAGGAACACCGAATTCATTAACCATCAAGTCACGAACTGCTTCAGCTCTCTTCTTACTCAATTTCATGTTATATTCAGCAGAACCAGTACCTTTATCAGCATAACCTGTTACAGTAAATACTTTATCAGTTGCTTTGATACCTTTAGCCATAGCTTCGATATTCATATACTCTCTCTTGCTGATGTTGCTCTTTCCGATATTAAATACAACAACATAACGTGGAATGAAACCAGCTTCTTTCTTAACAATCACTTCCGGTTTTTTGTTACGTGCTTCAACCAAGTCACGTTTCAAAGATTCGTTTTCACCCTTCAGAGCGTTTACTCTGTCTCTCATGTCGTTCAACTGGCTTTCCGGAACCATCGGTACAGTAGGAACAGCATCCCAACCACGTTTCTTGAACTTGTAAGTAACACCTACAGTCAGACCAGCCAATCCTTCAGGACCTGAGTTACCAAATGCGCCTTTCATCAAAAGTCCGCGCAATTCAACGTTAAGATCCAAAGCTGAAGACAGACGGAAGCGGTTGATCAAACCGGCATTGATACCCAGTTCATCATAACCCGGGCCTTTACCTGTGTGTACGAATCCAGCACCTACATAAGGAATGAATGAGTACAGACGATCTTCTTTATAACCACAGAACATATTGGTAAGGTTCAACAATACGTCTCCGTGAAGGTTAACAACATTCCATTTTTCTTTGTAGTAACCATTAGAGTACTGTCCTCCGTCTACAAGCGGACCGTTAGCATAAGGAGTAGCACCTTTAGCCTGAAGACCGTTGTAAGCCACGCGTAATCCGATACCTGGAGTAAACCACTTACCTACAGCAATGTCAAGTGCCGGAGCAAGACGTTTTCCGAAATCGGCTTTACCATCATTGTCGCCAAAATACATTTGTGCGCCAACGCCACCACTAATAAACCAGTTAGCACCAAAGCGGTTAGTTTCCACTCTATAACTCTTTGCTGCATTTTCTTTTTCTTGTGCAGGCAAACATACAGATGCTGCTGCCAATAAAATAAACAATAAACCCTTTTTCATCTCAATTTATTTTAGTAAATAATATATTTCAATTGTCTTACAGGATAGATACACAACCCAAATGTTCTACACCTGACTAAGAGACAATAAACGTCATTCTTCTTTCTAAATTTGGTGCAAATATAGATATTTAATATAACACAAACAAAAAAACACGTAAATTTTCATTCATTCATAGATTTTTATAGAGCGATAAAAGTCTTAGATAACTCCAGAAGGCATCTGAAAGGGTTTGTGACAAAAGAATTAAAACAAAAAAATAGTCAATGATAAATGATATCACTGACTATTTCTCTTCTTTGTCTATATACTTTGTTAATATACCAGTTTTACATTGTCAACCCATAATGTATTTCCCGGAGAACCGATATAAGCTCCTCCATGACTGGATGTAAATTGAATATACATATGAGTCGGAACATCATTTTCATCTCCCCAGGCCACTTCGTGGATAGGTACGCTTTCACCCTTGCTGTTCACCGTATAACTTTCGGTTGCTTGCAGACGCATCATGTGCGCCTTGTATTCCGGACGATTCGTTATATCACCATACATAATCTCATAAGTTACATTATTTTTCCAGTCCGTAGAGTGATAATAATAAGTCACCATTGTCCCTATCCGTTTCGCATACACATTTCCATTGGCATCTTCCCAACGTTTTTGCAGTAACAGGATAGCTGCCGGATAATCTTTTCCGGGCACATCCGTAATCTTACTGAAACCGGTAGCACGAATACGATTCTCCCGGTCAGACATCTTCACCTTGTAATCAAACTGAAGAGCAACCGGTTTTTTTGTAAACGGAATACCCGTCTGCAACATTTTCTGCGGATTTTTAGTGCCCTTAATCGGCTCATGCACCGAACCGGTAAAGATAGACCCTGCCGCCAACACTGTAATATTAACCAATCCCAGCACTTTCACACTTTCCATGCGTGTATCCAAACGGGCACAGTATCCATCTCCCCGCTTCTCCGGAAAGACCGAAGTATTAGTTTTCGTAATACCGGCCACTTTCGCCATCACATTCGAAGTAGCCCAAGGCGAACCACCCATATTCTTATAAACCTGATCCCCCTTGATCACCGACGTCGGCCCTATCGCATATACATTCTTAGTATTCCCGCCAATAATGCTCGACTCCTTTATCTGACGGTCCACCCATTGATTCATGTCCCCGAAAGGAACTACCTCAACTTTATGTTGCGCCATCAAAGACAAGGAAGAAATAAATGCAACGAAACCTGTCATCAACAGGCGATGAATGCTTTTCTGAATCATCAATACTTTTCCTTTCTTTTTCTTCTTATAATTTATAATCCCATTGTTTCAAAGCAAAATCCCAGTTCTTTTCTACCAATTGAATCGTACGGTCGTCATATTTATATTTATTCTTCTTATATCCCTTCTTTCCGCCCACGTATTTTTCTATATCGCTACGTGCTTCAGCAAATCCGGGGATAGAAAGAGACTTATAAATAGTTTCCGTCATGCCCATCGCATCCGCTTCGAAATCTTCAAATTTCACTTCCATCAGATTACCTTCCGGAATAAACTTCTTATCCGATTCATACTTATGATAAAGCTTTGCATAGATAGAAAGGATATTTTCCTCCAATTGTTCATTGCTAACATCCTGCAATTTCAACGGCTGAATCGTATTTGTAAAGAAACTGCGTGTAGATTCGAATACAGTATACGGGTTACGCACCAGGTAGATAAACTTAGCATTCGGGAACATTTTCACCAATTCCTTCACCCTTCCGGTATGCGGAGGGTTCTTACTAAGGAATTGAGTACCGTGAGTATTCCACAAAGAAATCTTAATCAATTTAGTGAACACCTCTTCAAACACCTTCAATTCAGCATCCGTTATGTCATCAAACAAAAGATATTTATCAGCGTACTCCTGCTGATACTTCGGCAGAAACCAGAAATTATAATAGGTATAAGGCATCATGTTCGACAAAGCAAACTCCTCTTCCTGGGGAAGATCCACTGCCAGTTCCATATTATCTGTCGGACGCTTATCCGGCATCAGCCAACTCATATTCTTTTTGAAGAAAGGTTGTCCCCACATCATCAGATGAGGGAATACAGTCTGATAAGTAGTATTATACCCAAAATGCTTATCACAAGAGAATACATTATGTACAAACGTAGTTCCGCTTCGCCAGTGTCCCAGAATGAATACCGGGTCATGCTCCAACGGCTGATTAGCGAGCAGTTTCTCGTAACGCTTGTCCTGCAATGACGCCAATGGAGAAAGCAATCGACACACAGCCTTGGTCAATCGATATTTCCCCTTGTAGGCTGCATCAATTTCACGACCGGCAGTAATAGCCTTGAATGTCTTCCAGTCGGCACCTACCAATGTATTAATCGGAAGTTTATTAAATTCGAGTAATCCCACTTTATGAATTAAAAATTAAAAATCGAAAATTAGAAATGACAGTAAAGCCATCATTTCCAACTTCCAAATTATTGTTTAACAATCTATTTTATTAGTCGTACGGCCAAGCCCTGGCGTTCCAACTCCTTCACTGCTTTTTCTACCGCTTCATAATGCTCCGGAGCAATTCCCAGCTTCGTCATATCCAATACCGGCACATCTTCCGTGTCGCTCATATCTTTCATTTCCACCCGGTCAATAATCATACCTACCGCAGAAGTATTATTGGTGATCGGATCGATCAAGATAAAGGAACCGCACGATTTATTTCTCTTATAAGGATCAAAGAACAGCTCTTTAGCCGTAGTCAATACCACGCGGGCAATCTGATTCAATTGCAAAGGCAAAGTCTCTTTGGTCAACTGACCATTCTCCAGAGACAGATGTTCCATTGTATTCACATCCACCTTATACTTTATTGTATCGATGCGCGTACGGCTCAAATTGGTAGTCTGTTTAATAAAGAACGATTTATTAATATCCATCGGTTCTTCATCCATCCAAACCATCATCGCTTCAAAGTTACGATCCACAGTCGGCAGATTGTCAGGATGCACCAACATTTCACCACGTGACACGTCGATTTCATCTTCCAGCGTCAATGTCACAGACTGCGGTGGGAAAGCATAATCCAACTCTCCGTCATAAGTCACGATACTCTTCACCTTAGATGTTTTTCCGGAAGGAAGTGCCATCACTGTATCGCCTTTGCGAACAATACCCGACGCCACTTTACCGCAGAATCCTCTGAAGTCCAAATTCGGACGAAGCACATACTGAACCGGGAAACGGAAATCCGTAAAGTTGTGGTCATTGTCGATATGAACCGTTTCAAGGAAATCAAGTAAAGAAATCCCCTTATACCACGGAGTACGTTCTGACTTATCCACCACATTATCCCCATCCAATGCAGAAAGAGGAATACAGTTTACGTCCGGAATACCCAGCGGAGTAACAAACTTCTTATAGTCAGCCACAATCTCATTAAAACGCTTTTCCGAGAAGTCCACCAAGTCCATCTTGTTGACAGCCAATACCACATGCTTGATCCCCAGCAAAGACACCAGAAAAGTGTGACGACGAGTCTGGGTAATCACTCCCGTGCGGGCATCCACCAAGATGATAGCCAGGTTCGCCGTAGATCCGCCGGTAATCATGTTACGGGTGTACTGTTCGTGTCCCGGAGTATCCGCGATGATAAACTTACGTCCATTAGTAGAAAAATAGCGATAAGCCACATCAATTGTAATTCCCTGTTCACGTTCAGCCTTCAAACCATCCAGCAATAACGCATAGTCGATATGCTCACCTGCATTTCCTACACGCTTACTATCACGTTCCAGTGCATCCAGTTGATCTTCATACAATTTCTTACTGTCAAACAACAAGCGTCCGATCAATGTTGATTTTCCGTCATCCACCGAACCCGCCGTCAACAGTCTCAATAAGTCTTTCTGTTCATCCTTGTCCAGAAAAGCTTTTATATCTAATTTATTATCTGCCATTACTAGTTACAATTAAAAGTATCCTTCACGTTTCTTTTGTTCCATACTACCCTCCTGGTCAAAGTCAATCACACGGGTAGTACGTTCACTCTTGGTGGTAGTCATCATTTCCTCCACAATTTCTTCGATTGTAGCAGCTCCACTTTCCACTGCCCCAGTCAGAGGCCAGCAGCCCAACGTACGGAAACGCACCATCTTCATTTCAATCTGATCCCGGTACTTTTCAGGCAAACGCTCATCATCTGCCATAATAATATTACCATCCAAATTAATCACCGGACGTTCCTTAGCATAATAAAGCGGAACAATCGGAATATTCTCCAGACGAATATACTGCCAGATATCCAACTCTGTCCAGTTACTAATCGGGAATACACGGATACTTTCCCCTTTGTGCACACGGGCATTATAAATATCCCACAATTCAGGACGCTGATTTTTCGGATCCCATTGATGAAATTTATCCCGGAAAGAGAAAATACGTTCCTTCGCGCGTGACTTTTCCTCATCACGGCGAGCCCCACCAAATGCAGCATCAAACTTATATTTATCCAGCGCATGAAGCAATGCCTGCGTCTTCATCAAGTCTGTATGCACTTTACTTCCATGCGTAAAAGGTCCTACCCCTGCATGAAAAGCCTCCATATTACTTTCCACGATCAGATTCCATCCGTACTTCTTCGCATATTCATCACGGAACTGAATCATCTCCTTGAATTTCCATTTCGAGTCGATGTGCATCAATGGGAATGGCACTTTACCCGGATAAAACGCTTTTTCAGCCAAGCGTACCATCACCGAAGAATCCTTTCCGATACTGTAAAGCATCACCGGATTCTCAAATTCCGCCGCCACCTCGCGGATGATATGAATAGACTCGGCTTCGAGTTCCTTCAAGTGGCTTAATTTATATTCTTCCATTATTTTTAAAATTATGAATTACGAATTATGAATTTGCTGATAACCGCATACTAATTCTTCATCCCTAATTCCTCATTCTTCATTTTATACTCTTCACTTTTGGCAAAACAAGCTCCAACAAACGGTTCACCGATTCCTCCAAAGTCAATTTGGAAGTATCCAGTGACAAAGCCGGATGTTCCGGAACCTCGAATGGTGCGGAAATTCCTGTAAAATTCTGAATCTCCCCTTTCCGTGCCTTCGCATATAAGCCTTTCACATCACGTTTCTCACACTCCTCCAGCGGAGTGCTAACGAAAACTTCCAGAAAATCATCCTTACCGATAATATTCGCAGCCATTTCGCGAATATCATTATTAGGGCTGATAAATGCAGCAATCGTAATGATGCCACTATCCAAAAACAGCTTAGACACTTCAGCTATACGACGAATATTTTCCACCCGGTCCGTTTCGGAGAATCCCAGGTTATTATTAATTCCACTACGGATATTATCCCCATCCAAGATACGGCAAAGCAATCCACGTTTATGGAGTTCACGCTCCAATGCAATAGCAATCGTGCTCTTTCCGGAGCCGCTCAATCCTGTAAACCAGATCATCACACTGTGTTGCCCTAAAAGTTCTTCTTTATCCTGCCGCGTCATCATGCGGTCAAATATCGGATATATATGGTTCTTTTCTTCCATTTACAGATTTATTTATTAAAAGTTCCAGATCAATGGGATCAGGATAATAGATATTAAGAAAGTTATAATATTAAGCGGCAAACCGATACGTACAAAATCCGTAAACTTATAGTTACCGATACCTTGCACAATCAGATTCGTTTGATAACCGATAGGCGTTGAGAAACTGGCAGACGCAGCCATACAAATCACCACAAAGAAGGGCGTCGGACTTACTCCCAATTGTGAAGCAATCGACAATGCCAGCGGGAAAGCCAAGGCAGCCGCAGCATTATTCGTTATCAGTTCCGTAAACAGATTCGTAATGATAAACAACATCGCGAGCAACACGTGCGGACCATAATCATCACTCAATCCGATAATAAACTTCGCAACGCTATCTGCCACGCCGGAATTCACCATTGCCTTACTGATAGCAAACGCACAGGCAATCGTAATCAATATATCCCACGAAATATATTTAGTGTATTTACGGGCAGGGAACAGATTTGTCCATGCCATAATAATAGTAGTGATAGACACAAAGAAAAACATATCCAACTTGATATCCGGAAACATCTCCTTTGTTATCGGAAGCTCACCCACCGTTGCACCCACAATCATCAGAACCAATAACAGCAAAGCAAACCAACGTTTTTTCTTTCCGGTAGTATCCGGTTCATTTCCATTCGTCAACAAGACAAACACAGAAGACTCACCCCACGTAGGAATAAAAGTATCATCAGCCATCACCACCAGCGTATCTCCTTCGTGAAGTACCACATCCTCCAGATTCGACACAAAACGTTGTCCGTTACGTGTTTTAATCTCTTTTACCTCCGCACCGTAATGACGTTGGAAATTAAAATCCTTCAGTTTTTTATTGATACCGGGAAAACGAGCCCCCAAAACAGCCTCTACCCGATGCAACTTCTCCCCCTCTTCTACTTCTTCATCCGGCACAGCCGTGTCCGGACGCGCATCCGGCAAAAGACGCTTGGAAAAAAGAAATATATAAATAATTCCGGCAATAGCGATGAATATTCCCACCTTTCCGAGTTCGAACATAGAAAAGCCCTCAAATCCGGCCTCCAATATCATTCCATGCACCACCAAATTAGTAGAAGTACCGATCAACGTACAGATACCTCCCAAAATAGTCACATAAGAAAGAGGAATCAGGAACTTCGTAGCCGGGAGATTCACCGATTTAGCCCAATGCTTGATAATCGGGGCAAAAATAACCACGACAGGCGTATTATTCAGAAAGGCAGAAATAAAAGCCACCGAAGGCAAGATACGCAACTGTGCTTTAAACACCGTTGTCTTTCCCTGCGGAAGCAACTTCTTAATCACTTGTCCCAGTGTACCCGACTGACGAATACCTTCACTCACCAAAAACAGCAGAGCAACGGTAATCATCCCTTTATTACTAAACCCTTCCAGCATCTCCTTAGGAGTCAGAATGCCGGCACACAGAAACAAAACCACTACCGAAAAAAGTATCATGCCCGGACGCATCTTGTCTGCTACCAAAGCCGCTACCATTCCTAATAGGGATAATAGTACAAATACAATTTCAAATGTCATATAAACATTATTTAGTGTTCTCTTTTTGGCTCAACAACAAACCACGGATTCAATAAATCCTCCTTGTTATATCGTAGAGGTTCTTCCTTTCCAGCCTGATATACTTCCATCCCTGCGGCACGGGCTATCGCATGCCCTGCAGCCGTATCCCACTCCATCGTCGGAGCGAAACGCGGATATACATCAGCCTTTCCTTCAGCAACCAGACAGATTTTAATAGAACTTCCACTCGAAATCAACTCCACACTGCCGTGTTTCTTCTTTAAATCTGCAATATATGATTCTGTTTCAGGCGACAGGTGCGAACGTGAAGCAACCACAATCAGATGATCGTGCACTTCCTTCAAAGGTAACCGTTCCGATTTTCTGATCAGTTCTTCCAATGCCACGCCGTCACCTTCCAAACCGACAATACCGGAACATTTATAAGCCCCTGCACCTTCAATCCCGAAATAAAGTTCTTTTTTCACAGGCACATAAATAACACCGAACACAGGCACAGAGTTCTGCACCAAAGCGATATTTACCGTAAATTCTCCATTACGCTTGATAAACTCCTTCGTTCCATCCAGCGGATCTACAATCCATAAAGTATCCCACTCACGTCGAGTCTCATACCCTAAATGCTTCCCTTCTTCACTAAGAACAGGAAAAGGAGTATCATTCAGAATAGTCACAATTGCTTCATGCGCTTTTCTGTCTGCTATAGTTAGCGGAGAGTTATCAGCCTTCCTTTCTATTTCAAAGTCCGATGCCGGATCATTATAAATAGAAAGAATCTTTTCACCTGCTTTTAAAGCCGCGTCGATAGCAGCCATTACATATTTTTGTTCCATTCAATCTCTAAATTAATGCCCTATTCACATTCAGGCAATACATTCTCCAAATTAAGAATTGACAAAAGTAAAAACTTTCTTTGCTATAAAAGTTTCCCTCCTATCATTTATAACTTCTTTTAGTAGAATGATAAAAATATCTAAACGAAGAAGTCACTCATTTTCAATAAAAAAGCAGTAACTTCCCAGTTACCGCCTTCTTATTCGGAAAAAAACGTTCGTTTTTTCCAATATATATTACCAAAAAGAAATCAATATACGCGATACAGCAACCAAGCACCCTGGAAATCCGAACGGTTCGGATATTTAGCCTTGAATGCGTCGCGAGCTTCAGCAGCAGCAGCCTTATCAGCAAATGAATTCACGATAACGCGATACATTGCCTTGTCAGCATTAAATGCAATCGTAGAGTGATATCCTTGTCCATCCAACCAATCTTTCAGGCCTTCAGCATTCGCTTTCACACCAAAGCTACCTGCTACGATGCTATAATCTTTCAACCCTTCGTTGCCGGAAACCACTGTAACCTTTTCCTGACGGACGCCGGATGTATCTGCTACTTTAGTAGTTGTCACAGGAGCTGCAACCACCGGAGTTACTTCTACCGGAGCTTCCACCTGCGGTTCTGCCAATTCTTGTTGTTTCGCTTTTTCGTAAGCTTTCTTATAGGCACTTTCGCTGGATTTACAAGATGCAAATGCTAGCACCAAGCATACTCCCATTCCTAATACGACTAATTTTTTCATAATCCTATACTCTGTTTTAATTAATAATTCAATATTTTCGTCTATTACATTTAGTTTCGGGCAACAAAATAATAGAAATTTTATCATCCGGCAAAGAAATCCGTCAAAAAAACATCTATTCCGGCTTTTTCTTATACGAAATAGTACCCGTTGCCTGATAAGTAGGCATCAAAAGCACCTCCGCAATCTGAATATGCGCAGGAGCCGACGCGGCAAAATAAACTGTTTCCGCAATGTCATCTCCCGTCAATGGACGAATCCCTTTATAAAAATTATCGGCAGCTTCCTTATCTCCCCGATAACGCACCACTGTAAAGTTTGTCTCCACCATTCCCGGTTTGATGTTCGTCACTCTCAACGGAGTATCCACCAAATCGATCCGGAGTCCGTCCGAAAGAGCCTTCACGGCAGCTTTCGTTGCGCAATACACACTCCCACCCGGATAAGCGGCATCACCGGCAATAGATCCAATATTAATAATATGTCCGCGCCCGCGTTCTACCATACCGGGAACCACCAAACGCGTCATTGCCAGCAACCCTCTTATATTCGTATCGATCATGATATCCCATTCATCCAGGTTACCCTCGAACTCCTTATCCACACCGATCACCAGTCCGGCGTTGTTCACCAACACATCAATCGCCTTCCATTCTTCGGGCAATGATTCCAAAGAGGCGGCAGCCAGCTTCCGGTCGCGCACATCAAAGGGCAATATATAAACCCGTACACCATGCGTCGCTTCCAGTTCGGCTTTCAGTTCTTCCAGTTTCAAAACGGTACGGGCATTCAGAATCAGATTCCATCCCTCCTTCGCAAATTTACGGGCACAACCTTCGCCAATTCCGCTACTGGCACCGGTTATAAAAACAATCTTAGCTTCCATTATGTTTTGATTTACAATATTCGAAAACAAAAGTACGCCTTAACCTTCAAAGGTTAGCTACGAAAGTCAGTTAAATAAGATTAAACCATAAAAGAAAAAAAGAATTATAAAACGTAGCAAAAAATTTCAGTTTTCACGAACAACCTTTCCATAAAAATGTTATATTTGTTGTATCATAATCATTTTAAACATTATACATTATGAAAGGATTGAATGTTTTAGCAGCTTTTCTGGGTGGTGCAGCCGTAGGCGCAGCCCTTGGTATTTTATTTGCTCCTGAAAAAGGAGAAGACACCCGTCACAAAATCGCAGAGATTCTTCGTAAAAAGGGAATCAAGCTGAATCGCAGCGAAATGGAAACTCTCGTTGATGAGATTGCTGCGGAGATGAAAGGAGAAATAGCAGAATAAGTGAGTAATCAAAGACAAAAAACAGAGCGACCATGTTTGCAGACGATAAAAGTATTGAGAATTTTCAGCAGTTGTTTTTCGAGTTCAAGAAATATCTGGAGCTTCAAAAAGAATATACCAAATTAGAATTGACGGAGAAGTTAACCATACTTTTTTCCACGTTAATTATGATATTAATACTTATTATCCTTGGCATGGTTGCCCTGTTTTATCTGCTTTTTGCTCTTGCTTATATATTGGAGCCTTTAGTGGGCGGCCTGATGTCGAGTTTCGCCATCATTGCAGGCATCAATGTTGTTCTCATCGCCCTGGTTATTATTTTCCGCAAGCAGCTCATCATATCTCCGATGGTGAACTTCCTCGCTAATTTATTTTTAACTGATTCAAATAAATAAATTATGAATGCGCAGACCCCGCAGAAATTTACATTAGAAGAGATTGCCGAACGTAAGAAGAAGCTTTTAAATGAGATTCATGCTCAAAAAAAAGCTATGACAGCTACTACACGCGAAATATTTGCCCCACTTACTCCGGCAACCAACAAGGCGGATGCAATCATGCGTTCGTTCAATACTGGTATGGCTATATTCGATGGTGTGGTGCTGGGAATCAAAATTATGCGGAAGGTGCGGGCGTATTTTAGAAATTTGAAATAAAAAAACATTTAATCAATCGCTTGATTAGATACTTTCAAATCATCTACGATTTGCTGTAGCACATCTTTTAACTTCGGCAAATCATGTTTTATCACGTCATAAACAATTTCAGCATCTAAATCAAAATAATGATGTGCGATTATATCCCTCATTCCCATTACTCCTTTCCAATCCATCCCTGGATAGAAAGATAATCACTTTTTATCTGTTAATTTATCAACACCTTTCACTCCTTCACCTATAGCTATTAATAACATACAAGTACTCTCCAATCTTTCCATCCCAAACGGAGTCAATAAATAAAAAGAAGGAGAGGTAATAGTTTCCGAGTTCGCTAATATCCTTTCCACCGTTTGGAGAATTTTCTTTAGCAATGATTCTATTATCTGACTTTTACACATAAATTCCATCTTTATTGATACACCCTCTCAATAATTCATCCATATTATTCCGCAACCGAACCACATCAACAGGGCATTTCAATAGTTTTTCCAATTCTTCTTTAATATGAACTAAAGTAAAGATAGAAGGTCTTTCAATTTCAACACAAATATCGACATCACTACCCTCACGTTGTTCACCACGAGCAACGGAGCCAAATATCCCCATGCGAGAAATACCATATTTAGCAGAATTCTTTCGCATATACTCACGAAGCAAGGATAAATATTCTACAGTAGTCAACATAATAAATTGCTTTTTATCTATACCACAAAGAAATGCATTTTCTTTCAAAAATACAATAGATAATCAATAAAAAATATCCTAATCCTTTCTATAATACAAAACTAGAAATCTGAATATTATTTTTAATCAACAAGCATACTATTAAAAAACAATATATCAACGATCTTCACAGACAGTTGATATATTTAGAATACATATCAGCATTTTGCTAATATGAGGGGGACAGATCAGGAATATACCGCTGTATTTTTCCCAACCTGCAAAATGTAGGGGATTCATGTGTGTAGCATGAAATTAGGGACCTACATGTATCGTTATTATTATAAGCTAATAATCTTCAGGAGCTATTTTTAGAAAATAGCTAGTTGCTCTGCACAAATCAGCAACCAATCTCATTTAATTGCCATTATCCTTTCAATAATGCCAACACAAACTGTGGTACTTTCCATGCCATCTTCTCTAATTTAGTCAGAGTAGGCCATAGACCGTGAGAGGAGTACACTCTAATGTCTTCTCCCCACATCTTCTTACGCTTAGCACTATCGGTAGAAAGTCCGCCCATGCGCATACGTACAATATATTCTTTCAAATAAGTCACAGAAAGCCCGCCTGTCATCAAATAACGTACTAGCAATTCACTATCTGCAGCAATCTTATAGCTCTCATTATAAAGACCTAATCTCATCATTACTTCACGACGAATATAACAAGTGGGATGTAATGGAAGCCAGCCATGACGTACCTTCCACAAACGATAATCACCGCCAATCCAGTTACGTACTACTTTGTCTGTATTATCAGGATTTACAAAAAGTCCATCACCGTACAGAAAATCTGCTCGAGTAGTCTTCATGTGCCTTACAATGCGGCTTATGACCCCATTATCATAGAAGAAATCATCCGAATGTAGCAATCCGATTACATCACCTGTAGCCACACGAATTCCCTTATTGATGGCTTCATACATTCCATGATCGAGCTCCGAGATAATAGTTGAGATACGACCTTCATATTCTCTAATAATCTCTAACGAACCATCCGTGCTCGCTCCATCTACAACAATAAACTCTATGTTATTATAGTCCTGCGCCAAGACACTCTCTATGGCACCACGAATCGTCGCCGCACGATTAAAGCACGACGTTATTATAGATACTTTCATAAAATTTTATTATACATCAAAGACCTTACACATATCAAAAGATCATAGGAATTTCTCTTTCAAATACGTCTTTATCATTTCTTCATTCCACCCGCATTGCTTCTTCAGTTCATACACCTTTGCATCCACCAGCATTCTGTACCAAAAGCCTTGTAAGATGTGCCAGATGAAACCTTCTTTTCCATCAAGAAAACCGCCTTTCAAAATATAACGGATAGTAAAGTTAACAAAAGGTCGTATGAAAAGAGGTGACTTAATGTATTTCATTTTTAGCCAACGTTTGCGTTGCTCCTCCGTCCCAAAAAGTTTAGGAACTACTTCCTGTGCTTTAGCATCCATAGCATACTCCATCATCAGCATATCAGCCATTTCACGAGTTGCATACCCGTTATGCTTTTCCGTCCACCAAGTCAAATTATTAAGATTAGCATCCACCTGATTACCTTCATTCACAGTAATCGCTTTACCATCAAAGAGGCGGATATGCTCATCCATCCATCGATTTTCACAATCACCATGTCCCTTACGAAACACCTTTAAGTGATATGATGGATACCATCCTCCATGTAACAACGGACGCCCCATGAAGTCTATACGTTTGCGCACATAAACGCCATTTACATCCATATCACACTGGGCCAATGTTCTCTTCATTGAATCACCTAAGTTGCCTTCTAAAAACTCATCAGCATCAATGCGCCAAATCCATTCCGACTGAATATCACACTCATACACCCCGTAGTTAAACTGTGTAGCATAGTTTTTCCAAGGATTCCGATATACCCGAGCCCCCATACTTTCAGCTAATTCACATGTATTATCTGTACTCAGTGAGTCTACAACAATCACCTCGTCACATATCCCTTCTAGCGAACGTATGCAACGTACAATATGCTTTGCCTCATTTTTTGTTAATATAATAGCGGCAATAGAATTATTCATAATTTAAAACTCTTTTTCTTATAAACTTTGCCGGATTCCCACCAACAACAGTCCATGACTCTACATCCTTAACCACTACTGCACGAGCCGCACAAACAGCACCCTCACCAATAGTAACTCCTTGCCCAATAAAAGCCTCTGCACACACCCAAGCCCTATCTTCAATCACAATAGAAGCGTCGGTTTGATGATGATATGGATCTGATATATCGTGCCCTGCCGTGCAAAGGAAAGCCCGTTGACTAACTGTAGCATTACGTCCAATACGTACCAATACTGTATTGTAGCAATCTACCCCCTCTGCCAAGCAAGCATAATCATCCATTATTAACAGCCACGGCTGAAACACGTGGGCGGTAGCATACACCATCGCTGTAGGTGCGATCTTTGCGCCAAATGCACGAAGCAACATACGTTTCCATCCCATTGCCATAGAGCGAGGAAACGGACGGGCAAAACAAGTCCAAACCATACTCCATACCAATCTGCGAAATTTATTCCCCTTAGAATATGGAGTTTTAAATTCCATCAAATCCTTTTTCATAAAATTGATTTATACATTTCCACAAATTCCTCTGCCACCTTATGTGCCGAATACTTCTCCTCTACCAGTTTACGACCATTACGTCCCATCTTCTCCAACTCATTTTCAGTAAGCGATAAAAAGTTACGAAGTGCTTGTACGGTTGCCTCTGTACCAACTTCCGTCCACCAGCCACACTGCCGACTCTCTAACTCACTCCATGGTGTACCCATTGTTGTTACCACAGGTGTACCACTAGCTAATGCCTCTGCCACCACAATACCAAAATTCTCGCTATGTGTAGGTAATATAAAAAGATCCGCTTGACGGAATAGTTCCCATTTACTATTGCCATATACACCACCTTCAAAGATGACTAGTTTCGATATACCAAGACGTACTGTTAATTGCTTTAGCTCATCAATGTAGATATCATCTCCTTCACCAGCAATACGTATCACATACCCTTCCATTTGTTCCTTCAATTGAGCAACTGCCTCAAGAAGAAAATTAATCCCTTTCTTCACATGTACACGACTCAAGAAAAGAATCTCCTTATTCCGCTTCCATGATGACTTCATCTCTATATCCTCCACATCAATACCGTTAGCAATGATCTTAATCCTATCGTTATAGCCCAACTTCAGTAAATTCTCCTTCTCGCTCTCTGCAGTAGCGTGCAATACATCCGCCTTCATCACTGCCGCCTTTTGATAAAACCACAATGCCGGTAATTTACGAGTCCAATGATGACGCGCCATAATCCACGGCTCTAGCATACCGTGCGGTGTAAGCACCACTTTATACCCCAACGCCTGTGCCCACTTTTGTGTAAAGGCACAAGCAGGCATCCAACAACAGTTTACATGCACCACATCAGGTTGTAATTGAGTTAACAATATCCTCCATTGTCGCTTTATCTCCATGAAGTTTCTAATTTCAGGTATGAAATACACCTTACAATTATCCATTTTTACAGGATTCTCACTAGTGTGACTCACCACATAAAGCTCTACCAATCGTCCCAATTCTTTAGTCAACAATTGCATATAAGCAGTTGTACCACCCGATGTACGGTCTAGACTAGGAATATAATGTATTACTCTCATAAGCGTTTATTCATAAATTTTGTATTATATAATCTGCCACCGCTTTACCTGAAATGTAGTTTCTGCTCCATATAATACGTTCATTTACCGTCTCCCTTATCCAATCTTTTTTTGCAATACAGGCATCAACCACATTACTTAATCCCTGTGCTTCTTCTAGAGTAAATATCATTCCCTGTTGCTTATTCTTCAACAAATACGAAGCTCCACAATGATTGCTTGTTATCACATACAATCCTACTGTCAACGCCTCATTCACAACAGCCCCCCAGCCATCATGTTTTGAAGGCAGAATCAGTACATCATATTGTTGCATAATCTCCGAGACCCTCTCCATCGGTTGTATACCATAGAGTGTTACTTCTGTTTTAGACAGGATGTTCATTTCCTCAATCTGCGTTCTCTTCTCGCCATCTCCTACTACACCAAGCTCTAATTCTACTTTTTGGCACAACACCTGAAACATTTCCACCACATTCTTTCTATCTGACAAACTACCCACATAGAGCATCTTAAGCCTCTCTGAAGTCGGTATAGGATGTGTACGTTCTTTCCACTCTGTACAATATATAAAAGGTAATACTTTCCATTTTTTACTCCAAAAGCGATAATAAGGCACAAATTCATCTCCCATCACTAATAAGCAATCAAAATACTTTACATATCGCCAATCTTTCAATGCAAATCTTAGTTTATGCTGCCATAGTGGATGATTATAGAGTAATGGTGGCTCGGTTATTACCCCTCGCTTAAAAGAATAATTGAATGAGAGTTTCATCCATGGTACAATTTCAGGAAAAGCATTGATTCCAGAAAAAAAACAAAACGTTTCAATACCTTTGCACTCCTCATATAGTTTTTGCACTACTTCTATAGTAGGAGTAATCAAAAACTCTATTCCCTCTACCTTAAGCAATTCTGGAGTCTTCCATCCCATCTGTTTGCGATCATCATAATCAATACGTGGCGCCACTACCACCACCCTATCTACACTTTCATAAACAGGCAATTCTTTAATATATGGCATCTGATGGGGACTGATACAGTTTTGCAAGAATATTAAATTCATTTCAAAATGAAGTTTTGTAATTGTTTTTTTAATTTCTGTAATGAAAATGCTATTAGCATACTAATAAGCAATATCATCCAAGCAGAGAGTGAACTATGTACCATACCCAACATCTGCATATGTACAAGATACAGTTCATATGATAAAGCACCACATAATGCTAAAACTGGATTAATCACCCATCTATGGGGTAACAACCAAAGAATAATCATAACAGAAATTCCCAAAGGTAATTTTATGCCAAATTCTACTAGAGAGTAAAATGGTGTACCACATAAATTCCTCACTTCTGGCAACTGTTTGATTGCTAATGAGACTAACCCTATAATACAAAATATTGCCATTAGTTGTACATATTTTCTTTTTGAGAGCAAAAGGAACTTTTCCTTTTTTTCCGATAAAAGTACACCTATCGGAAAGCTCAAACATTGTTCTGCCCTAATAGCATCCATACAGAAAAATGTATAAATGGCAAAAGCTACCAATAGATACCACCTATACTTATAAAAGAATTTAAATGCTACCCAAAACACCAAATAGCAACGTAGCATATAGTGCACATACCAATAATCATCTTGTCTGATGCTACATATATTCAGAAAAAGATTCTTATAGTTATGTTTATCGTAAAGCAAATAAATACCAATATAAAACAATAAGAAAGGCACCCATACCCTCCACAGTTTACTCTTCAAGAATCCTCTCATGCCGCTCTTACTAAATGATTCTGTCAAGCCAAAGCCAGAGAGAAGCAAGAATACTGCTACACCTATGCCCCCAAAAGGAGTAAAAATATTAGTTCCCAACTCACCAGCACAGTGCTGCAATACTATTAAAATAATAGCAACACCTCGATAACATTCTGTCATCTCTCTATCATAGATATTCACCTCTCCCAATAATATCTCTACGCCACTTCGACAAGTGATTAATGCAATAGTACCAATTACTATTATTACAAGTAATATTGATTGAGTCATATAAAATTCATCTCCCCACAAACCATGGGGCATACTTATTAAAGCTTCTTATTAAAAAATATAAAGTAAACGCCAATAGGAGCAATCGCAATGTTGCATCTTGCACAGTGGATAGAGACAAATACTTTGTTAATATCTTCATTGAATTATAGATAATTTGATGGAACGCTACTATAATCAATGTATTTCTACCAATAAAACACACTGTAGAGTTTAATAAAGTTACAGATAGTCTTGATAACAATATACTAAGCAAACCCAACATTATTATACCACAAAAGGCTGGTAAAATGTGAAAATATCCATAGCTAATAGGTTGTAAAAGGCATGATATTATAATAAATACTATCATTACAGAACTTACCAGCAAATATTTAATTTCATGCGTGTTTAAATTAAGAGCCATATTCCTTATTACGTGACCTATGGCATAATAAAAAAGTGGCATACTAGGTAATATCACACCAATAGCCTCATTTCTAGTCAAACCGATATATTCAGAAGGAACACCACGAAAATAATCAGACAGAACTATTAAAAGAAATATTATAAATAACTTCAACACCCAATTGCTTGCCAGTTTATTAATGAAGAAATACCACAATTCTGAAACAAATAAAGCACGAATAAAGTACATAGCTAAACAGCCTGTTAAGAGTTCTGTAAAATCAGTCTGAATATGAGATATATTAAGTCCTTTCACTATCAACCACAACAGTGTATTCAAGCAGAAGAACGGAATAATTAATGTTTTTAATCGTCTTTTTATATAGGACTGAAAGTCACTATACTTGCTATCATTCAACATCATGCCTGAAAGCATATAAAACATCGGCATATGAAAGGAATAAATCCAATTATAAGCCGTCTGTGATATTTGTGCAATACTAGTATGACCTATTACAACCAAGAAGATACCAAGCCCCTTGCAAACATCAATCCATTCAATTCTCAAAGATGATTTCTGCATGCTTATTTCAGCCATGTATCACGTTGTATTTTATCAAATTTTTTCTGTACTAAAGGGATTTGTTCCAGTTTATTATATATGGCTTTTATCACCTTTATCTGCGCCAATTTTGCATAAATTCGCTGTTTAAAGTTCATTTTTTTCCAGCTATTCTTCACCATATGAAGGGCATATGTATTTTCTGTCTGCTTAGAGGGGTGAGTAAAGTACTCATCCGGGAAAAGATGCATATCCTCTTTCAGTGTCTGAAATTCATTCACATATCTAAAACCATACTTTTCTGCTTCTAGAGCCATGATTACTGGTACAATTATCTTATCATAATATGTTCCATCTGGTAAAATAAAGTGTTTTCCTATATAATAATCTAAACAATCTTTTATAAAAGGATGATTCTTCTCTGCTGCAAATATGCTTGACTCTATACATATATCAATGATTACATCCTCTTTATTTTTTTTGTATCCTTGGGAAGTGAGTTTTTCTTCTATGTGGTTAATCCGGACATTATCTCCGTGATACTCCATAGCAGTAAAGAAACGATAGTGCAAGAACTCATCAAAGCGCTTTAATACTTGAATATCAGTATCCATATAGATACCACCATATTGATACATAGCCCACATACGCACATAGTCAGCCACGAAGGCATACTTTTTTACTTGATATGCCTCCTGCACAAAAGGCAGTGAAGCAGAAATATCAAATGTAGTCTCGTCCCAACATTTTATTTCAAACTCTGGATATATCTTCTTCCAGCCATCTATATATGTTAGAAATTCATATGGAAGTGGATTGCCCCCAAACCAACAATAATGAATAATCTTAGGTATCATACTCGTTTTTGATTAAAAAATAAAGGTTTTAAATGATTGATTGAAATCCATCCCATTCTCAAACTGTAGATAATTCCTTGGGTTAAGAAAAAATAGACTGTAAATTGACAGCCTACAGTAGTGATATAGCCTTCACCAAGAGAATTAATGCAAAAAAAAGTGAGTAATGCTCCCAACAAACAATGTACAAAATGTCCATCTTTTCTAGATAAAATGTATCTAAAATTCTTGTAAGTAAGCATTATAAAAGGAATAGCTCCTAGCAAACCTAGTTGAGATAAAAGTCCGCCCCAGCCAGTCGTAGTTTCCACCATTCCTGTCATTAATGAAAATTCTGTAGGATTTGATACAGAAGCAAAACCAATTCCATATATAGGGCTTGATGTGAACTCATCCCATCTTGTTAACCAGGTACTTTCTCTTGATCTCATATTGAACGATTCCGTACTACCCCCTTGTTTATCAAGTATACCTACAGTATAATCCTCCCATATCGGAAATGTAAAAATAGCCAATACAGCTAACATAACAAATAATGTAACAGTACTTCCTATTTTACCTTTTTTCTGAATATAAATCATTATTAAAGCAGAACCAATTATACCAACAATTGAGTTACGCGATGAAGATAATAATAGACATAACAGTAATCCTAACAACAGCCCCGTAAATATAAGTATATATATTTTTTTTATATTTTTCCTATACAACAACAATGAGCCAGCATATAATATTCCCATACTGCACAACATACCAAGATAATTGGTCCCTATAGTACCTGCATATACTCTATTACCCTCCATAATAGAAAGACTCCCTGTTCTGTATAAATAGTAATTTAGAAATCCAACAAAAACTAGTAATAGACAAGTGTATTGAAGAAATTTGAAACACATTACCGCTTTTTTCCTATTAAAAAGTATAGGAGTAATGCCAAATAATAAAATGGTATAAGCTGTAAATCGGAAAGGGGTTTTAAATACTGGCAATATTTCGTTAAGTAAAATGCTTAGTAAACAAGCTAATAGAAACCATCCAAACACTGAGTTTAAATTATTTCTCTGTATTTTTCTATTGTAATACAAACAAATAAATAGTAGCATTGGATAGTATAATATATATCCTATACCACCTGTAAAAGTGGATACGAACATTGATGCTACAATCAAAGCAAAATAGAATGGTGGTTCTTTAAGAGCATGGAAAGTGAAATCTTTCATTCAAATAATATTCTAGAATTAAAGTAATGTAGAATTATCTAATAACTTAGGGTACTTTTTTATAATATATAGCTATCATAAAAAAGAAATACCAATCCATAAGTTTAAAGTGTTGCCCTCTCATAAATAGCTTATAGCCTAAACGAACCAACATATTAGCTTCGCGGCTATTATCGCAAATGATTTGTCTAATCTCCGGTGTTATATTCTTATAAAAATTCACACGTTCTTCTCTCGATAGTTCCTTTTTGATATACATACTGTTTCGTACCCGTGCAAAAAGCATTGAAAGGATAGAGGCTGATGAAGAAAACTGCATCAAGTCTATACCAGCGATGGTAGAAAGGTTTTGCATCTGTGTTATATACCTATAGAAACAACTACATTCCATTTCACAAGTAAAAACCTTCCTACTAGCACTATCACTACGCAGGTAATAAATGTAATCTGCATATGGTATATACTTAGCTCTTGGACTTACCGTAAGATATTGCATCACAAAAATCAGATCTTCAGAAAACTTTATTTCTTCAGGAAAACGTAATGGCGGCTCATGAGTAACCAAATTCATGGGCCAAATACGATAACATTTAGCGCATGCATAACCATGAGCACTTAGTTCATTGTCCGAAAAAATTTCTGGTAACGAAAGAGTACCGTAACTTTTATAGGATAATCGCTCACGGCTACCATCTTCGTGAACAAACACTGTTTCAGATATAATTATATCTACCCCCTCTTCCATGGCATCCACAAAGTGTTCCACATAGTATGGAGTAACTTCATCATCTGCATCAGCAAAGCACACCCACTCTCCTTTCATTACATTAAGGGCATGATTTCTTGCTCGTGACACTCCGCCATTCTGAAGATGTAGTACTCTTACACGACTATCTCGTTGAGCATATTCATCACACAATATACCACTACGATCTTTGCTTCCATCGTCCACCAAGAGAATCTCTATATATGTGTAGGTTTGTGCTAGTAATGCATCTACACATGCTGTGAGATATTGTTCTGCATTGTAGATGGGTACAATCACACTAACTAATGTTCTTTCCGCCAGATTCTTCACTTTCATCCTTTATAATTTTTCATTGCACTACACATCCTATCCACAACTTTTTCCCAACGAAAGGTATCTTTCACATACTGCTGACCTAACTCACCCATCACTTTAAGGCGTGCCTTATCACTCATTGCATCTATAATGATATCAGCCAGTTGGTGAGCATCCTCCTTTTCACAGAGAAAACTCCATTTGCCATTACCAGAGAACTCGGGAGTGGCAAAACGATTCAAAGCCACAAAGGGTGTCTTATTACACAAGGCTTCGAGGTAAGTCATTCCATTAGGTTCATTGCGCGAAGGCATCACGTAGAGTGTAGCATTTCGAAAGAGTTCTATGGTCTTTTCACGTGGTACATCCATATAACAGTCCACTCCATCTACCCCCTGGTATTGATCATTACCTACTACAGCCAAACGTACCTTTGGGTATTGTTTTCTCACTATAGATAATGCCTCTACAAGCAAATCTAATCCCTTTATTTTAGCGTTATACTGACGAAGTACAATAAGCAATAAATCATTACCATACGATTTTTCGCCTTCATAAGTTTCAAGATTAATACCAAATCCCACATTTATTATCTTCCCCGGAGACAAACCAAATTTTCTCATTAACGATTGCCGAGTCCACTCATTTTGTGTGAAAATAAGATTCTGGCGTTGATAAGCTATTCTCGCTTTTCGGTGATAATAATTCAGGTAAAAGTTAAATAAGGGTTTTGTACGATCTATATCGGTTTTCATCACTTCCTCAAAATCTGCATCCACATAGGTGCAAAATTTTTTATCGCGAGGAAATTCATCTGTGATAGTTTTGACAATAATCCACTCGGCCTCCATCGAGTTGACTTCTTTCAAAGTTTTTCGTTTGAACAGTGGATACATCTGTAACTCGAAAGGATTGCCATCTTTAAAATAGAAGAATCGACAATAAGCAGTAAGTAGTTTCTGATACCATTTTGGTATATTAGGAAATGTAGAAGCCCATTCTATGCTCTCTATCTCAGAAAGCTTAGTAAAGTAAGTATCGAAAGCATCCCACGTACCACTCCACAATCCCTCACGTTCACGACCACAATATGTTATTCCTAATTTCATAGATTCCCTCTATATTCGCGTTCGTTCAAACTGATGCAAAGATCTTCTTCCATAGTTTCAAATATTCGTTCATACCCTTCAGCTACTATCTTAGCAGGACAGCCAGCCAAGGTTAAGTGCGTTTTGCCATCCTTTGTGTAATCTTTATTAGTTAAACTGCCAGCTGCTACAATAGTAAAATTTGGAAGTTGCGTGCCCTTGTTTACTGTTACCCGATTACCAATCCAACAATTATTGCCTATCACTATTTCCTTACTGATATGAGAAATATTACCCGTAGTCACATTTCTCATATAGTGGAAATTTGAATCGAACATTTGACCTTCCCAACTAATACGAATATGATTACCTATTTTGGCTCCCTTTTTTAATATAATCCGATAATGTGGTGCAATTAAAATATCTTCACCTGTCTCAAATACAGCATATTCTCCTATTTCCACAGTTGAACCTGTTCCTAAATTGAAAGGAAAACCATTGAATCTCCATATTCCTTTAATTGATATTATCATCTTTGACGAAGGAAATATTTCACGTTCACATCTACCAAACTGAAAACACCCACGCTGAATATTTGGTGGTACTTCTATCTTTCCTGAAAGATTCTCAAAATGAATAGGTCCATAAAAATCGAATGGGAATTTGATAGCTTGCTTGATAGGTAACATTTTAAAATTAAAATAAAACATCGCCCGCCAATTGCGGCGAAATAAATTAGATATCTGCATAACAAATTAGATATATCAATAATTTCTTTTAAAATCTTCTTTTGTCCCCCAATCTTTATACTCCTTCACCATTTGAGGGCGAAAGTGAATCTGCTGTAAAAGCAACGAGTAAACAATATGTGATAAATGAAGCTGAGGTAATGTAGAAAGTTTTTCGTACTCCAACACAAAATCCTGCACATCCTCAATACCATAACCACCTGCACAAAAAAAACGGCTCACAATCTTCTTCTCGATGATATTAGTAATATAGTACATATCATCAATCATTACATAACTCTTATTTTTCGGATTCACCATCTCCAGCCCATCTAATGGAAAGATATAAAGCGTATTCTCGGGATATACTTCAGTAGTGAAATAGCTATCAGCATCCTTAAAAAGCACAGCACCAGTGATATGATTTTCCACAACAGTGCGATAAAGTGTTTCTGGTTGTGAAGATGTAGATTTCTCAAGCTCGTAGATATGCGTTTTGTGAGAAATACCTAGTCGATCAAACTGAATCTGCATCATTTCTACTAGTCTATAACGTAAGTTATGCTTATGCAGAATTGTGAAGTATATATCGCTGAAAAACTCTAATGGTAATCCCACGATAGATTTTACACAATACATCAAGCCATTACTATCTAACCCAAACAGATAGGGCATTTCAGTCCCCATCTTATCAGTATCAACAGCTATAGGAATAATCAGTGTATATTTACTCATAATTTAATATGCTTTGAATAGTTTTCTTGAGATAAGCCACAACTTTCTCCTCTTTAGCATACTGCAGAATGCGAAGAAAATTCATCAACTGTAGAGGATGGTAGAAAGTACGATACCATACATACTGCTCAAAATGCTTATCAAGTTGGCGATCAATAGCATCTGACACTATATAAAAGCGCGTTTCATCAAACTCACCTTCATACATTAGTGTGCTCCAACGATAACGCGTATCTTGACGAATCTTCACCATATCAAGCAGTGGCGATTCTATAAAAGAATCTAAAAAATCTATCAAATAATAGTTATTACCATTGAAGAGGATATTGGAGAAAGTGAGGTCACCATGACAACAACCTACAGGCATTTTTAACACTTCGGGCAGATGTTTGAAGCAAACTTCGGATTGCTGTATCAAATCCCCTACCACTTCATCCACACACAACAATACATTTTGACCTATTTTACTTTTCACGTCCTCAAATTTCTCGATAATCATTGAACGTGATACATTTGTTAGCGCAGATTGCTCAATCTCACGCTTTAAGAACAAGCATACAGCTTTCACAAAATAATTTACTTGTTCAAATCCAGCTACCTCAAAATGATCTATAAAGTTATGTGAATATATGTACTCCATTCTCATCACCATAGTATCTGACTGTTTCTCTATATCCACGATCTGTGGCACACGGATGTACTGATACTCCTGCTCACCAGCCTTCTGCTGCTTCAAGGCTTGCTGATAGAGTCGTTCCACGTACTTAGGATCACAAGTACTTTTAAGGATAAACAATTCCTTACCCTCACGCACTATGTCAATAGAACATCCACTATGACCTTTTACTTCAATCTCCATAAAATGCTTGATTTATTCTTATATACTGTGCTCCGGAAGCCTCTGCAGCTTCAAAACCCACTCCCGAATCTTCAAAAATTAAAGTCTGGCCTGCAGACACCTCCATCCTTTCCATCACTTTTAGATAAATCTCCGGATTGGGTTTACCATGGGCCACATCTTCACCTGCCCAAATGCAATCAAAGATCTCTGTAAGATGTAGATATTGCAAGGCATTAGTCAAATTCAATCTACGTGCAGTAGAGGCTATTGCGGTGTTCCCCCCATCCCTATGAAATGCACGAATAAAATTGATAAGCGGCTTGTTAGGTTGCAAGTAATCGAAGTAAAAAGGATATACCTCTCCCTTTATTTTCCTAATGCGTTGCTGTATATCAACATCGTTAATACCTGCAGTATGCATAAAGTCATCATACCTATAACCGAAACACTGCTTATAAAGATCATAAGTCAGTTTCTGCCCACACTGTTCAAATGCATCAGCATAAGCTTGATAATTAGCTTCGAAGGAATTTACCAATGTTCCATCAAAATCTGTTATAATTAGTTTTAGATTCATATTATCATTACTTATTACCTCCAATTTGTGTATATCGATTCAACTCCTCGGGCGTCCCATAAGAATAATACTCCTCCATTTTAACAAGTCGCACTATTTCACCCCGCCGCAGTAAATAATTATAGAGCAAACTCACATAATACTCAGGCTTTGAAAAATTTGTTTTATGCATCAAACAATCAGCAGCATAAAGAAACGAACGTGCAGATGAGAAAAAGTAAGCACCACAAAGAGCATGATAACTTATCACCTCTTTTTCTGCTGTTCGCTCCACAAGACCTACAGAATTAACCTCTGCATAACTATATTTAGGATCATTTGAGTCGAAACTTACCAGTACACCACCATCAACTTCTTCTACAGGTTTTGACAGAATTTCTTTTATCAATGTATTAAATCCTTGACTACGAAACTCCAAATCGCAGTCCATTACTAGTATAGCATCCTCATCATCAATAGCCTTATGAGCCATCAAGCAAGTCTCCACTGCCCCACGTGTCGTTTTTTGTACAGCAAAGATATTAGCATGTGGCAGGATCGTTTTTATACCTTTATCAATACTATATTTGTCGATATGTTCCTGTCGCACAATGAAACTATACTTCATTTTTACTTGAGGAATCTCTACACTATCAATAGCATGCAGAAAGAGTTCTTTATTATTCAGTTTAATCAAAGGTTTAGGAGTAGTCCATCCCTCTTTTGTAAAACGGGAACCTTCACCCGCCATAGGCATAATAATGTGTAATGATCGCATAATTTTATTTTATAATATATTCTTCTCATTTCAGATCTGCCATGTTCTAAATCACCTTATCATATTCTGTACCAAATAAAAACAATAAGAGTTAACATCATCTTATAGATGATTCAAAATGATATAAATTTAAACCTAATAAGTACTAATAAAATACTTAACAGGTATTTTATCGAATTACTCAACTTATTTACAGTGTAACAACAGGTATTTTTCATATCAATCATTTATTTCTAGTCTTAAATAGCACCTCTTTTACCTTATTATAAATATAAATTCTCTCGTTCGACTCCATACCTATATAATAACCCGAGATAGCGACCATCATAACAGCCGTTAATATAACAATAGCAGCAGCCCACAGTGTGTTAGGCAAATGAAACTTCACCAACATTGGTAAAGGCAAGCTAATTAAAGCCACTATTATCACACGTCCCATAACCTCAACCATAAAATTTCTAACAGGAAATTGAATCATTGTACGTACTATGAATAGACGGACAATGAAAGCCATACAACATATTACTAAGTGTACTAAGAAAACAGATTCTGGCACGCTTCCACACTTCAGAAATATATAGCTGATAGGTACAATAGTCAAAAGTATCCCCCCTAAAATAGATTGATAACGGCGCACCCTTCCTGTTGCAGCAGCAGCCTGCATAATTGGTTGTGCCATAGAATCAATCATTACAGTGACAAGTATAATACAAAGAAATGATACAGTATATGGAGGTACAAGTTTCAACCATGTTTCAAGTATTATTGGCGCTTCTAGCATCACAGGTAATGACAAAATAAATAACAACAAGAAGGTAAACCGTGAACTGCGAAAAATCAATTTGTGCATAGCATGTAAATCACCTTGTGCATAGGTTTTCGTAATTTGAGGATTCAAAGCCATCTGGAAATTTCCTGAAAATTGCTGAATAGCTCCCTGTACTTGTACAGCAATACCTCTGGCCGCATTTATAGAAGGGCCAAAGAACATGTTTAATAAGATATTTAAACCATGGGTAGAAAGAACTGCTGCTGAATTTCCCAGAAGATTCCATCCGGCAAATCCCAACATTTCTCTAAAAAGATTTTTATCAAATATATTCTTTAACCTTGTTTCCACAAAATACCTACCACAATAGCGAATATAAACCCAATAAATGAACAACTGAATACAAAGTATCAAAACAGCATAAAGTTTTAGCTTATCTATATCATATATCACTAAAAGATAAACAATCAGTAGCTTAAACACAACCTCCAATACTGAAATGTATGCAAAAGCAGACATCTTCTCATGAGCTATTATAGATGCATTATAGGGTACACCTAATATCATCACTATAGTAGAGACAACCGAACACTGATAGACCCAAAGTGCAGCATTCATACGTGATTCAGCTATAACCATTTTCTCATATAGAAACCAAAGCCCAATCGTTTCACCCAAAATAAAGATAAGGATTGCAATCAGTGCATGAATTTGCACAGAAGTAGAAAAAACACGTTGTTGTCCCTCAAAACTCCCCCGACCCAACTCAAAAGTTAAGTATCGTTGGGTAGAAGTCGACATAGCTGCATTCAAAAAACCAAACATGGTTACGACACCACCCACCACATTATAAATACCATAATCCTCAACTCCTAATGTGTTCAACACCACTCGACTTGTAAAGAGCGATATAAACATCATAAAGAACATACGAAAGTAGAGCAACAAAGTATTCTTTGCTATACGTTTATTATTTAAAGAAGTATTGGTCATAAATATTATCTAAAAATAAACTCTCACTATTTATCATATAGTCTATTTTATTAATGCCATAAATTAATAGTACTAGTATGAGTTCTCATTCACTTTATTAGATAAAGTACCGGTCTTTTTGAACCGTCTACTATAACAGATTTGATGATTTATCAGTATATAACCCTATGCTAAAAAAAATATTACATTTATTCTTCTTTTACTTTATGTTCTCCATAGCCATAACCATATCGTTTACCATACCCATAGTACTTGCCATATTTACCATATCCATAGTAATAGCCATATTTCTTCTTCTGAAGATCCAGACCATTAATTACCGTACATAGATTAGGTAACTTATTACTATCAGCCAATTCATTAATCAAGGTAAACTCTGCTTTCCGAGTATAGTCAGCACGACATACATACACTGACAAGTCAGCTACACGACCTATTAATAAAGTATCTGTTACCATACCAACAGGAGCTGTATCTAGAATCACATAATCAAAATTCTTTCTCAATGTTTCAACCGCCTTATCCAAACTATCGCGAGCCAATAATTCTGTCGGATTAGGGGGAACAGTTCCACTAGGGAGAATGTACAGGTTCCTGCTGACATCCGAAGCTTGGACAAAGTCCATCAGATTCCTTTCTGGATTCGACAGATATTGAGTAATACCCAATTCTTTACGAGGAATATTAAACACCTTATTCAAACCGGGCTTACGAATATCAAGGCCAACAATTACAACCTTTTTCCCTAATAAAGAAAGACTAATCGCTAGATTTGAAGAAATAAATGATTTGCCTTCACCACTGACCGTAGAAGTAACCAGTATCACTTTTTGGTCACTTTTAAACATAAACTGAAGATTCGTACGAACATTACGAAAAGTTTCACTCATTAAAGTATTCTGATTCTCAAACACTGCAATAGGGCCTGTTTTTTCATCTGTCAAAGGTACATCACCCACAATAGGTAGACTTGTTAATTTCTCAACATCACCACGCCCTTCTATTTTGAACTTAGTCAGACCAAGTAAGAAAATAACACCAACAGGCAATCCCACTCCTACCACTAAAGCAATCATATAAATCATTTTAGGCTTTGGAGAAACCGGTCCACCTTCAGCTACCGGTTCATCTATAATCTTAGCATTATTTGCGGTAGCTGCTAAAGTTATAGCGTTCTCTTCACGTTTCTGCAAAAGCATTAGATAAAGTCCTGCTTTGATTTCCTGCTGACGCGCAATACTTACATACTGACGTTCTTGGCCCGGAGCATCACTGATACGACGAGAAAAGCGACTAGCCTCACGATCCAGATCAGCCTTTACAATAAGTAAACCTTGCAAAGTACCATCAATAGCAGCTTGTACATTCGCTTTCATAGCACGAATACTCGTATCTAGATTTACAATCATCGGATTATTTTCCGTAGAAGTACGTAGCAGACGCTTACGTTCAAAAATCAATTCATTGTAACGATCTATCTGAGTAGTCAAACCATTATCAGACAAACCAATGTTAGCTGGTAATACTTCATATTCATTTGACGGGTTATTGATGTATTTAGTAAGATCACGAATCAAATTAATTTGAGTTCCATTTTCTACACGTTTCCTTTCATATTCTGCATTTCCTTCAACAGCTAATTGGGCATCACTACCGATATTAGTTAATCCAGCATTTCTTTTAAATGCTTCCAGCTTATCTTCTGTACTTCCAAGTTCTTCATCAATAATCTTAATACGCTCATTGATAAATTCCTTTGTTTTCTCCGCAACCTCATTCTTATCATTATTCGTATTACGGTTATACATCTCCATCAGTTTATTGATAAAATCCTGACCACGCTGTATATTTGTATTCATTAGTGAAACAACGGCAACAGACGTTGTTTTGGAGGTAGGTGCTATATTCAATACTCCCTGGTATCCTTTTGCTACCACAAATGGCTGATTAACAATAGCACTGATATTCCGTATCGTATTTTGTCCTTCTACCCTCCCATTCGACAAAGAATCTTTCAAGGTAAACCCAAATGTACCCGCATCTGTAGGCAACACTGCTGGAAGTTTATCAAAATGTTTATTATAATCATTTACACCTACCCTTAGATTTACATCCAGACCACCTTCTGGTGCAAGTTTCATATTAACAAAAGCTACATCCGACAAATTATCGGCCTCCTGTGCCGTCAGGTTTACGACAACTGGAGAAGTCTTATATAATTCCTTTTTAGGAAATTCATCCTCATCATAATAAGTAATATAAAGTTCGAGATTATTAATAACTTCTTTCAATATTGTCTTTGAACGTAGTACTTCTATCTCGTTATCAATACTCTGTGCAGAAGTAATCATTCCGCCTAATCCCAAACTTTCTATATCAGCAGCATTTCCGCTCCCGCTCTTTTTATCATCTTTAATCATGATAGAAGCAGAAACTTGATACACAGGAGTCTGAAAATGTAAATACATCCAAGCACCAACCAAACAAGCTAAAACGGAAGCTACAAACCAAGGCCAATGAATTATATACTTAAAGAGAAGTTCCTGATAATTAACTTTCTCTTCGTCTAATTCACTCATATTATTGTCATACGAATTCTCTTTCATTACTAATTACTTATTTAATAAAATTACCAATATGTTTGCAAGTGAAACCAAGATAGAAGTGGCAGAAAGCCATAATCCCGTATTAGTTCCTATATCCGAATTCTTAGCCTTAGTCTTATTAGGTGTCACATAAATTATATCATTCTGTTGTAGCTGATAATAAGGCGAAAGTACCGTTTCGGCCTTATTCAAGTCCAGAGTTATAATCTCCTGCTTATTATCTTGTCCTGTCCGGATTAATTTCACATTATCGCGCATACCATAAATAGTCAAATCACCTGCCATAGCGAGTGCTTCCAACAAATTAATCTTCTCGTTAGAGACTACAAAGCTTCCTGGCTTAGTAACCTCTCCCAATACCGAAATCCGATAATTAACAATACGCACAGTTACAAGCGGTGCTTCTTTCAAATAAACCTTCAACTTATCTATAATCAGATTTTCTATTTCAAGTTTAGTCAATCCGCCTACATGAATCTCACCCAATACTGGAAAGTTGATATTCCCCTGATTATCTACCAAATATTGCTGTAGAGCAGATGACGCGTTTCCTTGTCCTACCATCTTTCCCTCCGTTCCACTAGCAGTACCCGAATTTACCAGATTGAAAGGTGCAGCCAGTTCCGGAGTAGAACAAGATACGGCAATCGTCAACAAATCCTTGGGCATAACCTTCACACCTGTCTGACGAACACTCTGTTCTGTATCATTCACAAAAGCCGTATCCTGCAAATAAGGCACTTTCTTATATGATTGGCAGGATACCAGCAAAAAAGCAAGTAACGCACCCAAAGTCAATCGTTTCAGTTTTCTCATAACCACCTACTCATGTAATTTTACAACTATTGATTTAATCTTTATTCCAATTCCAACTCTTCGCCTAATAAGCCTCTTTATCCCCGCGGATTACGTTATACACAGTTTTATACACGATATATAAATCCAAAAGAAACGTCCAATGCTCAATATACCAGATGTCACGTTGCACACGTCCTTCCATCTGCCAAAGCTCCTTCGTTTCTCCACGGAAACCTGTCACTTGTGCCCAACCTGTAATACCAGGCTTTACAAAATGACGAACCATATATTTATTTATTAAATGAGAATATTCTTCTGTGTGCTTCAACATGTGCGGACGGGGACCCACTAAAGACATATCTCCTTTCAATACATTAATAAATTGAGGAAGTTCATCCACATTCGTCTTACGAATCAGATCACCGATTCGGGTTTTACGAGGATCATGTTCTGTAGCCTGTAATGTATCACATTGAGCATTTACTCGCATTGAACGAAACTTATAGCACCAAAATTCACGACCATCCTCCCCACTTCGTTTCTGTTTGAAAAAGACAGGTCCAGGTGAACTTATCTTTATAGCCAGTCCCACAATGATGTATATAATCGGGAAAAGGGTACAAAGGAATAGTAGCGAGCAAATAATATCAAAGCCACGTTTCATCATACGATTTTCCAATAATTCAAGTGGCTCACGACGGATAGAAAGTACCGGGACATTACCTAACATTTCAAAATACATTCTCCGTTTCAGATAGTTCCGGACATTGGGAACGCTGAAGAAACGAATCAGATGGTTCTCACAATAGTTGATAATCGGCACAATTTCAGCACTACGGGCGGAAGGAAGGCTACAATAAAGCTGATCCACCTTTCCCGCATTACGAGTCAAATAATCAACAGCTTCACACGGCTGTCCCAAATAAGCTATGTTCATAGGATAGCGGTCTGACGGAAAATCTTCAAAATATCCCAATACACGATACCCGGATGTCGGATCATCCGTCATAGAATGATAAAGTTCCTGCATATTTTCATGGCTACCCACCAACACTACCTTTCGGACATTTTCCCCACTTTTGCGATAAAGCTCCAGAATAGATCGGAACGTCAGACGATAGGAAATGATAACGATAATGAGAACTATATAAAATACCCCCAACTGACGCAGATTGACACATTCAAAATGGAATATATATGAAAGCCCAAAGACTATCAATACAAAAGGAATCATATTCCGGGCCACCCGAAGCATAATTTGTTCCGGGCGGACCACCGGACGATGAAGGATCACTCCTGAACGGATGTTGCAAACCAGATAACATAAAGTCATCAGAGCCATGTTCTGGAGAAGAGGCATTGAATACTCAAATAGAGACCGGTTTTCCCAGATCGAAGTAAACATCCATAACAGCAAGTTCAATAAGATGATGTCCCCTAGAAGGACAAAAGATTTTAGGACTTTATTGAAACGTTGGACTTCCTGCATTATTTTATTATCAATTGATTAAATTTCTTTCCCATCACCCGTGTTTCTCACGATAATCAATATAACGGTCGACCCATTCAATTGCTTTGGCTCGAAATTCCTCTTTGGTATGACAATCATAGAAGTAAGCCAAAAGACGGGTGAAATGGCTTAAACGAACGTCTCCCCTTTTATAACCTTTGCATAGTAGACAGCTTTGCCCAAACCTATTTCAGCGCACATGGGAGCTATCTTCACACCTGCTTTCTTAAACTGCTCGGCGATGAAAAGGCCGAGTGCTACATGAGAGTACTTTTTCATTTTTGTAATTCTGTTAATTGTTAAAGTTATTAAATAATACATGATTCTACCTATAACTGTTCTGATATGTCAGAACAGTTGATTTAAAAGCTATTCCTACCTTCGCCCCGCGTTTTGAAAATTCAAGGCGATAATCAAATAATTAGATACGTTATGACAAACGATTTTAGAATGTCTTATTTCATGCCTCCCATTGCGCCCATTAAAGACGAACACGGACAATTAGTTACTCCTCCTACGCTTATTCCCTGCTGCGAAGTCTCCGTAGAGCAAGTCTTTCAAATGATTACCTGCAACGAGAATCTCAAAGTTCTGACCGAACAAGTACGCAACTCCGAAGATATACGGACAGCAAAAGCATCACTATTACCATACGTGACTCCCTGTGGTACATTCTCGCGTCGCAGCAGCAAATGCCTCATAGATCCTTCCCTCCTAACAGTAGTAGATATAGACTATCTCACCTCCTATCAGGAAGCAGTGGAGATGCGTAAGACGTTGTTCAATGATCCTCTTCTCCACCCTGTGCTCACGTTTATCAGTCCTAGTGGACGGGGCGTAAAAGCCTTCATACCCTATAATCATTTACCCATGGCCGATGACGCAAACTGTATTACGGAAAAAATGAAGTTAGCAATGTTATACACTGTGATGATCTATGGTACAGGAACACCTCCTCCTTTCGGAGAAAAGAAAAAAGGCGTGGACTTTTCCGGTAAAGACATTGTGAGATCCTGCTTCCTTTGCCATGATCCGGGAGCATTATTTAGAACCACCAACGAATAACCATAAATCATAAATTATAAATCATAAATCAAAAAAATGACTGATATTGAATCTTTACGCCGCCTCACTGAAGCGGTTGAAACTGCAGGAGCGGATATTGCTCCTACCTATGCTGAATATGTACAACTGGCGTTTGCCATCGCAACAGATTGCGGAGAAGCGGGACGCGAGTTTTTCCACCGTTTGTGCCGAACGTCCGCCAAGTACCAACGTGAACATGCCGAACGGATATTCTCCAATGCTCTCACTACCCGACATGGGGAAGTGCACCTGGGTACGGCTTTCCATCTTGCCGAAATGGCAAATGTGAAACTCTGTAATACGGAAGTTATGAACAACCGTAGAAATACAGAAAATACGGAAAATACACCGTCCAAAGTTCTCACACACGCACACGTATATAATAAGGTGGAGAATGACGAACCGGACGAATCCGAAGAGCTGCTGAACGGTAGTGACCCGAACCAGCCATTGCCCACTTTCCCCGAAGCGGACTGGCCGAAAATCCTCTTGCTCATCATGAGCTATGCCACCAGCCCTACCCAGCGTGACGTCATGCTGATTGGAGCATTGACTGCCATAGGTGCCAGCATGGAACGATATGTGAGATGTCCATACGCCGGCAAACTCCAGTCTCCTTGCCTGCAAAGTTTTATCGTGGCTCCTTCTGCCTCGGGTAAGGGAATTCTTTCGCTTATCCGTCTGCTCGTCGAACCTATCCATGACGAGATCCGCCAACAAGTAGCGACAGAGGTCAAGGCTTACAAAAAAGAGAAAGCCGCCTACGACGTCATGGGAAAAGAGCGTAGCAAAGTGGAAGCTCCCCAAATGCCCAAAAACAGAATGTTTCTCATCTCTGGCAATAACACCGGAACAGGTATTCTGCAAAATATCATGGATGCCAATGGCACAGGACTTATCTGCGAAACGGAAGCAGATACTATTTCTGCTGCCATCGGCTCGGAATACGGACACTGGAGCGACACGCTCCGCAAAGCGTTCGACCATGACCGTTTGTCGTACAACCGGCGTACCGACCAGGAATACCGGGAAGTAAAGAAAAGCTATCTGTCCGTCCTGCTTTCCGGTACGCCCGCACAAGTGAAACCACTTATTCCCTCGACAGAGAACGGTTTGTTCTCGCGCCAACTGTTTTATTACATGCATGGTATATGGGCATGGATCAATCAGTTTGAAAGTGGCGAAGCCGATCTGGAAGCTATCTTCACAGACATAGGCCTGGAATGGAAAAAGCAACTCGACCTAATGAAAACACATGGAGTCCATACGCTCCGGCTCACCGACGAGCAAAAGCAAGAGTTCAACACTCTCTTTTCCGATTTGTTCTTCCGTTCGGGACTTGCCAACGACAACGAAATGAGCAGTTCCATCGCCCGACTGGCTGTCAACACGTGCCGTATCATGGCAGAAGTAGCTATGATACGTGCACTGGAATGTGATCAACCTTACCAATTCAAAAATTCTTCTATCCATCTGCTTACTCCTGATAAGGAGATTGCCACTGATAATATCAAAGACGGCATTATCACCCGTTGGGATGTAACGATCACCGCTGAAGATTTTAAAGCGGTTCTGGAGCTTGTAACTCCACTTTATCGTCATGCCACGCATATCTTGTCTTTTCTTCCCTCCACAGAAGTCAAGCATAGAGCCAATGCCGACCGGGATGCACTTTTCGAAGCAATGGGCAACCAATTCACCCGTGCACAGTTGTCGGAGCAGGCTACAATCATGAAAATCAAACCTAACACTGCTTTCGGCTGGCTAAATCGTCTGATTAAAAAAGGATTGTTTACCAACGCAGACGATAAAGGCATCTATACGCGCACGCACGTGTGCGTGTGTTAGGGAGAGGGGGGTAAAAGTGTATTTCTTGTATTTTAATAAAGCATCGCTTTAGCGTTCGTAAAGCATAGGTTTAGCACCCATAAAGCACCGCTTTATCCCACACAAACCGCCTCTATTCCTCTCTCCATCTCCCACTTTCATTTTTCAACTCTCAACTTCTTCAAGGTTCTCCCAAAGCGTCCACAATCACTCTCACCTCCAACGGTGTGAATGAGCGACGCTTTGATTCGTACCCTAAGTCGTACAGACGTTGCAGAAGTCCGGGACATAAAGAGATCCATTTCTTCATTTTTCGATAAGCAGCAATGTCGGTAAGTGTAGGAGAATAAAGTTGCGCCAGTTCCATGCGCCCATAGGCACGTATTTTGAATTCGGTCATAATGGATAAAATTTTGATTTACAGTTACAAAAATAACAAAATAGTACCACATAACCAACGCTTTTCCATTGAATAAACGACCATTACGACATATAATTGACAACAATCGTGTGCAATCGAAAACAATTGATTTATCGATGTTCCAGGGTAGTATCTTTGTATTGTCGGAAGGGGAAAAGAATCCCCGGACAATATGTTTAACCCTTTAATTTATTGTTTTATGATTCGTTACAAAATTTATCAAAACCAACAGCAGAAAGGCCTGAATGCAGGCAAGTGGTTCGCCCGTGCGGTAAGCGACGAGACGTTTGATTTGGCCAAGCTTGCCGAACACATGTCGAAACACAATTCACCGTATTCCGGTGGTGTCATCAAAGGTGTACTTTCTGACATGGTAGACTGCATCAAAGAATTACTGCTCGACGGCAAATGCGTGAAAATCGACGACCTTGCCATCTTTGGGGTAGGCATCCGAAGTAAGGCGGCTGATACGCTGGAAGATTTTTCGTTAGAGAAAAACATCACAGGTATGCGCCTGAAAGCTCGTGCCACCGGTAATTTGTCGACTACCAACCTGAAACTCGACAGTCAACTGAAGCAGCAAGCGGAGTATCAGAAACCAACTACCCCTGGTGGAGATTCCGATTCAGGCAATACGCCGAATCCAAATCCGGGCGGAAGCGGTGAAGCACCTGACCCGGCTGCCTAAGGTAGATTCCCCACAGAGGACGCAGAGGACACAGAGAAAAGGAATAATCTATGGTGAAAAGATTCTGTGTACTCCGTGGTGAATAAGAAAACTATTATTAATTTATTTAAAACCTCTTATTTATGAGTAATTCATCTTCTCCCCGCTCCGTATGGAGCTTCATTATCAAAGTGATTATCACCGTTGCCACCGCTATCGGAGGCTTGATCGGAGTACAAAGTTGTATGTAGCCCATGCGCACCATCACGCTGATTATCATTCATTGCAGTGCCACGCCGGAAGGAAAACTCCTTTCGGCGGAGGCTTGCCGACAAGATCATATCCAACACCGTGGGTTCCGTGATATCGGTTACCATTTCTACATCACCCGCGATGGAGAAATTTGCCAGGGCCGTCCTCTGGAAAAGGTCGGAGCACACTGCCGTGACCATAACACCCATTCGATAGGTATTTGTTACGAAGGAGGGCTGGATATTGCCGGACGTCCCCAAGACACACGTACATTGGCGCAACGAGGTTCCTTGCTCGCTTTGCTCCGCGAATTGAGGAAAAGATTCCCCAAAGCATTGATTGTAGGCCATCATGATTTAAATCCGATGAAGGAATGTCCGTGTTTTAACTGTATCAAAGAATATGGAGAGTTGTAAGGATCATCTAAGTATATTGACCAGCAGACTGGCAATAGACACTAAGATGGAAAATCCCGAAATCCACATCGTGGTACTTGTTCCGATGTCCGCGCTCTGTGCTTTGGTTTTATTGGGAGTGACATATAGGATGTCATTCTGTTGCAACTGATAGTAAGGAGATAATAACAAATCCGCGTCGTTCAGATTGAGTGTAACAAACTGTTTATGCCCGTTCTTGTCTTCGCGGATTAGTTTCACATTATCACGAACACCATAAATGGTCAAATCTCCTGCCATAGCAAGGGCTTCGAGTACATTGATCTGCTCATTCACCACCGGATAAACACCCGGAGACGCCACTTCTCCCAAAACCGAAACTTTAAAACCGGACATGCGGACTACTACCGTAGGTCTTTCTTTCACGTAAGATTTCAGTCGCTCCGTTATCAGGTTTTCAGCTTCGCGACTCGTTAATCCGTTTAAAGGGAGTTTACCTAAAACCGGATAATTGATATTTCCCTGGTCATCCAACAAAAAGGTACTGCCTTGTGCATTGAATGGCTGCGAAACAACCGGATCGGAAGTAGAAACAAGAATGGAAACCTCATCTCCCGGTATCAACCTTGCGTCCTGAACAGGGGAAACTTGCGTATTCACCTGTTTCAAAACCTCCGCATCCTGCAAATAAGGTACTTTCTTATAGGATTGACAAGCTGAAAAGAAGAAGAAAGAGAATATCAGTGCAAAAGCACAAGAAAACTTCATATTCATGTAATTTGTGGATAAATGATGACGAGTACTAGTTTTTCTCGCAGATAGCTTCGACATAACCAATAGGCATATTCACGCAAGCGCATCCCAGCATATTCAGCCGGACGGCAATCTTGCTTTTGCCATCTACATTAACCAGTTCACCAACCAGCCCGGTCAGAGGTCCTTTCACTACACGAACCTTCTCACCACGTGCCAAAGGAGAGCTGTTCATACAAATAGCTTCCTCTGAATAGTCGAGCATGAAACGAAAACGAGCCATCTGCTCATCTGGAATCACCGCTGGAGAGCTCTCACCACGCATCACCATATAACGGCTCACTGTAGAAAAACTTAGAACTTCTTTGCGTTCTTTCGGATTAACGTGTACAAACACCATCATTGGAAGAAGGACAGACTCAACCATCTTGCGCCGGTCACTCCACTGATGAATTTCCTGCTGAACAGGAACAAAATTCTCAATCCCTATTTTATCTAAACGTTCGGCTACTTTCTTCTCATGATGCATACGAACCAGAGCAACATACCAGCGTTTAGAGTGTGCTACGCCTTCCCCTGTCCCATCGCTAGGCCCAGCACTAATTGATTTCGGCTTTGTTAAAATCATGTTTTTTTACCTCATGTTCTTCCGTTACTTCTTAGGTAACGGACAATACATACACAAGGCACACATCTCAACAAAAAATGGAAATCACATATAGAAATAGGGCATAAGAAGGAAACAGCCTAATACTCAACGGGAAGAATCCAGAGATTAGGCAATAAAAAGTATAGGGCATGAAAATAATCTTATTTCATGTTCGGATAGTTTTTTTCCTATATTTTAGATAAAACGAAAAAAAATGGAAGAATATTTGCTTACTATTTATGTTTTTGTCTATCTTTGCGTCAAATTTAAGTTCCGTTACCTAAGAAGTAACACACATATATCAGTTCTGATTATTAGAACTTTACGCTTTTATTTCTGCCTACACAGCAGTTTCTTACGTAAGATAAATTCCCTTTATTTACCTCCGTACGTTCTTTAAGCTCAAAGCCTTTCAAATAGATTTGTGTGGTTTTTATAGATTTATGGCCCAATGATTCACTAATCATTTCAATGGATACTCCCCGATACTTCGCAGTCGTTGCCCAGGAATGACGAAGCGTATAGGAAGTGACAGGAGATTGCAAATGCAAGGTTCTTGCCAAGTCCTTCAGATTATTATTAAATCGACGAAGAGCGGACTGATATTCCCGATAACCTCTTTCATCTTTCCGTTTCTTATCCCCACGAAGAATATCAAACAGATAATCCGGACAATCGGGGTGAGAACTTTCCTTACTACGGAGCTGGTTAATCATTTCCTTTGCAGTATTCAGCACTTCCACGCTCATCGGAGTTTTGGTTTTGATACGATTGTATCGCAACACATTCTGATTCAAAGCCGACTTCTCCAAATGGGCTAAATCGGCAAATGACATTCCACAAAACTGAAACATCAGAGCAGCGATAGCTTGCGTACGGCGTAAACGTTCCGATTTGGGATCTTCATACAGAAGCTTATGCAATTCCGTAGCAGGCAAAGCCTTTTTCTGGCGGACATCCACACCTGTATAAACATCATGAAACAGTCGCGGAACATAAGGCGCACTGCCCGCTTCCACTCCACGGTTATAGATACTACGAAGCATACGCATATACGTAGAAATCGTATTGGGCTTCAAGCCACACTCATAAAGATACTGACCGTAACGCCGTAAACGCTCACGGGTGATCTGTCTGAACGACACGTTAGACGTGCCGCAAAATTTGCTGAAAGAAAAGAGGGCATTCTTGTAGACATGCGCCGTAGAATGCCGTCCCTCCTTTCGCAAACGACCGATGTAGAATTCCGCACACCGGCTAAATCCATTTTTGTTCATCATTTGCATCACTAGTTATTTTATATATTATGCCACTTGGCAAGTGGCAAAAGAACGAATCTTTTTGTGTCTTCAACGCAAAGTTTTTGATAAATATAGTTAAAGACTTTCCTGCCGTTTTTACTCTATTGGTAATAAAAAAAGTCATCCGGCTTTGTCCATCACTAGAATGGAGCAAAGTCGGATGACTTTAATTCTGTATAATAATCTCTTATACGTATGTTTCCAACAATTTCACATTTCCTCCTTCAGGAGTGATTGTGATGTCCTGTGTAGTTGCAGGCAACAAAATAGATTCTCCAGCACTAACAGTCAGTTCATTGCCTTCATTGTCTCTCATCTTGCAGGATCCTTCCATACAGATAAAAATCACGAATGAATCGAGTTCAGAATAGTCGCAACTGATTTCTTCAGTCATGTCATACAGAGAAGTCGTGAAGTAGGTGCAGGCAACCAGTTCTACCGGCTCATCCTTCAACGGTTCGTACTTAGTGCGATAGTCATCCAATACTTCGTAGTTGATGGCTTCACGGGCTAAGTCGGTGTGAAGTTCGCGGGTTTTGCCATTCGCATCTTTACGGTTGAAGTCGTAAATACGATAAGTAATATCAGAGGTTTGCTGAATCTCGGCGATGAAAGAACCTGCCCCGATGCTGTGTACGCGTCCGGCAGGAAGGAAAAACACATCACCCGGATGGATCTCATATTCCTGCAATACGTCGGTAATCGTATTGTTCAACACGCGTTCTTTATATTCTTTCGGGGTAATCTGTTCAGAGAATCCTGAACGCAATTTAGCTCCTTTGTCGGCATCTACCACATACCACATCTCGGTTTTTCCCATCGAATTATGGCGTTTCTTCGCCAACTCATCTGTTGGGTGTACCTGGATTGACAAATCCTGTTTGGCGTCGATGAACTTAATGAGCAACGGAAATTTGTTGCCGAAACGGGCATAATTCGCTTCACCAACCAGTTCCTCACGATACTTTCTTACCATATCGGCTAAGGTTAAACCTTTATCCGGGCCATTAGCCACTACGGATTCATTGTCCTCAACACCGGAAATCTCCCAGCTTTCTCCTACTCCTTTCAAGTCAGAGTTCAAATGCTTGAACGGAATAATTTTGTCGCCCCCCCAAAGCGTCTGCTTCAGAATAGGTTCGAATTTTAATGGATACATTTTAGTTTTTCTTGTTATAAACTTAGATTAAATTCGCTCGGATTGTTACAATCCGGGAACAAACATACAAAAAATTGTTCAGTTTTTAAGAAAAGAAGGATGAAAATTCATTTAAGAAAGATTCTTTCGTTTTTATACGATTATTTCTTCCTCATCTTCATCACCTTTTCCATTTCTTCCAGATTATGCCGGGCAGCTTCGTTGCCTTCCCTGATTGCCTTATTAAATTCAAGTATGGCTTGTTCCGGCTCACCGTTCAACAGGTAGTAAACTCCGTTATTATTAATATATTGGGCTGTTTGTTGATTGGATTTATCCAGATATTCCCGTGCAGCAACCAAGTCTTTCCGGGATAAAGCGTCGGCGGCAGCATTCAGATTGGTTGCTCCGGCATCGGTCTGTGCAGCGATGGTAACGTCACTGGTATAATCTACCCGGCAATTTACCTTACGGAGCGCCGGATACAGTTCTTTCAGCATCACACGGTAAGGAGCACCTCCATTGACTTTTTTCAGTTTTTCTTTCCGAAGGGTTATATCGGGCGTGTGCGTGATGATGTCCAGGAGGGTAGCTTTCTCTTTCAGGGAAGAAGCCTCCAATGCTTTTACCAATCCATCCCAGTTTTCTCCTCCAAAGGAGACATGGCAGAGCCCGGCAGGTATCTGTCCGTGTGCGGCGAGATAGTTTTTCAGTGCTTCGGCACGGTTTACAGACAGTTGTTCGTTGAGTTTCAATGCACCTTCGGGTGAGGCGAATCCTTCGATGTAAATGCCTTTCACCGATACTTCCTTATCATTTACTATTTCAGAAAGCATATTTTGAATCTGCTGCAACTCTGACTTGTTATTCATATAATCCGGCAGAATGACAGATTTATTGACCGGAAATTCAAGATGTGCCTCATATTGCCTGCTGCGTATTTCCACTTTATCGGCTTCCGGCCGAATGTACAACAATATGGGGTGTATAGCGGAAAGGCGACCGATTTCGGTAGAGATGCCTTTCTGAATCAACTCTTGTGTCAACTCTTCCTGATGACCGCCACAACCGCAGAGATTTTCTTCGAGATTCAGAGAAGCATCCGCCATCCAGGGTTGGTAGGGAATCACTTGTGTATAGCTTAAAATCTCTTCTTTATCGTAGGGTACCCCCAGCTCGGTTTCTTCATTCAGGGCCATAGAACGGACATAGGCCTTCTGTCTTCTATGTCCGTTTATAATAATGGGTGATAACATGACATTATGATCCGCCCCTACCAAGAGAGGAGTCAGCGTCAGTGTACGGTCGTTATCAACCTTCAGCCGGCGCATATCGATTTGCATATCTATATAGAGCGACTCTCCCTGTTGCCACAAGGAGACATCCGTGATGCTCACAGCATCATTATAATATTTCTGCGCACCGGCCGGAAGAGCCATCAACAGGCAGAGTATCGAATATATCAGTTTCTTTTTCATGGTTATCTTATTTTATGACGTATATAATGTTTATTCCTACCTTAGTCGGTCCGAAATAATTCTTGTGTCCGCTGTTGAGTTTGCTGCCACAATGACCGCAGTTGTACTTGTCGTAATTGATACGGGCATAACCTACGCCGACGGTAGCTTCCATGCTCCAGCGTTTATTGAGTATCCACTGGTAACCATAAGAGATGCCGGCCCCATAAAGATTACCTTGATAACGATGATGCCCCAAGCCGAAGACGTTCAGATTGCTAACGTTGAAATCGGCATAATGAGCGTGCAGGCCGAAGAAATGTCCGTAGAACCGTTCGCACAACCAGTAACGAAGTTCCGGTTGTACCATCCAATGCTTGATTTGCTTATGATCCGAGAATTTCCAGGGATTATAGTTGCCGGATACGTCAAGTGTCCATGCTTTTCCGAGTCCGACTTCAAACCCGAGATTGGCGGTAGTGGTAGCCCAGTACAATGCGTTTGTCTTAACAGCAAACCGGGGCATATAGTAGCTTTTTTCCTGTCCATGCATAGGAGCGGTGAATGTAAACACCAGAATGGCTATCAGGAAGTATTTGATTGGTTTCATATCATTCTATTATTGATTATCGTAAAACAATTTCCGGGCTTTGAAGCAGATCTTCCACCCGGTAAGTAGCTGTATAATTTTGCAAAGTGAACCGGACCATGTCACTGGTTTTAACTCCGGCATAGATTGTAAACGAATAGTTGCTTCTACTATTTACTGTAAAAGTCGGTACAATGCTTGTATCCGAAGAAGTGATTCTGTAGTTCGGTATTCTAAGCAGGCTATTGTTTTGATATACATGTATGGTGTTGCCGACAGTGACCGCGTGCGGTAATACAGTCTCAAAACTGATAGTCGTCGGACTAAATCCAGGGGCGGAAATCACCACACGTTCACTGCTGATTGCCTCTTTGGAGGTAAACGCAATGGTTTGCGCCCCCGAAGGTTGCGATGTATAAGTATGCTGATAGCCACCTGTCACGGCTGTCCATCCGCTTTGCGTTGTCTGCAGTTTTTCCGTAGCGACGAATACAGTCAGCGGGTACGTAACCGGATAGTCGGGATACGACGGCACGGTAAATGTGAATTGGGCAGCACTGTTGACGCCGTAATTCACGAGATTATCGCCGTTGACGGCTACATTGGTGAAGTGACGCGACTTCACTGCTATTTCCTGCGTTTTAAATATGTCGTTCGCTATCAGAACGGTTTCGTCACTGTTCTCCAGGCTGGTGCGGAAGTTCAGTGTCTTGGTGCCCGGTTCGCTTGCCCAATAGATATATTGGTAGCCGCCATCGGTATATTCTATCTGCAAATCCTTGTTGGGAGCCATCGGATAGAGGTTGGCCGTAGTGATTGCACATTTCAGCGGATAGAGATAAGAAGGAATGGTGGCAGGTATCGTAAACTGTAGAGTGACGTCCTGATCGCGCGCCGTATATACTTCCGGCGACAGGGATGCGGGATCAAATTGATACAGCGCACTGGACACAACGGTGATGGTACGTGAAAGCACTCCGGCTTTTACAGTGATGGTAGCCTCCTGTTGTCCTGCAATGATGCGGGATACATCGGCTGTTATTGCGCCGTTGCCGTCATAGTTGAGATTATGGAGTATATTCCCCTGGTCCTCCGCTATGACTACACTGATTTTCGAATTGTCCGTCACACCATTTTGCGTATATTGTGCCGACACATTCAAGGTACCACCTTTGACAAACAGGAAATGGAGCTGGCTTACGGTCAATACATTATTATTATTGTCTGCAATGGAGGGAGATTCTTTGAATATTTCCGCATAAATATTATTGGAGGACTCGGCGCTCTTGGCATCATTAAATGTCGTACTTCCGTTGGCATTTTCACTAAATGATTTTATCATCACTTTGTAGAGGTAATTCCGCACAATGGGATACGGCTTTTTATTAGCGTCGAGGAGCTGGATTTTATAATATAATTCATCCGTTTTTCCTTTCAGCCTACCTTTAATAATAAGGTATGTCTGGTCGTTGAAATAGTTTTCGTTTTCAAACATATATTTCGGTTCCATATTGCAGTCATCAGTGGTCTGACTGGCTTTAGGCGTAGAGCCGTGTGCCAAAGTGGGTTTACCGTCCATGATGACAAAGGGAGTGACGGAAGCATCCGGATTGAACGGAGCTACCGTACCACTGCTGGCATAATTGCAAACGGCATATCCTGTAACCTCGAAATTCTCCGCTTCGTTTTCCACTGTCACTTTTGCCTGGTTGCGGTAAAGGACAACACGAGGAGAATCATTGATAGAAGCAAGAGTCTGCCTGCCCCAGAATACCAGTTTACTGCTACTGAAGGAAGGGATCAGTTCTCTTTCATCTTTCTGCAAAGCGGCACGTTCGTCAAAACTGTCCCATTGGTCATAATTGGCAACGAAGTGGATAATGCCCGTATTATCAGGTATATCAGCCTGAAATGTTCCGACTCCGTTATTGCTGATGAGCATGGACGTACGCGACTGGCCGATAAAAAGTCCGTCGGCGTCAAAAGTCAGCAGACGCATGTCATTTAGTGTATTTTCATTGGTGGAGGCACGACTAAGTACGGGCTTATAGTCGGGTATATCCACAGTAAAGCGGAAGGTGGTCCGGGGCTTTTCCGCCGACGGATTTTCCAATTGGTCTTCATCTGTACATGAGGCCAGAAGAAGGCTGAAGATTGCTATATAGTAAATAAATCTTTTCATACATTTCTTTTTTATCGAGTGGTCGTATTATCGAATATCACGAACGCATCGTACTGACGCATTCAACGGTCCGAAACTTCCTCCCTGCCCTACGCGGGGGTCCATGAAACGGACAGCACCGGCAGCATTCGAACTCCAGTAATATTGTCCTTCCAGAATTTCCTTCACTTCGCAGACTCTGACGTTTTGAAGGATATCTATCAGATAGATTTCCGCTTGTGTAGGCATCCGCCAATCGGAATAGGTTTCTCCGGTAGTGGCATCCCGTTCCACATAATCGCGGCATTTGATTCTCGACTTGGCGTATGAATCGGCTGTCGTCGTTCCATACTGGGAGGCGAGCATCAGATGCGGAGATATTCTCCGGTTATTTTCTTCGGTATCGATGCTGGCTCCTTCGCTATCTGTCAACGGATATCCCAGGACGGCATTGTCACGTATGTAAGTTGCATAGGAGATACCTAGTTCCTCATCCGGAGCGTAATGGGTAAAACCTGCATCAAACGGTTCATCAAACTCATCAGGATTGGGAAGCGTAGAAAAGTCCGCCACAAAGGAGTTCATGATATACATTTTCGTATTGTTCTGTCCCTGACTTCCACCGGGAGTCTCCGCCGAAGTATCAGAACCGATATACAAGGCCGGATATTGGGAGACAGAAACGGGCTGGGTCAGTCCTGCCCCGTTCTTTACCTGGAAAGTAATCTCTTTTGCCAGGAAATTCTGTGGTAGCGGGCTTGTGATGCTGATTGTCCCCGACTTGGCATTGGGAGTGGCTACGATAGAAATGTCTTTACTTCCATTGGCCACAGATACTCCGTTGACCGTAATACTGTTTATTTCCACATCCGGTGTAGACGACTGGAAGGTGGTAGTAAACTGGGTACTGTTGGGCATGGAAATCTTTGTATCCTTAACGTAGATAAAGTTGATACCTTCTACAGACACCAATATCTCATGGGTAGTCCAGTCCTGTATGGTATAGCTGCCGTTCAACTGTACAGCCGAATGGGGGTTGGGATCTCCTTTCTTATCGATATTTACCCGGATATCATAAAGATGGTTGCGTTCCAGTTTATAAAGACTCTCCTCCTGCCCCACTGTTCCGTCCGGCAGACGGTAATTGACCGGTATGCGGTAATAATTTTGCGCAATGACTGTATTTCCGGCATCCTTCACCGGCACATTGACAAGTACATACGTTTCCCTACTTACATCATTCGTCCAGTCGTTGGCGTATGAATAGAGGATAAACTGCTCGTCAGATCCTGCACCTGTATTGCGGGGAGTGAATGTGCCCATACTCTGCAAGTCCGTAGCAACCACTGCATCCTGCGCAATGGTTGATCCGCCGGCTGCATAGTTTTCTAATTTCTTGGAGGGTGTTTCACCGTCCAACGGTGTGAATCCGTTCACATAGTTCAGGGTGATTCTTATTTTAGCGGCAGCACGCTTCAGGATTACGGGAATCTCTTTATTGGCAATGATACCGTCATTCAGAATCAGGGTCTGCTCGCCATCCATCAGAAAAATATCCTGCTTTTGATCTGCATCCAATGCAGGAGCAGCAAAGGCTTTCAGTTGAGTCAGAGACAATCCGGCATCCGGAATGGACTGGGTATGATTAGCGACTACATAGACAGTATGTTTCACATTCAATCCAAACCTTTCCTGTGCCACATTCAACACTTCCTGATGCTCTCCGGTTCCGGTGAGCTGCGGAGAAAGGGCGAAGTGTTGGTGGAACAGACAATTGTCCGCTCCTTCCTGATAAATGAAAACATCCAGTGTTTTGATTGTGTTCTCATTCAGCGCATCTTCGCCGGATTCTTCGAGCGCACGGGAAACCGTCGGGCGTGGAATGGAAAGTTTCAGGGTAATCCCGTTCACGTCTTCCGTTCCGGCTGGTTCCACCGGAGATTCATTCTCACAGGAGAACAGCGTCCAGAGCAGCAGGAGCATGAGCGGGATCATATATAGTTTGCTTTGTTTCATAATTCAGGCTATTTATATTCTGTTTGACTGATTAAGATATCCGTATCATTGTCACCCGGAAACTGACGGGTGTTATTGCTTTGCAACGGATTAATTTTAAGTTTCTCACCTCCTACTGTTATATAAAAGTAGGTACGTCTCGCGGTTCCATTCCAGGGTTTGGTTGCGCCAATCCTGATTTCGTAACTGTTTTCCCGGGCTACTCCTTTAGATACAGCCGGCGTGCCGGTAACAGAACCGTCGGTTGCGAATGAAAAATCGAGTCCGTTGGTTAGTGTCGCTGTCCATACGGCACCGGTGGGTGCTGTCAGGCTGAAACTATAATCGGCATAGGAGGTTTCATTACGGGCTTCACCGTTCCATATATACGGAAACTGCACGACTCCGGTAGTGGCTCCGGCATCGTTTCCATTGAAAGGCTGAAGGCAGTAGTCCGCTTCCGTCACTTCCTGTCCGATTTCGGAGGACACTACACTCCACGGATAGGGAGTGGTTTTGATTACCAGCTGATTGTCCGGATGGTCGAGCATGACCATCACACGATAAACGGTATTGTGCAACAGGCTGTATTTGTTGGCGGTTTGCCCCTGATCGGTGAGATACGCTCTGTATGTATAACTTATGCCATCGAACAGTGCCGTTATACGGATGTAAGGTGTATTTGCATCCGGTTTACCGCCGGAAACCATGTTCCGGTATGTATAGAAGGAGGCTTTCGCATTGGCCGGAATGACTTCCGACAAATCCGATGGCATAGGTTGCAAAGTTCCGTTCTCTGTGATCGGAACTGTTACATTTTGCAGTTTGGCGTCAGCAGGCATCGTCACACGTTCGGGATTTCCGTAAGTAGTAAGCACCTGATTGCAAAACTCAACCGAAGTAACCGTTACAGTAGCTTGCGCCAATTCCTGATTCTTAAACATATAGATATCCAATCGTGCAGCCAGCCGTTCCATGGGGATTTCCGCAACAACATATTCGCTATTGATCGGAACTTCTTTTTTCCCGACCATCAGGATATTGTTGCTACTGAAAACACTGCCGGAGACTGTCAGACTTTCCAGTTGTTGCAACGTGAGTCCGGCGGTTACCGGAGTGGAAAATGTCTTGTCCGGATCATTGTAATTGGCAATCGCATAAATTATTTTTGTCTGCGGCGACACGTTGACAGAACGTGAAAGTTCCTGCAATCTTTGCGGGGTGAATTCCGGAATCAATTCCGCATATTCGCAACGCTGATCAGCTTTATTGAATATATAAAGCGCAAGACTGGCAAAACTATCATCGCCTCCCAGTGTCAGCTTCTCTTCTTTCGGAGTGGTACTGATAAGAAAATTAAGCCGTGCCTGACTGTCGGTCGTATCTGATACGGGCGCCTCGCTTTCACTACATGAATATAGAGAGAAAGCCAGGAGAAACATATACAAACAGATCCGATATTTAACTATTAATTTCATATATATAGGGGTTATTGCCCCGGTCTGATCACTTCTTCGTCCCAGGGTTTTACTGTAACGGCGGTTCCATTGAAAAGAATACGAATGCCTATCGTCACTTCATTGATACCGTCTACGGTAATGTCATTTTCCTTCATGAAGTCTTTTAATTGCAGCGTGTAGAGTTTTTCATTGGTCTGCGTATCGTGCAATTGCAGATATACTTCATTCTCATTATTAAATCGTAACACGTTGAACTTCGCGCCAAACTTTTGTGTACCGGAATCAAAATTAACCAAAGGAAAATAAGAGATTTGTTCGGTTGAAAACGACTTGGTGAAATTCACGGTCGGACTCAAGTTTCCCATTTCCATGCTGACAGGCGATGTGACTGCCCGTGCATCGCCGGCATCCAGCCCTTCCAATTCGACCAGCATCTTGATATGCGCGCTGCTGAAAGGAACTGTGTCCACCTTATAATCTTCATTGGTTATCGTGATCTCTTTCTCTCCAAAATACAAACTGTCATTCGTCGTTATCAGTTCTTTGGTGAAATAATGAGGAGCTCCGACAAGGTTGTCGTTTAATGGAGCATCATCATTTATTCTCGTATCGCCGAAGGAGTTTCCCCAGCAAACTACCTTATACTGACCGCTTGGCAGATTTAAGGTGGTGCCCTGTTGGCGATGCAGCTCGCTCTTATCCAGGGCAGTTTTCTGTATGCATACATGATCTTCATTGTATATATACATATCCACCTTTTCTATTTTCTGAAGAAAGATATCCCGTGTTCCGTCACCCAGATAGTCGAAGTACAAAATCGTCTCACAATCATCCAGATTTTCTTTTATACACCCTGTCACTGTTACCAGCAACAAGGCGTATAGCATTATCACCTTCTCCATATAATTGGTTTATGATAACTGCCGGAACTTATTGTTCCAAATCAAATCCCGGAGTAATTGTTTCTTCATTCCATGGAGCTATGGTGACGTGTACCAATACGTTATATTGTACGTTGCCCAGGTCGTTATCCAGCATAGGTACCAGTTAGATTTCCATGTTATAAAGCGTACCGGGTTTAAAATCGGCAGCAGTTAGTTCTGTGTTTATTTCCTTGTAATATTTCACCAGGTTGGCAAAACGTGCGCTACTAGCCAGTTCGGGGTTGAACACCTCGGTATCGGTAGAAGCAAGTCCTTCAATGACCAGGTCGGAAAGATCAAGATGTAGCTGCGGGACGGCTGTGCCGGGGAAGAAATTAAATGCATAACATTTGCCGGACAAATCCAGTGGCAGGTTGGCATAGGTTCCATCTCCCGAATTATAAATCAGATAACTGGCAAAAGGAGCTGCATCGATAATCGGATTGGTGTCGAAAGTCCACATTCCGTCGTGGATATGTCCCTCGAATGTTGAATTCATCAGAAGGTTTTCCAATGTTCCCGGTTGGTTGTAGGTATTATAAAAGTTATTCATATAAAGACCTTTCACGTTTCCGGAGAATTGTGTCCAGGAGACAGTTGCCTTTTTGCTTGCTCCGCCGATAGATCTTGTGAAATCAAAGTTGCCTGCATTCTTGAATGAGATTTTAGTAATCTGCATACGGGCAACAATGGGGGCGATGGTTACTTCTGCCGTATAAGTTTTACCGGAAGTCGGAGTCGGTTCAATCGGTTCGTCAACGATTGGTTTCAGATCATCGTCCATTCCGTAATAGAGTACGGCACTTCCTTGCTGTTCTGCCAGTTTGGTGTTAATTACATTATTATTTACAGCATTTCCCGGATTACCATAAATATATACTTTTGAAACAGATCGAGGAGTGTTGATGAACTTCAACCCTTTAGCCGGATCTGTCAACTTATTCCAGTCGGAATTGAGCACATCATCTTTGGTGACAGATTTGGAGGTAATCACCTTTCCATTAACGTCGGTCAGATTGATTAATACACTGTTCACATTCTTAATGTCCGATGTGATAATATCCGTTGGAGAAGAGGCTCTCGAATTGGTTGCGCTTTTGATTCCGCTCAATGATACTGATAGAGAGTTTATTTCGTTCTGTGAAACAGAGATATCATCTTTATCACTGCAGGAGAACAGGATAAGACCTGTCACACTTGCCAATAATAACTGTTTAATTTTCATGTCTTCTAAAAAATAAATGTTTATAAATTTGCCCAATACTAATTATTTTACGTACGTTCAGTTGGGAAAATTATAACAACACCTATGGGGAAAAGTTCCCACCCTGTTTTCTTTTTCGGTATGATTTGAGGTAAAAACGGCATATTTAATGTTTTTTATCCAAATTTGTAACAACTACAATTTAAATCTCTTTCCGGAAAAGGAACATGAAGTAATAAAGCTAAACTTTCCTAAAGTACCTGTTATATTTAGTCGGAATAATTTGTGAGAAAGAAAGAATTTCCCTTTATTTGCAGGAAATTTTTAATAATACCAGACATGAATAACACATTCCCAACAGAAGGGAATCTATCAGGGCTCAGCCGGAAAGATTTCCAAAAGGATATAAATGATAAGAAAACTGATTTATTTATCCTCAAAAATACAAAGGGAATGGAAGTAGCTGTAACCAATTACGGATGCGCCATTCTTTCTATCATGGTACCGGACAAAAACGGTAAGTATGCCAATGTAATCCTCGGACACGACAGCATCGACCACGTCATCAACAGCCCGGAACCTTTCCTAAGCACTACTATCGGACGCTACGGCAACCGCATCGCCAAAGGAAAATTCACTCTGTTCGGCGAAGAACATGAACTCACAATCAACAACGGACCTAACTCCCTGCACGGAGGACCTACCGGTTTCCACGCTCGTGTATGGGACGCTATACAACTTGACGAGAGCACAGTGCAATTCAACTATGTTTCTGCCGATGGCGAAGAAGGATTCCCCGGCAACCTGGAAGTAGAAATGACCTACCGCCTGGAAAACGAAGTAAACGCACTGACTATCGAATACCGCGCAACAACCGACAAAGCCACAGTCGTAAATCTGACTAACCACGGTTTCTTCAACCTCGCCGGTATCTCCACTCCTACTCCTACCGTCAACGACCACATCGTTACTATCAACGCTGATTTCTATACGCCTATCGACGAAGTTTCTATCCCAACAGGCGAAATTGCCAAAGTAGAGGGTACTCCGATGGATTTCCGCACTCCGCATACCGTAGGCGAACGTATCAATGACAAATTCCAGCAACTGATTTTCGGTGCCGGCTACGACCACTGCTATGTACTGAACAAGATAGAGAGCGGCTCACTCGACCTGGCTGCTACTTGCAAAGACCCGAAAAGCGGCCGTATCATGGAAGTGTATACCACCGAAGCCGGCGTGCAACTCTATACAGGCAACTGGCTGAATGGATTTGAAGGCGCACATGGAGCTACATTCCCTGCAAGAAGCGCTATCTGCTTTGAAGCACAGTGTTTCCCGGATACCCCGAACAAACCGCATTTCCCATCGGCTACTTTGCTACCGGGTGATGAATACCAACAGATCACTGTCTACAAGTTTGCAGTGGAAGAATAAGATTTGAAAAAACAACTAACCTAATTTTATAAACTAACATTTTTTTTGAACCATGACACAAGAAAAAAAGAACGGTAAAATCATTGCAATCATTACGATGATTTTCCTTTTTGGTATGATTTCATTTGTTACCAACCTCGCTGCTCCTATGGGTATCGTGTTGAAAAACCAGTTTGACGTATCAAACGCATTAGGTATGCTGGGAAACTTCGGAAACTTTATTGCATACGCAGTAATGGGTATTCCGAGCGGTATCCTGTTGCAACGCGTGGGTTATAAGAAAACAGCACTGATCGCAGTAGCTATCGGTTTCATTGGCGTAGGTATCCAATTCTTATCCGGTCATTCAAGCCCGGAAATGGCATTTGCCGTTTATTTGATTGGTGCATTCGTAGCAGGTTTCTCTATGTGTTTGCTTAACACTGTTGTAAACCCGATGTTGAACAAACTGGGTGGTGAAGGTAACAAAGGTAACCAGCTTATCCAGGTAGGTGGATCTTTCAACTCTGTAATGGCTACCATTACTCCGATGTTTGTAGGTATCCTGATCGCCGGATCTATCGAAAAAGCTACTATTTCTCAAATATTCCCTGTAATGTACACTGCTATGGCTGTGTTCGCTTTCGCTTTCTTCGTACTTCTGTTTGTACAAATCCCCGAACCTAATGCCAATGCTGCAACAGAACCTATCGGCAAATTGATGAAGGGTGCTTTAAAGTTCCGTCATTTCATCTTGGGAGCTATTGCAATCTTTGTATATGTAGGTATTGAAGTTGGTGTACCGGGTACTTTGAATCTATTCCTGACAGACCCTATAGAAAAAGGCGGAGCAGGTATCGCTTCTACTATTTCAGGTTTCGTGGTAGGAACTTATTGGTTCTTAATGTTGATCGGCCGTCTGGCAGGCGCATCACTCGGTGCTAAAATTTCCAGTAAAGCGATGCTTACGTTTACATCTGCACTGGGTTTGATTTTAGTATTCCTTGCTATCTTCTCTTCTACCGGAACATTGGTTAACCTGCCTGTACTTCAACAGAGTGCTACCGGCGGTTTGTCATTCGGTTTTGCAGAAGTACCTATCAACGCTATGTATTTGGTATTAGTAGGTCTTTGTACTTCTATCATGTGGGGTGGTATTTTCAACCTTGCAGTAGAAGGATTAGGAAAATATCTGGCTGCTGCTTCCGGTCTGTTTATGGTACTGGTTTGTGGTGGAGGTATCCTGCCTGTTATCCAAGGTTGGGTAGCTGACATCGCCGGTTTCATGCCTAGCTACTGGGTTATCATCGCCGCACTTGCTTACCTGCTGTTCTACGGCCTGGTAGGTTGCAAAAATGTAAACAAGGATATTCCTGTGGAATAAATTTCGATTTCTGATTTCTGAATTATGAATTGCTCATAGCTCATAATTCAGAAATCAGAAATCATAATTCTCTATATTATTATTCACCTTTAAAATATAAATATCATGGATACAGAATACGTAAGAAGTCGCTTCATTAAACACTTTGACGGAACTACTGGATTTTTATATGCTTCTCCGGGCCGTATCAACCTGATCGGTGAACACACTGACTACAACGGTGGATTCGTATTTCCGGGAGCCGTAGACAAAGGCATGATTGCTGAAATCAAACCAAACGGCACTGACAAGGTTAAAGCTTACTCTATCGACTTGAAAGACTATGTAGAATTTGGTCTGAACGAAGAGGATGCTCCACGTGCCAGCTGGGCAAGATATATTTTCGGTGTATGCCGTGAAATGATTAAACGTGGCGTTGACGTGAAGGGATTCAATACTGCTTTTGCAGGTGATGTGCCTCTGGGTGCAGGTATGTCTTCTTCTGCTGCTTTGGAAAGTACGTATGCTTTCGCATTGAACGAACTGTTCGGTGAAAACAAAATAGATAAATTTGAATTGGCTAAAGTGGGCCAGGCAACAGAACATAACTACTGCGGTGTGAACTGCGGTATCATGGACCAGTTTGCTTCTGTGTTCGGTAAAGCAGGCAGCTTGATCCGTCTGGATTGCCGTTCACTGGAATATCAGTATTTCCCATTCCATCCGGAAGGCTATCGTCTGGTTCTGATGGATTCAGTGGTTAAACACGAATTGGCTTCTTCTGCTTACAACAAGCGTCGCCAAAGCTGTGAAGCTGCTGTTGCCGCTATCCAGAAAAAACATCCGCACGTAGAATTCCTGCGCGACTGTACGATGACTATGCTGGAAGAAGCGAAAGCAGATATCAGCGCTGAAGACTATATGCGTGCAGAATATGTAATCGAAGAAATTCAACGTGTACTCGAAGTTTGCGAGGCATTGGAAAAGGATGATTACGAAACTGTAGGTAAGAAGATGTACGAAACTCATCACGGCATGAGCAAGCTGTACGAAGTAAGCTGCGAAGAACTCGACTTCCTGAATGACTGCGCTAAAGAATACGGCGTAACCGGTTCACGCGTAATGGGTGGTGGCTTCGGTGGTTGTACGATCAACCTTGTTAAGGATGAGTTGTATGATAACTTCGTTGAAAAAACAAAAGCTGCTTTCAAAGCTAAATTCGGCAGAAGCCCGAAAGTGTATGACGTAGTAATCGGTGACGGTTCTCGTAGATTGGAATAAGAATTTATTCGAAATTAAATAATAAGGGCGGCTCCCGTGATAGGAGCCGCCCTTACTTTGTACACGGCATAATAACACACAATCTCAACTCTACTCTCTTAAAATGAGAAAAATTCTCATTTTAAGAGAATTATCTAAAACTATTCGTATCTTTGCCATGTTCTATAGAATAGACAACTTAATATAAAAACAATATGATAATCAATTTTACAGTAGGCAACTATCGTTCGTTCAAAGACAAAAAGGTTTTGAGCATGGAAGCTACCGCTATTAAAGAATTGAATGAATCTGTTATAGAAAAAGAAGGATATAGACTACTTCCATCAGCTGTTATTTATGGAGCTAACTCAAGTGGAAAAAGTAACTTTTTAAAAGCGATTGGCAAATTTGGAGAGATAGTCAACTATTCTTCTAAAATGAGTTCTACAGATAAATTAAATATTACTCCTTTCTTATTAAACCAAAAATCAACTCAAGAACCATCATTTTTTGAAATAGAAATACTGATAGATAACCAAACATATACGTATGGCTTTACCGCAGACAATCTGAAGGTTTATGAAGAGTGGTTATATATAAAAGAGGGAAAAGCAAAAAAGGAAAAATGCTTATTTGTTCGTACAGAAGAAGGAATCGGAATAGCTGACGAGTATAATGAAGGCAAAGGTTTGGAAGAAAAGGTACGTGACAATGGACTATTTTTATCTACAATTGATTCTTTTAACGGTGAAATTGCCAAAAAAATTATTCATAAAATTGACTGTATCTGGGTAATATCAGGTATCGACCATGAATCTTGGTCTGTATTTACAAATGATATGTGTAATAATAAAAATCCAGGACTTAGCTTTCAACAAGAGATTCAAGATTTCTTGAAATCTATGAATGTAGGGTTTAACAGATTTGAACTTCCCGAAGATGAAAAGTTGGCAAAAGAAGTAAAAGCATACACCATACATAATTTGTATAATGAACAGGAAGAAGTCATTGGAGAAACCCGCTTTTCCATGAAAGAGCATGAGTCATCGGGTACTAACAAACTATTCGATTTGGCCGCCTTAGTTATTGGTCAATTGGCGTTGGGAGGTCTACTAGTTATAGACGAACTCGATTCCAAGCTCCATCCATTACTGACTCAACATATTATAAAACTTTTCAACAATCCAAAAACAAATCCCAAGGGAGCTCAACTAATATTTGCTACCCACGACACCAATTTACTGAATGTAAAAACATTCCGTAGGGATCAGATTTGGTTTACGGAAAAAGATCATTCGGAAGCTACCGACCTCTACTCATTAGCTGAATTCAGAGAACCGGAAGGAAACAAAATTCGGAAAGACCGTAGTTTTGAAAAAGATTATATCAACGGACGTTACGGCGCAATTCCATATATTAAAGATTAATACACAATGAGTAGACTGCTGCCGAAACATCGGTTTGAGGAAATAAAAAGAGAACAAAGACAGGCAAAACTGGATAAAAGAAGAAAAGTAGCAGTACGCAATGTATCTGTTAGTTTCCTTATCGTATGTGAAGGTGAAAGAACTGAACCTAACTATTTCAAGGCTTTAATAAAAGACCGTTATTCGGATATCCGTGAGGTTACAATTGAAGGTAAGGGACAAGGTACAGTCAGTCTTATCAAAGAAACCATAGCTATTCGTGATAAATCAAATAAAGAGTTTGACAGGGTATGGGCTGTTTTTGATAAGGATGACTTTAATGATTTCAATGACGCCATACAGCTTGCAAAAAAGAATCATATTCTTTGCGCATGGTCTAATGAGTCATTCGAACTTTGGTATTATCTACATTTTCAATATTTGGATACCGGCATATCCCGTTCTCAATACATTGAGAAAATAGAAAGGGAAATACAAAATAGAACAAATGATTCAAACTACCGATATAAAAAGAAATCACCGGAAACTTTCGACATATTACAACGTATAGGAGATGAATCATTAGCTATCAAACATGCTCAACGCTTAAGAGAATCATTTTCGGGAACAGATTATGCAGCTCACAAGCCTTGTACTACCGTATATGAGCTAGTAGAAGAACTAACTCATCCTGAAAAGTTATTATGATCATAACGTAACTATATATTAATAAGGGCGGCTCCCGTGATGGGAGCCGCCCTTACTTTTTACAATTAACGAAAATCTAAAACCTATTGGTCTAATAACATCTAATTAGTTCTACTTATTTCTTCGTGAATTTATATACCGCGAACGTAGTGGGTTCCAGTTCGGTAGTAAACACGTTGCCTTCAATAGATACCGGAGTTTCCTGCGGAACGATGGCAAAAGGTTGTTCAAGTGTATTATCCTTATCCAAATCGAGCGAACGAAGTTTGATACAACGGCCATTAGACAATACATCTTGTTTCTTCAATCCTTCAAAATTCAAGGAAATTGGCTGTATTGTGGCGGAAGTATTGGCAACCTTTACAATCAGTTCATTCTTATCCTTATCGAAAACAGCACTGGCAAAGAGTCCGTTCTGTCCTTCGGCTCCCGTTACATTTTTCTTGTTCATGATAAGGGGAAGCACATTTGTTCCTTTGTTTTGCGCATACAGTTGTTGTACATAATAGCTAGTGGTACGCACAGAGTTCAGGTTATCGAACCAAATCATATCAGGACGCCATTGCCATCCTTCCACATGAGCGAAAAGCGGAGCATAGGTGGCCATGTGAACGATGTCAGCATTACGTTCCAATCCGGTCATGAAAGCAGCTTCGAGCAAAGCAGCATGATAATGGTTCCATTTCTTTCCTTTTCCATGGCAGGCATATTCGCCGGCAAAGACTTTCGGACCTTTACGATCGTAGTTGTCATAGCGGGCACCTTGTGCCAGGAACCAACTTTCGGGACGATAGAAATGTTCATCCACCAAATCGGCTTTCAGACGTTTCATTTCAGGCCACAAGTAATCAAATTCTTTTCCTTCGGAATTCGGACCGGAGCTACCTACTATTTTAATTTCCGGGTGAGCTTTACGAATGGCTTTGATAAACGGTTCGAGACGTTCGGGATATTCTTTTCCCCATTGTTCGTTACCGATACCGACAAACTTCAGGTTAAACGGTGCAGGATGTCCCATATCGGCACGTACCTTTCCCCATTTGGTATTCACGTCTCCATTAGCAAACTCAATCAGGTCGAGTGCATCCTGAATATAGTTATCCAAATCACAAACGGCTACGTGAGCTTTCGGATCATTATTCTGATATTGGCAGGAAAGTCCGCAATTCAGAATCGGCAGAGGTGCCGCACCCATTTCTTCAGACAACAGGAAATATTCGTAGAATCCCAATCCATAGCTTTGATAATAATCAGGGAAGAATCGGTGAGTAAAAGTATACTGCCAACGATTTTCATTTAAGGGACGGTTCTCTACCGGGCCAACTGATTTTTTCCAGTCGTAACGAGTCTCCAGGTCGGTACCTTCTACAATGCAACCACCGGGAAAGCGGAAGACTCCGGGATGAATATCCGCCAATGCTTGTGCCAAATCTTTACGAAGACCATTTTCGTGTCCCTTCCAAGTATCAACCGGGAAAAGAGAGACGTGCTCCAAATCTACTGTTCCTTTGGAAGTAAGGAAAATACGAAGTACGGATTTCGGATGAGTACTGCCGGGCTTCAAGATTATCTGGTATTTTTTCCAGTCCTTAGAATCAATTGTAAGATTCCCTGCAACAAGTGCCTGGCGTTCGCCCATTGATTGGGTATCTACAAGTTCGATCCTCAATGTTTCTTTCGTACTTTCTTGCGGCAAACGCGCCCAAACGGAGAAGCGATATTCCTCCCCTTTCTTGACACCAATACCGAAGAAACCTTCGTTATCCAATCCGGTATGCTTATGTGCATGTCCGGGGTTAGAAAGGCGCACGTAATGTGGATTGCGTTCAAAAGGGCCATCATTCATTAAGGATACTTTTCCATACGTTTTCCATCCCATCAGGTGCTGTGGAAATTCAAAGGAACGATTCTTCACCAGTTCGGCATAAAGTCCGCCGTCGGCAGCATAGTTGATGTCCTCAAAAAAGAGTCCGTACATAGTAGGTTGGATTTCTGCACCCAGCTTCTTCGTCTGTATCACCAATTCATTAGTTTGCGCATGAAGCGCAAGGTTAGTAGACAAGGCTAATACTGCCAATAAATTTGCGTATCTTCTCATGGTTCTCAATAAAAAATTATATATAGTTAAAATGCAAAGATAATCAGATTCTCTATTTTCCCCGTACCCGATTTTATCATTAACAGGTGTATATCGGTCAAAAAGGATCAAATTCCATTCATTTGCACAATTTTCCATCCGTATCTGATATTTATAATACGAAACCAGATCAAAAAACACCTATTAACCCGCTCTATTATATGAAAAATAAACGGATGGAAAGCGTACATTTATATATATAATAAGGTGTATGGGAAATCATAAAATATACCGTTTATGCTGCATAACATACAAGAGTGTATTTGATACACCAAACAAAAGTGTTACTTTTACACCCAAAATAAGATAAATATCTCATTTACATTAAAAATAAAACCATGAAAAAACATTTTCTACTTGCAGGATTTGCCGCGCTGATGCTGGTTGCGTGCAATAACAAGCCGGCTTCCGAGCTGACCTTGTCCGGTCTTGATCCGGTAAAATTTCAAACAGAAGTGAACAATGCCAAAACAGCTCTTTACACCTTAAAGAACAAGGCAGGCATGGAAGTATGCATCACTAACTTCGGAGGACGTATCGTGTCTGTCATGGTACCCGACAAGAACGGTAAGATGCAAGATGTAGTTTTAGGTTTTGACAGCATTGCTGACTATATTAATGTACCCAGCGACTTTGGTGCTTCTATCGGACGCTATGCAAACCGTATCAACCAAGGACGTTTCGCATTGGACGGTGACACGATCCAACTGCCGCAAAACAATTTCGGCCACTGCCTGCACGGAGGTCCGAAAGGTTGGCAATACAAAGTTTATGAAGCTAATTTGATTGATCCGACAACGCTGGAACTGATACTTGTCTCACCGGACGGAGACGAAAACTTCCCGGGTAATGTGACAGCTAAAGTGACTTACAAACTGACTGAAGACAACGCTATCGACATCAAATATAGCGCAACTACCGATAAAAAGACGATCATCAATATGACCAACCACTCTTACTTCAACCTGGCAGGTGATCCGTCAAAAGCTTCAACCGACAATATATTGTATGTAAACGCAGACTATTATACTCCGGTAGACAGTACCTTTATGACTACAGGCGAAACCGCTCCTGTGAAAGACACTCCGATGGACTTCACCACTCCGAAAGCTATAGGCAAAGAGATCGACAACTACGATTTCGTTCAACTGAAGAACGGAAAAGGATATGACCACAACTGGGTACTCAACACAAAGGGAGATCTTTCGCAAGTTGCCGCAAAACTCACCTCACCTGAAAGCGGTATTACTCTGGAAGTATATACCAACGAACCGGGTGTACAGGTTTACACAGGAAACTTCCTCGACGGAACCGTAACCGGAAAGAAAGGCATCGTTTACAACCAACGTGCTTCTGTGTGTCTGGAGACACAACACTATCCTGACAGCCCTAACAAGGCAGACTGGCCTTCTGTTGTACTGGAACCGGGACAAACTTATAATAGTGAATGTATTTTCAAATTCTCTGTAGAGAAATAATATTAACTCATAAATCATATTTATTGTGGAAGCATTAGATTGGCTAGTAATCGGAGTCTTTTTTCTGGCTCTGATCGGTATTATTGTTTGGGTAGTCAGACAAAAACAAAATGACTCGGCAGATTATTTCTTGGGCGGACGCGACGCAACATGGCTTGCGATCGGTGCCTCTATTTTCGCATCCAACATCGGTTCGGAACACTTGATCGGACTGGCAGGAGCCGGTGCATCCAGTGGTATGGCTATGGCACACTGGGAAATCCAGGGATGGATGATCTTGATTCTGGGATGGGTGTTTGTACCCTTCTACACACGAAGCATGGTATATACAATGCCGGAATTTCTGGAACGCCGCTATAATCCTCAATCACGTACCATCCTGTCGGTCATCTCTTTGGTGAGTTATGTGTTAACCAAAGTAGCTGTGACTGTATATGCCGGTGGTCTTGTATTCCAACAAGTATTCGGTATCAAAGAGCTTTGGGGAATTGATTTCTTCTGGATTGCAGCTATCGGTCTGGTAGTGTTAACTGCACTTTATACGATCTTCGGTGGTATGAAATCAGTTCTTTACACTTCTGTTCTTCAAACCCCTATCCTACTGCTAGGATCATTAATAATTCTGGTACTCGGCTTCAAAGAATTAGGTGGATGGGACGAAATGATGAGAGTCTGTGGGGCTGTTACCGTAAATGATTATGGTGATACGATGACTAACCTGATCCGTAGCAATGATGATGCAAACTTCCCTTGGTTGGGCGCTTTGATCGGTTCGGCTATTATCGGTTTCTGGTACTGGTGTACCGACCAGTTCATCGTTCAACGTGTACTTTCAGGTAAAAATGAAATGGAAGCTCGTCGTGGTACTATTTTCGGTGCTTATCTGAAATTGTTGCCTGTATTCCTTTTCTTGATTCCTGGTATGATCGCATTTGCATTACATCAAAAATATATCGGTGCCGGTGGCGAAGGTTTCTTGCCGATGCTGGCCAACGGAACAGCAAATGCCGATGCCGCTTTCCCGACATTAGTAGCCAAATTACTTCCTGCCGGTGTGAAAGGTCTGGTAGTATGTGGTATTCTTGCCGCCTTGATGAGTTCTCTTGCATCTCTGTTTAATTCGTCAGCCATGCTGTTTACTATCGACTTCTACAAACGTTTCAGACCGGAAACTCCGGAGAAGAAACTGGTAGGTATCGGTCAGGTTGCAACGGTTGTAATCGTTATTTTAGGTATTCTCTGGATTCCTATCATGCGTAGTGTAGGCGATGTACTTTATACCTACTTACAGGACGTTCAATCCGTACTGGCGCCAGGTATCGCTGCTGCTTTCTTACTGGGTATCTGTTGGAAACGTACTTCCGCCCAGGGTGGTATGTGGGGATTGATTGCTGGTATGGTAATCGGGTTGACTCGCCTCGGTGCAAAAGTATATTATAGCAATGCAGGTGAAGTAGCAGATTCTACATTCAAATATTTGTTCTATGATATGAACTGGTTATTCTTCTGTGGATGGATGTTCTTGTTCTGCATTATTGTAGTAATCGTAGTCAGCCTGGCAACCAAAGCTCCGACTGCAGAAAAGATTCAGGGACTGGTATTCGGTACGGCTACCAAAGAACAAAAAGCTGCTACACGTGCTAGCTGGAATCACTGGGATATTATTCATACTGTAATTATTCTGGCTATTACAGGTGCTTTCTACTGGTATTTCTGGTAAAAAATAAGCCCTTCCTTCAACCTTCTCTTTGAGAAAGGTTGAAGAAACCTAAAAATAGTCTTGCCAACGGAAAGACTGGTTTATTATAACTAAAATCACAATCTAAATGGATAAAGATAATTCACAAGAGTCAATGATAAGCTCAGACTCCCTCTCTTTTGGAAAGAACCGGGGGGAGGCTTATTATAGCTCGAATCCCACCTTTTATGTCGGCATCGACTGTATCATCTTTGGTTTCAACGAAGGGGAAATCAGCTTGCTATTGTTAAAGAGAAACTTCGAGCCGGCAATGGGTGAATGGTCACTGATGGGAGGATTTGTGCAAAACAATGAAAGTGTGGATGATGCCGCCAAACGTGTATTGCATGAGCTTACCGGACTGGAAAACGTTTACATGGAACAGGTAGGAACTTTCGGAGCTATCGACCGTGATCCGGGTGAACGGGTTATCTCCGTGGCTTACTATGCATTGATTAACATCAATGAGTATGACCGGAAACTGGTTCAAAAGCACAATGCTTACTGGGTGAATATGAACGAACTTCCCCCGCTTATCTTCGACCATCCTGAAATGGTAGAAAAAGCACGGGAACTGATGAAACAGAAAGCATCCGTAGAACCTATCGGATTCAATCTGCTTCCGAAACTCTTTACATTATCCCAATTACAAAGTTTATATGAGGCCATTTACGGTGAAACAATGGATAAACGGAATTTCCGTAAAAGAGTGGCTGAAATGGATTATATAGAAAAGACTGATAAAATTGATAAACTGGGTTCCAAACGGGGGGCTGCCTTGTATAAGTTCAACGGCAAGGCTTACCGCAAAGACCCGAAATTTAAAATATAATCATTATGCTGGAAGAACTAAAAGAAAAAGTATTTCATGCCAATCTTGAATTGGTAAAGCATGGATTAGTCATCTTTACCTGGGGCAATGTCTCTGCTATCGACCGTGAAAGCGGATTGGTAGTAATCAAACCCAGTGGTGTAAGTTATGATGATATGAAAACCGAAGATATGGTAGTAGTGGATTTGGATGGCAAGGTCGTTGAAGGACGACTGAAGCCATCCTCGGATACTCCTACTCACGTAGTACTTTACAAAGCATTTCCGGAGATTGGCGGAGTGGTACACACCCACTCTACTTATGCGACTGCCTGGGCACAGGCGGGATGCGACATTCCGAACATCGGAACGACTCACGCGGATTATTTCCATGACGCCATTCCCTGCACGGCAGATATGACGGAAGCGGAAGTGAAAGGCGCTTACGAACTGGAAACCGGTAATGTGATAGTGAAACGTTTTGAAGGATTGAATCCTGTACATACACCGGGAGTATTGGTAAAAAATCACGGTCCTTTCTCTTGGGGAAAAGATGCGCACGATGCTGTACACAACGCCGTGGTAATGGAACAGGTAGCCAAAATGGCAAGTATCGCTTATGCGGTAAACCCGAATTTAACAATGAACCCGTTGCTGGTAGAAAAACATTTCAGCCGCAAGCATGGTCCGAATGCTTATTATGGACAGTAACAATTAAAAAAACAGATATTAAAAATTAAAGCAATAACATTATGAATAACGTATTTGATCAATATGAAGTATGGTTCGTAACAGGAGCACAGCTTCTGTACGGAGGTGACGCAGTAATCGCAGTAGACGCACACTCTAATGAAATGGTAAACGGACTGAATGAATCCGGTAAACTCCCTGTCAAGGTGGTATACAAAGGTACTGCCAACTCTTCTAAAGAAGTGGAAACTGTATTCAAAGCAGCCAATAACGATGAAAAATGTATCGGTGTAATCACTTGGATGCATACTTTCTCTCCTGCTAAGATGTGGATTCATGGTCTGCAACAGTTGAAGAAACCCTTGTTGCACCTGCACACACAGTTCAACAAGGAAATTCCTTGGGATACAATGGACATGGACTTCATGAACCTGAACCAGTCAGCTCACGGTGACCGCGAATTCGGACATATCTGTACCCGTATGCGCATCCGTCGTAAAGTAGTGGTAGGTTATTGGAAAGAGGAAGACACCTTGCACAAGATCGCTGTCTGGATGCGTGTTTGTGCCGGTTGGGCAGACTCACAGGATATGCTGATTATCCGTTTCGGCGACCAGATGAACAATGTAGCTGTAACTGACGGTGATAAAGTGGAAGCTGAACAACGTATGGGTTACCATGTAGATTATTGCCCGGTAAGCGAATTGATGGAATACCACAAAGAAATCAAAAATGAAGATGTAGATGCATTGGTAGCTACCTACTTCAAAGAATACGACCACGATGCTTCTTTGGAAGACAAATCGACTGAAGCTTATCAGAAAGTATGGAATGCCGCTAAAGCAGAACTTGCCATGCGTGCTATCCTGATAGCTAAAGGCGCTAAAGGATTTACGACCAACTTCGACGATTTGGGCGACATCGAATACAATGGTTTCGATCAGATCCCGGGTCTTGCTTCACAACGTCTGATGGCGGAAGGTTACGGATTCGGCGCTGAAGGAGACTGGAAATCGGCTGCTCTTTACCGTACGGTATGGGTAATGAATCAGGGACTTCCCAAAGGTTGTTCATTCTTGGAAGACTATACACTGAACTTCGACGGTACCAACAGCTCTATCCTGCAGTCACACATGTTGGAAATCTGCCCGCTTATCGCAGCCAACAAACCGCGCCTGGAAGTACACTTCCTCGGTATAGGTATCCGCAAGAGCCAGACAGCAAGATTGGTATTTACTTCAAAGACAGGCGCTGGATGCACTGCTACAGTAGTAGATATGGGTAACCGCTTCCGTCTGATTGTGAACGATGTGGAATGTATCGAACCGAAACCGCTGCCTAAGTTGCCGGTTGCTTCTGCTCTCTGGATTCCGATGCCTAACCTCGAAGTAGGTGCAGGTGCATGGATCCTGGCTGGTGGAACTCACCACTCTTGCTTCTCTTACGACCTGACAGCAGAATATTGGGAAGATTATGCTGAAATCGCAGGTATCGAAATGGTACATATCAACAAGGATACTACGATCAGCTGCTTCAAGAAAGAACTGCGCATGAACGAAGTTTATTACATGTTGAATAAAGCGCTTTGCTAAAAAGCCGATCTCTCAAGTTTCGCAAGAGCTTAATCCAATTATTAAGTACCTGCGAAACTTGATTTTTTCTATCATTATCGTTATACCTTAAAATATTGATTTCAACATGAAATTAGATGCAAAATCAACCATCGAAGCAGGCAAAGCCATTCTTGGTATAGAACTGGGGTCAACACGAATTAAAGCAGTTTTGATTGACCAGGAAAACAAGCCTATTGCTCAAGGTAGCCACACTTGGGAAAACCAGTTAGTTGACGGACTTTGGACTTATAATATTGAAGCTATCTGGTCGGGACTGCAAGATTGCTATGCTGACCTTCGCGCTAACGTAAAGAACTTATATGGCATAGAGATTGAGACGCTGGCTGCTATCGGTGTCAGCGCCATGATGCATGGTTATATGCCGTTCAATAAAAAAGAAGAAATCCTCGTGCCTTTCCGCACTTGGAGAAATACGAATACAGGTCGGGCAGCAGCAGCCTTATCAGAACTGTTTGTCTACAACATTCCGCTGCGATGGAGCATTTCTCATTTGTACCAGGCTATCCTGGACAATGAAGCACATGTGAATGACATTGATTTCCTGACTACTCTGGCAGGTTATGTGCATTGGCAGATAACTGGCGAAAAGGTATTGGGTATCGGTGACGCATCGGGTATGCTCCCTATCGATCCGACAACCCACAACTATTCGGCTGAAATGGTGGCTAAGTTCGATAAACTGATTGCTCCGAAAGAATATAGCTGGAAACTGGAAGATATTCTGCCTAAAGTATTGTCGGCAGGTGAAAATGCTGGTGTCCTTACTCCGGAAGGAAGTAAAAAGCTCGATGTATCGGGTCATTTGAAGGCAGGAATACCGGTTTGTCCGCCGGAAGGAGACGCAGGTACCGGAATGGTGGCAACCAATGCAGTCAAACAACGCACCGGAAATGTATCGGCAGGTACTTCTTCATTCTCTATGATCGTATTGGAGAAAGATTTGTCGAAGCCATACGAAATGATTGACATGGTGACCACTCCTGACGGAAGTCTGGTAGCCATGGTGCATTGCAACAACTGTACTTCTGATCTCAACGCATGGGTCAACCTGTTCAAGGAATATCAGGAACTTCTGGGCATACCTGTAGATATGGATGAAATCTATAGCAAACTTTACAATATTGCGCTCACCGGTGATACCGATTGCGGAGGTTTGCTTTCATACAATTATATTTCAGGCGAGCCCGTAACAGGATTTGCTGACGGAAGACCGTTGTTTGTACGCTCGGCAAATGACAAATTCAACCTGGCAAACTTTATGCGGACTCACTTGTATGCTTCAGTAGGAGTACTCAAGATTGGCAACGATATCCTGTTCAACGAAGAAAAAATCAAAGTGGACAGAATTACTGGTCACGGAGGATTATTCAGAACCAAAGGAGTAGGTCAAAGAATACTTGCTGCAGCTATCAACTCGCCTATTTCTGTGATGGAAACAGCCGGTGAAGGTGGTGCCTGGGGTATTGCCCTGTTAGGTTCTTACCTCGTGAACAATGAAAAGAAACAATCTCTTGCCGATTTTCTGGATGAAAGTGTATTTGTCGGTGACGCGGGTATCGAGGTATCACCTACACCCGAAGATGTAGCCGGCTTCAATACATACATCGAAAACTATAAGGCAGGATTGCCTATCGAAGAGGCAGCAGTCAAATTTAAATAATTGACAGTCGGCAATCCATTGTTATTCATCAAAGATTGCCGATAAATCGCTGTTTATCAAGAGTCAATTCTAACTAAGTATTAACATTAATTATCTCCACCCCTCTCCTCTTTTGGAGAGGGAGATGGGGAGACTATTATCATGAAAACCACCTCGTTCATACTTGCACTTGTCCTGTCCACCTCACTGGGCAAAGCTCAAAACGCTCCACAGGTGTCTTACTTCCCTTTACAGAATGTGAAACTATTGGATAGTCCGTTTCTGCAAGCTCAACAGACTGATTTACATTACATACTTGCATTAGACCCCGACCGTCTGCTCGCTCCTTTTCTCCGCGAAGCAGGGTTACAGCCTAAAGCCCCCAGCTACACCAATTGGGAAAATACCGGATTGGACGGACATATCGGCGGACATTATTTATCCGCACTTTCCATGATGTATGCCGCCACCGGAGATACCGCAGTCTATAATCGCCTCAACTACATGCTGAATGAGTTGAACCGGGCACAGCAAACTGTCGGCACAGGATTCATCGGAGGAACTCCGGGAAGCCTTCAACTTTGGAAAGATATAAAAGCAGGAAAGATCCGTGCCGGAGGTTTCGACCTTAACGGCAAATGGGTACCTCTATACAATATACATAAGACTTACGCCGGATTGCGGGATGCATATCTCTATGCAGGAAGCGACCTTGCACGCCAAATGCTTATCGCTTTTACAGATTGGATGATCGATATCACTTCCGGCTTGAGCGACGAACAAATGCAGGATATGCTTCGTAGCGAACATGGCGGATTAAACGAAACGTTCGCTGACGTAGCCGAAATCACAGGCGACAAGAAGTATCTGGAACTGGCACGCCGTTTCTCTCACAAGCTTATTTTAGACCCGCTTATCAAAGAGGAAGACAAATTGACGGGAATGCACGCCAACACACAGATTCCGAAAGTGATCGGCTACAAGCGAATAGCCGAAGTGTCACAAGACGACAAGACTTGGAATCATGCTGCAGAATGGGATCATGCCGCCCGTTTTTTCTGGAACACGGTAGTCAATCACCGTTCTGTCTGCATCGGAGGAAATAGCGTCCGCGAACATTTCCATCCGTCGGATAACTTCACGTCCATGCTGAACGACGTTCAAGGACCGGAGACCTGTAATACTTACAACATGCTCCGTCTTACCAAAATGCTTTATCAGAATTCTCACAATCCAAATCAAACAAACGAGCCTGACCCCAACTACGTAAACTATTACGAACGTGCGCTTTACAATCATATCTTAGCGTCACAAGAGCCGGATAAAGGTGGATTTGTCTACTTCACTCCTATGCGTCCGGGACACTATCGTGTGTACTCACAACCGGAAACATCAATGTGGTGCTGTGTAGGTTCAGGCTTGGAGAATCATACCAAATACGGTGAATTTATCTATGCGTATCGGAAAGATACGCTCTATGTCAATCTCTTCATTCCCTCACAACTGACCTGGAAAGAGCAAGGCATTATTTTGACACAGGAAACCCGTTTCCCCGATGACGGCAAGGTAACTTTACGAATAGATGAAGCGCCTAAGAAAAAACGTACTTTAATGATACGTATTCCGGAATGGGCGAACCAATCCAAAGGATATAGCGTCAGCATCAATGGAAAAAGAAAAATGTTCGTTATGGCAAAAGGTAACCAGTATCTTCCTCTCTCCCGTAAATGGAAAAAAGGAGATGTCATTACTTTCCACTTGCCTATGAAAGTCAGCGTGGAACAAATTCCCGACAAGAAAGATTATTATGCTTTCTTATATGGTCCGATCGTTCTTGCAGCTTCCACAGGCACAGAACATCTTGACGGTTTATATGCCGATGACAGTCGTGGCGGACATATCGCTCATGGCAAACAAATTCCTCTGCAAGAAGTTCCGATGCTGATAGGAAATCCAGATTCAATCTGCAAGTCTCTTCAGAAAGAACAGAATAGCCGGATTACTTTCAGCTATAACGGAGAGGTTTATCCTGCACAAGGCAAAGCATTGGAACTCGTTCCGTTCTTCCGCCTGCACAATTCCCGTTATGCCGTTTATTTCCGGCAGGCAAGCGAAGAGCAGTTTAAAGCGATTCAGGAAGAGATGGCAACGGCTGAAAGAAAAGCAACGGAATTAGCTAATCAAACCATTGACCTGATCTTCCCTGGCGAACAGCAGCCGGAGTCTGACCATGGCATCCAGTATGAGCAGGCAGAAACAGGGACGAATAAAGACCGGCATTTCCGACGTGCTAAAGGTTGGTTCGGCTATCAGCTGAAAGTGAAAGAAGAAGCAAGCCGCCTACTGATTACGGTACGGAAAGATGACCGCAATAAAGTGGCTATTCTTTTGAATAACGAAAAGTTGGCTATTCATCCAACTGTCAGTGAAGCGGATAAAGACGGTTTCATAACCCTTTCATACGTTTTGCCTCAAAAATTGAATACGGGTAGTTGTCCGATACGTTTTATCCCTGACGGGACGGAATGGACCTCTGCCGTTTATGAAGTTCGTTTACTAAAATAGAAGTCACCACAGATTACACGGATTAACACAGATTATTTATGGGTTATAACATGATAGCAGTCAGAATAAAATCAATCTGTGATAATCTGCGCAATCTGTGGTAAAAAATAATCATTAAACAAATACCATTTATGAAAGCAAAACTATTAGTCAGCACGGCTTTTCTGGCAGCATCTGTATCTCTTTCTGCACAAAAGAGTGCTACCATAACCGTACATGCCGACCAAGGCAAAGAAATCATACCGAAGGAAATTTACGGCCAGTTTGCCGAACACTTGGGTTCATGTATCTACGGCGGTCTTTGGGTAGGCGAAAACTCGGATATTCCTAATATCAAGGGATATCGCACAGACGTATTCAATGCACTGAAAGACTTGTCCGTTCCCGTTCTTCGCTGGCCGGGCGGATGCTTTGCCGATGAATACCACTGGATGGATGGCATTGGTCCGAAAGAGAACCGTCCGAAGATGGTGAATAACAACTGGGGCGGTACCATTGAAGATAACAGTTTCGGAACGCACGAGTTTTTGAATCTTTGCGAAATGCTGGGTTGCGAACCATACGTGAGTGGAAATGTAGGTAGCGGCACAGTGGAAGAGCTTGCCAAATGGGTGGAATATATGACTTCTGACGGAGACTCGCCTATGGCCAACCTTCGCCGTAAGAATGGTCGCGACAAAGCATGGAAATTGAAATATCTCGGCGTAGGAAATGAAAGCTGGGGGTGCGGTGGCAGCATGCGTCCGGAATATTACGCAGACTTATATCGTCGTTATTCTACTTATTGCCGTAATTATGACGGCAACCGTCTGTTCAAGATTGCCAGTGGCGCAAGTGACTATGATTACAAATGGACAGATGTATTGATGAATCGCGTAGGACACCGGATGGACGGTCTTTCTCTGCACTATTATACCGTAACCGGATGGAGTGGCAGCAAAGGATCAGCCACTCAATTCAACAAGGATGATTATTACTGGACGATGGGCAAATGTCTGGAAGTGGAAGATGTACTCAAGAAACATTGTACCATCATGGACAAATATGACAAGGACAAGAAAATCGCCCTCTTACTGGACGAATGGGGAACCTGGTGGGATGAAGAACCCGGAACCATCAAAGGACATCTGTATCAGCAGAACACGTTGCGTGATGCTTTCGTGGCTTCTTTAAGTCTTGATGTATTCCATAAATATACAGACCGCCTGAAGATGGCAAATATCGCACAAATTGTCAACGTACTTCAATCGATGATTCTGACGAAAGACAAAGAAATGGTATTGACGCCTACTTATTATGTCTTCAAGATGTATAAAGTACACCAGGATGCCACTTATCTTCCTATCGACCTGACCTGCGAAAAGATAAGTGTACGTGATAATCGCACTGTACCGATGGTGAGCGCCACAGCTTCCAAAAATAAAGATGGGGTGATCCATATTTCCCTTTCCAATGTAGATGCTGATGAAGCGCAGGAAATCACCATCAATCTGGGTGATACGAAAGCCAAGAAAGCTATCGGAGAGATTCTGACCGCTTCCAAACTGACCGATTACAATTCTTTTGAAAAACCTAATATTGTAAAACCGGCACCTTTCAAAGAGGTAAAAATCAATAAAGGTACAATGAAGGTAAAACTTCCTGCTAAGTCCATTGTTACTTTAGAGTTACAGTAATTTTAGAGCAATTACTTATTGTATCACAAACAAGAAGACCGTAAAATTGTCGATAAAAAAGATAGCTCTTTTGGATTGTTAAATCCACATAAAGAGTTATCTTTGCGAACAATCTGACAGAAATCAATTAAATTTTAATGATATGAACGATAACAAACTTATGAATCGTGCAGCGGATAACATCCGTATTCTTGCTGCTTCAATGGTTGAGAAAGCCAATTCCGGTCACCCGGGTGGCGCCATGGGTGGTGCTGATTTTGTAAATGTACTCTTCTCTGAGTTTCTAGTATACGATCCTGAAAATCCCCGTTGGGAAGGACGTGACCGCTTCTTCCTCGACCCGGGCCACATGTCTCCGATGCTTTATTCTACGTTGGCATTGACAGGAAAATTCACGCTGGACGAGCTGAAAGAATTCCGTCAATGGGGAAGCCCTACTCCGGGACATCCTGAAGTGGACATTATGCGTGGCATCGAAAATACTTCCGGTCCGCTGGGACAGGGACACACTTTTGCAGTAGGTGCTGCTATCGCTGCCAAATTCTTGAAAGCCCGTTTCGACGAGGTGATGAATCAGACCATTTACGCTTACATCTCTGACGGTGGTATTCAGGAAGAAATCTCTCAAGGTTCCGGACGTATTGCCGGTGCACTGGGACTGGACAACCTGATTATGTTCTATGACTCCAACGATATTCAGCTTTCTACAGAAACGAAAGACGTAACCGTTGAAGATACTGCCATGAAATATGAAGCATGGGGATGGAACGTACTTAATATCAACGGTAATGATCCTGACGAAATCCGTGCGGCAATCAAAGAAGCACAGGCTGAAAAAGAACGTCCGACACTAATTATCGGTAAAACCGTAATGGGTAAAGGTGCACGCAAGGCAGACGGCAGCAGCTATGAAGCTAACTGCGCTACACACGGTGCTCCTCTCGGTGGCGACGCTTATGTAAATACAATCAAGAATCTGGGTGGTGATCCTACTAACCCGTTCGTTATATTCCCGGAAGTAGCCGAATTGTATGCAAAACGTGCAGAAGAACTGAAGAAGATCGTTGCTGAAAAGTATGCTGCAAAAGCTGCATGGGCGAAAGCAAACCCGGAACTGGCAGCAAAACTGGAACTCTTCTTCTCGGGCAAAGCTCCGAAAGTGGACTGGGCTGCTATCGAACAGAAAGCAGGTAGCGCTACTCGTGCTGCATCTGCAACCGTATTGGGCGCACTTGCTACACAGGTAGAAAACATGATCGTTGCTTCAGCCGACCTTTCTAACTCTGACAAGACTGACGGTTTCCTGAAAAAGACTCATTCTTTCAAGAAAGGTGATTTCAGCGGAGCATTCTTCCAGGCAGGTGTATCCGAATTGTCAATGGCTTGTATCTGTATCGGTATGTCTCTCCACGGTGGTGTGATCGCTGCTTGCGGTACCTTCTTCGTATTCTCCGATTACATGAAACCTGCCGTACGTATGGCTGCTTTGATGGAACAACCGGTGAAATTCATCTGGACACACGACGCATTCCGCGTAGGTGAAGACGGTCCTACTCACGAACCGGTAGAACAGGAAGCTCAAATCCGCCTGATGGAAAAACTGAAAAATCATAAGGGACACAACTCTATGTTGGTACTTCGTCCGGCTGATGCAGAAGAGACAACCATCGCTTGGAAACTTGCTATGGAAAATATGTCTACTCCGACAGGATTGATCTTCTCTCGTCAGAATATTGCCAATTTACCGGCAGGAACAGATTACGAACAGGCAGCCAAGGGTGCTTATATCGTAGCAGGTTCCGACGAAAATCCGGATGTTATCCTGGTGGCTTCAGGTTCTGAAGTAGCTACATTGGTAGCCGGCACAGAGTTGCTTCGCAAAGATGGCGTGAAGGTACGCATTGTATCTGCTCCGTCTGAAGGTCTGTTCCGCAACCAACCGAAAGAATATCAGGAAGCTATCCTTCCGGCAGATGCGAAGATTTTCGGTATGACTGCCGGTCTGCCTGTCACTCTTCAAGGTCTGGTAGGTTGCCACGGTAAAGTTTGGGGATTGGAATCTTTCGGTTTCTCTGCTCCTTATAAAGTATTGGATGAGAAACTTGGATTTACTGCCGAGAACGTATATAACCAAGTAAAAGCAATGCTCTAATGAAAACAATCGGATTAGCATGCGACCATGCCGGTTTTGAACTGAAAGAATATGTTCGCGGCTGGCTGGAAGCAAAAGGCTGGGCTTACAAGGATTTCGGAACTAACTCTACCGCAAGCGTAGACTATCCGGATTATGCTCATCCGCTGGCTCTTGCAGTGGAATCGGGAGAATGTTATCCCGGTATCGCTATCTGCGGCAGTGGAAACGGAATCAATATGACGCTGAACAAGCACCAAGGGGTTCGTGCCGCTCTCTGCTGGAATGCAGAAATCGCACACCTGGCTCGTCAGCACAATGACGCTAATGTATTGGTTATGCCAGGACGCTTCATCAGCACTGAAGAAGCGGACATGATTTTGACAGAGTTCTTCTCTACCAAATTTGACGGCGGACGCCATCAGAACCGTATTGATAAGATTCCGGTAAAATAAAGCTCGAAGATAAATCAAATAGGTGTAAAGCTGTTCTTCTTTTTGAAGGACAGCTTTATTTTTATACCGGTATAAGATTTTATCATATACGAGATTACAAAAGAAGGGCAACTTCGTCTTTATTACAAGACGATATTAAAAACTGAAATTATGGGTAAACTGAATATGAAAGAATGGATCAGCCAAACGATCCAACGTAAGGAAACGATTGCAATTCCGATCATGACACATCCGGGTATCGAATTTATTGGGAAAACGGTGCATGATGCGGTAACAAACGGACAGGTTCATTATGAGGCTATCAAAGCTCTTTGTGACAAGTATCCGGCTGCGGCAGCAACCGTTATCATGGATCTGACGGTAGAAGCGGAAGCTTTCGGGGCAGAGATTATCTTTCCGGAAAATGAGGTGCCCAGTGTGTCCGGCCGTTTACTGGCCGATGAAGCTGCTATTGAAAAGCTGGAAGTTCCGGCGTTGAATAAAGGAAGAATCCCGGAATATCTTAAAGCGAATATGCTGACAGCCAGAAATGTAACAGACCGTCCGGTTTTTGCCGGTTGCATCGGTCCTTATTCGCTGGCCGGACGTTTGTATGATATGTCGGAAATCATGATGCTGATTTATATTAATCCCGATGCAGCCAATACGTTATTAAGAAAATGCAGTGACTTCATCACCCGCTATTGCATGGCATTGAAAGCAACTGGTGTGAACGGTGTAGTCATGGCTGAACCTGCTGCAGGACTGTTATCCAACGAAGATTGCCTGCAATATTCTTCTTTATTTGTGAAAGAAATAATAGAGAAGGTACAGGATGATCACTTTGCCGTAGTGCTTCATAATTGCGGAAACACAGGGAATTGCACACAAGCGATGGTTTATACCAGTGCAGCCGCTTATCATTTCGGGAATAAAATCAAAATGGAGGAAGCGTTGAAAGAGGTTCCGGCCGATGCACTGGCAATGGGAAATCTGGACCCGGTGAGCCTTTTCAAAATGGCAGGTCCGGAGACTATGAAGGAAGCGACTTTGCAACTATTGGAGGCTACCCGTGCATATCCGAATTTCGTATTGTCAAGTGGTTGTGATATTCCGCCACATACGTCTTCTATTAATATAGACGCATTTTATACCGCATTGGAAGAGTTCAATAATGGTTGAACAGGAACTTACTTATCAGAAACTGCAAATCCCATCGTCCGATATTTACGAGGCGATGGGATATAAAGATTCTATGCCGGATGGAATGGTTATAGAAGAAATAAATACGTTACTTGACCGTATCACTCCCCTTCTTCGTCCCCGTTTTTTCTTTGTCCTCACTGACGGACTGCTTGACACTGAAAAAGCAACACTGACTGTAAAAGATACGGTTCTCTCAATCGGTAAAACCATTGCCCGCCAACTACGGGGTTCGGAAGCCTTTGCCTTTTTTACCGCCACTGCGGGAGTTGAATTTGAGGAGTTTCAACATCTGCTTCAGCAAGAGGACGACATGGTGAAAGTATATATAGCAGACTCATTGGGGAGCATCATTGCAGAAAAGGCTGCTGATTGCATGGAAGAGGAGTTGGCTGCATTTATCGAAAAGAGAGGTTGGAAGCACACTAACAGATACAGCCCCGGTTATTGCGGATGGCACGTATCGGAACAACAAAAACTATTCTCCTTATTTCCGGTCGCTTCGCCCTGTGGTATTCAGTTGACAGATTCCAGCCTTATGATTCCCATCAAATCTGTAAGTGGTATTATTGGAGTGGGTTCTCATGTCCGTAAGCTGGAATATACTTGCGGGCTGTGTACGTATGAGAATTGTTTTCGCAGAAAATAGTTTCACCACAGAGGACGCAGAGGACACAGAGGAAAAATAGGACGTAAACAAATTATTCTAAATTTGGTTTACATACACTTCTTGCTTTGCCCTTCTAAAAATAGATATAAATTGAACAGAAAAACATATTATATATATTTTATTATTCAGAAAATTACTACCTTTGTAGTATGAACAATGTATTATCAAGATTAGGCAATATACCTGTGACGACGCCCATGCTGGAATCACTTTATCCGCATCTTAAAGGAGGAAATCAGAAAGTCAGGTTACTTGAGAGGGACGGAGAAATCATCCGTCTCAAGAGAGGCTTATATGTATGCAACCCGGAAATAACAGGAAAGGCATTGTCTACGGAATTGATAGCCAATCATCTTTATGCTCCCTCATACGTTTCCCTGTCGTCGGCTCTACGCTATTACGGGCTGATACCTGAAGCAGTATATACCACGCAATCAATGACCCTGAAACATTCCAGAGATTTTGATACTCCGATAGGAAGATTCGAATATATTTATATGCCAAGAGAAACCTTTTCTATTGGTCTGTCAAGTATCAAACAGGATGGATATGCTTTTGTTATAGCTACTCCCGAAAAGGCGTTATGTGATTTGATAGCTAATTCCCCTAATGTGAATCTTCGCTATCTGAAGGACGCGGAAGTTTATTTGGCAGAAGATATCCGGATGGAAATAGAAGATTTCAAGCAGATGAACACAAGCATATTTGAAAAGTATATTGAGATTGGCAAAAAAGCCGAATCGATAAAAACACTACTTAGATTAATGAAAAAATGAAAAATGAGATTTATGATAATATGCTTTCTGCATACGACTTGTCTACTGAACAAAAGAAGCGTAATGCTATTTTTGAAGTAAACCAACAAGTGATACTTGCCGGTCTTTATAATGGTGGTTTCTTTGGTGTGGCCACCTTCTATGGTGGTACTTGCCTTCGGATTTTCCATGGCCTTCAGCGTTTCAGTGAGGACATGGATTTTTCTCTTTTGATTCCTGATGATAAATTTGATTTCACAAAATATTTTCAACCTATTATAGATGAGTTTGCAATCGTTGGCAGGCTGGTGGATATTAAGAAGAAAGATAAGGCAAGCTTTGGAAAGGTGGAATCTGCCTTTTTAAAAGACAATATCGATGTTTATGATGTCTCTTTTCAGACAGATAAATCCATAAAAATCAAGATAGAGGTTGACACCCACCCTCCTTTGAAGTTTCGGACAGAGCAGAAATTGCTTTTACAACCACATTCCTTTATGACCCGTTGCTTTGTTCTTCCGGATTTATTTGCCGGAAAAATGCACGCACTGGTATATCGTACTTGGAAAAACAGGGTAAAAGGTCGGGACTGGTACGACTTTGAATGGTATATCCGCCACAATGTTCCTCTTGACTTCGTTCATCTAGCCGAACGTGTCCGCCAATTCAACAATAAAGAAATTGATAAAGATTCATTTGTGGCCCAATTGAAAGACAGATTATCCTCGGCAAACATCAATCAGGTAAAGAGTGACGTGCTGCCTTTTGTCAAAAATCCCAAAGAATTGGATATTTGGTCAAATGATTACTTCGTTCAGTTAGCTGATATGATAAAGTTTGAGTAAGATTGCAATAGTTCTCATATCCGTAAGCTGGAATATACTTGCGGGCTGTGTACGTATGAGAATTGTTTTCGCAGAAAATAGTTTCACCACAGAGGACGCAGAGGACACGGAGATTATTATCTAATAACAAAAGACTCTGTGTCCTCTGCGTCCTCTGTGGTGAATAAAAGCTAGTGGCCATTGAAGAAGATGTAAAGCCCGATCATGGTCACAATAAGTAATCCCCATAGGATAAGAACAATTCGTGCAGGTTTGTCCTCTATCTTTTCCATATTCAAGGTTCCCAGTTGCAGAGACTTATCCCACAGGCTGACTACTATCATGCCTATTCCGATGATAACGAATAAGTAGAAAGAAAGCAGCATAAAATGAGGCCATGCATCATATTGTTCTGCCGGAAACACCCACAAATACAAGATTCCCACTCCGATACTGAACACTGTTCCCAATGTTAGAGCCATATTAGCTGCCAGAGTAGTGGTGCGTTTCCAGAACACGCCAAAGAGAAATACAGCTGCCATCGGAGGAGCTATAAATCCCAGTACAGACTGGAAAACATTAAACAGATTCAGTCCCTTGATGCTGTCGATCGCTATGGTTATTATCACAGAGATCAGTGCACCAACTACCGTAACCACTTGTCCCACTCTGATAATCTCTCTCTGTTTGGCCTGCGGTCGGATTTTCTTCACATAGATATCCATCGTGAATACCGTACTTAATGCATTCAATGCAGAGCCGACAGTACTTACCAATGCTGCTGTCAATACAGCCAATACCAAGCCGACCATTCCTGTCGGGAACAGATGAGTCACCATTGTCATGTAAGCCTCATCGGGATTCTCCAATTGTGGGAATAAAGCGAGGCAGATAATGCCGGGAAGAATGTAAAGAGGTACATCTAATATTTTCAACCATCCGGTAAAGTTGGTTCCCATCTGTCCTTCTTTGAGATTCCTGGCAGCAAGAACCGGTTGCACCATCGACTGATCCGTACACCAAAACCAAACTCCCATAATAGGATAACCCAGGATAATAGGTAGCCAAGGAAAAGCCAGGTCATCATTTGGATGGAAAAGATTCCAGTAATCCGCCGGAACGGCATCCACCAGTGCGCCTACACCGCCCACTTTATAGATTCCCATGATAGCCAGTGTGGCTGATACTACAATCAACAGTATCATTTGATATACATTCGTGTAGGCCACAGCTTTCAGTCCGCCGAGCATCGTGAAGAAAGCGGAGATGACAAGTAACAGCAATGCCGATTGCCACATAGGAATATCAAAGACTTGACGGATCAGGACTCCACCGGCAAATAAAGTCAATGCAAGCCATGAAATAAGAATGGTAATAATGGTATACCAGGCAAGGATGTTACGGGTAGATTGTCCGAAACGTTTTCCCATAAATTCGGGCAATGTCGTAATGCGACTACCCAAATATCGGGGAGCAAAGACAAAAGCAAGCAGACATATAAAGACAAATGCATACCAGGCATAATTCCCCGAAACAATACCAGTAGTAAATCCGGCACTTGCGGAAGCTATCAACATGGAAGGTCCGACATTCGTCCCCCACATGGAGAAACCGATATGATACCATCTCAACGAATTCTCCGCAAGGAAAAGACTACTCCCCTTTTTTCGTTTAGAACTTGCCCATATACCAATAGCTATCAAAATAAGGAAGTAGGCAATCAGAATACTCCAATCTAATGTCTCTAAGAATTTCACATGCATAATTCAAGTATTAAATAAGTAACGTAAGTTTAAATCTAATTTTCTTTAGGCAAAGATTACATGGATTTCACGGTTTTAATAGGCTATGTAATTAAAAGCCGTGTTTATCCGTGTAATCCGTGCCTTTTTATTCTATTTTTTATTTCCAATCAGTTCTTTGGCAACTGCTACGGCTGTATTCGCATTATCACTATATCCGTCCGCACCGATTTCGTCAGCAAACCCCTGACTGACGGGTGCTCCGCCAATCATCACTTTCACTTGATTACGAATACCGGCCTCTTCCAATGCCTGGATAACCTCTTTCATATACGTCATGGTAGTAGTCAGCAATGCGCTCATGCACAAGATGTCAGCATGGTTTTCCTTCACAGCTTCCACAAACTTGTCACAAGTCACATCAATACCAATATTAATGACTTCAAAGCCGCAACCCTCCAGCATGGAAGCCACCAGGTTTTTACCAATATCATGGAGATCTCCTTTCACTGTACCGATGACAATCTTACCTATTGTAGTGGAAGCACTTCCTGCCAATAAAGGTTTCAGTAGCTCCAAAGCCCCTTTCATGGCACGTCCTGCCATCAACAGTTGAGGAACAAAAGCTTTTCCATCCTGGAAACGTTGTCCCACTTCGCCCATTGCTTTAATCATATAATTATTGATAATCATTTGGGGAGCTACTCCTTCCGCAATGGCTTGCCGGGTGATTTCAACCGCAGGTTCCAGTTTCCCGGCAACAATGGCTTCATACAGAGGTTTCAGTTTATCCTCTTCCCGATGTTGTTCTTCCCGTATACAAATACGTTCCTGTCCGGTAGCTGCCAAGTCGGCATCCTGTTGATGTTCATTGGTATTTACAGCGGTAGAAGAACCGGTATATTCTTCGACAATCCGCATAGCCTGTTCCACTTCCTTTTCGTTATGGAAATCCATTTCCAAATGTACACCGTCCGCGCCGATGTGATCCAATAGAGGTTTTAGTTCGTCTAATGTCACCCAGCAAGCCATCACGCTCTTTCCTCCTGCCAGAATCTTCCTATACAGATCGTACCATTTGGGAGATCCTCCCTGTGGTTCGCCCACTCCGGGAGTCCATTGAATCGCATTCAATTCTTCAATTTCAAGCAAGGCAGGCAGGTGATGCATGGCTCCCACTCCATCCAGATGATAAAGGGTATAATCAATCTTCTGACATTGTTCACGAATAAAAGGTTGCACAAACCGGCGATAATCATCCTGACTAATCATAGTCGAAATATCACTTTGCAGTTTACTCATCTTTCCGGGAGCCCAGGACGAGAAATAACAGAAAGCCATCTCGTCGCCTTCACGGATGATGTCGTATAGTTCATCAAATACTTTGAAGTAGATGTCGTTGATTTGCTGCATCTGCTGTTCCAGGATTTCGGGCTGCATCACTGTGTCCAATAATACCCTATCCGTTCCTTTCAGTGCGGCCAGAACATCCAGTCCTTCCATCAGGTCGGGCATACCGACAAAGTAGTGTCCGTTGGCTTTCGCTTTGCAGGCTTTCAGGAGTTCTTTATGAAGAATCCAGTTCGGGTGTTCGGGGTTAAAGACTATTTCATCGGTGAAATCCGGGTTGGGATGAATCCAAATGGTGTCTTCCCCGCCTTCAAACACTCCGCCTAAAATGGCAGCTAGAGAACCGGGACCCAGTTGGGTATTCGCAACCGGAAGAATATCCGCTTTCAGGCTGCTGTGCGCTACGTACCAGTCCAGATATTCAGCTCTCCATTGAGGGTCGAACCACTTTTGCGACAAATCTTTTGCCGGTGCGGGAGGTGTTATCTCTGCATGTGGTTGCACTCCTTCCTGGAAGTGTTCCCACATATTGAGAATGATTCCTTTATGGTTCCACCAATTTATATAACGTTGTTTTGTTTCTTCTAAATTACTCTTCCATGTTTTCATACTCTGCCATTTTTTATTTATTCTACTCAAGTTTCGGAAGTAATATATTAGGTTGAAAGCCTCTTGGTATATAGCGTAAGGTATCACTCTACGCAATACTATGTAAGCCTTTCAGGCTACTTACAAAACTTGAGTTATTTCTATTTATCTATTCCAAAATCCTTTATAATCATTATCTATGCGTAAAGCCATGCTCTTGCTTAAATCCATTTCATCCGTACAGTCCACGTCTTCCGGATAGATGGGTATCACGGCATTTGCACGCACATATACGGGCATTTCTTCCAACGGAACATACACGTCTCTCAACCAGCATGCTCCTTCCAAACGTTCTCCCGTAAAGAAGTTCACCCATTTTCCTTCGGGAAGATAGATATCCCGACGGTTTTCGCTGTTCATCACCGGAGCTACCAGGAAATCATTGCCGAAATAGTATTCATCATCTATATGCCAACAAAGTTTATCTTCCGGATGATGCAGAATGAGTGCCTGCAAGAGCGGATAGCCGCTTTCTATGGCTAGTTTACTTTGTTCTACGATGTATGGAATGAGCGAATAACGCAATTTCCACCACTTTTTCACCAACGGAGCTATGGCCGGATAGTGCCAGGGTTCACGCTTATTGGTTCCGTGATAACGGATATGCGATGTGAATACGCCAAATTGGGTCCAACGCATGTACACATCATCTGCTACTACCGAGTTCATAAAATTGGGCAATGTATGGAAGCCGGGAACATCATGACTCCAAAAAGCAAATCCCGACAGACCGAAATGCAGACCACCTTTCAGAGAACCTGCCATTCCATCCCAAGAGCTACAGGAATCGCCTCCCCAATGCAAAGGATAACGCTGGCATCCCGCCCATGCGGAACGTGCCCAGACAATACCGTCACCTGTCACTTCTTTCGTAATTTCGTAAGCAGCCTTTTGATAAAGCAGGGCATACAGGTTGTTCAACAATTCCGGCTTCATACCTTTATAGAAGGCGTCCATGTGAATGTTTTCACCGAAATCGGTTTTGATACAGGTTACTCCCATATCCAGGAGTTGTTTCAATAGTCCTTTGTACCATTCGGTTGCTTTCGGATAAGTAAAGTCGATTGTTCCGGCATAATCCAGGGCGGAGAAGTTGGAACCATCGGTCGCTTGTTGTTTGGTCAATGGGGCTATATAATCATTGGCTCTGGCTTCATCAATCTGCTCTGCATTTTCTGCAACGTATGGAAGTTGCCATAAAGAGACACGATAGCCGTTCTTTTTCAACCGCCCGATGAATCCTTTCGGATCGGGGAACCGTTCTTCATTGAATTTCCATTCGCAGAGCCAATCGGTACGGAACCAGCCCGTATCCAGATGAATTACATCACAGGGATAGTGTTCGGCACGCATGCGGTCGCATATTTCGTCTACTTCATCGGCACTGAAATAAGTCATACGGCTCATCCAAACGCCAAAACTCCAAAGAGGAGGCATAGACGGATAACCGGTCAGGTCACGATAACCGCGAAGAATATCTTCCATCGTATCACCGCCTATTACAAATACATCCAGCAATGCCTGGTCGCTTAGAAACTGTACGGAACGAGTGGAATGTCCGGCCAGCGAGAGCTTGCTATGAGCACATGTATGGTAGAATGTTCCATACATGCGGCTGGATAGATAGAAGGGGATATTCTTATAAGTACGCCGGTTATTGACTCCTTGCCCGTCCTGGTTTTTCAGGAAGAAAGTCTGTCCGCTTAAGTCCATTTTAAAGAAACGTTCTCCGGTTCCGGCAAAACATTCATCGGGCTTACATTCAAAAGAAAGCGTTGCACGTTCTTTCCGACCGTCGCGTTTGCAAAAGGCAACAGGTAACGCATCGTAGCGGGGAGGCGAAAAATGGTCGTAGGCTGACAAGCGGATTTCACGCTTTCCGTCAGGGTATAAAGTGATGTCAAGCGTTTCTTGAGGGTCGGGAAGCAATTCGCTCCATCGGTCTAATAGAGGCTCTTCCACATTGATAACGGCACGCTTCGTTCCGTCTTCCGTCGAAAGAATCCATTTTCCTTTTTGTTCTTTTATAAACAGGGGCACTTTCTGAATCCGGTCACTGAATTGTAGCATTTCCGACTCATCTGTCAGTACATAATCACCGAAGCCAAGAAACAGGCGGGTGATACCGATGTTATACTGACGGATGATTAACGTATATTCCTCCTGGGGAACATCGGTATCCGCCATCATATCGTTAGCCAGCTTTTGCTTCTGAAAGGGAACTGTTACGTAAATATCTCCTTCCTTTTCATAAACAGCCGTTGGCTTGTATGCTTTCCAAAGCGACTCATTCCTTGATAACTCGGTATCGAAATCAAGGAAATCAAATAAATGGTAGTTCGTTGGTTTCATCTATTTTATTGATTAAATATCGTTTATTGATTACTATAATTATCATATTAGTTTGAATGATTACCATACTAGTCTAGTTCTAATGATTATTACACTAGTTTATTGATTGCTATACTAGTACATTGATGACTATGTTAATCCATTGATTTGTTTCAATCTTGCTTTATTCTTCCAGCTTTGTATTTAATACTGTCCGCCACTTGAGGCCCGTTATTCTTCCACACGTTCTTTTTCCCGGGGCGGTTCGAATCAAAACGTTCAGTGGGACACCAGTTGTTTTCCATTGTATATCCGTCCGTAGCTTCATCCAGATAGATATAAAAAGCCCGGTCATTCGTAGCGTAGGGGGCTTCGATTAAATGTTCGATCCGGTTATTTCGCATGACGGAACCCGGCTGGTTGGAAAGAGTATACAGACCGCCTGCATCGTATAGCCGACGGGCAAAGTGATGTACATAGTTTGCTTCTATCCGGTTGTTACACATTCCGCTCTCCAGCGATGTCCATCCCCAGCCTACACAAATCCCTGAATAGTTCAGATGGCAGACTTCATTATGAGAAACATCCATGTTTCTGACATATCCGGCGCCGATACCTACACATCCCCAGTCCTCATTAGCCACATTACTTATGAAATTGTTTCTGATAGTTATATGGGAACATAATTCCCGTACGTCAGCAGGAATAAAAGGAATGTGCGTCTCAAATCCTCCGTCCGGAAATGCACCGACCAGTAAAGCCGTTCCTCCAATATCCGTAAATTGACAATCTTCGACGCTCGATGCTGTAACGGTCCATTCATAATCCAGTCCGGTGGATGATAAATGACGAAACGTGCAATGCTTGAAATCAATATGTTCGGCACCTCTTACACGTATCGCTGTTTCGGGACGGATGATCCAGGCTTGGTTCTCCAGTTCCGCTTTTTCCGGAAGCCCCGGTTCTTGTAGTTTATAGGCATCCAATAAAGGAAATCCCCCTTGCAAGGTGACGTGCCCCTGAAAAGAAGGACGCATCCAAGAGGTATGCGCAAAAGTAATTCCGTTAAATTGTATATGTTTTACCGGACGGGACAATGTACCGTCTATGGTCACTAAAGTTTCCAAGGCAGGGATAATCACTTCAGCTGTTTCCATATTTTCGCTCGCCTGCGGATAATAGTAAATCGTGCCGGAAGGATATTCCTGGAACCATTCACCGGGTTGGTCCAGCAATTCCAGTGCATTGGTCAGGCAAAAGGAAGAATTTCCTTTCTCTCCTCCGATGACGGGTTGCGGCCAGGGATGCGCAAACTCCAGGTGACTTTCAGGTTCATGGAAGCGAACTACAGCTTGTCCGTCTTTCACGTCTATACTTTTCACGCGCAAAATAGCAATCGCCCAGCGTTGATGGACAATCATTTCCAGTTGACCGGCATTTTGTAGTCTCTTCGGATTTACACTTTGAGAAACGGGGATCGTTATTGTTTGTTCTTCCGGATTGAAGTCAATCATTCGTTCCAATCCTCCGTCAGGAAATTGCGCAGCTCTTTGAACTTTATGACCGTTCACCCACATTTGCCGGGTTTCTACTCTTCTATTTCCTATTAGGGGAGCCTCTGCCGACCACATCTTCTGCTTTAGCTTTTCAGGAATTGCCGAATGATTACATCCACGCTTCCACCCCGTAACAGCAACTCCACCACTAATTACAGGGTGAGCACCATCTACTGCACAAATCACTGTTGGAGAATCGGGTGTCCCACTATCTTCCGGACGAAGAAATAGAGAATTGCGCTGGGCATAAACACCCTCTTCCAAACGAATATAAATTCCTCCGGCTACTTCCGGCCGATTCAGTCTACGCCATTCACGAGCCTGCTTGATTGCCCGGTTTAATGTATAAAACGGAGCTTCCTTTGTCCCGGAATTCTTATCATTCCCCTGCAGGGATACATAAATTTCTCCCGCAAAAAGCGAGGGAAACCACCCCAAGAAAATGATAAAAGAAAGATAAATAAAAGTCTTTTTCATGGTACTACCTCAATGTGCTACTTCAATAAAGACGAACACACATCGATTTAGTACTCTATGTAAAGGCAATAGATAGGTTATTCTTACGAATGTTTTACAACATCAAATAGGTTACCGAATAAGACCTATGATAAATTGATAGCAAAAATAACCGCAGACAACGAACTTCAGTAAAGTTCCGAATATAAATCCGAGTAAAGAGCCCACACCTGATTTGAGTGCCTGCGAGAACTCTTTATTTCCTAATAGTTCACCAATCACCGCCCCTAGAAACGGACCGAGAATAATGCCCCAAGGCAAGAAAAGAAGACCGACAAGAGTTCCTATGATACATCCCCAATTACCCCATTTACTACCGCCACTATATTTACTTCCCAGCATCGGAGTGAAATAATCCAATACCTGCAAAACAGCTACAATCAATAGCCATACGATTAATTGTGTCGTAGAATATTGTACCTTATCTGTGAAGTGCAGAATGACCAACCCCACATAAGCAATAGGAGGACCAGGAAGAAACGGCAGAATACAACCTGCTAACCCGGCTATCATACAAAGGGCACTAATTACGATCAAAATAATGTCCAACATAGTCTGTTCTTTTTTTAGTTCTGCACAAAAATACAGTATCTTTCAATATATACAAGCTAACCTCGAGAATTATTTCCGCCACTTCACTGCTGTTTCAGAATAGCTTTGTCTGGTCTGCAGTTCTTAGTGTGAATGAGTTTTTCCAATACTTTTTTGAGGATGCCTCGTACCCAACAAGAACTTTTACTATCTTTGTGTCGTTAACGCTATTAATAAGCAAGTTATAATATAAGAAATCAGCAGGAGGACAGGAAATGGATCCAATGGAATATATAGTACCCAACAGAAAGCGTTTGCCTTACGGTATGATGAACTTCGCAGTCATCCGCCGCGAAGACTATTATTATGTAGACAAAACCCGCTTCATTCCTATGATAGAGCAGGCAGACCGGTTCTTTTTCTTCATCCGTCCCCGCCGCTTCGGCAAAAGCCTCACGCTGAACGTACTGCAACACTACTACGATGTGCGTACCCGCGATAAGTTCAACGACTTATTCGGCGATCTCTACATCGGGAAGCATCCCACAGCAAACCGCAACAGCTATCTGGTGCTTTACCTCAACTTTTCAGGTATCACCGGCGAACTGAACGATTATCGAAAAGGACTGGATGCACATTGCAGCATTACTTTCATGAATTTTTGCAAGATATATGCCGACCTTCTGCCACCGGAGACACTAGAAGAACTACGCCAAGTGAATGGGGCCGTAGAGCAGTTGGACTACCTCTATCAAGCCTGCGAACGTGCCGGACAGAAAATGTATCTCTTCATCGACGAATACGACCACTTCACCAACGCCATCCTTTCCGATGCGGAAAGCTTGCACCGCTACACTGATGAAACGCATGGCGAAGGTTATCTGCGTGCTTTCTTCAATAAAGTGAAAGCAGGAACTTATTCCAGCATAGAACGTTGTTTCATTACCGGTGTAAGCCCCGTAACGATGGATGACCTGACGAGTGGCTTCAACATCGGCACGAACTACTCACTTACCCCCCAATTTAACCAAATGATGGGGTTCACCGAAGAAGAAGTGCGCGAAATGCTGACTTATTATTCAACGAACAGCCCTTTCCGCCATACTGTTGACGAACTGATAGAAATAATGAAACCATGGTACGACAATTATTGCTTTGCACAGGATTGTTACGGTGAAACTACCATGTACAACTCCAACATGGTGCTCTACTTCGTGAAGAATTACATAGATAACGGCAAAGCGCCACGAGAAATGATAGAAGATAATATACGTATCGACTATGAAAAGCTGCGTATGCTCATTCGAAAGGATAAGGAGTTTGCACACGATGCTTCCGTCATTCAGACTTTAGTGAGTCAAGGTTATATCACTGGCGAACTGAAGAAAGGTTTCCCTGCCGTCAACATCACCAATCCGGACAATTTTATAAGCCTGCTATACTATTTCGGAATGTTGACCATTAGCGGAATGCATGAAGGAAAAACCAAGCTGACCATTCCCAACCTGGTGGTTCAGGAGCAACTATACACTTATTTACTGAATACATACAACGACGCAGACTTGAGTTTCAGCAGCTATGAGAAGAGCGAACTTTCAAGCCAACTGGCTTATCGAGGCAATTGGCAAGCCTATTTCAGCTACATTGCCGACTGCCTGAAACGTTATGCATCCCAGCGTGACAAGCAAAAGGGCGAATTCTTCGTTCACGGCTTCACCTTGGCCATGACTGCGCAAAACCGCTTCTACCGTCCTATCTCCGAGCAAGATACACAAGCGGGTTACGTCGATATTTTCCTCTGTCCCATGTTGGACATATATTCTGACATGAAGCACAGCTACATCGTTGAATTGAAGTACGCCAAATATCGCGATTCTGAAAACCGTGTGGAGGAATTGCGTCAAGAAGCCATCGCCCAGGCCAATCGCTATGCCGACACGGACACGGTGAAACAAGCTATTGGCTCCACGCAACTACACAAGATTGTAGTGGTATATAAAGGTATGGAAATGCGGGTATGCGAAGAGTTATAATGAACAATCTCTTCACCCTTCACTTTTCCTTGTATTATCCTATCTATAAGCAGTTTATAGGTGAAGGGTGTTCCCTTCACCCATCCTTTCACGTTTTTTCTTTTTCAAATTGTACCTTTCCACAATAAAAGCACTACCTTTGTCAATCATGTATGTAATATACAATATAAAATGAACGACAATAAATTAAAAAACAAAACAGTCCCTTTCAACTACGCCCGCTGCTACAACGAGCAATGTCCGAAAGCTTGTAACTGCCTGCGTCGGGTGGCTGCACTTCTCACTACCGCTGACACGTCCTACATCAGCATCGTAAACCCAATGTGTATTCCGGCCACCGGAATTGACTGTCCCCACTTCCAAAACGCAGAAAAGATACATGTGGCATGGGGTATCAGCCACCTGCTGGACAACGTACCTTATAAGGACGGAACAAACATCAAGCAACAACTGATCGGGCATTTCGGAAAAACGCTTTACTATCGCTTTTATCGCGAAGAACGCTTCCTAAGCCCCGCAGACCAAAACTATATCCGCCAGCTTTTTCGCCGGAAAGGTATCACCGAAGAACCGGTCTTTGACAGTTACACGGATGAGTATAATTGGTAAAGCTGCGTTCTAACTAGTTTCCAGCCTGCTGAAACTTTTTGTTTCAAGCGCTAGAAACAAAAAGTTTCAAAGGGTGAAACGATTCGTTTCACACCGAGAAACAAACTGTTTCACTACGGGAAACCATTCGTTTCAAGGTATGAAACAAAAAATGGAACTAGTTGAAACATCTTTTGTTTTCTTCGCCCATAAAATTCTTTATCTTGCATCCATAAACATTTCCCCAGTAGGTCTGTTTCAAAAAAGACCGCGGGATGCGGAAATTAAAATTTAAATTTATGGATAAAGAAGAAAAGAATGTTGAGATGGTGCATCTGTCACCATACATGAAGTCGGTCATTGAAAGGTTGACGGCAGACAAAAAACGCCCGGCAGTACATACTTATAATGCCACGCTAAACTCTTTTACGAAGTTTTTCGGCGGACAGGGCACAGAAGAAATGCTGGTAACGGACGTTTTTACGGCAGGCAAGCTGAAAGAGTACGAAGCATGGCTGCGAAGCAGAAATGCAAGTTGGAACACGGTTTCCACCTATATGCGAGTGCTTAAAGCGGTTTACAACAGGCTCGTGGAAGCAAAGCGCCTGACTTATGATGCCAGACTGTTTGATAGTGTATATACAAAGGTGGAGGCACAGTCCAAACGGTCGCTTACAGAAGAGCAAATGAATACATTACTGCACACGGATTTTGAAAAATTGCCCGAAGACGTACAAAATGTACTCGCTTATTTTCTGTTGATGTTTCTTTTCCGTGGAATGCCATTCATCGATATGGCCTACCTGCGCAAACAAGACCTAAAGGAACACTGTATCACCTACTGCCGTCACAAAACCGGAAAGAAAATGGTAGTACGCATTCCGCATGAAGCAACTGCTCTGTTTGAGAAATGCCGGAACAAGAAAACTGATTCCGGTTATCTCTTTCCTATTCTTGACGAAACAACAGAAAACGACAAGAAACTATACGAGAATTATCGTCAGGCTTTACGCACATTCAACCGCAAGCTAGCCAAAATGGCCGCATTGCTGCTCCCCGGCACTAATATCAGTTCGTACACCGCACGACACACCTGGGCAACACTAGCCTTTTACTCAGGCATTCCCATCGGTATCATAAGCAAAGCCCTGGGACACTCGTCCATCAAGGTAACAGAAACTTATCTGAAACCTTTCGAAAATGAAAAGGTAGATGCCGCAAATGATGAACTGATAATGTCGGTTGTAAAACGTTCTAAAGAAAAGATAGTAGCGTAAACGACCAAATAACAACAGATTAGAAGAGAAACTATTACTTACCAAGTAACGGAAATACCAGTCTGAATTACTTACCAAGTAACGGACGTTTTACGATGCAAAGTAGTGAATATTTCTTCATATATCCAAATATATATTGTAAAATCTTCTTTTATTTTCAATATTAAAGAACTATATACTGACACAAAACCTGACAAAACAACATATTATCACGACTATGCTTCTTAAGGGCATACGCCCCCAGTTCATTTCTGTACTCCAAAAATGAAACATTCTTTCATGCACTTTTCCCGCCAGAAAAGTCTTTCTATTATAAATCAAGCCTACGAAAAAACGCTTTTCACCGCTGCTTAATTATGAACAACAGCCGTTACTTGGTAAGTAACAGATAAATTAAAACGCAAAGTATGTTAACACAAGCCACACAAGCAGCAATAGCGATCCTGCATGATATTTCTACAGGTATCTACTTCCGTTCAGCCAACTTCCGGTTTACAGAGGAAGAATGGGAAAATCTGTTCCATAAATTAGAGGAAGGACATATTATACGATTGTTACCGAACTGTGAAGCAAACATAATATCATCCTACGTATTGTGCCGCTCCTTGAACGACCTTTCCTTATTAGATATACTTGAAGCATTGGGCGAACCTATTTATTGTATCCGCCCTACTCCCGAATCCCTCTATTTGCAGAATATGCAAGTCGCTCAAAAGACAGGCGTGCTCAACCAGGTTACGCGGATGCTTCTGACAGGAATCAAAATATCCGACTGGTAACCGTATAGTACACATAAAAATGACACACATCAACTTATGAAAAATAAACCTACATATTTAAAACGCCTCGCTTTTCTTTTCGGTTTACTATTATCCCTTTCTGCTGATATCTTTGCACAGAAGGGGCATACCGAAGAAATTTCTGTCAAGCCTGCCTTGCTTTATTTCCGCTTTGACAAAGCTTTGGTAGACAGTGGCTATATGGACAATGGACGCACATTACGCCGTTTAGATGAACTTTTCTCGGACAGTATTCCGACCGCACGGATAGATTCAATATACATACTGTCTTTCGCTTCGCCCGAAGGTGTTCCGTCCTACAACAACCGCCTAGCAATGCGGCGTTCTTATGCGGTGAGGAATTACCTGATATGGAAATATCCCCACCTCGACAAGTGCCGTATCCTTCCGTGTCCGCAAGGTGAAAACTGGCAGGAATTACGCCGTATGATAGCAGAAGACGCGAACCTGCCCAAACAAAAAGAAGTGTTGCAAATCATTGATTGCACACCGGAAACGGAAAAGCGCAAGGCGCAGTTGAAAAAACTGGATAATGGTATTCCCTACCATTACATCCGCCAAAAGATATTACGCTATTTGCGCAATGCTTCCATCTGTACGGTCAAATTATATGCCGATACCCTGCCGGCTCTACCCGAGCCTGTCTGTGTAAAGCCGGAATACCAACGGCAAGAACCGTATGCGCATAATCTGCCAAATCCCTTGACAGAAGAAACAAGGCGAACTATGGAGCAAGTCCGACAGCAGGAACAGCTTGCAAAAAATAAACGCCCGCTATTTGCCTTGAAAACGAATCTTCTGTTCGACGTCGCCATGATGCCGAATATAGAAATAGAAGTCCCCATCGGCAAACGTTGGTCCATAAATGGTGAATATATGTTCCCGTGGTGGCTGTTCGACGGCGACAAGTACTCCATGCAAATCCTTATGGGCGGTCTGGAAGGCCGCTACTGGTTGGGAAGCCATCAGAAGCGCGAGAATAGCGAAGTGCTGACCGGGCATTTCTTCGGGTTATATGCCGGAGGAGGTAAATACGACCTTCAGTGGAAAGAGAACGGTTATCAAGGAGAATTCTTTATTGCTGCAGGCATCAGTTACGGCTGGGCAACACGGATTGCACGCAATCTGCACTTGGAATTCAATATAGGTATTGGTATGCTACGTACCGATTACCGGCATTACCATGCACGGGACAACTACCAGACCTTGCTCTGGCAGGAGAATGGCAAATACACCTGGTTCGGCCCTACAAAAGCCAAGCTCTCTCTCGTCTGGCTGTTGAACCGTAAAGTGAGGAAAGGAGGTATAAAATGAGTGATAAGTGGTTAATAACAAGCAGCGGACAGCTACTGTTCTTCTGTCTCTTATGTGTTTCCATCCTGCTTGTCTCCTGCGAGCGTCGTGACCTGACCTACTATGAAGTATCGGAGATTACCCTAACTGCCGACTGGAATGATTCGGGATTGGACGACAAAGAGCAAAAATACGGTGCCACAGCCGTGTTCTATCCGCGGAATGGCGGCGAACCGAAAATCTTCATGATGGGTGACCGTTCGGGCGACGCAGTACGCCTGCCGATGGGAGTGTATGACATCATTGTCTTCAACCGTTCGTTCAACGATTTCAGCAACATTGCTTTCCGTGGCAACAGTTATGAGACACTGGAAGCATATGCCCGCAAAGTGGAGACGCGTGTGGACAAAAAGACACGTGTGGAAACACGCACAATCATTTCCTCCCCCGATGAATTGGCGGCAGCCACGCTGAAAGGTTTCACTGTTACGGAAGATATGCTGGGAAATTATAGCCAGACCACCTACGGGCGGACGGCTCCTTCACGCTCGTCGGAAGAGACGCCGGACGGACTTTACCACCTTCATTTCGTTCCGAAAAAGCTGACCCGCGAAGTGTCCGCCGTGCTTCATATAGAAGGACTGAACAACATACGTTCAGCAACCTGCCGCTTGGGCGGAGTGGCAGAATCTATTTTCCTTGCAACAGGAAAAACATCCGCCAACACGGTGACGCAGGAGTTCACACCGTCAAATCCGGAATTCTCGCCCGGTTCTCCTTTCAACGGTACGTTGAGTTGTGAGTTTGAAATATTCGGTCTCAACGTTATTGATAACAACAACCTGCATCTGGATGCATTACTGGTGGATGGAAAAACTGAATTTGAAGGGGATTGTACCAACGTAAAAATAACGGAAAACGACGACGGAACAGGGAGCGTCACGCTTATTCTGGAAGCCAGTACTGAAAAAGTGCCGGACGTAAAACCAGAAGGAGGAGCCGGTTCCGGCTTTGATGTGGACGTAGACGGATGGGGGAACGAAATCAATACGGATATTCCCATCAATTGACTCTATAAAGATGAATGTGCAATAAATTTATTAATATATAAACAATGAAAAACTAAAGCTAAGAAACAATGAAAACGATTAACGCTATGATGTTATCGCTTGCGGCACTGACGATAGCAGGCTGCTCGCAGAATGAAGTGACAGAAATCAGTCCGGACGCTCACCCGCAGGTGGGATTCGGTGTGTACACGGGAGTACCAACCAGAGGTGTGGACATGACTACGGGAAGTATGAAGGATGATCCGACAGATGCCAATAAATATGGTGGATTCGGCATCATGGCCTACTTTACGGGACAAGATAACTTTGAAACTGTAAAGACCACGGTAACCCCCAGCTTCATGCACAACCAGATGGTAAAGTTTGACGGAACCAACAATGTCTGGACGTACTCTCCGGTGAAATACTGGCCGAACAGACAGAATGACAAAATTTCTTTCTTCGCTTATGCACCTTATGAGAGCGACTGGCAGAACGGCAGCAAATCAGGAGTAATCACCTCGGCAGCCACTGCTCCGGGTATCCCCTACATCAAGTTTAAGCTCAAAACAACGGACAAACTCGACAAGATGGTGGATCTTGTGGTTGCCGACCAGCGTGACAAAACGTATACGGCCGAAAATGGAGGCAAGATCAGCTTTACCTTCGAGCATACGCTCTCGCGTATCTCCTTCCGCGCACAGTTGGGAGCCGGTGACTTCGATGGTATGGACGGTACGAACAGTTTCGTTTATATCACCCACATGTGGATTGTAGGTACGGACCACAGTGCTGACGGCAGTAATCTTTCGCTGATAGACCCGGCATCGCCCGTTAATGCGAATTCCAAATTCTACACCAGTGCCAAATGGTCTGAACTTCACTGGAACTATGAGGCGGATGCCACTATTGCCCAGGCAGACTTCAGTCTCGACAAGATGCTGAACCTGGAAAGTCCGGGTATCGATATATCCACCCCCGCCGCAGGACATGACGCACGTACACAAGGTATCCGAATCACAAAAGCGTCACAAGGGACAGCAGAGAAGGCCGTTCCGCTTTTCAAGGATAAAGAGTACCTTTATCTCATTCCGGTAGGAGAAAAGAGCGGCACAGATCTAACCCAAAACAAGGGTTGTGCCAAAGGAGACATCAAGATAGGTTTCCATTACGATATCGTGTCCAAAGATGCGACTAATGCCGGCAAATTCATTGCCAGCCATGGGGAAGCTTTCATCGAGCTACCGGCAGGACACATGAAACGTAAGGAGTCTTATTTGTATACTCTGAAAATCAATCTGCATAAGATTGAGATTAGTGATGCTACGGTCACTCCATGGGAGGATATCAAAACGGAAGCAACAGTAGAATAATCAAACGCTGATTCCGGCAACCAAAGCCGGCACATCAGACCGGGCAGGGTTGAATGTCCCTTCCCGGTCACCAAAGAAAATGAAGAAAGAAGAAATATGAAGAATCGAACGATAAAAGCCGGACGGCTATTCATTCACAAAAACGGGATACGCGCCGGAGTCTCCGTCTTTCTCCTGACGCTGCTCGCTGCATGCGGTGCGGACGACAATGTCCCGGACATGCCGTTGGGAGACCGTTCCATCGGTTTCTCCACCACGGTGGAGGATACACAGACGCGAAGCGGAGCGCTTGCCACCGGCAATCTCCTGTCTATGGGCATCTTTGCCTACTACACCGGCAGCAATGACCTGACGATAAGCGAAAAGCCGAACTTCATGTACAACCAGGAAGTAAAACGAAGCAATGCCTCCTCGCCGTGGACCTACAGCCCGGTGAAGTACTGGCCCAACAACCCGGGCGACAAGCTCACTTTCTTCGCCTACGCCCCGTATGTAAAGGAGGCAATCGGCAGTAACCCATCCTTCCGTCCAGCAACGGATAAAGGTTATCCCATCCTCGATTACATCGTGTCCGCCAAGGATAATGACCAGACGGACTTACTTGTCTCTATCCCACCGTCGATGAACCTGACCTACGGAACGAACAACGGCAAAGTGAGCCTCCACATGAGTCATGCCCTGACAAGAGTGTCCGCATACGTGAAAAGCGGCGATAACGTACAAGGGAAGCAGGTGACCGTTTTCTCCATGCAGGCCACCAAGAAAGCCACACTGATATTCCGTGACCCTACGCCGTCTTATAATAAGTATGCCAGCTGGAGCTATATAAACCCTATAGAGATGATTACCGTATCTCCTTCGGCCACTCTCCCATTCGCCGTACCGGCCGTGAAAGACGAGAAAAAGCTGCTTGCCGACTTCTTCCTCCTACCCGCCGCCAGGATAAATGAAAGCGACCATAAGTTCAGTATCACCTATACTACCGCCGGAACGGCCAGCAGTGGCGATACACCTGTGCAGACGGTGACATTGAGTAACCAGACGCTACCCTCGATGAATAAATGGGAATTCGGGGCTTACGTCAGCTATACTTTTCTAATAGAGAAACAGAAACTTACCGTCACTGCCACCTCACACCCCACATGGGGCGATGCCGGAACGGGTACCGTCACCGGCAGCGTGGTCATCACGTATGCCGAAAATGAAAGTACCCCCAACTGGAGCAACGGCGGCTCGGGCTCGGTGGACGGCAAGCCCGTGGTGACCCACAGTACCGTGCAGAACGACGTGCAATGGGAGGACGGGGGAACGGAAATCGTGGAAAAGAGTTGATTCCAAGTCGTAAATCCTACTAAAACAAGATAACAATGAGATACATCAAACACTTATTCGTCCGTTCTTTCTACCGGTGCGCAGCCCCCGCCCGCCTTGCCTTGCTCTGCGCCGGTTTCGCAGCACTGGGCGGTTGTACCGACGAAACCGACAGTGCCGGCGGATCATCCACGGCAGACAGTCACATTCCCCTTGCCTTGGAGATAACGGCAAGCGGCTTCACCGGACAGCCGGACGCCTCGCCTGACACCCGCGCCTCGGAACAGGATAATTATGACACTTGGTTTGAGGAAACCGACGCCATCGGCCTCTTTGCCGTAAGGGGCATCGGTACGCCGGCCGCCGCCATCGTGGACGGCATCAACAATTCCAAGCTGACATACGCCCCCGCCGCCGACGCTTCGCATAAGCCAACGTGGCAACCGGCAGATGCCGCCACCACCTTATATTATTATGCGGACGTGACCTATATCGCCTACTACCCCTACAAAGACGGCATCGTGATAGACCCCACACAAAGCGCGGCCACTATCCTTGCCTCCTTTTCCGGGAAGACGGAACTGCAACCCGCTGCCGACCAGTCCACCCCCGAAGCATACGCCGCCAGCGACCTGATGACCGCCGACGGCACGGCCACCGATACCGCCGACCCCAGCCGGAAGTTGCTGTCGCTTACCTTTACTCACAGCTACTCGCTGCTAGTGTTGAAAGCTAATCTGACCAAGGCGATGTATGTAGCGCCTGCCGGAAGCGCCTTTGACTATCATCCGCAAGCAACCGCTACGAGTGCCGACCCCGGTGCCGCCGACGTAATGATACGCGACGTAAAGGCATATAAGATAGCCGACGGCGTATTCCGCGCCATCACCAAACCTGTTTCTGACGACTACATGCGTGGCAGCTACTCTACCCACGGGATGATGGTGGAGTATAATGCTTCTCTTGCCGGATTGGCATCCCTGAAGGCAAACCAACGGTTCGAATGTACAGTGAATGTTCCCTTGTCCGGAACCGCCGATGCCACAGAACGTGCGTTGCAGCCCGGAGACTACGTTTTCCAACACAACGGCAAGATAGAGATTTATCCGGGCGACGGACCCGTAGATGCGAGCGGCAAGATACCGGACTACACCAACGCCGTAGGAATAGTGACGACTTGCATCCCCGCGAGAATGACTGATGAAGGATGCACCGGCAATGGCTGGACACACGCTTACGTGATGGGGACGGAAACCCATGGCAACAATCTTCGATGGTGCTGGCAGAATAGAATGCTGGCGGATCTTGAGGATGTCACTACCATTACTCAGGCAAAAGACTACATGAACGGCTGTAAAGATACAAAATACATTCTGTCGACAAAATATAATGATTATGAGATATTTGACGAACTGGTTACCTACCGGAATAACAACCCACTCCCTCAAGGAGTAAACCGCAGTCCGTGGTTTATCCCCAGCACAGGCCAATGGTATGACCTGATAGCCAATATAGGCGGAAAATCGCCGGATGATTTTAATAATAACACAACGGCAGGATGGAACAGCAACCAAGACGGAACAGCAATATTAGGAGGGATAAACGCCCGGTTGAACAAAATCGACAAATCCCTTCCCGATGGCGTGCGTTTTCCATGCAGCACAGAACCCGGCTTGGGTGCATGGATGGTCAGGTTCAACGGGAATACCGTTGAATTCGGCACAGTAGATAAAACCCTTAAAGAATTATCGCCATTATACTTTTTCGCTTTCTAATTATCAGCAACTATTAACTACAGTCTGACAATCATGAGATATATAAGCAAACATTCCTTCATAGCCCTCTTCCTCGGTGCCGTCCTTTCAATTTGGGGCGGCTGCACGGAGGAGGCAGACATAGATAAAAACGCCAGAAACAGCAACTCTGCCGCCGACGGCACGCCCCTCACCGTCCGCGCCACGGCAAGTGGCTTCCAAGCACCGGCACAGCCCGGAGGCAGCCCCACCACCCGCACCCCGGTGATGGAGGGCACGAGCACCAAGTTCCAGACGGGCGACGCCATCGGGCTCTTCTGCGTGCGCAAAAACGCATCTGGCACTGAATACATATCAACGGACATCTACAACCTCAAGATGACCTACACCGCAGCAGCGGACGGAACCGGCACCTGGGAAGCTCCTACAGCGGTCTCCGCCCCACTGCTCTATACCGATGCGGTGGCCTACTTTGCCTACTATCCTTATACGGACGCACTGACCACTGCCTCCGTGAACAACGAGCAGGACATCCGCGACTGGCTCAAGACCAATAAACCCTTGGCAACCGATATGCTTACGAAGGAGGTATTCACAGCCAACGACCTGATGACCGCCACCGCCCTGCCTTCGCTGGCCGATGCCGACCGCGGAGCACTGGTGCTGAACTTCAAGCACGAATATGCATTATTAGTGATAAAGCCCATGTTAATGAGCCCATGTATTCCTCCCACAGGGGTGACGGCTTACGGCTATCATGCCGAAGCCCGGAAATGGGGAATAGACAGGAATGTAGTACAAGGTGGCGGAGATGACTTCAAGATGAAGATAAACAACAGGAAAGCCAGCGAAATGAGCGACGGAACCTACCGCATACTGACGCAAGCCACAAACACCGGTTCTTCCATTGGATGCGAGTACACTACGTATGATGATGACTTAGGGCTGTGTCCGGTCACCGCCACCGGTTCCGCCATTTCCGGCGGCTTTCAGGCCAATACGTGCTACACATTGGAAGTGCACTGCACAAGTCGTACAGGAAGTACTGCTGTAGAACGCGCGCTACAACCGGGTGACTTTGTATATCAGCATAACGGCAAAATCGAGATTTATCCTGTCGACGGAGCGGTGGATGCCGGTGGAAAAATACCGGACTATGCCAACGCCGTAGGGATAGTGATGACGTGCGATCCCACAAGGATGACGGATGCGGGATGCAACACAAAGGGTTGGAATCATGCGTACGTAATGGGATTGGCTAACATTTCCTCCGGGCAGAGGACCTTGTGGATGAAAAACGGTCACTCATTATCGACTCCTTACCCTTACCCACCGGTTGCGGATATGAATACAGCGGAAACTTACATGAACGGATATGCTGAAACAGAAACGATGTTGGGAAAAACGCCTCTCAGTGACTACCCTATATTTGCGGCATTACAACAATACCGGAATGATAACGCCGTGCCTGCCGGCATAAATCGCAGCCCGTGGTTCATCCCGAGTATAGGTCAATGGTTTGATGTAATGATAACCCTTTGCGGGAAATCACCGTATGATTTTGTTTCAGTTGGAGAATGGGGTATCTGGCAGTCGGACAACAGCCAAAGAATTGAAATGCTGGGTAAAGCAAATAATTACTTGGCTAAAATTGGCACCACATTTCTTATGCCATCTTCTCCTGAAGAACATGAGATCGGTTTTTGGCTAACTTCCCATTTCGCTAATCAAGGTATATGGGCGTTCTATGGTACCGATAGAAGCGGTGTGTTTGCGATAGAATCTACGTATGGAAATTTAGAAAACTATGACGTGCCTGTTGCCGTCGCCCGTCCCTTCTTCGCCTTTTAACCGGAGACCGGGAGCGTAGTACATCAAAATATCCTTTGCAACTTTCGTTCGCTTATGCAGACCTGTTGCTTGAAATATCGCTCTTTGACATGCTGGAAACGGAAATTATGATTATCTTTGCAAGCATAGCAAAGTAAAAATTATAGAGTTATGAAATCAACTGCTGAAATATTAGAACTTCTCCGCATATATAAAACACAGTTTGCGAGTAAATACGGTTTCAAGCGTCTCGGTGTATTCGGTTCCGTAGCGCGAGGAGAGCAAACGGAGCAAAGCGACGTTGATGTTTGTTATGAAGGCGAGCCGCCATCACTTCTTACCTAGGAACATATACAGAGCGAGCTTGAAGAGCTACTGGGTTCCCCGGTAGATTTAATAAGAATACGTGAGCGAATGAACGCGCGCTTGAAACAAAGAATCTTAAAAGAAAGTATTTATGTATGATAAAGAATTGGCGCTCAACAGTTGATGATTACCCAACGGGCAGCTGTAGCTGCTACCCCGGATGATTTTTTATTATCGCCGGATGGTATGTTGCGTTTGGATGCTATTTGTATAAACCTAATCGCATTGGACGAAGCTGTGAAAGGTTTGGATAAAATAACAAGAGGTGAATTGCTCCCCGGATATCCTGAGATATATTGGAGTGGAGTAATGAAAATGCGTAATAAGATAGCTCATCATTATTTTGAAATGGATGCTGAAGTTGTATTCAAGACCTTAAAAGAAGACATTCCGATGATGCCCCCATTGTGCACCGCATGATAAAAGAAGTTAGTAGCAGTTTATAAACTTTGTAGTAGAATAATTTCCGTCCCGCCCGCCTCTCCCTCGTGAGAAGCGAGCGGGACGTTCCGTTTCCAACAGGTTGAAGGTCCGTCGTACCAGATAGGTGCTATCCTCGTGTGACGGAAAAAATAAACATGATTAGGAATATGATAAAAAAGACAAGATAGTTATGACGTTTAAAAACAAACATTCCTTTATCAGCGGCTTCCTTGGCGCCGCCCTCCTCATCGCGAGCGGTTGCGCTTTGGGAGGCTGCACGGAAATAGCAGATGAGCCGCAGGGCATCGACGATGCAGGCAACGGCACGCCCCTCACCATCCGCGCCACTGCAAGCGGCTTCGTTTCCTGCGTGCAGGGAGACACCCCCGCCACACGCACACCCACTGAGAACGGCTACACCACGGAGTTCAACGACGGCGACGCCATCGGCATCTTCGCCCTTAAAGAGTATGCAACGCCCGATGTAACTCCCGTTGACGGGGTGTACAACCTCAAGCTGGTCTACACCAAAGCCGCGGACGGCTCGGGAAGCTGGGCGCCCGCCTCTGGCGACACGCACGTGCTGTACAGTTACGACGACCTGGTTTACGTAGCCTACTATCCTTACCGGGAAGGAATCACTATCAAACAAGACATCGAGACGGAAATTTTCAAAGACCTGGCAGCCAACGCCAAGCTGCAACCCGCCGCCGATCAGTCCACCCCCGCCGCCTATACCGGCAGCGACCTAATGGCAGCCTTTGCCCGGCCTGCGACCGACCCTACGGATGCCAACAAGAAGGTGCTGACGCTAGCGTTCGAACATCTGCATGCGTTGCTGGTGCTGAAAACAAATAAGTTGTTCAATTGCACGCCCCCTGCCGGGGCAGGCTTTGAATATAGCGATCCAATGCTGGGGGCAGACGCTACAGCCAAAGACGCTGTCATAAATGGCATCAAAGCATTACCTATGGGTGACGGTACGTTCCGTGCCATTGTGAAAACTGCTTCGGCAGATATTGTACCTACCGGAAATTACAAGACTACAGGAGATAAAACAGTTCTCTATACAGGTGCTTCACTGGCAGCAGCTACGTTCACTGCCGGTAAATACTACACCCAACAGGTGAATATGCTGGAATCTCCCGATGAAAGTGTTATTCGCCCGCTTCAAGAGGGTGACTTCTTCTGTAGCAATGGCAAGATTTCACCTTATGAGGCAAACTCTTTCAGCAGTCCCGTTATCGGAGTTGTTTTTTATGTAGGACGGCATCCGGAAGATAACGGTGTATATGTCGATAAAAATGGAAACCCGATGGAAGTACACGGATATGTGATTAATCGGTCAGAAGGGACAGACCAATGGCACAATGGCGGTGGTACTGACTTTGGCACTTATAAAAGCACCACCGACTTTAATGGTTATTTCAATACAGATAAATTACAAGCAATCTCTGCCGGTTATAATGATATGATGACTTATGTAAGAAAGCAGACCAATTCACCCCAAACTACGAGCGGATGGTTTCTGCCTTCAATAGGACAACTGATTTATATAAAGAAGAAGTATGCAGAGGTAATATCTAAAAGTTTTGATAAGTGTGGCGGCGCCATGGGACGCGGATGGCAGCACCACTACTGGAGCAGTACGGAAGCGACTGCGGCAAATTCATATAACATTAATTGGGACTCAGGAACATACAGTCAAAAAAACAAAAGCTCAGGATCTATGGTACGTACCGCCTTAGCATTTTAATCCATCTATAAAAATTATTTTATAATAAAATAAGAGAACACTATGCCGTTAAAAAACAAAACATTCTTGTCTAATATTTGTCTCTATACCTTCCTTATCCTTGGAGGTGGTTGTACGGACGAGGCAGGTATGGAGAACATCGGAAATACAGATCGCCGCATCCCTCTTACCATCAGTGCAACGGTGAGTCGTTACACCGCCATTGATAAAAAAAATACCTCCGTCACCCGCACGCCAATCGAGAACGATTATACCACAGAATTTTCCGATGGTGATGCCATCGGCATCTTCGCCCTCAGGAATTTTGAAACGCCCAATGTAGCCACTATCGATGGTGTGTACAACCTCAAACTGGTTTATACAAAAGCAGCGGACGGAACGGGCAGTTGGGCACCTGCCACCGGTGATACACACGCATTGTACAGCTACGACGATAATCTCGCCTATGTGGCATACTATCCTTATCGGAACGGTATTACAATCAAACAAGACAATAAAGCGGAAATCCTCAAAGACCTGGCAAACAACGCTAAGCTGCAACCGGCCGCTGACCAGTCCACCTCCGCCGCCTATACCGGCAGCGACCTGATGGCAGCCGTTGCCAGCCCCACGGTAGACCCGGCAAATGCGAATAAGAAGATGCTTACGCTGAAGTTTGAACATCTGCATGCGTTGTTGGTACTCAAACCGATGGGATTAGTTAATTGCGTTCCCCCGGCAGGAGCAAGCTTTGAGTATGCCGGTGGGGTACTGAGGCTGGACGTTACTGCCAAAGACGCTACTATAAACGGCATCAAAGCCCTGCGTATGGACGACGGAACGTTTCGTGCCATCGTACCTTCCCCGGCAGGCGACTTTGTGCCTGCCGGGAGTTATCTAACGAAAGGTGACAAAACGATTCTATATACGGGGACCTCACTAACAGCCGGAAAGCTCGCTGCCGGGAAATACTACACTCAGCAGGTGGAAACAGCGGTCTATACCGACGGAAGCATAACCCGGGCGCTACAGGTGGGCGACTATTTTTGTAGCGATGGTAAGATTATTCCGGGCGAAACATCCATTATCAAAAGAACTTACATCGGGCTTGTCTTCAAGGTGGGGCGATTTACAGCGGATGATAGTGAATATGTCAATGGTAACGGAGAGCCGATGACTAACATTAATGGATATACAGTGGCACTGAAAGATGCAAATAATGGAGCAGCCATCAAGTGGGGGAACAAGAAGTTCGCTTTGGATTCCAATCGTAACGGAAGTAGTCCGTACGGATATTTTAATGGCTTTAAGATAACACAATTACTCAAAGCCGATGGTATAGGTAATTATCCGGCTGCTAATGCATGTATCAGCTACTCGCCTGCCGCAGATGCTAAAACCAGCGGATGGTTTTTCCCAGCCGGAGGACAGATGCTGGAGTTGAGAAATACAAGAGGAGAGTTAATCAAAAAAACTGTTTTCACTAATTATAATTCGGGCAGATATTGGCAATCCGTCCAAAATGGAAGTGGAGATTCGTGGAGTGTAGGTTTGACAAATGGTAACACTACTCAGTCCTATATATCGACGGCTTACTACGTACGTCCTATTGCTGCTTTTTAATATAGAATAAGATAACACTATGCCATTGAAAAATAAAACACTCTTATCTAATATGAATATAATGTAGAAACGGCTTATAACGTATCAATAAGGAAAACAGGCGTAACTGATTATATGAGTTCTAAACAATCTGCAGAAGGTAAGATATTTATTTCAACTACCTTACCTTCATTAGAGTTAGAACGCACCTTTATTAATTACAGTTTCTTCAGGTATAATTCCTATTTCATCAGGAAACAGCCATTATATTATTCGCTCGCTCCATAGCCAATCCTTACACCTGGAAGTATGGTCGAATTTATGCCAATCCAAACCTTGTCTTCAATCACAATCGGACGTCCTCAGGCGTACGATAACCCGTGTTCATCTCGGTTGCATTATGGTAGCGAAAATGTCCGTAATCAGTTCATCGTAACCCGGTTCATCAGGTGAGACCATCTCACCGCTCAAGTCTTTTGCAAAAATATCGTTCATCATTTAATTGTATATAGCTATTACTACTGTTTACTCATAATTTATTATTTCAGGTTCTTTCTGAAGAAGTCCTCCAATTTGTCGAAAGGAATCGTACGGTCGTAGAGATCAGTATGGTTCGCTCCAGGGATAATCATCAGTTCTTTATCACCTGTCAACTTTTTGAAAGCATCCTCACTGAAATAACGCGAATGGGCATTTTCACCATGAATAAGAAGTACGGGGCGGGAAATCTCATGAATATAAGCTAATAGCGGCATATTGATAAAAGACAGCGTCATCGTAGGACTCCATGCACCATTGGAATTGATAGAGCGAACGTGGAAACCACGGTTAGTCTTGTAATAATCGAAATAATCCTTGACGAATTGTGGCTCTTCACCGGTGATGCTGTCAGGCAACCCAGGGACACCGGGAGTGATTGTACCACTCTGCGCGTCACGGATACGGATAACATTCATCATCTCCCTTTTTTTGTTGCGGTCGTCGGCACTATCCTCTGCGTCAAAATAACCATTGGCATTCACACGGCTCATATCGTACATTGTCGAAGCCACTGTAGCCTTGATACGTGTATCCATAGCAGCAGCATTTAGTCCCATCCCACCGAAACCACAGATACCAATAATCCCGATGCGCTCTGCATCCACATCAGACAATGCTGTGAGAAAATCGACTGCTGCGCTGAAATCTTCGGTATTGATGTCCGGTGAAGCTACATTACGAGGTTCACCGCCACTCTCACCGGTATATGAGGGGTCAAATGCAAGAGTAAGGAACCCACGTTCCGCCATTGTCTGTGCATAAAGACCGGATGCCTGTTCCTTTACAGCTCCGAAAGGACCGCTCACAGCTATGGCAGCGAGTTTGCCTTCAACATTCTTGGGTTCGTAGAGGTCGGCAGCAAGTATGATGCCGTAACGGTTCTTAAACGTCACCTTACGGTGGTTTACCTTGTCACTTTGCGGGAATTTCTTGTCCCATTCTTGAGTAAGATTCAATGTTTCCATATTATCACTTGTTTCTTGATTTGTTTTACTATTTGTGCAGCCTGCGCCCGCAAGCATGACGATTCCTAACAAGGCTGCGATTGCCACGGATGTAAGATTCGTTGTTTTCATTCTGCTATTACTTAAATGGTTGTTGAATTATTCTTTCTTATTTTACAGTGCAAAGGTAAAGCAAAAGCCTCACAGCGGCATTGCTGTGAGGCTCAAATAGTATTGCTCAAAAGCTCAATATAAAACTGTCCCGATTTACACAAATAAGAATTCTATGCAAATATGGCGGTCGGTGATATACCATATTGTTTCTTGAATGCGGTTGAAAAATGGGAAGGATTCTTAAACCCTACTTCTGCGTAGACGTCCACAACCTTTTTACCGCCTTCCTTCATCTTGTTGTAAGCCACCTCAAGACGCTTGCGAATAAGCCACTTTTCAGGTGTCAGGTCACTTATCTTCTTGAAGTCCCGCTTGAACGTGGCAAGGCTGCGCCCGGTATAATGAGCCATTTCCTCCATTGTGAACTCATACATGTAGTTCTCGCTCATAAATTCCAGAATATCTATTTTCCACGGCTCGTTGAAATCGAAAAGCGTCGGGGCAAACCGTTCATCTATATCCAACAAAGCGAGCAGACCTTCCTGTATCTTCAGATTCATAAAATCATCTTTCGGTTTTACTTCAGGATTGAAATAAGGTGTCATTGAAGCGAAAAGGCTTGCGAGTTCCACCGTTTGGGGCAGTTTTATCACACCCGAATCAAGTTTTGGAGTATTGACGGGTACTCTCCGCTGTCCCAATTTGCTATACATCTCACGTAAAAAACGACGTGTAAACATCAGGAAAATACCACAATACCGCTCACCGTTGTACGTTCTCTTATACATTGTTATATGATGATCGCGGGGGATAAAGACACATTCGCCTTTTCTGACATGAATTTGTTCTTTTCCATTATCGAGAATCATCTCACCTGAATACACATAGTTGATAGCATATTCACGAGAACGGTGTATACAACCGCCAAGGTCATCATAATAGAAGCTGTAAAATACATTGTTATAATTGAATATAAGCTTCATTGGTTCTACTTGTTCCGCATCGCCCTTAGTCATAACATTGAGTGTTTTTTTAATTTCCAATCGCAAATGTAACAAAAGAATTCTGTTTCTTAACGGCTCATTATCCTTTTATTTGTGTGAGGGTATTTGAACTATCTAATCGAATTGAATCTTTTGTGGGATGTACAGGAGTTTTCGCTGAAAAATATTCCTTAAGTAACAATCAGGGAAAGCTATAAATAAAAGCATAGGATAACCAAGCATCAGTGTACATAATGTGACAAAAAACGCAAAATTCAAATGAGTTCTCTTTCCCCTGACTATATATTCATAGAATATGCAATAAACTCAAAACGTTGCAAATTTCCGTCCTCATTTGCCCTGTTTACATAAATAAAAACTATCTTTGCGTTTCAGAATCCCGAAAGACGAAAAGAAATGGAGCAAATAGACAACCTAAAAGAGCTTATCAATCAGGGGGATGTGGACACAGCGATTAAGCAATTGGACCAGCTTCTCCAGGACAGTTCTGTCGAAAAAGAGAAAGATACTCTTTACTATTTACGGGGAAATGCCTACCGAAAGAAAGGAGATTGGAAGCAGGCACTGGACAACTACCAGTATGCCATCGAGATCAATCCGGACAGTCCTGCCGTTCAGGCCAGGAAGATGGCAATAGATATCCTCAACTTCTACCACAAGGATATGTTCAATCAATAAAAGAGATGTATAATCAATAACCGTACTCAAAGATAACGTAATAAAATAAAGATTATGGCAAAAATCAAAGGAGCAATCGTAGTCGACACGGAGCGTTGCAAAGGATGCAACCTGTGTGTAGTGGCGTGTCCGCTCGATGTAATCGCCCTCAATAAAGAGGTAAACATGAAAGGCTATAACTATGCCTGGCAAGTGAAGGAAGATACCTGTAACGGATGCAGCTCGTGTGCAACGGTTTGTCCGGACGGATGTATTTCAGTGTATAAAGTAAAAGTAGAATAAAAGAAAAGAATATGGCAGAAGAAGTTGTATTAATGAAAGGAAACGAAGCCATCGCCCACGCAGCTATCCGTTGCGGTGCCGACGGTTACTTCGGTTATCCTATTACTCCCCAATCGGAAGTGTTGGAAACGCTTGCCGAACTGAAACCGTGGGAAACAACCGGCATGGTAGTACTCCAGGCGGAAAGTGAAGTGGCAGCTATCAATATGGTATATGGAGGTGCAGGTAGCGGAAAGAAGGTAATGACCTCCTCTTCAAGTCCGGGTGTGAGCTTGAAACAAGAAGGAATCTCTTATTTGGCCGGTGCCGAACTTCCTTGTCTGATTGTGAATGTAATGCGTGGCGGTCCCGGATTGGGAACTATCCAACCTAGCCAGGCTGACTACTTCCAGACAGTAAAAGGTGGTGGTCATGGAGACTACAAACTGATTGCCCTCGCTCCGGCATCCGTGCAAGAAATGGCGGATTTCGTAGCATTAGGATTCGAACTGGCCTTCAAATACCGTAATCCGGCTATTATCCTTGCCGACGGTGTGATCGGTCAGATGATGGAAAAGGTTGTTCTTCCTGCACAAAAGCCACGCCGCACGGAAGCAGAAGTAATTGAACAATGTCCATGGGCTGCTACCGGAAAAGCAAAAGACCGCAAACCTAATATTATCACTTCCCTCGAATTGAAACCGGAAGCCATGGAAATCAACAACCTCCGTTTTCAAGCTAAATATCGTGAAATTGAAGAAAATGAAGTACGCTTCGAAGAGATCAACTGCGAAGATGCAGAGTATTTGATTATCGCTTTCGGTTCAATGGCACGTATTGGCCAGAAAGCAATGGAACTAGCCCGTGAAAAAGGAATTAAAGTAGGTATCCTTCGCCCGATTACACTGTGGCCGTTCCCAACCAAAGCGATTGCTGCATACGCTGATAAAGTAAAAGGTATGCTCGTTACGGAACTAAATGCCGGACAGATGATTGAAGATGTCCGTCTCGCTGTTAACGGTAAAGTAAAGGTAGAACATTTCGGACGTCTAGGTGGCATCGTTCCCGATCCGGATGAAATTGTAACTGCCTTGAAAGAAAAAATAATCAAATAACGAAACAATGAATCCCGATAAAATAAGAAACGTACTGAACATCCTATTTATGATATTGGCTGTTGCAGCCATCATCACCTACTTTGTAGCAAAAGATGATTTCAAAATGTTTATCTACGTATGCGGCGCGGCAATCTTTGTCAAGCTGATGGAGTTTTTTATACGGTTCACCAACAGATAAGGAGATGAAGTTATGACTAAAGAAGAAATAATCAAACCCGAGAATCTGGTTTACAAAAAACCGACTCTGATGAACGATAACGCCATGCACTACTGCCCGGGTTGCAGTCACGGTGTGGTACACAAACTCATTGCCGAAGTCATTGAGGAAATGGGTATGGAAGATAAAACTGTGGGAATCTCTCCGGTGGGATGTGCAGTGTTTGCCTACAACTATCTCGATATTGACTGGCAGGAAGCAGCACACGGACGTGCGCCTGCTGTGGCAACTGCTGTTAAACGCCTGTGGCCGGACCGCCTTGTTTTCACTTATCAGGGCGACGGTGACTTGGCTTGCATCGGTACAGCCGAAACAATCCACGCTTTGAACCGTGGTGAAAATATCACGATTATCTTTATCAATAATGCGATCTACGGTATGACAGGCGGCCAGATGGCTCCGACTACACTGGTAGGCATGAAGAGCTCGACTTGTCCTTACGGACGTGACGTTGAACTTCACGGCTATCCATTGAAGATTACTGAAATCGCAGCCCAACTGGAAGGAACTGCTTACGTAACCCGTCAGTCCGTACAATCCGTACCGGCTATCCGCAAGGCTAAGAAGGCAATCCGCAAGGCTTTTGAGAACTCCATGAACGGTAAAGGTTCCAACCTGGTAGAAATCGTTTCCACTTGTAGTTCAGGCTGGAAGATGACTCCGGAGAAGGCGAACAAATGGATGGAAGAACACATGTTCCCATTCTATCCGCTGGGTGATTTAAAAGATAAAGAATAACGCTAAAAGTCAACAGAACAATGAAAGAAGAAATAATTATAGCAGGATTCGGTGGACAAGGCGTATTGTCTATGGGTAAGATTCTGGCATATTCCGGTTTGATGGAAGGCAAAGAAGTGACCTGGATGCCGGCATACGGTCCCGAACAACGAGGTGGAACAGCCAACGTTACAGTTATTGTAAGCGATGACAAAATATCCTCACCGATTCTTAGTAAATACGACGCTGCCATCATTCTGAATCAGCCTTCACTCGAAAAGTTTGAAAGCAAAGTGAAACCCGGTGGTATCCTGATTTATGACGGTTACGGAATTATCAACCCTCCTACCCGTAAGGATATTAAGGTATATCGTATCGACGCAATGGATGCAGCCAACGAGATGAACAATGCCAAAGCATTCAACATGATCGTACTTGGCGGATTATTGAAGCTTCGCCCCATCGTAACGTTGGAGAATGTTATCAAAGGACTTAAGAAAACCCTGCCGGAACGCCACCATCACTTGATTCCTATGAACGAGGAAGCTATCAAGAAAGGTATGGAGTTAATCCGTGAGGTTTAATTAACAGATAATGTACAATGGATAATTGATAATTATTAGCTACGTATAGTACGTATGCAACATAATTTTCAATTATCCATTATCATTAAATCAATTAAAGTAAGTATCTTTGCCTCCAATTATGAGACGAATCTTACTATTATATATAATCTTTTCCGTTATAGGTTTGACAACTGTCCATGCACAGTTCGATAATGGTCGCCAGAGAGTGGACGAAAACGGATACGACCAATACGGTAACCAGGTGGACCCTGCCATGATTCCGGACAGACTGGATAGTGCAAATGTAGAAGTACAGGGGTTACCTCCGAAATTATATATGTGGCGTATTAATAATCAGTTGGGCGACCGGACTATCATCCCGGCGGATACTGCTTATCACCACTTCCAAAACACCAATCTTACCGAAGGACTTACCGGACATTATAATTATCTGGCCAATATGGGTTCTCCCCGTATGTCACGCATCTTCTTTGAACGTCGTGATCCGGAACCTACTATCTTTATGGAGCCTTTCTCCAGTTTCTTTATTCGTCCTACGGAGTTCAATTTCACCAATAGTAACGTACCTTATACCAATCTGACATATCATAAAGCTGGTAATAAAATAAACGGAGAAGAACGCTTTAAGTCTTATTTCTCTGTCAATGTAAACAAGAAGCTGGCTTTCGGTTTTAACATAGATTACTTGTACGGACGAGGATATTATAATAACCAAAATACGGCTTATTTCAATGCGGCAATTTTCGGTAGTTATATCGGCGACCGCTATCAGATGCAAGCTATCTACAGCAACAATTATCTCAAAACAAATGAAAACGGAGGTATTGAGGACGACCGATACATCACTGCGCCTGAAGAGATGGCACAAGGGCAAAGAGAATATGAATCAACCAATATCCCGACCGTACTAAGTGCAACAACCAACCGTAATCATGACTTTTATGTATTCCTAACCCAACGTTACAATCTGGGATTCAGCCGCGACATACCGCAGGCCGAAAATGACACTACTCCAGCCAAACAAGAGTTTGTGCCGGTCACTAGTTTTATACATACCATTCAGGTAGAGCGTGCACGTCATAGCTTCAACTCTGATGATGACATGCGTGAAAAGAACTATTATCAAAACACCTATTTGGAACCGGATAATCCGATTGCCAGAGACAGTACTACCTATATGGGTATCAAGAATACCATAGGTATTGCTCTACTCGAAGGATTCAACAAATATGCCAAAGCCGGACTCACGGCATTTGCTTCCTATAAAATCAGCAAGTATACTCTTATGAATATGGAGGGGAATCCGTTGCCCGACAAATACAATGAAAATGAAATATTTGTTGGAGGCGAATTATCCAAACGTGAAGGAAATGTACTTCATTACCATGCCATTGGTGAAGTGGGACTTGCCGGAAAAGCAATCGGACAATTCAATGTGAAAGGAGATATCGACCTTAACTTTCCGTTATGGAAAGACACTGTGAGCCTTATAGCCCGTGGTGAAGTCAGCAATAAGCTTGCGCCGTTCTATATGCGTCATTATCATTCCAAACACTTCATGTGGGACAATGATATGGACAAAGAATTTCGTACCCGTATTGAAGGAGAATTAAGTATTGCACGTTGGAGAACACGTTTGAAGGCGGGAGTTGAAAACATAAAGAACTACACTTATTTCAACCAACAAGCAATGCCGGAACAGAAAAGCGGAAGTATACAGGTGTTGTCAGCAAGTCTTAATCAGGACTTCAAGCTGGGAATCTTCCATTTAGACAATGAAGTAACCTGGCAAAAGTCCAGCGACCAGACCGTATTACCTTTGCCTGATCTTTCGCTGTATCACAATTTCTATATGCAGTTCAAGCTGGCAAAGAAAGTGCTTAGTGTACAATTGGGTGCCGATGTGCGTTATTTCAGTAAATACAATGCACCCGCTTATATGCCGGCTATCCAAAACTTCTATTTGCAACCGGAAAATGACCAGGTAGAGATAGGAGGTTATCCGATCGTGAATGTATACGCAAACTTACACCTAAAGCGTACACGTTTCTATGTAATGATGTATCACGTGAATCAAGGTATGAGCAGCCCGAATTACTTCCTGGCTCCTCACTACCCTATCAACCCGCGTGTACTGAAATTCGGTCTTTCATGGAATTTCTATGATTAACAAAATCTATATGGCTTATGGTAACACGCCCCAAATTGAGACTGGCCAGATATTTAGTGCCCGTAATCATTGTATTGGCAATCATCTTTTCTATCCGCCAATGCGGTAATCAGGACAAGCCGTCAGGGCACCCGCGTGATTATGCAGCCATTGCCAAAGAAGGTATATTGCGTGTAGCGACTGAATATAACTCGATCAGTTTCTACGTGGACGGCGATACCGTTTCCGGTTTCCATTACGAGCTGATACAGGCTTTTGCCCATGACAAGGGATTGAAAACCGAAATAACACCCCTGATGAGTTTCGAAGAACGGCTGGAAGGATTAAGCGAGGGACGTTACGACGTAATTGCCTGCGGTATATTAGCTACCAGCGAACTGAAAGACTCTCTGCTCCTCACCTCTCCCATCACGCTCAACAAGCAAGTGCTCGTGCAACGGAAAGAAAACGGAGAAAACGACTCACTCCATATCCGTAGCCAGCTGGACTTGGCCGGGCGGACACTTCACGTAGTAAAAGGGTCTCCTTCTATTCTGCGTATTCAGAATCTAGGTAATGAAATCGGCGATACCATTTATATCAAAGAAATAGAGAAATACGGTTCCGAACAATTAATCTCAATGGTAGCTCATGGGGATATCGACTATGCCGTTTGTGACGAAAGCATCGCACGCGCGGCCGCCGATTCCATCCCGCAGATAGATATAAATACAGCCATCAGCTTTACACAATTCTACTCATGGGCAGTCAGCAAACAATCACCCGCTTTACTCGATAGTTTGAATGCATGGCTGGATAAATTCCAAAAGGAGAAAGAATACCAGAAGATTTATAAAAAGTACTATGATAAAGAATAACCTTATCATTTTACAGTTCAGAAGAAAACAATCAAAAACAGAATGTAAGATAGATATATTCATGTCTATTTCCAGAAATAAACTCCCAAAGACTTGACTTTCGCTTTCGAATGTTGTATCTTTACAGAGTTAATGATAAAGTAGTTTCAATTAAACTACATGCAAAGGAGGGAATCGCGATTCTCTCCTTTCTTTTTATCCAGCCGGGAAAAACCTCTCCCCGCCCCGGCTTTTCCTTGCGCTTTGCCCGGTGGTTATGGTTCTTCAGCCGGAGGATCAGCAGTGTTCACCTTGCTTCTTACCGAAATGAAGTATATATCCGCCTCAAACAGACGTTCTGTTTGCCTGAAACAGAGCCTCTGTTCCGATAAAACAGAGCTTCTGTTGAAACAAAACGCAATGTCTGTTTTCCAACTGTCCCTGCTAAGTTAATAATCAATAAAGTTGCTCTTGACAAAAAATAGCTTTATCTTTGGGGTTTGTTAGAACAGACACAATAGGTATATTATATTATGAGTGAAAAGATGATCAAATGGGGCTTCATTGGTTGCGGAGAAGTAACCAAGACGAAAAGCGGTCCCGCTTTCCAGAAAGTAGAACATTCGGAAGTCGTAGCCGTGATGAGTCGTGACGGCGCGAAAGCGAAAGCGTATGCCAAAGAGAGAGGAATCAAGAAATGGTATGACGATGCACAGGAGCTGATAGATGATCCGGAAGTAAACGCTGTCTATATCGCCACTCCTCCTTCTTCACACGCTACGTATGCCATTATGTCCATGAAAGCGGGTAAACCGGCCTATATTGAGAAACCAATGGCGGTGACGTATGAAGAATGTACCCGAATCAACCGCATATCCAATGAAACGGGGGTTCCCTGTTTCGTAGCATACTACCGACGTTATCTTCCCTATTTCCAGAAAGTAAAGGAATTAGTAGAGAACGGAACGATCGGCAACGTTATCAATGTACAGATTCGTTTTGCCCAGCCGCCACGCGATCTGGATTACAATCGTGATAATCTTCCCTGGCGTGTGCAGGCTGATATTGCCGGAGGTGGCTACTTCTACGACCTTGCTCCGCATCAGATTGATTTGTTGCAGGATATGTTCGGCTGCATCCTCGAAGCAAGCGGTTACAAGAGTAATCGCGGCGGGCTTTATCCTGCCGAAGATACATTAAGCGCCTGTTTCCAATTTGACAACGGACTGGTGGGTAGTGGTTCCTGGTGCTTCGTAGCCCATGATTCTGCCCGCGAAGACCGCATAGAGATTATCGGCGACAAAGGAATGATTTGCTTCTCTGTCTTTACTTACGAACCTATCGGACTACATACCGAGAAAGGACGGGAAGAAATCTGTATCGGTAACCCGGAACACGTGCAACAGCCTCTTATCCAAGCAGTAGTAGACCACTTATTGGGTAAGTCGGTTTGCTCTTGCGATGGCGAAAGCGCAACGTTGACTAACTGGGTAATGGACAAGATCTTAGGTAAGCTATAACCCTAAAAAAAGCAAAAAAAAAGTTCCTTCTTTTTCCGGATTCTGCCGGTATTGTTAAAAAATTAATAGGGACATTCCATTGTATATTGTTAGTTTTTTCTATCTTTGTAGAAAGAAGCAAAGAAAAAATGAAACTAACAATATATTTTTTGTGCCATGACTAAAGAAGCTTTAATGAGAAAAGCGATCGAGCTTTCAAAAGAAAATGTTGAAAATGGTGGAGGTCCTTTCGGTGCTGTGATTGCCACGAAAGACGGAGAAATAGTTGCAACAGGAGTTAATCGTGTCACTGCATCTTGTGATCCTACAGCTCACGCCGAGGTAAGCGCCATACGTGCCGCAGCTGCCAAACTCGGAACATTTGATCTTAGCGGATACGAAATCTATACTTCCTGCGAACCTTGCCCCATGTGCCTGGGTGCTATTTATTGGGCACGCCTGGATAAGATGTACTATGGAAACAACAAGACCGATGCCAAAAACATCGGCTTCGACGACTCTTTTATCTATGACGAACTGCAACTGAAACCTGAAGACAGAAAGCTGCCTTCCGAAATCCTACTACATAATGAAGCCCTTACTGCCTTCAAAGCCTGGGTGGCCAAAGAAGACAGAGTAGAATATTAGAAAACCTCTCACTATTATTAACCTATTAATTACCCTCAAATGAAAAGAAAAAGCCTTTTATTTGTTATGGCATCAGTATGCCTGTTCAGTTGTCAACAGCAAGAAGAACTGCAAGATCCCAGTAATGGAGTGATCGACTTTTCTACTTCTATTGACCAAAGTATCAACAATGCTCTTACTCGTAACAGCAGTAGTCTGACACTTCCGTTAAAAAGCAATTTCGCTGCCGGAGATGTTATCTCCATGTCCGTTGCCGAGCAAGATTATCATCCGTTTGCCATAGGCATGGATAGCCAAACCTGGAACGAAGCAGGCACCGATTCGGAAACGGTTACTTTCTATGCTCATTATCCTGAATTGACCGACGAAGCTGCTACTACCAGATCATTGAGCAGCCGCTATCGTGAAATCAAGGGTGGCTTAGAATATTTGTTCGGTACAGCCCAAGCCAACAAAGGTTCTAAGAATGTTGCTCTTGCATTCAAAAGAATGACAACGCCCGTCGTTCTGCTCGACGAGAACAACCAGCCGTACGAAGGTAGAGCAATCGTTAAACTGTTCTTGAAGAACAAAGGTGTGCAAGACCTGTTCAGCGGTAAAATCGAAGCTGACCCCAATGCAAAACCGGAATACATTGATATCCGGAAAGTATCTGAAGGTATCTTGACTAACTTGATTCCACAAATCATCAAAGCCGGCGAGAAAATAGGAACGGTTATCCTGGAGGACGGTAAAGAAGAACCTATCATCGCAGAGGAGGACATTACCATAGAAGCCGGAACTCCTGTTGCGGTAAAAATGTACGCAAGACGCGGAATCATTGACGAACGAACTCCACTATTCAGATAAGACTGAAGAATAAAAAGTGATACTAATAAAAATCCCCGGAACCGCTGTAGACACTCAGCATTCCAGGGATTTTTTACACACAAAAGTTATTATTGAAATTGAAAACTGTCTTTTTAGGTTAGAAACGCATACCTAAAGTAAGAACCACTTTATGGTTGTTGTTCGTCACTTTCGTTCCAGGTAAATCTAAACTATCAAAAGCATAGAATGTTTCTTTATAAGTATTATACATATATGCCATGTCTACATAGAAACTTTCACCACGATAGCCACAACCCAATGTATAATTATTAGTAGCACCCGGATTAGAGAACTCCGTATCAGTACGCATTGAATTTACAGGAAGATACTTAAAAGCATCTGATTTCAAAGGAGCAGTAATATGATTATATCCTAAACGGAATGCAAATTCCGGTGCTAACTTAAATTCAGCTCCAACACGAAGTGTATGAACTGCTTTCATCATTGCTTTAATGTCTTCTGTCTGACCTAATTCATATCCGTCCGGATCTTTCATTTTAGCTGAAGTACGGTCTGAATATTCATACTCAACTCCCAATGCTACAGAAGAACCGATGGTATATCCCATACTTGCATTAAACTTCCACGGAGTAATTAACTTATATTCATATTCTCCTTCAGTATCATTTCCACGGGCATCATAAGGTTTGGTAATGCCACGTGTAGTCTCATTCAAATCAAAATTAATATAAGCAGTATTCCGCTCCTTCAAACTAAAGAAAGTCGGAGTATGTACAGCAGCACCAATACGAAATGAGGATGACTCAAAAGGACGAAGAATAAAACCAAGTTTAAAATCAACTCCACTACCATCTACCCAAAAGTCATTTCCCAACGTATATCCTCCATGACCATTTCCGTCCTTATCAGTAAAGTCTTCATTATATTCACTAGTCCTGTCATAGTTTACACTATAAAGTCCTAATGTTGCTCCAACATAAAAACGATCATAAAAATTCAGCGCACCATTCAAATCAAAAGAATGGATACCTCCACTTTCTTTCGAACGATAAGACTGGCTCACAGCATCTCCTGCCTGAAAATAGGGTTCATATCCCTCAAAAGGAGGATCTGTATCCGGATTCTCCGGATCTACTTTCCCATAAACAGGATTCACTAAATGTGCATTATATCCCATAATACCCAACCAAGGCAATTCAGGATTCTGAAAAGCATCATCGCTCCTCAAAGCAGCTTCCGTGAACGGATCAAAGTCTCCGTATGAATCAAAGTTCACCATATTAGCCATCTGAACTGTTTGAGAAGTATTGAATACTCCACTCACCAGCATACTTCTATTGAAGGACTTCATTTTGCGATAATTGAAACCAAAGTTGGCAAATCTCAAAGCAGTTGTATTTCCTATTTTTGTAGAGAATACAAATCCGGCATTATCAAATGAGCCATGAAACTTATCAAGACTTGCCCCATTCGCTTTCACTCCTGTATTATCAAAGCCAAATGAAACCATAACATCATTGCTACGATAAATTCCGATACCGGCAGGATTAGTTCCTATAGTGGTTATATCTCCGCCTAAAGCTCCCATGGCACCGCCCATACCTACAAAGCGGGCAGTTCCATTTAAATCACTTCCCATCCATCGATTTGCATCATAGATAGTTGTTTGAGCATTTAGAAATCCTACACTTATCAAAAGAATACAAATCGCTAATATTCTATTACTTTTCATAATCAATCTCTTTTGAAATTATAAACTATCTTCTATAGCTACCACCAGAACTACGTGAAGAACCACCACCGCCGCTACTACGTGAAGAACTGCCACTGCTGCCAGAACTACGAGAATAACTACCGCTACTACCTGATGAATAGCTACTTCCACTACTTCTTGAATAACTACCTGAATTAGAAGAGCGGGATGATGATCTGTCAGGCGTATAACTTCTTGATGGAGAAGTGGAACTTCCACGTGAATAGCTACTACTGCTACGGCTACTATTTGTTCCGGAACTTCGCGTCGAACTATTACTTCTATTATAAGAGGAACCAGAATTGCGTGTACTAGTACCAGAAGTACGTGTACTGCTTGGACGTGTATACGTTTCTGTATTTCTACGAGAGTATGAACTTCCTGAACGAACAGAGCTATTGCTACCGCTACGAGTATAATCGCGAGTACCTACAACTCTGCTATTTGTACCTGTACTACCTGAACGGCGAACACTTTGTCCAACAGAAGAATTAGCTGGTCTGGTAGTTGATGAACCGACACCTCTTCTGTAAGAAGTAGAATTATAATTTCTCGAACCAGAATAATAGGAACGATTATTACCATTAATCACACTACGTCCGGCATAATAAGGTCTTCCACCTCCGCCCCAGCCCCAGCTAGGACCACCGTGCCAGTGGTGATGATGTCCCCAATATCCGCCGCCATACCAGCCACCCCAGTAGCCGCCGCCCCAATAACCGGGGTAATATCCCCAAGAGTAGTAAGGACGATTCCATCCCCAGCCATAGTTCCATCCCCAGCCGTAAGAGCCATAACGCCAATCCCACCAAAGCGGGTTACTGAACGTCGGGAATGCATAAGCATACATACCATCGGTATATACGTTCCAGTCCCATGAATTCGGACCGTAAACTACATCCCAGTACAACGGACTGCTGATACTGATAGCAAAACGCGGATTGCGGAAACGGATGATACGTTCAGCGTATTCATAGTCGTCTGTTGTACCATTGAATTCGCCCGTCACCCATTCTCCGTCCAAATCCGGATTAGATTTTTCTTTTATATATAAGGTATCATTATCCATTACGAATTCATTTTCACGTGCATCGTAACGGCGGTTATATTCATCCACATCCCGTGTTCTTCCCTTACGGTCCTGAACAACCACTGTAGTACCCGGTGAAGTATAGATGTTAGTCGTCACCTGTTTCTTCGGTTCCTTCTTAACCGGAGTTTCTTTCTTCTCCTGTTTGTCTTTGGAAGGTACGAAGTAAAGGTCGTCATCAACGCTTTGTGCAAAGATACCTATCGGAAGGCACAAGGCAAATAGCAAGAAATAAACAATCTTTTTCATATCATCTCGGTTTATGTAATTACTTAAACTTATTCACGTTACAAAGATAAGGAAGAGATTTTTCGTCCGGGGGAGATTTTCCCCAAAGGATAATAGGGAAATCCCTATTTCTAACTATCTTTGTAGAAGATACAACGCTCACCGGCATAAAGTTCAGGCAAACTTGACTTTCTATACCCGGATTGCTGTATCTTTGCACATTATTCACCAGCATTAAAAACAACTATGAAGTATTTTGAGTTCACATTCCGCACCCAGCCTTGTACCGAAACCGTCAATGACGTACTAGCTGCCATACTGGGTGAAGTCGGATTTGAAAGTTTTGTTGAGTGTGAAGGCGGACTGACCGCATATATCCAACAGACATTGTGTGATGAAAACGCCATCAAGATTGCCATCAACGAGTTCCCCCTACCCGATACGGATATTACTTATACATATACCGAAGCGGAAGACAAGGACTGGAACGAGGAATGGGAAAAGAATTTCTTCCAACCCATCATTATCGGAAACCGATGTGTGATCCACAGCACTTTCCACCAAGATGTCCCCAAAGCGGAATATGACATCGTCATCAATCCTCAAATGGCCTTCGGAACAGGACACCACGAAACTACCAGCCTCATCATTGAAGAATTATTGGACAGCGAACTGAAAGATAAATCCCTGCTCGATATGGGCTGCGGAACTTCGATTCTCGCCATCCTCGCACGTATGCGGGGCGCACGTCCCTGTACGGCCATCGACATTGATGAATGGTGCGTACGAAACTCCATCGAAAACATCGAATTGAACCACGTAGACGATATTGCCGTATCAGAAGGAGATGCCTCGTCGCTTGCAGGAAAAGGACCTTTCGACGTTATCATCGCCAACATCAACCGAAATATATTACTAAATGATATGAAGCAATATGTTGCCTGTATGCATACGAATTCCGAACTCTATATGAGTGGATTTTATGTAGACGACATTGCCGCCATCCGCGAAGAAGCGGAGAAGAACGGACTGGCTTTCGTTCATTATAAAGAGAAGAATCGTTGGGCAGAAGTGAAATTTATTTATAAAGGATAAGAGCCAACAAATATCTTTAAAAGAGAAAGCTCCCTTATCATTAAAAGATATAAGGAAGCAAGCAAAAATCGCAGTCGATATACGCTATAAACAAGCGTAAGGCTCCAGATTAATGCAGAAAAAAATAGTGACGGTATATGCTTGGGATAGTGACGCTATCCCAAGCATATACCGTCACTATTTGCATCGGATAGCGTCACTATCTTATAAAGAGAAATAAAGTCGTTACGCGAACTCTTTTTTGACTTGTTGGCACCATGCTTTGATTTTCTTTTCCGCCTGTTCGGACTGATTATCCAAATCGACAACCAACCCGCACCACTGCTCGCCACGTAAAGCCTTGGAACGTTCGAAAGTGTAACCCTCGGAAGAAGTAAAACCGACCAAGGTAGCCTCATCCTCTTCAAAGACTTCTGCCAGCAGACCGATTCCATCTGCAAAATTTTCCGGATAGCGTATCTGATCTCCCAAACCGAAGATAGCAACCTTCTTACCTTTCAATTTCATTGTTCGGAGTTCCGGCAACAGTTCGTCCCAATAAGTAGGAAGTTCCCCGTCAAACCAAGTGGAAGCACCCACAATGAAGCAGTCATAAGCTGCAAAATCATTCTGCCAGGCCTGCTCGATAGGCACTACTTCTATCTTGTCTTCACCAAACTCTTTCTGTATTTTCTCTGCCACCCAACTCGTTCTTTCGGCTTTGGTAGCATAAAACAAACCTATCTTTTTCATAATTCTTCTCTTTTAATATTCCAATAATTTCCGTGCAGCTTCGTATATCTTAGCTTCGTCCGGCAAAATTTCTTTTTCCAGTATCGGATTGAAACCGACGGGAGTAAACGTAGAACCGATACGCTGCACCGGTCCGTCGAGATAACGGAACATTTCCTCACCAATCATTGCTGCAAGCTCCGCACCAAAACCGGAGAATACTTTATCTTCATGTACAACCAATGCTTTGCTGGTCTTCTTGACCGATTCAAAGATTGCCTCTTTATCCAGCGGAATCAGAGAACGAATATCGATCACTTCTACTTTCCAACCACCCTCTTTCTCCAATCGTTCGGCGGCATGCAGACAGAAATGGGTCGTATTTCCATAGGTGATAATACTCAAATCCGTACCCTCACGGCGGATACGTGCTTTTCCGAAAGGTACTTCAAAGTCTTCCGGCACCACAGTGGCGGCTTCTACCGAATTATACAATGCTTTCGGTTCAAGAAACAAAGTAAATCCCTTAGAGCGCATACTAGTACGTAACAATCCGGCTGCATCATCGGCAAAAGAAGGGCAGACAATTCGTGCTCCCGGCAATGTAGTCAAAGCTCCTTCTATATTTTGAGAGTGATACAACCCTCCACCGATATAACCTCCGGAAGCCAACCGCAGCGTTATATTCGGGGCAAACTTACCATTGCTGCGCCAATACTCATGCGTACATTCTACATATTGTTCTACGGCAGGCCAGAAGTAATCAGCAAACTCCGCTCCCTCTATCACGACATGGATTTTAGGATCAAAGCGGCTCATTCCATTGGCAGTGCCTACAATATAATCTTCGGCAATTGGCGCACTGAACACACGGGCTTCGCCGAATTCCTGCTGCATCCCTTTGGTGACATTAAACACACCGCCTTTCTCTCTGTTTGCTACGTCCTGTCCCCAGATAAACGTATCGGGATTGTAACGGAATTCGGCTTTCAATGTCTCGTTAATGGCATTTACCAGGAAGGTCTTTTCGCCCTCTGCTTCATGAGTACCTTCTTTGTACTTCTGGGGTTGATAAGGTTCGGGCATCACAAAATCGTAGATACTCTTAGGATCAGGATCGGGAGCAGCCAACGCTTTTCGGTTGGCAGCCGACAGTTCTTTCTTTGCGTCAGCTTCGATCTGTTGCAACTCTTCCTCCGTCAGGCGTTTGTAACGCAACAACATCCGGCGGAATTTCATTAACGGATCGGCATCTTTTACGTATTCCAGTTCGTTCTCATCCCGGTACAGGGTATGTTTATCCGAGTTGGAATGGGAACCGATACGAACACAGTTGGCCTGCACAATCACCGGATTACGGGTTTCCCTTGCATATTCGTGAGCTTCGGTCATGGCATTCATCGAGTCGAACACATCTTTTCCATTGCAATAGATGATCTTCAGGTTCTTGAAACCGGAGAAGTTCTCGGCAACTTTGCGGTTGGCTGTCTGTTCCGATTTAGGGACAGAGATTCCATATCCGTTGTCCTGTATCACAAAAATAACAGGAAGACGTTCAAGGCTGGCGCCATTGATAGCCTCATATACAAATCCTTCGGAAGTGGCAGATTCTCCGTGAGAAGTGATGGCGACTCCTTTATGTCCATAATATACCATTGCCCGCGCCACACCTGCCGCATGAAGGTCATGCGTTCCCGTAGCGGAAGAGATATTCTCGATATGCCATTCCGGTTTGGCGAAATGGTTCGACATGTGACGTCCGCCGCTGCCCGGGTCTGTCGCTTTCGAGATACCATTCAAGATGATTTCTTCCGGAGTCATTCCGGCAGAAAGTACAGTCAGCATATCGCGGTAGTAAGGAAACAGGAAGTCTTCGCCCAAAGTGAATACCTGACCGATGGCAAGCTGAATACCATCATGCCCCGCGTAAGGAGCATGATAAGACCAACCCAAAGATTGCAGCAGGTATGACGGTGCTTTTTCATCCAAAGCACGCCCCAATGTCATCAGATGATACCACTTTTTCAGGGTTTCTACATCTGTCGTTTTTATATCATATTTCTTTTTCATAGTGAATGAAGTTCTTAATGAATGAAACAATCAGTTATCAGCCTTGCCAATTTTCGAGGTAGTCGGCTATAAAGTGGAGGAAGTTACCTCCCAACATTCCGTCTACTACCCGATGGTCGTAAGACAAAGACAGATACATTTTATGGCGGATGGCAATCGTATCGCCTTCCGGTGTTTCTATCACAGCAGGTTTCTTTTCAATATATCCTACTCCCAAAATAGCAACCTGCGGCTGATTAATTATCGGTGTACCGAACAGGCTCTTGAACGTTCCGAAATTGGTAATGGTAAATGTACCGCCATCAATATCTTCCGGCATTAATTTATTATCCCTTGCTTTCAGGGCTAAAGAGTCAATGGCAACTGCCAAGCCATTCAGATTCAAATGGTCGGCGTCATGCACCACAGGCACAATCAGATTTCCATCATTCAGAGAGACAGCAATACCTACATTGATATGTTTCTTAAAGAGGATATTATATCCGTCTACTGACACATTCACTTGAGGATAGGCTGCCAATGCTTTCGCTACGGCCTCGGTTATCACAGGCATATAAGTCAACTTCACTCCTTCGCGACGGAAGAAAGCATCTTTGTTCTTTTCGCGCCAACGCACCAGCTTGGTGACGTCTACTTCTACCACATTGGTTACATGAGGAGATACTTTCTTAGACATAACCATGTGATCGGCAATAATCCGGCGGACACGATCCATCTCTTTCACTTCAACTCCAGACATGGCAACAGGAGCAGACGATTTGGATGAAGTTGCAGCCGACTGTGCAGCAGGGGCAGATGCAACCGGAGACGTTTTCAGAGTTATCGGTTCGGGAGCAACAGCCACCGATGGTTTGCTTGTAGCCGGAGCAGCAACGGCAGAGGCTGGCTTCTGTTCAGCCATATCTCCTCTTTTCTTCTTTTCAATATAGTCTTTTATATCTTTCTTACTCAATCGCCCTTCATAACCTGTACCTTGTATAGCATCCAACTCTTCTTTCGGAATCTTAGCCTCCCGCGCCAACTGAATCACAACAGGAGAATACCAACGTTCTTCCTCAACAGCAACAGGTTTGGATGTATCAACGGGGGTTGATGCAGTATTCACTGATTGATTCTTAGCAATGTCTGCAGCTAATTGTGATGTTCCGGAAACATCAGCGGCAACCTGACTGGCATCAGCTCCTTCATTTGTGGCACCTTCGCTTGCCGGCTCCGTACCGGATGATTCTTCGCCATCCAAATCAATAATAGCGACGACTGTTCCTACAGCTACCGTGTCACCTTCCTTATATAAAATCTCCACCACTTTTCCCGCTACGGGAGAAGGGATTTCTGCACTTACTTTAGCAGTATTCACTTCAAAAAGCACATCGTCTTCCTGAATCATGTCACCCACCTTTACAGACCAAGAGACAATGGTCCCTTCGGTTATACTCTCGCCCAACTTAGGCATTTTTATTTCGAATTTTGACATAGACAGTAATTTTATTATTCAACCTTAGATATATTACAACAATGGGCTGAAATAGAAAGTTTTAAGTTAAGTAAATTTTAACCGGAGGCCAATCGGTACAACCAAGCATCAACGGCTATATATCCACTCTTTCTGAATATATTTCTCTTCCCGGAGCTGATTGACAGCTTCTATCTCCTCCTTAGTGAAAGCACTGACAGATTGCGACTTACTGAAATACTGAAAAGCCTTTTCTTTGAAATCAGTGACAGTCCCCACCGACAAATGCCAGCGAATATTGGTTACCTCACTCCGAACGGAAGGAACAGCGTATACAGACGATAACGTTTCATCATCGGCCATCGGTTCCGGATTCAATGCTTGATGCAACGCTGTAAGGTCTGTATCATACAATAGCGTGCAATGATACAATACCCGATCCTTGTACAGGCATTGCGCACTTCCTGATATTTTCAATCCATTCAGATAAATCCCCAATCGTTCGCCTCCTGTTGCCATCAGTCCCATAGAGTTCAGGAAATCCAACGTCCGCTGCAAATACGTGACAAACTCCGGCAAGCGGGGAGTCGTTTCTATAAAAGTCAGATTGACATTGCCCAAATCATGGTACACTGTTCCTCCACCGGAAAAACGACGGGCAATATGTACCTGCTCCCGTTCCGCCCATTCCTGATCGACTTCCGACCGTAACCGCTGATGCTTCCCTATTACCACAGAAGGAGTGTCCTGCCAAAGCATGAAAATGTCTTCATTTCCCTGCTTCAACAGATATTCTTCTGCAGCCAAGTGAAAGTAAATATCAGAAAACGGACTATAGATACATCGAATCATAGGTCAGACAGAATAAGAGTTAAAACATAATCTCGTGATAAATCTCTCCGACCGTAGGATGCGGAAATACAGTCTTCTGAAATTCTTCCACCGTATAGCCTCTCTGAATAGCAATACCTGCGATCACAATGAGTTCCGACGCCGGATTTCCCAATATGTGACAACCAATGATCTTCCCTTCTTCATCCTGAATCAACTTACAAAGGCCGTTTCCCTGTTCATTCTCGGCTACAAACCGACCGGAATAAGCCATCGGTAATTTGGACACACGGTAAGAAAGTCCTGATTTTATCAATTCTTCTTCTGTCTTTCCCACTCCTGCCACTTCGGGATTGGTATAAACAACTCCCGGAACACAATCGTAATTCATCCGGTCTTCCACTCCCAAGATATGATTGATAGCGACTTCCGCTTCACGAATAGCGGTATGTGCCAATAAAGAATAACCTGTAATATCCCCACAAGCATATACGCGGGGATGCGAAGTCAACAGATGTTCATCTACTTTGACCCCATTCCGATGCAATTCTATATTCAGCTTGTCCAGCCCCACTCTGGATAAATTTGCCTTACGGCCTACACTAAGCAAGATTTTCTCCGCTTCAATAGTGGAAACTTTGCCTTCTTTTTCTATCACGACTCCATGAGCGTTCACTTCCACTACTTTCGTATTCAAATAGAAAGTGACTCCCCGTTTGGCATATTCGGCACGAAGCATGCCGCTCGTTTCCTTATCCATCGCTCCCAAAATCTCCGGCATCATTTCTACCACATGCACCTTTACTCCCATACTGTTGAAGAAAGAAGCAAATTCCATCCCGATCACTCCACCGCCAATAATAACCAGCGTCTTGGGAAGTTCTTTTATCTCCAACGCCTCCTTGGAGGTCCAATAACTGACTCCCGACAATCCCGGTATGGGAGGAATCACTGTATCGGAGCCGGTACATACCAGCAAGTATTTCACGGAATAGTTTTCTCCATCACAGGTGATGCGAATCATCCCCTCTTTCTCTCCCTCTATAAAAGCTTCTTTCTCCACGATCGTCACTCCGTAAGAATTCACAGTCATCTTCACGCCACCCGTCAACATTTTCACTGTTTTGTCTTTGCGGCTCATAATCTTGGACAAATCGAACGAAGGAGATTCGGCAGAAACGCCATATTTGGAAGCACTTTTGATGCTATCCAGTATTTTAGCAGAATATAACAAAGTTTTAGTAGGAATACACCCCTCATTGAGACACACTCCACCCATTGCCTTTTTCTCAAAAAGAACGGCTTTTAATCCGTTGGCCCCTGCACGTTCGGCAGCTGTGTACCCGGCAGGACCACCACCAATAATAGCTATATCAAAGTTCATAATCGTATCTTTTTTTATAATAATACGATTATAACAAATGAGAGAAGAGATAAGTTGTTGGGAAAAGAAATACCTGTTACTTAATTGTCAGCTTTTTAAGTTCTTCTAACGAGCCATTGAACACGTTCAGGTCTACGTCTTCTTTGATGCCGGGAACACTTCCTACATCAGTATGTTGCCAAAAGTCCCATTTCCCCTGATACTTTACAGAGTCAACATAATAATGGGCAATCCAGTAAGGGTATGTATTGAAGATGGAATCGTCCAGATAACGGGTTTTAAATTTATAAGAAGTATAAAGAATAGGTTTCACTCCATAATGAGATTCCACTCGGTCCAGCCAGCGCTTAATGCCTTGCTGCAATTCCTTTTTTTCCTTCCGCCCGGTCACTTCCACATCAAGTACGGGAGGTAAATCACCCGTATCCAGTTTCACCGTACGAATAAAGAAGTCCGCCTGTTTCAAAGCATCCGTACCAGGAATATAAAAATGATAAGCACCACGGATAAATCCATGATTACGGGCATTGGCGAAGTTCGCCTCAAAGGTAGTATCGTTATGGTCGCCTCCTTCTGTAGCTTTCATAAAAACGAAATGCAAAGGAGTAGCCGTTTCTTTATTCTGCAACAGTCTTTTCCAATCAATCTTTCCCTGGTAATGAGAAATGTCAATACCATGAATATCATATCCGTCAGGGATACAAACTCCGTATTCCTTTAAACCATGACAAGGTTTCCATCGATAAGCATAAGGACGGATAAAGAAATAGTAGAATACAACGGAAAAACAACCGACAATCACCACTGCCAAAATGTTACGAATCCAGACAGGCATCACAGTTCGATGCTTCATCTGTTCCTTTTTTGAGGTACGGGAAGTTTTGGAAGAAGAGGTCGTTCCCTTTTTCTTGGTAGTGGAAACGGTTCTTTTCTTCTGTACGGCAGACATCGGGTTGTTGCGTTGCGGCATTTACTTTAAACGATCAATGTTTTTAGAGATAGGCACGGATTACGCGAATTAACACGGTTTTTTAGTTATTTCTTATAAACCGTGTATTCCGTGTAGTCCGTGCCTGAAAGAATCTTTCATTGCAGCTGTTATTGCAACTGTTACATCAACAACTGCTCTGAAGTGTATTTATTTAGCTTGTTCCAGCTGCAAAGTCTTAGTTGCCTGGTCGCAAACTTCTGTAGGACCGAAGTACTGGATCGGACCCGGATATACATAATCCGTTTCGATAGCCCAACGATCACGTTGCGCAGCAAATGCCTTGAAAGGAGCACCATCCAGTTTCACCAATGCTTTCTGAATAACCGGTTTCATTTCACCGTGGCGACGTTCCATGTTCATCATCATAGTGATAGGCACACCACCAGCAATCCATTCAGCAGCAGGAGCAGTTGTGTTGCGTACAGAAGACATATAACCAGTCTTACCGTTAGCAATCAACATAGAGGCTGTGTAACCCAGAGAGTAGCAATAGTCAGCGTCAAAGTTTGACGGAGCAGCACAACGTCCTTCATAACCGAAGAAGTGGTGTTGAGCAGCAAATTTACCAACATACTTGCCTGCTTCTTTCCATGAAGCCAATTTGGTAGCCACCATTTCAGACAACAGTTTTTCTGTTTCGATCAGTGATACCTGAACGTTTCCGTGCGGGTCACGATCCAAAGTCAACTGGCGGGCAACACCTTCCGGCAGACTTGCGTAGATAGCAGAATTTTCCGGAGAAAGTTTGCGGATGATATAATCACGTTGGTGAGATTTCTTAATCTGACCGAATTCTTCAGCATTAGCAGCCAGGAAGTCGTTCAATTCAGCAATCAGGCGTTTCATGGCAGGAATGAATTCTACCAATCCTTCCGGAATCAATACAGTACCAAAGTTGTTTCCCTGTGCAGCACGGTCAGCTACCACTTTAGCGATGTAAGTCACTACATCGTCCAAAGACATATCTTTAGCTTCTACTTCTTCAGAAACGATACACACGTTAGGCTGTACCTGCAAAGCACATTCCAGTGCGATGTGAGAAGCCGAACGACCCATCAACTTGATGAAGTGCCAGTATTTACGTGCAGAGTTACAGTCACGTTGGATGTTACCGATTACTTCTGCATAAGTCTTACATGCTGTATCGAAACCGAAAGAAGTTTCAATCATATCGTTCTTCAAGTCACCGTCGATTGTTTTCGGACAACCGATTACCTGTACACCGTAGTTCTTAGCTGCATAGTATTCAGCCAAGACACAAGCGTTTGTGTTAGAGTCGTCACCACCAATGATAACCAATGCTTTGATGCCAAGTTCTTTGATGATTTCATATCCCTTTTCGAATTGGCTTTCTGCTTCCAGCTTCGTACGTCCGGAACCGATGATATCGAAACCACCCGTGTTACGGTATTCGTCGATAATATCAGCAGTCAGTTCCATATAGTTGTGATCTACCAGACCACCAGGCCCCAGGATAAAACCATATAATTTGTTTTCCGGGTTCAATTTCTTGATACCGTCGAACAAACCGGAGATTACATTGTGTCCGCCCGGAGCCTGACCACCGGAAAGAATTACACCTACGTTCATAGCGGGAAGAGCAACAGCTTCACCAGCTTCGAATGTAATCAACGGCATTCCATACGTGTTCGGAAATAATGCTTTGATAGCTTCCTGATCGGCTACAGATTGAGTAGCAGCACCTGCTACGGCCTTAACAGCTCCTGATGCCAATGCTTTCGGAAGTTTGGGCTGGTAAGCAGCCCTTGCGATTTGCAATGCACTTTTTGTCATTTTCTTTAATTTTTTATTTAAAGGTGTTAGTAAGTTTCTTGTCAAACTTGAAAAGCGTTGCAAATTTCGCACTTTTTTCCGAATTATGAAAATTCTTCTGTTGTTGTTTTTAAGACAAAAAGAAGAAGAAAGAAAAATTAAGGCTACCTCCCGGCGTGGGAGATAGCCTTTACGTTTTCTTCAATGAGTGAATCGATATGATAATTCTAGGGATTTTGTTCCCAGCCTCCACCAAGAGCCTTATAGAGTTGAACTACCGCAATCAACTCGTCACGGATAGCATTACTCAACCCAATCTGTGCATCAAAATATCCACGTTGGGCATCCAATACGTCCAGATAATTAATAACCCCATTGATGTATTGCAGTTGTGCCAGGTCCATGTAGCTCTTGGCCGAACGTTCCAAATTGGCACGAAGTTCATACACTTCTTTGATCTTGTTGAAATTGACAATTGCATTACGTGTTTCCTTGAAAGCTTCCAGTACGGCTTTTTCATAACTATGTACTTCAGCCTCATAAGCTGCCTTTTTTGCTTTCAATGCCGCACGGTTCTTTCCCCAGCCAAAAATCGGAGTCAGCAAAGCTCCTTCCATCACTGCATAGGGAGATTTCAGAAGTTCCGACAAAGAAGTACTTTCACTACCGAAACCACCTGTCAGGGCAAGACGCGGAAACATATTTGTATAAGCCACTCCCACTTTCGCATTGGCAGCAATCAATTTCTGCTCTGCCTGACGGATGTCGGGACGGCGTTCCAATAATGTAGACGGCAATCCAACAGGAAGTGTTTCCGGAGAGTTGAATTCCTGAAGCAAACGGGAACGGGCTATCTTATTAGGATATTCACCGGCAAGATAAGCAATATCGTTTTCTTTCAGGGAGATTTTACGTTCGAGGTCAGGAACCAAAGTTGCCGTACGCGCCAATTCCACCTGTGCCTGTCGATAGGAAGTCTCGGAAGTCAACCCGCCGGCAAACCGGATACGTGCCAGACGTACTCCTTCTTCACGGGCTTTTAATGTTTGCTTTACGATGTCCAGTTCTGTATCTAAAGCAACCAATTCATAGTAAGCCTGTGCCACTTCAGCAACAATCGTCATCCGCAATGCGCGTTGCGCCTCGATAGATTGCAGATATTCGGCAATACTGGCCGAACGTGCCCAGCGCAGATTTCCCCAAAGATCGAGTTCCCATGAAACGAGGAATTGTGCTTCAAAAGTATCTGATCTCTTGAAAGCGTCTCCTCCATGATTTTCGAGTTCACGTTCTGCCGTTACTTTTCCTTTGATATCCGGAAGTAACGCAGCGGTGGAAATACGTTTCTGTGCTGCCATTTCTTTCACACGGGCAGCGGCAATCAACATATCCTTGTTATGATCCAGTGCACGTTCTATCAGACTTCTCAAGGTAGCATCCGTATAAATATCCCTCCAGTCCTGATCGCCGAAACTGATCGAGTCTTGCGCTCTTTCCAAGCTGTCGGGCAAATGAAGATCAGGACGGACATAGCTTTTCCCTACCTTGCAGGAAGTCAAGACTCCGGCAAGTAACAGGATAGCAATATATAGTTTCTTTCGTTTCATTATTTCTTATGTTTTAAAATTTTCGACTTTGTTTTATACACCATCACAAAGAAGAACGGCACAAGAATGATACCGAATACAATGGCAAATATCATTCCGAAAAATACACCTGTACCGATTGCCTGCCGGCTTGCCGACCCCGGACCGCTTGCCAATACCATCGGAAGCATACCGAGTACGAATGCGAGAGAAGTCATCAGAATCGGACGGAAACGCAATTTGGCTGCGTAGATAGCCGACTGCACCAGGTCTTCACCTTTATCTACCTGTACTTTTGCAAACTCTACAATCAAAATCGCGTTCTTAGCGGCAAGTCCCACCAGCATTACCAGACCAATCTGGAAATAGACATCGTTCTCCAATCCGCAAACCCAGACTCCTAAATAGGCTCCCAAAGCGGCAACAGGTAAAGAGAGCAACACGGCAATAGGCACCGTCCAACTTTCGTATTGTGCAGCAAGGAAGAGGAATACGAACAGGAATACCAATGCCATCACCATACCAGTCTGACCTCCCGCCTGCTTCTCCTGATAAGAAAGGCCACTCCATTCAAGACCGATATTATCGGGAAGATGGTCACGGGCTATCTGTTCCATGATCTCCATCGCCTGTCCGGAACTATATCCTTGTGCAGCTGCTCCACGGATAACGGCCGTAGTAAACATATTAAAACGTTTAATACTTCCCGGTCCTGTGGTATAGGAGGCATTTCCTAAAGAAGTCAACGGTACCATCGCTCCATTGGAGGCCTTCACGAAGAACAGATTGATATTGTCTTTGTGTTCCCGGTAAGGAGCTTCCGCCTGAATGTAAACCTTATATATACGGTTGAACATATTAAAGTCGTTCACATACACCGAACCGGTATAAGCCTTCATGGTAGAGAACACATCAGCCAGTGGCACACCCAGCATCTTTACTTTGTCACGGTCTACATCGAAATAGAGTTGTGGTATTTCCGACTGCAAAGAAGATGACAGACCAGCCAGTTCTTTGCGCTTGGATGCGTAGTACATTAATGTATCTGCCGCGTCTACCAAATTATCGAAAGTGGCTTCTCCACGGGCTTCCAATTGCATTTCAAAACCTCCCGAGCTACCCAGTCCCGGAATAACCGGAGGAGTGGACAGATAGACTTTACATTCGGGATATTCCCTCAAATGTTTTTCCACCGTATCCATAATCTTCTCAATAGTGGTGTTCTTCCGCTCTTCCCAAGGTTTCAGGATCACCGTCAGTTCAGCACGTCCCTGGTTACTTCCAACACGCGGACTACTTCCCGTTACGTTCTGTATATATTCAATATATGGATTCTTTTCCAAATAAGCAATGGCACGTTCTGTTACGATACGGGTACGTTCCAAAGTAGCTCCTTCCGGCAGTTCCAATTCAATCTTGAAATATCCCTGGTCTTCCACAGGCAAAAAACTGGTCGGAATAATACGGTGAATCAGCATGATAGCAATCAACACCATACCAAAAGCACTCAAAACCCGGCGAGGATGCTTGATGGTGCGAGTTACGGCAGCCACATATTTATTGCTACCGATGCCCAGCCATTCATTAATCTTCCGGAAAACGATATTCTTTTTCTTTCCGTTATCCGGCTTCAGAATCAATGAACACATCACCGGGCTCAATGTCAGAGCCACTACCGTAGAAATAAGTACGGACACCACAATCGTCACCGTAAACTGGCGATACAACTGCCCTGTAATCCCACTTAAAAAACTAACCGGAACGAACACTGCCGCCAATACCAGTGATGTGGCAATCAAAGCACTGGCAAGTCCGTTCATCGCTTTCTTCGTTGCTTCGTATGGGCTTAGATGTTCCGTTTCCATGATATGTTCTACGCCTTCCACCACCACAATCGCATCATCCACAACAATACCGATGGCAAGAATCAATCCTAGTAATGTCAGTATATTCAGCGAGAAACCGAAAATCAACATGAATCCGAAAGTACCGATCAATGAAATAGGCACCGCTACTACCGGAATCAACGTTGCACGCCAGCTCTGCAAGGATAGATAAACCACCAATACAACTAATACCAACGCTTCAAACAACGTCTTATATACTTCATGAATAGATTCGGAAATATAAGTCGTCATATCGAACGGAATCTCATAGCTCAATCCTTCCGGAAAATTCTTGCTAATCTCATCCATAGCCTCTTTTACTCTCTCGGCTACTTCCATCGCATTTGCTCCCGGCAACATATAAATGCCAAGAACAGCGGCATTCTCGCCGTTGATACCACTTTCCGTGTTATAGGAAGAGGCCTCCAACGATACACGCGCCACATCTTTCAACCTGATAATAGATCCGTTGGCATTGGCACGCACTACAATATCTTCAAACTGCCCTACGGTAGACAAACGTCCTTGAGTCGTAATAGGAATGGTAATATCCAGTCCCTGTACCGGTTGTTGCCCCAATACCCCAGCTGCCGATTCACGGTTCTGATCCTTCAATGCATTCTGTAAATCCTGCACGGTCAGTCCAAAGTTTGCCAACTTATCGGGTTGCGCCCATATCTGCATCGCATAATAGCGGCTACCGATATTAGATACACGTCCAACCCCAGGAATACGGCGAATTACATCGAGCACATTGATAGTAGCAAAGTTACTCAAATAAATTTCGTCGAACTTCGGATCAGTAGAAGTCAAACAAAGCGTCATCAACTGACTGGGAGCCTGTTTTTCTACCGAAATACCATTCTGAATGACTTCCGCCGGCAGACGGGATTCCGCCAGTTTCACACGGTTCTGAATCTCAACGGCTGCCAAATCCGGATCGGCAGATACGTCAAAAGTGACCGTTGCCGAAAAACCTCCGGAGTTAGAACTGTTTGATTCCATATAAAGCATACCCGGCGTACCATTGATTTCCTGCTCAATCGGAGTGGCTACCGCCTGCGACACGGTAAGTGCGCTGGCACCCGGATAGGATGCGCTGATCTTCACCACCGGAGGGGTAATCTGCGGATATTGATCCACCGGAAGCATCGTCAGGCCAATAATGCCGACAATCACAATCACGATGGAGATTACAGCCGAGAAGACCGGCCTATCTATAAAAAAAGTAACTTTCATCGTTTATTCTCCTTTCGCGTTATCCTTCGTTCCGGTAGTGTTTTCTTTTACTCCGGTCACTTCATTTTTTGTCGTAGTTATACTGTCCCCAGTTTCGGCTTCCGGATCACTGACCCGTACTTTCATGCCCGGAGTCAACTTATGGAACCCTTCTACAACCACCATTTCTCCTTCTGCCAGTCCTCTTTCTACCACCACATTATTCCCGACTTCCGGTCCTAATTCGATAAAACGTTTCTCTACCGCATTATCTTTGCGCATGGTATAAATATATGCTCCACCCTTTTCGATGGTAACGGCTTTCATCGGAACAACAAGTGCACCTTCACGAACATCCAGCAACAACTTTACCTTTGTAAATTGTCCCGGCAACAATACTTGTTTCGGATTCGGCATTTCTGCACGTACAGAGAAAGTTCCGGTTTGAGGATCGACTTGCGGTTCGGCAAAATCCACATATCCTTTAAATGGATAGACGGTATTATCCGCCAATGTAATGGTAATATTCGGCTGCCAGGAACGGGTGGAATCCTGCTGTCCCAAATTAATGTTTCTTTCTTTACTCTTCAAATAATCGAGTGCTGTCATACTGAAATCCACCAACACTGTATCACTCTTCACAATGGTAGCAAGCAATGATTTTCCTCCGGGACCGACTAACGTACCTAAGTCCACATTTCTTTCACTAATGTGTCCCGATAAAGGCGAACGAACAATGGTATAACCCAATTCCAGTTCAGCCTGTGCCAAATCCGCCTCGCTCATGGCTACCGTTGCCTCGGCACTTTCATAAGCGGCTTCCGCATTATCCAAGTCCAACTGGCTTGCAGCGTTCTGTTCAAACAACGGACGGATACGTTTTAAATCACGTTCCGCTTTCAAAGCCTGCGCTTCGTCTTTTTTCAATTGCGCTCTGGCTTTATCTGCTTTGGCACGATACTGGTCTTGGTTAATTACAAACAAAACCTGATTCTTATTGACATATGTACCTTCGGCAAAAAGCATATTTTCCAGATAACCTTCCACACGGGCACGTACTTCGACGAACTGTTGGGCACGAATACGCCCCACATATTCTCCGTATATCTCTACGTCGTCTTTTACTACCGGTTCAACAATGACTGTCGGCATTTCCGGCGCAGCCTTCTGAGGTCGGGTCAGTATCCAGTACACACCCAACACAACTACCACACATATAATAGCAGCAATGGTTCTCTTTCTCCTCAGTTTCAACTCATGTTTCGAAAAGAATAATTTCATATCGAATCTTATTATTTAATTTAACTTATGTTTGTTCTATATCCTTATTTACAACTCATATACCAAAAATGCGTTACCTGCATTATTTGCTTAAAATCAAAGCATTAGATATTTCTTCGTTTTGCAGAAAGTGTGGAAATTCACTGTATGGTGTAGAAAAAATCCACATTTCCGACTTTTGGAACATTTTTTTTAGTTCCCATTTCAACAACTAAACAAATTATGCTCTACATTTGTATTATATTAAACATCAACACTAGACCACATCCTAATGAAAAAACAAATCTTTTCAACATTAGTTTTATCAATTGGCATCTTATTGCCTTTTTCTTTGCATTCTCAAGAGCAAAGGAAAAAGGTAGGTGTCGTTCTAAGCGGCGGCGGTGCCAAAGGAATGGCACACATCAAAGCACTGAAAGTAATTGAGGAAGCCGGAATCCCTATCGACTACATAGCCGGTACCAGTATGGGAGCTATCGTAGGTGGCCTTTATGCCATCGGTTATACTACGGAACAATTGGACAGCATGGTACGGAAACAAGATTGGACATTCCTGTTGAGCGACCGTATCAAACGAAGTGCCATGTCATTGACTGATCGTGAACGGTCTGAAAAATATACAGTCTCTATCCCTTTCACCAAAACTCCCAAAGATGCTGCTACCGGAGGACTCATGAAAGGGCAAAATCTGGCCAACCTATTTTCAGACCTCACTGTGGGGTATCATGACTCTATCGACTTCAATAAACTTCCCATTCCTTTTGCTTGTGTGGCAGCCAATGTTGTCAATGGAGAGCAAATTGTATTCCATGACGGAATACTCTCAACCGCTATGCGTGCCAGCATGGCTATTCCGGGTGTATTCACTCCGGTACGGCAAGACAGCATGGTATTAGTGGACGGCGGCATTGTAAACAACTATCCGGCAGATGTTGTAAAAGCCATGGGAGCCGATATTATTATCGGAGTAGACGTGCAGAATGCTTTGAAGAAGGCTGACAAGCTCAACAGCGTCCCCGATATTCTGGGGCAGATTGTAGACATCACCTGCCAGTCTAACCATGAAAAAAATGTAGACCTCACAGACACTTATATCCGTGTCAATGTGGAGGGATATTCATCTGCCAGTTTTACTCCGGCTGCCATCGACACTCTGATGCGAAGAGGCGAAGAAGCGGCTAAAGAACAATGGAATTCGTTGCTTGCCTTGAAAAAGAAGATAGGAATAACCGAAGATTATACTCCGAAGCAACATGGCCCTTATTCTTCTCTTTCCAATGCACGCACAGTTTATGTGACGGACATCTCATTTTCCGGTGTAGAGGTGGATGATAAAAAATGGCTGATGAAGAAATGTAATCTGAAAGAAAACAGTGACATTACCACTCTACAAATAGAACAGGCCTTGTATCAATTACGTGGCAGCCAATCCTATTCCAGTGCCAGCTATACGTTGAAAGAGACTCCTGAAGGTTATCACCTCAACTTCCTGTTGCAGGAAAAATATGAAAGAAGAATCAATCTGGGCATCCGTTTCGATTCGGAAGAAATCGCGTCTTTGTTGGTGAATGCAACGGCAGACCTCAAAACTCATATTCCTTCCCGTCTGGCTCTTACCGGTCGATTGGGTAAACGATATGCTGCCCGCATAGACTATACGCTGGAACCCATGCAGCAACGTAATTTCAACTTCTCGTATATGTTCCAATACAACGATATCAACATTTACGAGGAAGGTGACCGCGCCTATAATACAACGTATAAATATCATCTGGCAGAATTCGGTTTCTCCGATGTATGGTACAAGAATTTCCGCTTCGGACTCGGTCTGCGTTTTGAATATTACAAGTACAAAGATTTCCTGTTCAAGAAACCTGAAATCTCCGATCTGAAAGTAGAATCCGAACACTTTCTAAGTTATTTTGCCCAAGTGCAATATAATACTTATGATAAAGGACGCTTCCCTTCTAAAGGAAGTGACTTCAGAGCTACCTATTCGCTTTATACGGATAACATGGCACAATACAACGACCATGCTCCATTTTCAGCATTGAATGCTTCGTGGGCAAGTGTCATCCCTGTGACCCGCCGTTTCTCCGTCATTCCTTCCATTTATGGACGTATCCTGATCGGAAGAGATTTTCCTTATCCACTACAAAATGCCATTGGCGGTGACGTACCCGGTTTCTATATTCCACAGCAATTGCCGTTTGCCGGGGTTACCAACCTGGAATTGATGGATAACACCATCATGATTGCGTCTATTAAGTTCAGGCAACGTATGGGAGCCATTCATTATCTCACGCTGACAGGTAATTACGGGCTAACGGATAGCAATTTCTTCGATATATTGAAAGGCAAGCAATTATTCGGTGTTAGTGCAGGCTATGGAATGGACAGCATCTTCGGACCATTGGAAATATCGTTGGGATATTCCAATCAGACGGACAAAGGAAGTTGTTTTGTGAATTTAGGGTATTACTTCTAATTGCCCAGACAATATCGGTCAAGCAAAAAGAAAAGTAAAAGAAAACCTTCACTCACGTGGAAGTTATTCTTTTACTTTCCTATAACTTAATGAACAAACTTAATAATTAACCTTTGATTTAAATATCTCAAATACGTATCACAAACATATAATTACCCTTTCTTAAAGTTTAAAAGGCGTCATCTTCAAATATACCCGATAATCCTTTATCATTCCCGTCTTGTCGGCTTCCGCTCTTGGCAAATAAGAAAATCCCGTGACTATCTTATCCTCACCAAGATTAATCACAATCTGATGTGGAAATTTATGTTTAGCAGCTGAAGAGTAGCTAGTATGCCAGAAAGTAGATTCCTGTAAGTCAAACACGTTCGTTGCAATGTTATTTGCCTCTTCAGTTTCCTCACTATCTGCATAAATAACCTTCCAATGCTGACGTGACAAAGGTTTACCATCGGCTCCTAACAATTCTAATTCTGCAATAGCTGCAAAGTCTTTTCCATCATAAGCATTCAATGCTTCAAGGCAAAAGAAACGAGTTTCCACTTCCTTTCCAAATTTCACATGCTGCCAACCATTACCGGATTTAAAAGTCCCTTCATAAACAGGTTTTTCTCCTGTCAAATCCAAATTCTCACCAACCTTACGATGCGCATAAGCAGCACCATGTACACGCAGGTTGTCAAGAACAGGTTGTTGTAATCCTTCTGTCTGTGGCTGTACAGAACCAGCCATATCCAATATAATCACTTCATTCTCTCCTTTCTTCAACCAACATCCCGGCACATATAAGGTTTGTTGTGGCCCGATTTCCCAGTAACGTCCAATAGCATAACCGTTCACCCAAACCATACCTTTACTCCAGTTAGTCATATTCAAGAATGTATCACCAGTTTTGTCCAACGTAAAGGTTCCCCGATAGTAGGCAGGATATTTCTGGGGATTATCCTGTTTTACAAATTTCTTATTTTGCGCAAAAGCATAATCAACCGGAATATTATAAACTTTCCAGTTCTTCATTGAAGTAATAACACCATTATTCGACTGGACTTCCACTTTTTCAGTGATACCCTTCCAATCATAAATGCCTTTACCAAAATTCATACGCCCCATTGCTTCTACCAAAATATCCAGCTGGGCCCCTTCTTTCATTGGAGGAAGAATAACCGTACCTTCACCTTTTAAACGACTCAACGTAGCTAACTTCTCACCATCCAAAAAAACTTGCGCCCAGTCATGAGCCTCTGTGATTGTCAACGTCTGTTCTTCTTTAGAGGCCGGCAGTGTAGTCCGGTACAAAATACTTCCCCATCCCTGATCGAACGCCTCCATTGACTGAATGTTTTCACTAATCTTTGGCTCCGGCAAATTATCGAACAGTATCGCCACTTCATCCAACTTGAATGACGGAATGGCAATAGTCGGAACAGAATCCGGAATTTCCGGCAATGACTCGCCTTCGGGTAAATAGTTACTTAACAAATTGCGTACCTCAAAATATTTTGGAGTGACTTTTCCTGATTCATTAATGGGAGCATCATAATCATAAGACGTACACGTCGGAGAGAAATTAGGGAAATTTGCTCCTCCCCAATGTCCGAAACTAGTACCTCCATGAGTCATATACAAACTAAATGAAATATTCCGGTCAAGCATTTCTTTCATTCCTTTTACCAAATCCTCCGCACTACGTGTCTCATGCTTCGCTCCCCAATGATCGAACCATCCGGACCAAAACTCACTACACATCAACGGAATATCGGGACGAAGTTCTTGTAAACGCTTAAACTGATCGTCAATATTGGCTCCTGTACCAAAGTTGATTGTCCAAAGCAAATCATCCAATGCATTATTCTCAAAATTCGAATTCCAGTCACATTGGAATAAAGGAACTCCTGTGAAACCTGCCTGCTTTACAATATCACGTATTTCGGCAATGTATGGTTTGTCTATTCCGAATGATCCATATTCATTCTCAACCTGTACCATAATGATATTGCCACCTTTACTAATCTGAAGATCGGTAAGCTGTTTACCCACTTCATTCATAAACAATTTCACCCGCTCCATATAATACGGATCCTGTTCACGAAGCTTGATGTCTTTCTTCTTCAACAACCACCAAGGTAATCCACCCATCTCCCACTCTGCACAAACATACGGCCCGGGACGAACGATCACATACATCCCGTTTTCCTGCGCCAGCCGACAGAAAGCCGCAATATCTTTTTGACCGGTAAAGTCATATTTTCCTTCTTCCGGCTCATGGAAATTCCAAAAGACATAAAGACAAATGGTATTCATACCTAATGCCTTACACATCTTGATACGATGCTCCCAATACTCTTTTGGTATACGGGGATAATGAATTTCGGCTGCTTTTACCACAAATGGTTTTCCGTTAAGTAAAAATGTCTTGTCCCCTATTTCAAATGTCTCTTTTGGAGATTGGGAACAGGAAGTGCTGAAAACAGTCACTAATAAAATAAGCAAATACAATAAAGGTTTCTTCATTTTCTAATCTATTGTTTTCATGATACAATGCTATTTCCTAATAAATTCTCCATCGGTCCATGTTTCCATTCAGGCCGACAGCGAATATGCAAACCAATCGATCTATTATCTAAAACTATACCTATTGAAAACTAAATACATTGCAAAGATGAGATATTCTTTTTATACAAAGGTCTTCAAATCGGTCAAAACAGGACAAGATTCATTCAAAATAGCCTCAATATTGCTTTTTAGCGGTTATTTTTTACTTAATATAAAAAATCCTGCCGAAACTTTTTTATATAGCATCGACAGGATTAATATTTATAATAAAGGTTAGTTAGTTTAATCTTCAAGAACTAATTGGCAACTTCATAAGACTAATATTGCTCTGCCATTTTTTAATAATGTATAGCATGATCTTTTGAAAATTCACGACCACTCCATGCTTTCTTAGCAGTCCAATCTTGAGGAGCCGATGTCCAAAAGGAATGATTAGCAGAAAGTCCTAAAGGAAGAAAAACTTCTGATGTTATATACATACTTCCATTGTTACTATACCAGTCGGCCAGTTCAGTCTGATGTCCGGCAAAACCTAATTGCAGAAATCCTTTCTCATTGAAATTCCCGTCAACAGAGAATAAACGTTTCATGACGCAAGTTAACGCATTACGAACCTGTCCTTCCGGGAGTTCTTTAGGCAACATTTCTTTCCAGCAGAGCATTGACAATGGTTGGAAAACTCCCAATCTATAAGTCATAGAACGACCGAATACCGGAAAAGATGCTTCAGGAGATATAAAACGTTCCAAAATCATCCCGAAACGTTGCATACGTTTCTTAGCCAAATCTTCTGTTTTCTTTTGCATCTCCAAACTACGGTCATGCAATATTACTTTATGATCGTTCACAGTCTGCATTACTTGTACAAACATAGGTTGAATCACATAACTATTATAATAATCGAATGCAAAAGTTTCTCCATCCGAATACCAGCCATCACCAACGTACCATTCTTCTGCTTTTCGAACAGCTGTATGAATACGGAACAAATCGTATTGCGCATCGGCTTCCATCAGAAAAGATTCAATCATAGCTGAAAACAATAGCCAGTTTGTGTATGGAGGATCAATCCGACGCAACAACTGAAATTCTTTAATATATCGTTGTTTTGTCACGTCATCCAATGGTTCCCAAAGCTGCTTTTTAGCACGAAGAAAGCTACTGGCAATGTAAGCTGCATCTACCAAAGGCTGCCCTTCATTTCTCCATAAAAGATAATCAGGGCTATCCGGGTCAACAGCATGTGCGTAGCTCTTCAAAGCCCATTCACGCAATTGCTTGCGCATTTTACCTTCTTGCGTATCATCATCCGGCAAAGAAAGCCAGGGAGCAATACCAGACATCAGACGCCCGAAACACTCCATGTAGGTCACATCCTTACTGCGTCCATCCCATGTTGGACTGATCTCTACCTGCATATTTTCCTTCAACTCCCCTTTGCTCATATTACTCAATACAGGAGCAGCAATCTTATATGCCATCTGTGCCCAATATTCACGGTCACTGATTTCCTTTTCTACCTTCCCCTTTTTAGCATAAGTTACTGTGCTAAACACACACAATAAAATGAAGACCAGGATATTTTTATTTTTCATCATTACATTCAAATATAAAAAACAATTTTAATTATTCAGATATTTCACCATTTCAGAACCCGCCAACAGGAAAGCTCCTACCCCAAAGTCCGCAGTCGTCTCTGGTCCGACATTCTTATGTTGATCTGCCCTTTCACCAATTGGTTGTACATAGCCTATCTTTCCATTGGGTTGCAAAGCTATTTCAGTCAAATATTTCCAACCTTGTTTAATAACAGGTTCATAAGTGGATTTATCCAAAAGTCCATTATTCACCCCCCAAAGATACCCATAAGTAAAGAAAGCTGTCCCACTTGTTTCACACCCCGGAGCCTGCACTGGATCCAACAAACTACGAGTCCAGTATCCCTCTTCTTGTTGTGCAGCAGCCAATGATTTAGCCATAGCTTGGTATATGGTAATATATTCAGTACGATGTACATCATTTTCGGGTAAGTCTTGCAAAACTTTAGCCAAACCTGCAAACACCCAACCATTACCCCTAGACCAAAAGTCTTTCAACCCTTGATTTGTCTTATGTTTCGGGTAGATGTATTTTCCATCCCGATAAAACAGAGCACTTTCCTCATCATACATGAGTTTTTTAGCATAAGTAAAGTACTCATAGAGTTTATCCAAATATTGCTGATTACCTGTAACCTTATAAAGTTTGGTCATCACCGGCATTACCATATACAATCCGTCTGCCCACCACCAATAGTCATTATTGGGAGTTGACATCTCATATTCCATCACTTCCTTGGCACGGGCTATTTTATACTCTGCCGGCTCACGGTCCATGTTATACAAGTCAATATAAGTCTGGAAACAAATCTGCCAATCTCCGAAGAGAACATGTTCCATCGTTTCACCATAATTATATTTCCACTTGGATTTATCATCAGAAGTAGCCCCCTTCCATTGATTCTTTTCAGCCCATGCTTCCGAATACTTCTTGTAAGTCTCATTACCGGTTACTTCATAAGCTGCAATATTTCCGGTATGATAAGCAGCCGGATGCCAAAAGGCAAATGCCGGTTCCGGATTCTCCGCCTGCCAATAATCATTTACCTTCTTAATAGTCTCAATAACGTTTGACTTTGTCCATACACTATCAACAAGCGCATCTCCCTGACTGCTATTCTTACCCGATTTACAACCTGCTATACTAATACCGCAAGTACAGCCTAATACTAAAAAAGAAAGTTTTCTAAAATTCATTTATTATACAGTTTTTCGTGGTTATTATTATAATGGCAAAGGTGCAAACTTTTTTAAACGAAAAGGTCCTAATATGATTCAAAACCGTACAAATATCATTCAATATACATAAAAAGAGAGTTATGGAAGGCACATAAAGCCTTCACATAACTTCTACCAATAATTAATCCTTAAACAATCTTTCTATTAAAACTAAACACACATCTATCTATTTACTTTGGGGAATAATCAAAAAACTAAACCCACACGGCCCGCCACCTCCATTTTCCAGCCGGACCAAAACTTTATTCCACCCCTGTCGAAACTGAAAAGGAGCGATATGTTCATCAATATTATACCAACTAGTTCCATAGTCACGCCATACATCCTTGCCGTTAATCCATACACGCCCGCTGTCATCCGTACCGATAGCTACCAGCATCGTCGTAGCTTCATCAAAATAAAGCTCGGTATAAGCATAGTAAGTTGAATGACCGGTAGTCACAGGTGGGACATTGTGCATCGATTCACTCTGCATAAACTTCCAACGTAGCGTCCCGTCAAGCTGAACCTCGTCTCCGATAACTTTTAACGGATCAGAATCTGTCTCCGCAATTCCTGTTCCTATCTGTCCATCAGTATATACAGCATCAAAGTCAATAGAAACTTCAGGTGGATGAACGATGGAAAAATCCTCTCGACCGAAGCTCTCCCACGGTCCAATCATATACCATGTATTGATATAGAGCCATCCCTTACGTTCTGCATCTTTAGAGAAACGCCGTCCGGGCAACGCTTGTGCTTTCACCATTTCCTTGCTCAACTTCGATCCTGAATAAGCACTGAATGTTCCCTTTCCGCATCCGGAAGCAGAAACTTCTCCACTTCCTCCCATACCAGTTCCATTTCCATTACCGCTACCATTACCTCCAGAGCCTCCATTCCCCGGGCTGCCATTACCTTGTCTCATTCCGCTCCCAGGATTACCAGCCTGACGAACTGCCCCAAACAACCCTTCCAAACGAGATTGTGCCAACCCTGCCTGACGAGTAGCTTGTCCGAGCAACCCACGATAATTATTCAAATCAGCAGTGCTCTTTATTTCCAATCCTCCACTAGCATTACTGCCTGCCGAGGTTGCCCACTCACTATCCCTTGACTGCATCCTTATCAGTTCATCAAAACTCGGCATACGTGAATTACCCGCTTTCAAAGAACTATACACTTCAGGAAACGACTGTCCCTTGGATAAAGACTGTTTAGCAGCACTCACGGCCAAATGACTTTGTTGAATTTCAGCCTCATAGTCACGTAATACAGCATAAAGTTCTTCTACAGAAGCATTGGCTGACGGATTTCCTGCTTGAGGAATAGCCCGCGCTTTCGATGTATCATTCGCATCAGCAGGTGCTCCCCATGGCAATTTTCTTTTTTCCACTTTCGCCAACATATCGTCTTTACGCCGTCTCATTGTTTCAGCCATCGTTTGGAATTTCTTCACCTGCTCTTCCAGATTCTTTTTAACCAGAACCTCCGACTGCTCTACCAACTGTCTGGCATAATTAGCAGGTAGTGCCCGTTGTGCCTGTTCCTGTTTTACCTTTTCCGTCAAACTCTTCCTGGACTTTTGATTTTTCTGCTGTTTCACTTGCAAATCCATCGCCTCCTGATCCGGAGACGGCATCTTCCAAATATAGAGTGCTCCACCCACAAAACAAATCAATGCTATCATCCATGATAGGATAACCGTCAGACGGCTACTCCCTGTTGTAGTTTTCGTCATACGTCCTGATTCCTATATTAGTTAAGTTATAAAACTGGCAAGCATCCATCACTTCTACAAAACGTCCGAACGGAGTATGCCTGTCCATATCAATGCGAATACGCTTTCCCGGGTCAGTGATACATGTCTGCCGTAACTGTTCCATCATAAAATTGGTAGAACAAGGTTGCCCATCCCAATAAAAATTACCATCGGCATCCAATCCGACAATAGCCTGCTTATCATCCGGCTTCAATTTAACAGCCGATTGTGAAGTTGGCAGATCAACGGGAATATCCCTATTTTTCACTTTCGTCATGGTAGATACCAGAAAGAAAATAAGCAGAAGAAACACACAGTCGATTAAAGGAGACATAGAAACTTCCGGTTCGTCCTCGTTATTAAATAATGATAGTCTCATAGGCTTAATAAGGTTTGCTTCCAAGGCGTACACGTGTATGTGTAAACCCCTGTATTTGACATTGGTCGAATATCTCTATTACTGTGCTTACCGGTACAGTGCGATAGGCCGTCACATCGATATTTGTTTCCACTCCCCGACTATTGCGTAATTCAGAAAGAAAAACGCTTAAATCTTTTACAGGCAAGTAAGTACTTTCCCCTGAATAGGCATCATGCCCTACTACCTGATACACATTCTTCTTTTCGTCTACTGCGATAATCACCGCTTCCTCGCCTGCCCGTGTAGTGGAAAGGCTTGAAGTCATTGTAGGAAGCGTTAACGGAATCTGCATTTCCCATTTTTTCATCATCGTAGTTACTAAAAAGAAAATGAGCAGCAAGAACACACAGTCTATCAAAGGAGACATTTGCACTTCTACCTTATCATCGTCATCATAATTCAGTCTCATTCTTTTCCTCCTTGTTGTCCAGATACAATTTGGTAATCACTTCTTCCACTTTTACCTCTACCAGTGAAGCCATACGCATGATACGATTCTTGATAATAAAGTACAAAGCAATGGCAGGAGCAGCTATAATCAAACCGGCAGCAGTTGTAATCAATGCTTTGGAGATAGAATCAGACAAAATAGAAGCACCACCTTCATCACCATATAAAGCAACCAGGCCAAACGCCTCGATCATACCGACCACAGTACCTAACAAACCTATTAACGGAGCCAGTGAAGCGATAACAGAAAGAGGATATATACGTGCCAAATGTGTACGAATATCACGTGCAGCCATGTCACCTGCCGTCTGGCTTACAGCCTCACGCCCGGCTTTTACATGCTCAAAAATAAAACGCAGTGAGTTCGCTAGCGTAGAAGGATACTTGTCACAAGCAGCCAATGCTCCTTTCAAATCCCCATTTGCCAAACATTCATTGACACTTTTGCACAAAGGTTTCGGAGCCAGGCGACCTTGACGCGAAGTTATCAGTCTCTGAATTGCAATTACAAGAGCTATCAATCCCAACAAATACAATGGATACATCATTGTACCACCTGCCTTAATCTGTGCTCCCCAGTCGATTTGTACTCCCTGATCAGCAGCGATACTATCTGATGCAACTTCATCATACATCAACTCATCATCTTCCTCCACTGCCGGAACAACAGTAGCAACCTCACTCGGAAGTACTTTCGGAGCATTTTTTATATCATCCTGTGTTTTTGCCAAAAAGATTTCATCAAAACCAGCATCACGCCTTTCAGGACAAATAAATGACATTCCGGTTAACGTAATATTACCGAAATCCTTCCAAAGGTCGCGTGTCATCACCATCCAGTGTCCAGGCTTGTCACCAAGATCCAGACCTTTCAACTGGTTTATCAAATCTTTTGGTTCTCCGGCGATATAAGTAAAATCATATTTCTTTCCTTTTTGACTGGCTGACTTTTCGGAAACATGAAATTTCATTCCAATCTGTTCTCCCCCCCATTTCACCCAGGCAAAAGTAATATAACGATATTCACCCGGTCCCGGGTTTTCTCGGATAGGGATGGATAAACCTGTCATTTCTGCGGGACTTTTAGCAGCTCCTACATATATATAGTTTTCTGTCTTCTTTGAGTACCCTCCTTTCCGAACATACTTATTATCTTTTACCCATTGTGCCCCATCCGGCAGTTTAGTACTAAACAGTTCGTATAATCCTTTACCGGATTTACCATTCGTTTGTGCCGAAAGCGGGGTAGTAAACAATAGTATTGCTCCCAAGATGCATACACCCACTATCCCTTTCTTTAAACCAAATTTCATTTTTGTGTAATTCATGTCTATTCTTTTTTATTATTAATTTTAAATTTATAGCCAACGTAAGTCATCGAGCTAATTCACAGTGGCAAAGTTCTTAAAAATAATAGAGAAACGGGTATTCTAATCATTCAAAAAGTTCCAAATCTTTGGTATACGACTTTATATGGAGTCTAATAATCATTCAAAGAAGTTCAAAAATACATCATTCCTAAATCATCCCCTATAAATTATTGCTTATATATCATTCATCCAACACATCAGTAGAAAACTAGATATTCGTAGAGGAGAAGGAAAACTATCATTAACGTTATAAGCATACCTCATATCCTCACACCTCAATTCACTTTTTAGAAACACTTAATAAAAGTAGCAATGGAAATGAGAAACGTCACTTCCATTGCTAGTTCGCACCCTACTACCTTAAAAGACTAGGGCTATTGTCTTATATTACGGAACGATCGGTTCATTATCAACTTTATATATTCCTCCACACTTACGTTGGTCGTCCCAGACTGATAATGGACTATCATTTTCAGTTTTTCCCTTTCCACTTTTCGTTAGTGTCTCTCTGGCCGTTTACGTTCTACATAAGGAACAATCTCTATATTTTTATCCTTTGAGTTAGCTTCATGCACGCTAATCCTACGACCAAAGCCATGGCCACCCATAACTCCTTTTAATGTCCCATCATCCCCCCAAATATCAACCATTGCAGAAAAACCATAACCAAAATAATCCTTACTTTCATCATAAGAGAATGTCACACGAAGAACAGATCGTCCTAGTCGTTCTCCAAATTCCAAATCCTCTTCCCCATCCCAAATATATCTTTCTATCTCTGGTGTTCCATATTCACGAAAATAACCCGGAGCATATTTCTTCACAGCACTTTTTGCTATATTTATTAACATTGAATCACGTTTTGAAACAGACATGCTATCCAAATTCTGTGAATAAAGTGACAGAGAAAACAAACTTATTAAAAACAAAACTATCAAACTTTTCATACTCTCAAAACATTATTATCCAATCAGTAATCTGCCATCCATCACAATATTAGAATGGCAGATTACTTTATTTATTCATCCTTACTTCTTTTTTAAAGGAAGAGGATCATAACTGTTTTTAAAATCTTGATTTTTATCTGCGGGAATATCAAAACTCAGACCTATGCCATTACCAAAAGTAACATCACGAGGTTTACCTGTAATTCCCCAAAAAGTCACACTTGCTGCAAATTTCATTTCAAAACGTTCTTTACGGCTGTCATATAGAAAAATGACCTGATAAACAGGTTCACCTATATGCTGCTTGTCTATTTTGTGCATATTAGGGTGATCAAGCATAACAATACGTTTAATTTTTATCTCATCCCGATAATATTCCGGACCATGTTTCATAACAATGGCTGTTGCCATTGATTTCAACAGAGAATTACGTTTGGATTTCGGAATAGAATCCAAATTCTGACTATAAGAGGTCAGGACAAAACTTACTAAAAAACTGAATAACAATACAAACTTTCTCATATGCTTTCCTTATTTTAAATTAATAGTTAATATTCATAGGCATTACGCGGAGTCCGGCATCTATCTATACCCACATAAACAACCTCGGCAGGATCATTCAACTCATGACCACCCAAAAGTAAACAAGTTTCCGTATATAAGTCATATTTCCCCTTGTAATCATACACGAATAAAGGAGCATTCTTGCTATCGCTGCCCCACTCACGGTCTTTATCAGAAGGACCTACCGGACGCCTCGAGTTTTCAGGACAATTTTTCCAAGGAGTGTGAGTATGAAAGTAAGCGACTCGATAGTACCCATGTTCCAAAGGAGATTCCGACTGCTTTACTTTCTTAGGAACAGAAGGAGAAATATGACCACCATCCTTTCCGTTATTTTCGACCAAGGGACCATTATCAATATCTCCAAACTCATATTGACCAGTCAATGTATTCAAATAAATCCAACAACCTTTTTCCTGTCTATGTGTCGTAGTCATAGCATTCTTGGTAGCCTGCCAGACCTCTTCCATTTTAGCCTTCACAACCGGAGAATTGGCGATATCCTTGTCTGCATGAGGGTATCGAACCTCAATGTCTTTTAAATCCGTTGTAATAACGGTATTATCTGAAAGTGTAACAACAGCAAAGACCTTAAAACAACCGGGACGTATGGCAGAAACATCACATTTCAAAGAATTACCTTCTTGCAACAGCCAACCTTGATCAGTATCCACCATATCTTCCCATTTTATCCAATATTCTATCTTGGTTGTCTGCAATCTATCAAGAAGCCCCACTTTCAATCCATACGGTTGCAACATCGTTATCTTAGAACTATTAACGGAAAATTTCACTTTACTCTTTAGCGCCTCGTCCATATCTGGATTTTCTTCGCACGTACACACCGGACAATCCGAACCGCTACGCGTACCTGCTTTATATCCTCCGCAAATATCACACTTCTCACCCGTACACTCACGCTCCGAAATGACATGAAACCGAAAAAGTTTCTGACGAATGGGAAACAGGCCATGGAATAAACAACATTAGTAATCTGCCATCTATCACAATATTAGAATGGCAGATTACTTTATCCATTCATTCTTACTTCTTTTTTAAAGGAAGAGGATCATAACTGTTTTTAAAATCTTGATTTTTATCTGCGGGAATATCAAAACTCAAACCTATGCCATTACCAAAACTAACAGCACGAGGTTTACCTATAATTCCCCAAAAAGTCACTTTTGCTGCATATTTCATTTCAAAACGTTCTTTACGGTTGTCATATAGAAAAGTAACCCGATAAATAGGTTCACCTATATGCGGCTTATCCGATTCGAGCATATTAGGGTGATAGGGCAGAATAAGACGTTCAATTTTAATTTTATCCCGATAATATTCCGGACCATGTTTCATAACAATAGCTGTTGCCATTGATTTCAACAGAGAATTACGTTTGGATTTCGGAATAGAATCCAAATTCTGACTATAAGAGGTCAGGACAAAACTTACTAAAAAACTGAATAACAATACAAACTTTTTCATATGCTTTCCTTATTTTAAATTAATAGTTAATATTCATAGGCACTACGCGGAGTTTGGCATCTATCTATACCCACATAAACAACCCCGGCAGGATCATTCAACTCATGACCACCCAAAAGTAAACAAGTTCCTTCTTCTGAATCATATTTCCCCTCATAATCGTACACAAATAAAGGAGCATTCTTGCTATCGCTGCCCCACTCACGATCTTTATCAGAAGGACCTACCGGACGCCTCGTACCTTTCGGACAATTTGTCCAAGGAGTATGAGTGTGGAAATAAGCGACTCGATAGTACCCATGTTCCAAAGGAGATTCCGACTGCTTTACTTTCTTAGGAACAGAAGGAGAAATATGACCACCATCCTTTCCGTTATTTTCGACCAAGGGACCATTATCAATATCTCCAAACTCATATTGACCAGTCAATGTATTCAAATAAATCCAACAACCTTTTTCCTGTCTATGTGTCGTAGTCATAGCATTCTTGGTAGCCTGCCAGACCTCTTCCATTTTAGCCTTCACAACCGGAGAATTGGCGATATCCTTGTCTGCATGAGGGTATCGAACCTCAATGTCTTTTAAATCCGTTGTAATAACGGTATTATCTGAAAGTGTAACAACAGCAAAGACCTTAAAACAACCGGGACGTATGGCAGAAACATCACATTTCAAAGAATTACCTTCTTGCAACAGCCAACCTTGATCAGTATCCACCATATCTTCCCATTTTATCCAATATTCTATCTTGGTTGTCTGCAATCTATCAAGAAGCCCCACTTTCAATCCATACGGTTGCAACATCGTTATCTTAGAACTATTAACGGAAAATTTCACTTTACTCTTTAGCGCCTCGTCCATATCTGGATTTTCTTCGCACATACACACCGGACAATCCGAACCGCTACGCGTACTTGCTTTATATCCTCCGCAGACCTTACACTTCTCACCCGTACACTCACGTTCCGAACAGAACCAAGGACCGGGGCAAGTGATACTACCACAACGTTCACAAGCGTCATTGAAACAAATACAAGGGAACTTGCCACAGACATCACAATAAAAAACCTCACAACCATTAGGACAACTCCGATAACGACCCGTATCATATACGACACCACAAATCTCACAATAAACTAGGTCGCCTTCAGGAGGAGTTATCTCAACTTCGCAACCATTAGGGCAACTGCCAAGGGTGATATCATAGGGCTGATTACAGAAAGGACAATAAATGGGACCACCTGTTTCACCGCCACCAGAACTACCACCACCGGAATCACCGCCGGAATCACCACCAGAATTACCACCACCAGAACCGCCACCACAATAAGGGCACTCGGAATTTTTATCAACATTATATAATCTCCAACAATTCTGACAATACTTGTAATTACCACTTTGAATGCCACCGCCACCACCGGATTCATCATAAGAATAACGAACAACAGAAGGAGTGAGCATTAAATGATACGAACGTGAAGAAGGTTCAGACGAACGGGTAGCTGCCCTGGGAGAACCAATATAAATCAGATGAGACTTCCCACCATGAATATGAAAACCTTTCAGGAAACTACCGCTCACACTGGAGAAAATCAGGAAACCGTTAAAATCGGCATTACCCACATATTGGAAATCCTCCTCTTTGGGTTTGGTACGACCGCGGGTCTCCAACACGGTGGTAGCCACATGGTAATGAATATCTTCCGTTACATTGTCCAACGTCAGTATCAGAAAACTACGTGCCGGATAGGACTTATTACGACGACCGGAACCAATGATAGAAGAACGGAAAACACCGTCACCTTTCAAAGGTACCTCCACATAAGTCTTTTTATAAGATTCCCAAACACGGGCCTTATCCCAATTAGGAGAAATGTCATAGGAACTCCAGGGAGAAGAATTGACACGGCTACGGGCAGATGAACCTAAGCTGACCTGACGCAAAGCAGGAGAAGTAGATTCAAAATATTCACGCATAGCGGCAAGCTTACCCGCAGGAGTATCCATGCCGGGCTGAACGCAATCTAAAGGATCGTCCAGACAACTGCTCCAAAAGGTAGACAGAAGCAAGGAGATAAAAAACAATCGAAACAAATTCTTGTGTTTCATAAGCATAAAAGTTAAATTAATACTTGAGTTAGATATAATTAATTTCCGGAAATTCATTTTATTTCACTCTGTCGCTTTTCCCGACAAACGTCTGATTGCAGGAAAGTCCTTGCTTCTGCACGTGCCGCCAAATAAATAGAACCTACTTTCGGGACTTTCAGAGATAAAATTTCTTTTGCCTTATCACAGGCTTTCTCAAAATGCCTGGCATCACGATAAAGGGTAAACAGTAAATATTTGGGCAATACTTTAGAAGGGACCATCCAATAGGCAGACCTTAAAGCTGTTTCCGATTTTTCATACTCTCCCATTCGCATATAGCATGTTCCGATGTCGCATTTGAGCATCGAGGTCATAAATGGGAAACTGACATCCGTTGCCAAGCGGACAAACTCTCCATATTCTTTATGTTCCAACAACAACTGCAAATAACGAGACATATATTCTTTATTATAGAGCAAAATAATTTGCGGTTTATTTCGCTCTAATTGAATGAAAGCTGTCTCATACAGATTCTTAGTCCTAATGCTCAACATAAATAACGGACATAAGCAAAGAAGAAAAAGCAATGCAAACACTTTCTTTTTTACCGAAAAGCCAACCAATCGGTCACAGGGAATAGTTCCTAAAAATAATGGAAAGAAAGCCTTTAAAGGAAAAATGTCTCCCGGATAAGAGAAACAGGAAAAGACGCAAAGTGAAAGCAATAAACCACGTATTCCAAATGTCCCTTTTTTCCCGAAGAACGTTATGCCGACAGGAAACAGTATGAGCAATCCACCTATCACCCCCTGTTCACATAATACGGTCAGTAGTTCATTGAAAGCCTGCGTATTATTATCAGAAAGAGAAGCATATACGGAATCCGGATGACGTTCAAAATACCTGGCCTGATATTCCATGTATTCCTTAGCGAAACTTCCTGTTCCATGTCCGCACAAAGGAGCCTCGGCAAGCATTTCAACACCCACTGTCCATATTAACAAACGGACATCGGCAGATTTTTTCTTATATTGATAGAGTGCAGCTACTATAATTATGCACAAAATAATCAATGCGGTACAAAGTACATTTTTACTTGTCCTGTTTTTAATATCGAACAACCGGACTTTATACAATAAATAAAGACCGGGAACTAGGGCAGCCAGCCATCCGGCTCTGGAATCCGAACAAACCAGCATCACTCCGACAAGCAAAGACAATATAATACCGATTATTCTCCACGCAAGACCTTTCTTCTGCATCAACAAATAAATAGCAGACACTAAAGAAACAGCCAAATATCCACCCAAAGGGCCGGGATTGCCAAAGCATCCTGTCAACACAAAGTTTTCACCTGAACTTTTTAAAGCTCCCCCATATTGCAAGAAACCAACAAGGCTTTGCAGCCCTCCGGACAAAGCAACAGCAAACGGTAGCATGAACAATAGACCTGAACAGCCCGCCATCATTCTTGAGAGCAAATAGATCATTCCCAATGCCATCCACTCATAATAAACCAATACGTCTACCTGCCCGTCACTGATGATTGCGACATGAAGCCATTCGTAAATGAAAAGCAGTAACACAGCCATATCCATCCATGTCAAAGTGACACGCTGCCCGGTATAGCAGACAACGGACACAAACACACACATTGAAAGATAAATGACGGAAAACGTCAACACCTGATACCCGGCAAACATACCGAACATAAAAGGTAACATAATGATATAAATAGCTAAAAGTAATACGAGCATTTTCTCTACCGGCTTCCTAATCGCATCCATTTTGTTTGTATTTAATTAATGATGACTATTAAAACTGCACCTTCTTCTTTTCTTTCTCCAGCTTCCGTATTTCTTCCAGCTTTCGTATCAGTACCGGTTTATTATTTTCCAAATCATAACGCTTAAATACATGTTCTCGCGACTTTTCTAACTCTACCAATACATTGGCAATCTTTAGGTTCAATTTATAATCCAACAACTCTTTCGATATTATTCCGGCATCTCTCCCCTGAAGCAGGCCATTTTTTTCAAGTGTTTCCAGGTCTTTTTCCACACTCTGCCGCATTTCATTTCCGTATTTTTCTTTCAATACCACATTTATTTGCACAGGTGTGAGCACTTCTTTCACCAGAGAATATTCCAAACCTCTTTGGAGATATTTTTCTTTCTGTCTCTTCTTTTCTTCTTTCAACTGCTCCAGCCGTTCGGGAATACCGAACAACGAGTCCACTTGAGCGGTTGTCAATGCTATCAGCTCTTTACTATAAAGAACATCCCGAATCAATGACCAGGAAGGAAGTTTCTTATAAGTTTCCCATTGTTTCAGACTTTCGGGCTTTTTAAACAGATCTGTTGCCATCGCTTCTTTATAAAGGGAGGCAGTTCCCGCATTTTTCCAATATTCAGAATAGGAAAAACGTTCACTTTCAAAGCGCAACAGAGAAGCACATATAGATACACTGTCCTCCCGCACGTTAATCCAATGTTCCTTCTTCATTCCGTTATACCATTCTGCTACCGTCTTATGTATTTTATCTTCATACTTTGTACGGTAGAAAAGACGTAATCTCTCCTGCCCCATAATACTATCCGCCCAACGGAATTCCATTTCCCGTTGCCGGAAACCTTTTTGCCCGATCCTTCTTTCTATCCGGTCACTACACAGTAACAAACCACGAACTTCCGATGGTTTCAGATTGATCTTATCCTTGCAGTATACAATCTCACGAAGTCGAGAAGAACGGTTTGACCGGATTATAATCTTGTAATCATTGAATTCCAAGTCGGAAATAATTCCTCGCAATTCGTCTACAGGCGTCTGATAAAATTCAGTAAGAGATGCATGAAAGCCGTTGTCATGCAATATATTTGCAGCCAGACTATCTTGCCGGATAAAGTACAGACCTAGATTCTGCAAACTTTGTTTCGAAAGTCGGATTATATTATCTATCGTCTGCATACGGTAGATAATATGTGGAGGAAATTCGTTTATGTCGCAATTACTTACCTGACCCAATACAGGCGTTAAATACATCAAAAACAGGCATGCAATGCCTAAAGACAACTGTATTCTTCTCATATCAGATTTATTCTTTATATTTACCACCAATGTCTTGCTCCGCTCTCATCGATGATGAACGGACGTTCTTTTCCGGCTGTATATTCCGGAATCAATATCAATAAAGCATTAGACGGTACATCTTTAAATACCATTCTCGTCGACTCCTTAGAAGGAATCTGTATTCCTGCAGATTCCCAGTCTGTATCCCAATAAAATAATTCATACCGCTTGCCCGGACGAAACTTCAGATAGTTATCCTGCTGATTGATTTCGATACTCCTTGTATGTTGCAAATCCGGTTTCAGGCATACCGCTCCTTCCTTTTTATTAATCACTGGAAAGCCTGCCGGAATCATCCATCCATTCCGGTAATATGCCGGTAAGAAAACCGCACCTACAGGCATGTCAGCAAACGTCACCGAATCGCCATTTGTCTTTCCCCACCATGCAGGTTTCCAATCGCCGTAGTTGAATACATAAGCATAAGTTATCCTTTCTTTTTTTCCTGCAAACAAAGAAACTGTAAGATCGCAGGTTTCCCACCATTCGGAAGTTACATCTACGTAGTTGCACATCTGTAAATAACCGGGTGGAATATTTTCTACATCTTCCTGCATGGCTACTGTTTCAGGACGTTTTGAATATGTGACACGAAAGACTTTGGCCGGTTCACGATTCAATCCACGATTTACAACTGTATTATTTGTCACATCCAATCGCAACGGGTCCATCTTTTCAGTAAAAACATTGTTCACAAAATGAGAACCCATAGAAGTAGCCCAATAGGTAATAATATTGTAGGAAGCCGGAATTCCTTGAGAACGAAGACTAAAAACCTGTAAGGCTGCAATATCTTCGCAAGCTCCCTTTTTACGAAATAAGAGCTGTTGTGCGCCCAAGCGGGAAAGAGGTTCATTTCGAGTCTCTTTTCCCCAGGTAGAAGTAAACCATATATTAAAATCAAGTCCGGCATAAACAAGAACTTTCTCAAGACTGTTTTCCCACAAACTTTCAGTCATCCATCGATACTTTTTCTGATAAGTCTGCCGCCACTCCTGCACAGGTTCCACCGTTATCCGGTAAGGAAGGATATATTCACAAAAATCATCGAATGGAATATCCCGAAATTTAGAAGTACGCCATGACTCGAAAGCGCAATGGATATTATCTATCAGAAATTGTCCGGTTATTGACTCCACATCATAGATAACCGTGTCACGAAATTCCAACCCGCCACGCTCTTTGCGGATAGAATCAATCGCATCTACAGCCAAAGCAAAGTTGGGATAATCAAACTCGCTGAACTCTACTTTATTTCCTTCCCTGTCTTGCCAAACATAGGTCTCCGAATAATGAATATCCATATTTCTTATTAGAAAATAAGCAGCTTGCAACATTTGTTCGTCTCCTTTCTCCATAAAATAAGCAAGGGCTTTTTCCAATTCTGGTCGGTTACTTCCCGCCTTATTTAATACAGCTTCAACATCATCAGGAAAGCGTTTATCAGTTGTAGCAGTAGTCCAACCAATCAAACCACATGCTACGACAAGAAATAAAATAGAAACAAATAGACTTTCCAACTTATTTTTCACATTTGCATCAAACATTTTGTACCCTATATTATATAATCATATTTTATCAGTACAAAGTTGAGGATTTATTCACAAATAAAAGTACTCATATCATTCAAATTGGTCTATTTACAGACCAACACTATATTTCGTTACATTGAGAAAGAATGAATTAATATAATGTCCGATATGAAGTCCGATAATCATTCAAAGGAGTTCAAAAATAAATCATATCTGAATCTTTCTTCACAAACAATTGCCCATATACTATTAATCTGTTATTTTTGTATCAACAATATCCCCTCCTAGGAATGTTAGTAATATGCATTTCCACGTTATTCTTATACGATAATCACTCTACAAAAATATATTTGTAATTAAAAAAAGATCAATATGAATAGAATATATCTGTTATTATTTGTTTGCCTGTTTCTTAGCGCCTGCTAGGCGACAGTACAGGAGAAAGAGCGTAGAAGAATGTTCCGCCTACGACAATTGCCATGTGCCCTAGGGCAGCACCCACGAAAAAAGCTGGGATATGATGAAAACAATGGACCACATCCCCGGATACTACGTCTGGACCGGTTTTGATTATATCGGAGAACCCACACCCTACGAATATCCCGCCCATAGCTCCTACTTCGGCATCATCGACCTGGCGGGATTTCCCAAAGATGTATACTACATGTACCAATCGGAGTGGACAAATAAAAAGGTTCTCCATTTGTTCCCACACTGGAACTGGGAGAAGGGACAAGAGATCAATATATGGGTTTACTACAACAACGCCGATGAAGTGGAACTGCTGGTTAACGGCAAATCGCAAGGCGTAAAAAGGAAAGGAGAGAATGAGTATCATCTCTCTTGGCGCGTGAAGTATGAACCGGGAACCGTAAAAGCAATTTCCCGCAAAAACGGTCAGATGGTACTCGAACAAGAAATCCGTACTGCCGGAGAACCCACGCAAATCCGCCTGACAGCCGACCGCCGCACGATAAAAGCCGACGGAAAAGATTTGAGTTTCGTCACAGTAGAAATACTGGATAAAGACGGAACACTCTGCCCGAATGCAGATAATCTTGTGCGCTTTGAAGTCAACGGAAATATCTCTATCGCAGGCGTAGACAACGGTTCCCCTTACTCAATGGAACGTTTCAAAGACAATAAACGGAAAGCATTTTATGGTAAATGCCTTGTCGTATTGCAAAACGACGGAACCAAAGGGAAGTCCACGTTAAAAGCTATTTCAGAAGGATTGGAAGCTGCCGAAATCACTCTTTCCGGAAAATAACACAAACAGATTCAGAAACAATCAAATTCTCCTTCCCCTTCACAACCCGCTACCACAAGGCGATAGCGGGTGAAGGGGCATCCTTCACCCGACCATTCACCCGAACGCCTACTATTAGTGCCCATAATTTTCCATCTGCTTGGTAGCCAGATCTGCAAATATATAATTACCCACAAATCGGTACCACCCGATACACATTTCCAAACTTAGTATGTTTACGTTCTATCCCCACCGCTACCAATATTTGCGCCAAACTTGCCGGATTTGCACCACGCATAGCTGCAGGATTCCTCTTTTTTAAACATTGAAATATATCAGCTGCAGAAAGAAGATCACACTCCTCTCCTCTTTCTGCCGATCGATAACAAGCACGCAGTACATCTTCCACTGGTCCTTGACGGTAAAACGCCATATTGTTCCTTTGCAATTCCTGTTCTTCTTCTTTCGTAAACCAATAACGCTGACCTGACAAGATTGCCACTTTCAATTGTGAATAAAGTTGTTCATATTCAATCGCTTCACAATCAATAGGGCGCTCTACTTCCACGCAAATAAATCTGCGGCTACCAGTCGGGTCAGTAAGCAAATCTTTCCTGTTAGACGTACCAATAAAAGAAGCAATACGAGGTAAGGAGCGGTAGTTTTTCTGATATGCTTTGCATAGGCTCAATGAAGCCATTTGCATCAGATTCTTCAACAAAGGCATTTTTGCAGGAGAAAACTTGTCAAATTCATCCAAATTGAGAAGTCCCATCTCCGCCAGTCTACGCTCCACATTCCCCTGACTTGTTAAATCTACCTTATCCATATAATAACGGCGAAGTACAGGAGGGAGTAAAGACTTACAAAAGGTAGATTTAAAATATCCCTGTTCTGTACTGATAAGCAAGGGAGCTACACTGTTCGCATGATCTCCCATTACCCCCATCCATTGTGCCGTCATCCCCAACATCCAAATACGGAATCCTTTTTCCCACAACGGGTTTTCGGAAACCCGTCGTGCCAATGCAGACACACGGTCTATCCCATCCCACTTCGGCAATTCATCCAAATACAGCCTGAAAGGATGATATTCTGCTATACGAGTGGAATAAATACACCGCGACAAATCACGATCCCAACATGCAATACCAGCCTCATGCGTTTCTAGGCAAATCGTATTCAACACACGTTGATTGACAGGCTGAAATTCCCCGTTCATCCGTTCCAATAAACGAAATTCAGTTTCTTCCGTCAGAACATTATAACGAAAATCATAATGAGATTTCAAGAAAAGGTCTACACTTTCAGTCAACTGTTTCGTTTTAGAAAGCGAATCCCTCTCTTTTATCTTCTTTCTCTCTTTAGGCTCTTCATAACAACTAACCGAAGGCTTTGATGCGTATTCCAGTAATCCTTCACACTCTCCGCTTTTATAAAAGCGGTTTACAAACTTCTGCCATAATGAAAGCAGCACACTTTTCTTGTCCATAAAATTTCGTTTTTAGTATTTAATGGATGCGAATATAATATCCGGAATATGGGATTTACAACTTTTTAATCCCTTCATTTTTATAAAAATGAACTTGGCGTTTTACCTTATTGTTTCTTGTTTATCTCCTAATTAAACCTTATCTTTGGTGCGGACATTTATAGTTTATCACAATAATGATAATATCTTATCACAGTAATGACATGTATATATCACGTTAATGATAAGTACTTATCACAGCAATGATAAGTAATAAATATCAAGAAGAAAAGTAAGCATTCGGTCACGTGCGTGTTTGTTTCCCTTCTTTTCCTTCCTACCTTTG